>Ga0307489_10002958_pt1 | contig 11310 bp, 9 predicted proteins | sample SB12metaG_FD_202247 | JGI IMG/M metagenome (GOLD analysis project Ga0307489, IMG submission 202247) | Sea-ice brine microbial communities from Beaufort Sea near Barrow, Alaska, United States - SB 1.2 | ecosystem: Environmental > Aquatic > Marine > Coastal | place: USA: Alaska | collected 2017-05-06
CGTGTGCGCGCGCGACGGCGCGAGCAATTCGCGTTCAAGATGCGCTTTCGCATCGCGAATCCTTGGATCAACCGATCTTGGGTCAACTGCGATCAAGTGTCATTTTGGTTTCAAAAACAAAAGGACCGCCTTTCAAATTCATCATATCGCGCTGAGCGCTAATGCAGTTTTTAGGCTGACCCTGCCTCGTACTAATGTGGGCCCTGTCGTACTTCAGAAACGAGCTGATAAACCGCGTTCCACGTGCAGTGCGCACAGTTCGACTTCGTAAACCCCATTTTCTTTTTGCTGGGCGTCAAGCATTTTGCAGCACCTTTCCGGAGAGATAACATAATGGGGGGTTTTACGAAGTCGATAGGCCTTCAAATGAGCGTATTATAATCCTTGATCTAATAACTCAAGGAAATCGTCGACTCAGGAGTGACTTATCACTTGCCAACACTGATTTCAGTAAAATCGAGGAGGGACGTGGAACGAGACGATCTTCGGAACGTGCAATTTGGTGGTCTAAATAACTCAAGGAAAGTTTCGTTTCTGACGTACGGGGCCCTGTTAGGACGCCTACCACCTCTTTTGCATCTGGCCGCTGCCGCACCGACCCTGCATCGCAGCGAGCACTTAATCCACGTTTCTAAGGCATAGGACGGCAGCGGCACAGAGCACTGGCTGCGTATTGCCGTGCCTACGTACGTGGCTTGCCTACGCCTACACCTGTTTTTGCATCTGGCCGCTGCCGCCATACATGACCATCGCCACCGAGTCTAATTCTCACGCGCGTGCCGCCGCTTCGTTGTCCACTGGTAACTTTTCTCTCGACCGGATTGGCTGTAATTATTATCCGGCGCGAGAGTGTCGGCGTGCGAATGCCGCTCCACCTGCAACTGAAGCGTCCCGCGCCGCGCTCGTGACCATACGTGCGGATAGGGCTTTTTGTATGGCGATAGGACGTGTACCGGTACACTTCGTATGATTTGATCTGATCGCGCGGGAATGATGCATTTAACGGGAAAAGTTTTTTAACGTTCTATTCGAATGTCAGAACCAAGCCACAGCTTCTGCACCAGTTGGCGTACACCACGAACGGCGGGGGGCATCGTGAACATCGCTCAAACTTAGGGAATAATCAGTTTGGATATGTCAGCCCGCGTGACCAAAAATTGAGCGATGCTCACGGCTTCAAAGACCGCCGTTTGGCGTGCGCCAAAAAACAATTCCTATCTTAATTCGCAATTATTAGTTGAGAGGATACAGTTTTAGCCATTTGACCCATAATTGAAAAAATCCCAAATCATGGAACTCGGAATGATTAAATTTTTGGTATAGGCGTAACGTGAGCTGATTCTGACATCCGCGTTCTATTTCAGTTTGAGGTCGATTCACGGGTATTCCGAGCAAACGGTCGATCTTTCACCTAAACCCTAGGCGATTTACCAGAAGCGCGGACAGGTTGCTGGCCTCATCAGATCACTTTATATGTTTATTCGCACAGCTTATTTCTACGGCACCCCTTTCAGCTTGAAACCCTTGGACAACTTCTCCCTTGGACCTGCAAAGACTTGTTAGTCGGGGGTGGCCTTTCGTTGATTCGTTGACGTGAAGCGGCGTCCATACGACATCAGCGGCACTGTGAGCCGCAGCTCCACACCGTCAAGCACAACGCGGACCCTTGCACGCGTGCGAGAGCCTAATCTTACGTCGCGATGCGCAGCGCCGCGCGCGGCGGCGGGCGCGCCGGCGGCGTGCGCGCGATGCTCCTGGCCGCGCCCGCCGCCGGCAGCGGCACCCCACCCGCGTCCGCCGCTCCGAGACTCACTCTCAGCGCCCCACACGCCTCACGTTCACTGAGTTCACACGCGAGCCCAGGCGCCAAACCGGCACCGCCGCCGCCGCAGTCTCTGTGGCAGACGACGTCGCGCGTACACACCAGCGCGGCGTCGCAGCAGCTAACGAACCACTCGAAGCGGCTCGAGGTGGCGGCGCTGTTGCACCAGCGGCCGTGGCAGCGCATCGAGGTTCCCAGTCTCATCTCCTCTATTACCACCACCCACAAGATGTCCGAGACTGTGGGCGGAGTGCAAAGCCCGATGGGGCTGGTGGACCCCGCGGCGGACCCCTACGCCCGGGCAGGGTCTCGCACTCCTCCCCTTCTCACCTCAACCTGAACTCACAGATGTCGGTTTTGCTATCGACCCTTCGACTCTTCGACGCTTCGACTCTTCGACGCTTCGACTCTTCGACGCTTCGACTCTTCGAAGCTCAGAACGGCCCGCACCAGACCAAAAAGTGTAGGTGCACCCGGTATTGGGAGCGGTAATCCTCTCGACACCATCACAGCGCACGGAAGCTCAGGGAGACATGTCTGCCCGACACAGAGACATTGAGTTGACGCACATGAGAGGAGCTGTGCTGATAGTTGTGTTGCCACTGTGTTGCCAGCTGTGTTGTCAGCTGTGTTGACAGCTGTGTTGACAGCGAGTGTGAGTCCCTGGTGTTGGGACTACGCGCACCTGAAGGCGCTGTGCGACGACTTCCACGTGGCCGCGCCGCCGCACGGCGCCACCTTCTTCACCACGGACCTCAACCCCAAACTCAAGCTGCGGTCAGCCCACTTCGAGCGTGTGTCACACCTGCTTGAACCTCTGATAACATCCCCTCAGTATCACAAGCCGAGTGTTGCATGCCGTCAATATCCTAACAACTTTCTTCGTCCTGACAACACTCCATCAACATCCGGAACAGGTGGGAGCGCCACACCGAAGTAGGGTCGAGTAGAAGGTGCCTGCCACGTCCTCCAACACGCTCGAGTCCCTCAGTTCCTGGCATCATATGGCGTGGCGAGCGTCATGTCCCGTCACTCCTGTTTGAACCCCTCGGCCAACTTGCTACAAGAACCTCCCATTGGTGCCCCTACACTGAGATGCAGACGTACACGTTTTCGCGGCGCCTGGACCTGGAGAGCGGCAACGGCGAGGTGGGCATGGATCTGGACCTGGACCTGGACTTGGACGTGAACCTGGACCTGGACGTGAACCTGGACCTGGGCAACGGCAACGGCTCCCTTGACAACCCCTTCGCCGCCGGCAACGTGGCCATGTCGCTGGTGCCCAAGAACTGGTTGGCGGCAGGAGCTAACACTCGTTGAGTTCTCAGCTCAACCTAAGCCGTTTTGGTCTCACCTCCCCGTGTCCCCCTGTCTAATAGATTGGGGGGAAACTATGCACCCAACGTATCCAACAAAAAGTGCTTAAGTTGAGCCGAAAAGTGGACGAGTGTAAGCCCCTGGGTGGCGGACCTGCCCGGCGGCGTGGTGGCCGCGGTGCACGTGGCGCTGCTGGAGCACGGGCCCGTCGACATGTCGTCGCTCGCGCGCCACTTCAATCACAGTGAAATCGTCACCGCCTGCGAGCTCGGCAACGGCCGCTTCCGGGTCTACTCCGACTGGTCAGGCCCGTTTTTCTTTTCTTTTTTCAGTTCACAACTCAAGGGAGGTGGACGATCGTTGTCTCAGCAGCTCCTGAGATAGTTTTCACACCCTAGTAACTACACCCGGTGCTACAAGACGGTCCGGTGCTCTGTGAACCACATCCATGCAAGTACGGGCACTCTCACCTCACACGATACCTCTCGAGGCTCAGTAACATCCACGCCTGTACAGTCGCTCTGCCTGACACCATACTACACAATATCGTCATTCTACGTTTCTACCAAATTGAGCGTGCCACCGTTGAATGCGCCAAGCCTTACCCACCGGCGCATGCACGACGACAGATTCAACCGCATCATGATCCACCACCAGCCTGCTGACGACCGCACCTTCGTGCGCACCGCCGCGGGCAAGGTGAGGCGGTGCAGGCTGACCCTATCAATCCCACGTTGAAAGCGCCTGGAACTAAGCGCTTGAAACCAAAGTGTGTTATACTGCTTTCAAAAATTGCTTTCAATTGCAACTTGCGCCGGTACAGCAAGGCCGTGCAGCGCATGATTGAGCTGGACAAGTACCTCATGCTGGCGCTCATGGTCCGGCCGGCCAGATCATGCCCGCCACGTCATCCAACGCGTTCTGTACTTGTACCCTTGTTTCTCGGGTGAATGGCATCTTGTGACGTGGCGAGCAATATCAATATCTATCCGGCCCTGCCTTGGCACACCACCGCGCGCCCAGGACCCGGGTCCCGGGATGTCATCATGGCTCGGAGCGACACAGCTGTACATACAGCTGGACACAGCTGGACACAGCTGGACACAGCTGTACATACAACTGGACACAGCTGGACACAGCTGGACACAGCTGGACACAGCTGGACACAGCTGGACACAGCTGGACACAGCTGGACACAGCTGGACACAGCTGGACACAGCTGGACACAGCTGGACACAGCTAGACACAGCTGGACACAGCTGGACACAGCTGGACACAGCTGGATCCTCGTTGCTTGAGTCAGAAAACATCATGTGACGTGGCGAGCAAAATCTGCCAGGGCCCTAGCTGATGGGCCTGCCATTGGCGCAGCAGCTGAGTCCGGAAGTGGACAAGCTCAACGCTCGCGAGGCCTCCTAAACCCTAAACCCTAAACCTCAAACCCTAAACCCTAAACCCTAAACCCTAAACCTTCCACATTCGCTCCCCACGTCCATGTGATGTCATTACATATAACAAATGAGGGTTAAAAATATCGTGTCGATGATGTGGCGATCAATCCTTGCTTGACCCTGGGCACAGAGCTCCATTGCGTCATCGATTCCATCTCGGGCAACGGAAAGGATTGCATCTCGGGCGACGGAAAGATGCTCCTCGACCGGTTGGTGCGCCTCACGGCGAGGGCGCTCAAGCTGTCGGCGAGTTCGCACGACAGGTTCGCGGCTTCAGCGGCGTACAGTAAACTCGTGGATGACAGGATGGGGTTCCTGGCAGGGGCTTACACTCGTCCACTTTTCAGCTCAACCTGAGCCGTATCTGACACGAAACACACCCTTTAAACCCCCAACACCCCACAACATCCCCCCGACACCTCCTAAACACCCGCAAAAGAACCCCTAAACAAACCCACAATGCACCCCCTATCCTACAGAAGCGCTTACGTCGAGCTGAAAAGTGAACCAGTGTAAGCCCCTGGTTCCTGGAGATGGGTCGCATCAAGGCGCTGCCCTCCATGGTGACCTTCCTCACCGCCGCCTCGCACCCAGTAAGGCGGTGCAGGTTGACCCTATCAAACCCACATTGAAAGCGCCTGGAACTAAACGCTTGAAACTGAAACACGATAAAGTGCTTTCAAGTTTTGCTTTCAAATTCAACTTGCGCCGCTACAACCCGGCCATGCGCACGTGCGACGCGGTGCAAGCGCGACTGGACAAGGCAGGGTCGACGCACATAGTGTACCGGTACACACACTTCAGGAACCAGCCCCAGTAGGTCCGGGCAGGGGCCGGTAAAGTGACCCCAGAATTTCCCAGTTAACAGACTGTAAAAGTACTTTAGGTTTTATGTTTAGGGTTTTATTTTCCCGAGACGACCCGCCGATACCCCCCTACTACCCCTCTAAGACCAGAATATACTCCTCTTTACGGGTATATTCTGGGGTCACTTTACCGGCCCTTGCTCGGACCCAGCCAGGCCCTGGCTCTGCCCCCCCTGCATGTCATAAGCTCACAACATCCCATGATGTGGCACTGGCACGCACAACGCAGTTCTGGTTGGGGGGGCAAATGGAGATGGCGCGTTGCGCGGTCTGGTCACGATCGTTGCTTCGTTGGATTAATAGACCATGGCCCATACAAATTTACCCTCCCGGATCTCGGAGGCTGATCTACACTGTAATTTACATGAGCGATCGTCTATTAATTCAAGCAAAGCCAAATCTCCGTTTGCCCCCCCTACCAGAACTGTGTAGCATGTTCCACCGTTGCCCTGGCACCAGATAGCAAACAACAGTCAACTGACGGCGGAGCTGATGCGCACCAACCTGACGGTGGAGATGCAGGCCCAGTCCAATGAGAGCTTGAAGCAGGTAGGGGCTTACACTCGTCCACTTTTCGGCTCAACGTGAGCGCCTTCTGTGGCATAGGGGGTGCGCTTTGGGGTCGTTTAGCCCGTGGTGAGGGGGTGTTAGGGGGTGTTTAGGGTGTGTAGAGTGTTGTGTTGTGTTAGACACGGCTCAAGTTGAGCTGAGAAGTGGACGAGTGTAAGCCCCTGGAAGCAGGTCCAGGCCACCACCTCCTCGGCGCTGGCGACGCAGAATTACGCGGAGGCGGGGGGGCGATTGCGTGCTCATCGTAGTGCACCCGTACTGTGCACACTCCGCGCAGATGTTTCCCCGGCCTGACGCTGCCTCCCCTGACCGATTGCTTATAGTGCACCGGTACACCAGACTGCCGCGGCCGTCGCCCTGCCTGTCAAGGCCGTCCAGGCTCCCGGCTTGACAGGGCGGCCCCGGTTCAGCTCAACTGCCAAGGACGCAGGCCAGCGATGACCAAGGCCTGGTACCTCCACACACATGCAGAAGCGTCTCGCTCTCTCTGTCTCTCTCTATATCTCGGTCTATGTCTGACTTACCACGGTCGCGGCGTATGTGGCCCTGCGTTATGAGGTTTTCCCCGGTGCTCATCACGTACTACGCCACCGGGCTTATTGGGTATTTGGCCGCCGCGGCGGTGGTCACCTTTGGTGGCCTCCCGTGGGGTTGTCCCAAAGAGGTGGCGCTGGGCCTCAGCATGCCGGCAGGGCCTCAACCTTACCGCTTCTTCTGAATTGAGCTATAATAGCTCAATAATTGGTATGCTATGGTAGTATTTTCGAGTGAATCCCCACACGCTACACGGTCTTCGACCGCAGCGATTTTCGCGGTGTCCTCAGATCGTCACATGCACGGGCCTTACGTAAATGTGTTTTTCCCAGCTCAACTTGAGCATCTCTGAGGTATGACGAAGTGCGCCAAACCACGTAGACAATCAGTGAGACTTGGTGCGAAGTCGTCCAAACTGGAGCGATCTGATTGGTCGAGCGGGACGACTTATGACTACTTGTTGCTAAGTGTCTAAGTGGTTTGGCGCACTTTGTCATATTAATAATGCGGGATGGGTCAGGTGATTATGGTGGGAACGGCTCAATTGATCAAGTGACGAGTCAGGTGTCAATAGTGCTTAGGTGAGGCCCTGCATGGTGGTGGTGGCGGGGGTGACGACCTTTGTGATCCGCCGGATGAAGGCTGCCGCGGCGGTGTTGGGGAAGGGGGGTCACTGACGCGCGTCGCCGCCGTCTGGCGGCGCCGACCGGCGGCGCCGCCTCAGGTTTCATGACAGAGTCTCATCTCCGCGAGACATTACTTGTGTTTGTACCACAGTGTATCGTTTCCCATTCATTCACGGCTAGCTTCATTCATACAGCTAGCTCGTCTTGTTCTGTTCAACGTTTTAATCAGTGTACTCCTACGCTGTTCAGCACCCGGACTTATAATAACTGCGACTACAGTAGACCGGACACAGTCAAAATCATGATTCGGCTCGACCGGCCGACCGAAAAGACAAATCAGAGTGGTGTCGATACCACACTACGCAGTTCAGTCCCCGTACCAAATGGTCACATTTGCTCTTTGTCCCTTTTCCTTGAGTTAACTCGTCGATTTCCAAAGAGCTCTCGTGCGGCGCAACCTGTCCGTTTCAGAACGCCGCACGTTTTCTTTTCCCACCTCACGATTTATTAGACCGTCGATATTGAGAAGATCAAGGTAAAAGAAGTCGCGCGTACAAACATGGTTCAATCTGAACCATTTTAGCGAGGAGCAAATGTGCCCATTTGGTACGAGTGGGCTCTTTAAATAATGTTCCGAGCCAGGTACGCACCACAGTTGTCCCGGAGGTTCCAAGCGCTCAACGGCGGGATGTTCGGCGATTTTGGGCGGTTTTGATCAATCTTGGGCGATTTCAGCGCAGGTACGCTCCTAAAACACACCCGGATTCCAGGTTCCAAGCTAGGTACGGAACATTATTTAAAGAGTGCACTCGTACGGGGACTGAACTGCGAGCATGGTTCCCCAATATTTCCGGTCCGGTCGGGCGGAATAATTGCAGTTAAATGCGCGACCAGATCGAATCAGTTGAAGTGTACCGGTACACGTGAAGACATCCTATCGCCATGGGGGGTGGGAAGCGCGGGACGCTTCAGTTGCAAATGGAGCCGACACTCCCGCGCCGGAGGTGCGCCAGTGGAGGTGTGGCCGCTCGCGCGACGCTGGTGAGCAGACGGCGGGCCCGGCAGCGAATGAGCGAGCGGTGTGCAAGAGAACGATAAAATTATAGTGTGCTGGGGGCTAAGGGACTAGCGACGGGTCAACAACGTCAGGCGACAAGACAGAACGGCGGCGGCTCCGCAACTCACAGCTGGTCCTAATAGACAGAAATCGGTAAAGGATGTAACAGATGGCGTTAAAGAAATTAAGCGCGCGGTCTGCGATTCACCACTCGGCGTGAAAGCTTCCGTCCATGTCGGTCCGTTTGAAAGAGTGCGCGCCGAAGGCGTCCCGCTGCGCCTGGATGCAGGGGCTTACACTCGTCCACTGTTCAGCTCAACCTGAGCCGTTTTCATCACGGATGCCACACAGCTAGACAGCTTATCCCACAAAAAGGTGCTCAGGTTGAGCCGAACAGTGGACGAGTTTAAGCCCCTGCCTGGATAATGTTGGCCGGGCCGCGCGCGCGGCGCATGGCGTCGAAGTACTGCAGCGCCGAGGTGTAGCGGCGCAAAATGAATTTGAAAGCAAAGTTTGAAAGCGGTGTGCCATAATCTAGTTTCAAGCGCTGAGACCGTGGGCACTTTCAACACGGGGCTTGATACTGTCAACGTGCACCGCCCCACCGAGGTGAGCGCTGGCGCCGGTACCCCCGCGCCCACAGCCGCCTGCACCCAGGGGCTTACACTCGTTCCCATTTCAGCTCAACTTGAGCTCCTCTGTCCACCGTACACCCCAAAGTAATTCATGAATGTGTCCTGGTGTTGCTCAAGTTGAGCTCTAACGTGAACGAGTGTAAGCCCCTGCCTGCACCACCGCGCGCAGGTCGCCCATGTTCAGGGGCTTACACTCGTTCCCATTTCAGCTCAACTTGAGCTCCTCTGTCCACTGTATAACCCAACTTAACTCATGAATGTGTGATGGAGTTGCTCAAGTTGAGCTCTGACGTGAACGAGTGTAAGCCCCTGCCCACGTTGTCGCGGATGATGGCGGCCACGGCGGGGTCCAGCATCAGCGACTCCAGCTCCGGGTTGGCGGTGTACGCGCGGATGATGGCGTCCAGCAGCCAGGGGCTGAAACTCGTCCACTTCTCAGCTCAACTTGAGCCGGGTCTGCCACAAGAAAACACCCTGAACACCACCTAACACCCCCTTAACACGGGCTACACAACCCCTTACGTACATCCCCTATCGCATACAATGCGCTCAAGTTGAGCTGAAAAGTAGACGAGTGTAAGCCCTTGCCAACAGCCTGGCGCGGATGATGCACCCGCCGCGCCAGATGCGCGCCAGCTCGCCCAGCCGCAGCCGCCACCCGCGCTCCGCGCTCGCGGCGGCCAGCAGCGCAAACCCCTGCGCGTACGCCAACACCTTGGCGGCGTAGAGCGCGCGGGACACCGTGGCGGCGAACGCGGTGCGCTCGCCCGCCGCCATGGGGTGCTCCGCCGGCGCCGCCGCGTCGGGGGCCACGCCGGCGAAGGCCACCGCGCACTTCCCCCGCAGCTCCAGCTGTGCGCTGACAAAGCGTGCCTCGAGCGCCGCGCTGCACGAGGGGATCGCCACGCCGCTGTCCGCTGCGAGCTGCACCGTCCACTTGCCCGTACCCTTGGACCCCGCCTGGTCCAGGATCTTGTCCACCAGGTGCCAGGGGCTTACATTCCTTCACGTTAGAGCTCAAGTTGAGCAACTCCAGGACACATTCATGAGTTAAGTTGGGTTACACGTTGGACAGAAGAGCTCAAGTTGAGCTGAAATGGGAGCGAGTGTAAGCCCCTGCCAGGTGCCCATCCTCGCCTCGCCCCGGATGCTCGTCCATCTTGCGCAGCACCTTGGCGCAGGGGCTCACACTCGTTCTCATTTCAGCTCAACTTGAGCTCCTCTGTGCACCGTATGACCCAAATTAACTCCTAAATGTGTCCTGGAGTTGCTCAAGTTGAGCTCTAACATGAACGAGTTTAAGCCCCTGCCTTGGCGGTGATCTCGATGAGGAAGCTCTCGAGCTCGCCGCCGTTCCACTCGTCGAACGTGGTGCTAACCTCGCCGTTGGGCATGCCGCCGACGTTGCGCAGCAGGTCGTAGCACTCGGCGATGAACTGCATGTCGGCGTACTCGATCCCGTTGTGCACCATCTTGACGTAGTGCCCCGCGCCGTCGGGCCCCACGTGCGTGACGCAGGGCGATCCATCGGGCGCCTTGGCGGACATCGCCGTCAGAATGGGTGCCAGCGCGGCGTACGCGTGGTCGCTGCCGCCGGGCATGAGCGACGGCCCGTGCCGCGCGCCCTCCGCCCCACCACTAATACCCATCCCCACAAAATGGATGCCCACACCGATGAGCTCCGCCTCACGCCGCACCGTCTCGGCGAAGTGCTCGTTGCCGCCGTCTATCACGATGTCCCCCGCGGCCAGCAGCGGCTTCAGCGCCTCCAGCGTCATCTCCACCGCCTTGCCCGCGGGGATGCTCAGCAGGATCCGCCGCGGGGTCCGCAGCGAGGCCACGAACGGCTCCAGCTCCGTGAACGCGTTGATCGCCAAGTCGCCCTTGCCGTCCTTGCGCCCCTCCAAGGAAGGCCCGGCCCAGAGGTGGTGGTGACAGCGCCGTCAAACGTCAGTACCCAGCCCTGATCCCCACGGTGAAACCATCAACCTCCAAGCAAACGTGAACGCGCGGGAGGCTGGGGCGGTACGGACGTGGGTGTGGCCGGGATGCGGCGGCGCCGTACCTCATGTTTCGCGCGCTCCAGCGCTTCCCAGATCCGCGCCTGAAACTCATCCGGTCGGTTGTACGCGGAGACCACGAAGCCGTTGTCCGCCGCGTTGAGGCACAAGTTCTGCCCCATGACGCCCATGCCGAACACGCCGATGTCGCTCAGGGTCTCGGCCGCCATCGTGGCAGATGGACGGGCGGCGTAGGGGCGTGCGGTGCCAGTGCCGCGGCAAGTCAAAATCGACTGGGTGGAGAGTGTCCTACTACTTATTTCTCCAAGGATTTCACCCTACGCGCCGCGAGCCAAAGTCAGAAATCTCAGAAAGCCTTCTCCTTCGTCCTCACGAGTACAGAAGAGAAGTACAAAAAGCGACCAATGACAG
>Ga0307489_10002959_pt1 | contig 11307 bp, 1 predicted proteins | sample SB12metaG_FD_202247 | JGI IMG/M metagenome (GOLD analysis project Ga0307489, IMG submission 202247) | Sea-ice brine microbial communities from Beaufort Sea near Barrow, Alaska, United States - SB 1.2 | ecosystem: Environmental > Aquatic > Marine > Coastal | place: USA: Alaska | collected 2017-05-06
ACAATTCAATAGGTAGAGATCAAACTGAAGTAATTAAAATGAGATCTAATTTACTTAATGGTGTAGAAGGTGCTACTGGTAATTTTATGAAACTTTTAGCAGAAGCTGAAGAATATAATAAAAGAGTTGTAAATGGGACAAGCCCTAAAACAGTTTCTAATACTAACTCAAATCCAGAAGCAATACCTTTTTTAAATGCATTAGGTGTTAACAATGGTAGACAAGTTAAAACAGAGTGGGATGGTTTAGGTTTTAACTTAAGCTATAAAGATCCTAGTACTGGCAAAGAATTTAAAATAAATCCTACAAATTACTATGCTGGAAGAGAGCAAGGATTATCTGGTTTATGGAATGAAGTACAAGATCCTAGCCCTACATTTAAAGCTTCTTATGATCAACTAGCTAAAAACTTTCCTAATATAAATAGAGTTACAGAGACAACAGGCGCTGATGGCAGACTTACAACTGTAGCATCGTTAGATTCTAGAAAAGCTTATGATAATGTTAGAAATGGTATTTTAAATGATAAAATAATAAGAAACGGTATAAGCGGCGATACTTTGCAATTTTTAGCTGGTTCTGGATATTATGATAAAGGAATAGGAGCTACTTATGATCCTGACGATAAAAATCAAGAAAGTGAATTAATGGAAGCTATTGCTAATTATACTATGGATCAATATAGTAAAGGTAGTGGAAACCAAATAACCGACGTAAAAACTAAAATAGCTAAAAGTAATGGTAAAGGTGATGGTGATATTGATTTAGATTATACAGATTTTATAAGTAACGCTAAATTAAACCAATTTTCTGAAGATGGTACTTATGCTTCAGAATCTGCATCTAGAAGAGGTTTGAGAAAAAATATTATTAATAAGTTAATAAGTATGAATCCTGGTAAAATACTAAAAGGAGACAATAAAGAAATTGTAGACGAGCTAGAAGATGATGCCAAAGCTAATAAGATTTACGCAAAAACAGTAGCTTACGGAAAGCCAATATATACATTGATAGACGTTAAGAAAATGGTTGAAAATGACGATATGGATGGTTTAAATCAACTTTTAATAAACTACACACCGAAGAAAAGAAAAGGCAGTGATTTTAACAATTAAATTAAATAATATATGAATCCAGAGGCATTAGAAGCAGCTTATAAGTTATTTACCGACACCGGTTATAATGGTAGTTCAGATGATTTTAGTAAATTAATTAGCAGTAATCAAGAAGCTTTAGATGTTTCTTTTAGTCAGTTTGTTGAGACTGGTTACAACGGCAATGGAGAGGATTTTAAATTTTTATTAGGTGTTTCTGATCAGAATAAAGACTTAAAAGTTGAAGAAACTACTATACAAGAACCTGAAGTTGAAAGTGAAAAACCTAAAATGACTAAAGCTGGTAGTGACATTTCTTTTGAGGAGTTTAATAATATTGAAGAAGAGCCTTTAATAGAAGAGTTAGAAAAAAAATATGGTGATTATTTAGAATTTGATGAGCCAATTACAGGTGGTGGTTATATAAACGATGCTATAACTGTTACTAATAAAAAAACAGGTGAAGAAATAAGATTAAACCTAAACACGAAATATAACGCTGGTAGAGGCGCTGAGTTTTCTGATGAAAAAGGCTATAGCGTTTATAAAGATTTTTTAAGCTTTGCTAATAATGCTAGATTTAACGAAGAAGGTGGTTACACTAGTGGAGCTGAAAGAACGCTTGGAGAAAACTTTGTTTTAGATAGTGGTAAAAATTTACCAGTATCTAAAGAGATAACTGAAAAAGCATTAGAATTAGTTAAAAATTCTAGTTTTGAAAATAAATTAACAATAGACGAAGCCATTGATGAAGTTGTTAACTCTAGTTTTGGTGAAATGAACACCGCTTGGAATACTAATTTTTATAATAAAGAAAATGAAAATAGAGTTTTATTTCAAAACAAAGTAGTGAAATTAGTAGATGAAGGTTTTAATCCAAATCCTACATCATATAGCAAGTTTTCTGAAAAAGAGTTTGGTAGTCAAATAATGTACAAAAAACAAATGATGGAACTAGGTGTTCCAGAATCTGTTTTTCAAGCTCAAGGTAAAAACGTAAATCAAAACGTAGCTATTGGTGGTGTTGGAGAGCAAAGCAACGACTTAAAACAAGAAGAAATAAAAGAAAATATATACTCTTATTTAAAAGACACGCCTAACGGTAGAGCTATAATGTCAGCTTATGACAGTAGAACTACACAATCAGGTATTGAAGAAGAAGATAAGAGCGATTTAAAAGAGTATGGAGATAAAGCTTTAGAAAATAGAGTTAGAATTGAAAGTGATAAAGCAGAAAAAGTATTTATAGCGGAAAACGCTTCTGATTCAGAATCTCCTTTTGGAGTTTCAAAAAATGATTTGTTAAAGTTAAAAGCATTAAAAGAAAAATCTTTAAATGAAAAAGACCCTGAGTTAAGAGAAAAATATTCTAATGAATTGCTGGCTGGCGTAAGAAATATGCTTGATGATGGTAAAATAAATTTATTAAGAACAGCTGATGGCGGTTTTGTAGATGAAGTAAAAGATGTACAGGTAAAACAATCTAAAGCTAAACAACAACAAAATGCTGTACAGCTTGAGAAGTATATGTTTAAAAGTGGTGATGAACTTTTAGATTTATTTAGAAAACAAAATTTTGAATTAAAATCTTTAGCCAACGATATAGTAAAGCAAGGTTATGTTCAAACTTTTAGAGATGCTAATATACCTCAACAAGTTGGAGAAGTTTTGTCACAAGCTTATGGCGCTGTAACTTATGATTTTAAAGGGACAGCTTATGATGATATAAACAAATTAGAAAACTGGGTTGAAACTGGTGAAATGCCAGAATATTTAACAACTTTGCCAGAAGCTAGCGGTTCTAATGAATTAATAACAAAATACAATGATTTATTAGAGCAAAGATCTATTAATCTTTTAGCTCAACAACTTAATGTAGACCCTATGACTTATGGCAAGTCTGATTACGGCGTTAAGAGAACGTTAGATCAAGCAGCAGAAGAAACAATACCAGCTTTAGGTGGTAGATATTTAGGTGAAACACAGTCCCGTAAAGTTGCATTAGATGTTTTTGAAGAAGCTTTTGATATTGAAAGAACAGTAGAGCAAAAAGCATTAGTAAACCATTTAGACTCTTGGGAAGCTGCTGGAGCTCAAGTTCCTGCATTAGCAAGGATGGGTGCAGAAATATATGTAACAAATCTATTAAGTGGTGGATCTGCTAGTATAACAAAGGGAATACAATCACTTTCTAAAGTTGCTATGAAAAAAGCAGGTTTAGGTGTTGTTAAAAAAGGTACTGAATTTGTCTTAACTAAAGGTGGTCAAAGAGCTGCTAATTATGCAAGTGCTGTTGGTTTAGAGTATATAGGTTTAACTGGTAGTAATATTATAGAAAGAAATGTTTTTGATGAACAAGGTATTGATAATCCATTGTTATTTTCTATGGCTGCCGGTGGAAGTAGGTTACTTTTTTCAAAAGCTAGTAGCATGTATAATGATGCTATTATAAAAGCGGCTGGAAAACCTGGTAATGAAAATCTTAGGCAAAGCTTACTATGGATTAGTGAGCAACCTGGTACAGCTAGTAGAACTGGAGCTTTAGATTATGCAAAAGGCATAGCTCAAGCAACCACAAGAACAGGTGTAAGAGCAGCTGGTATAGCTGGAGAAGCTTTGACTGGTGCTGTAGGTATAAAAGCCGGAGAAGTACCAGGAGGTCTTATAGACGTTGTTCAAGGTGAAAAAACTATGAGTCAACTGTTTAATGAAATAACTGATTCTAAGAGCTTGATAGAGACGGCTGGTGCTTTACTATTCATGAGAGCAGCTAGACCAGATCAGTACGTTAGAAAGGCCGTAGATGGCTTCTATGCAGAGGTTGATATGATAAGCGGTAATAATCCAGAATGGAACAGGATGAGAACCGCTATAGGTTTAAAAGCTTTAGGGCCAAAAGAAGGTAGCAAAACAGCACAAGATCCTAATTACATATTTAAGCTTCAAGAAGCTTATGCAAAAAAATTAAACGAAATTTCTAAAGGCGAAGGCGCTTATAAGGATTTAGATGAAGAGCAAAGAAACGAGGCTTACAAAAACTTAGAATTCAATTTCAATAGATTGAAAATGAAGCCAGATATTGATCAACTAGCTGAAGAGTATAGAAGCAATGATAATAAACTTGGTGATTTTACTGAATTAGAAAACTCTGCTTTAAACATAACTAGATCTGGTGGAACTGCAAAAGATTTTATAACTTTAGCTGGTGGCGGAGAATCTTCAGCTATAATACAATTAATGGCTAATGGATTAACTGAAGTTAAAGCTAAAGAAGTTTTAGACACTGCTGTGCAAATTTCTGAAGTAGGTAATTCTTTGTTTGCAGGTAATTTAACAGGAAAAAACTTTCAAGATTACGTTAATGAAAGTATGGTTTCTAATACTTTGTCTGCTGAGTTAGTTAATTTAGAAAAACGTTTTAAAGCTAATAACATTGAAAAATCTTATTATGATTATCAAAAAGATATTCTTGAAAAACAATTAGATTTATCAAACAAAAAACAACAAAAATCTTTTCAAGCTGAAGCTGCTGAAAGAGTTATTAATCAAGCTAAAAGCATAGCTGATGCAAAAGCTGCTGGGATTAATATTTTTGAAGGAAATAACAAACAAATAGAGGCTAAGAAAAAAGAGTTAGGTGGTAAGTTTGCAGAACAAGAATTTGGGCTACAAGGTATTGATAAAGAAGGTAATCCTATAATATTAATCAACACAGAAAGTACTAAAAAATATTTACAAGCAGGAACTGAGGTTCATGAAATATTTCACATACCGCATGAGCTTAGATTTTCTGAAAGAGCTATAGAAACTAGAGCTTTAGAGATAGCAAAGGAAAAGTCTATAAGCGAAGCAGATGCTAAAGTTGAAGCAGAGAAAGAAGTTAGAGATTATTTAGATGATTTTATTGGAGGCTTAAAAGATAAAGGTCTTTATGATAGAGTTCTTAAAGAAATGATACAAAGAAATATAGCTACAGCTGAGGCTTTATTAAAAGGAGAACAATTACCAATATCTGAAGCTAAAGAATTTATTAATGAATTTATACAACTTGATGCTGCTAAAGCTTTTGATAATATAAAAGGAGAAAAATCAGTTAAAGATGCTAATAAACTTTCTAAAAAAGAAATATCAGAATTAGAATTTGAATCAGCTCTAGACAGTGGTAAAGAATTTATTAATTTTGTATTAAGTGGTAAATATAGAAGTAAAAATATTAACAACTTAATAAAAAACAAACAATCTACTTATAAAGACTTAATGAGAGGCGAGGAAGCTTCTATGAATCTTTCAGAAAAATCAATTAAAGAGTTAGAGGAAGTTGATAATGAGTCTTTAGTTAAAAGAATATTAGATAAAGAAACTAGCAACACTGAAAAAGGAAATGCTATAGAGGCTTTAGTAAATAAAAATCCTATTATATGGAGAAAACTAGGATATAACAAAGCTAAAGGAGATGTGCTTCCTAAAGACATAAGAAATTCTATAATAGATGAACTTTTAGGAACAGAAGGTGGTAGAGGTATATTAAAAACATATAAACCAGAAGCTAATATTAAATTTGTTACATATTTAGGAGATGTTATAGGTAAGCGTAAGCAACAAATATACAAGAGAGCTGGGTTAGATGCTGAAAAACTAGAAACTGATAGAATTAGTGACGAAAGAGTTAAAGAGATAGCCGATGCTGAAACTCCTGAAACAATAATAGAAGCTAAAGAATCTAATGTTGTAGAAAAAGAAAGACAGATAAGTACTTTTGAAGGTAAAGAAGCTAACAGAAAGAAAAAAGAAATATTAGAAGTAGCTGAAACTATAGATCTTCAAGACATCAAACCTGGTGTTGGCGGAGCACCTAAGAAACAATTAGGTCAAATTGGTGAATTAGTATTTGAAATACCTGCAGAAAAAATATCTGACCCTAAAAAGAATTTAACATTTGCTAAAAACCTTATAAATATAGAAACAGGTAAAGCTGCTAAAAAAGGTGAAAAAGGAGTTATAAGTGATTCTGAATTTGGTAATATACAAAAATTCTTTTCAGATAATAGTAACATGAAAAGATTTATAAAAACTTTACCTGAAACAAATGTGACTAGTGATCAAGCTATTATTAATAAGCAGGGAGAATCTATAGACGTTTCAAGAGAAGTTTTAGGTAGAGGTATTGGTTTACCAAAAAGAGTAATTAAATACTTTTACGAACCAACTGGAAAAAGATCTAAGGGATTGACTAGTCAAACTCCTGTATACAAACTAAAGCCTGAGTTTAAAAATGCTACACCAGAAACTATAAATAAAGTTCAAGGTGATTTATTAATAGGTAAAGATTTAAAAAATTATGATAGAACTGTTAATGGTCAATTAGCTAAAGGTATGGCTGTTGTGGAAGCCATGAAAGTTGCTAATGAAGCTATGAGGTCTAAAATACCTGCTGAAACAACTGCTGCAAAAAAATTAGTAGCTGATATTAAGGCTGGCGCTAGTAAGTTATCTATGTCAACTAAGATGACTCAAAAAGCTATAATGAAATCTTTAATGGGTGAGTTTGATTTTTATAATCCAAAAAGCATAATTAAAGCTAAAAAATCTATAATAGATAAATATGCTCCTATATTTGGTAAAGAATTAACTAATAGAATGTTTAGTGACTTAATACCTGGTGGTGGTAGAGGAAACAAGGTTTATGGCTTGCAAATTGCTATTGGAAGTTCAAAATCTCTTCAATCTCAAAGACTGAAAAGACCTTTAAGTCCAAATGAAATAAAAATAGAAGCAGAAACAATTGGACAAAATTTATCTTTAATAGAAAACAATTTAATACTTGATATAAGCGAGTTAAAAAATTCAATAGAAAAAGCTGGACTAAAAGAAAATCCAGCAGCTAAAATAATGATGGAAGCTTTTGGCAAGTCTCAAACAATAAACAATTTAGCATCTAATTTATTAAATTTAAAAACCAGAAAAAAAGCTACTAAAAATTTAATAGACATGTTCAAAAAAGCTTACGATGCTGACCCAGCAGCTTCTGCACTTTTAAGAGAGTTTATATACAATAACAAAGCTAGCGGTATGCTAGGTAAGGATGTTGCTTTAATGCGAGGTAAACATAAAAACGCTAAGAAAGGAGATGTGTATGAAGAACATACTTATCCTTTTAGTTCTTGGGCTATACGAACTATGGATGCTATTACAAATAAAAATCCTAAAGTTTTAGAAGGATGGAAAGAATGGGCAGCAGAAAACTATTATCAAACAGCTTTTGATAAAACTACTAAAGCTCCATTTACAGATGTAAAAGGACAACATGGATATTACCAAGGAGTAGTTGATCAAACTTTCAAAAGAGTAGATGGAAAAGGTGATTTTAAATCTCAAAGTCAAGAACACCCGGTATTAGAAGCTGCTCTTAATGAAGCTTTTAAAACAGGAGACTTCAGTAAAGTACCTGCATCTGAGATAAGATTTTTTAATGAGTACGTTCAATTAAACCCTAACCAGCTTTATTTAGATGGTAAGACGTATGCTGAAAAATATGATGTTGTAGTAGATAAGTTTTTAGAAAATAACCCTGCTATTGTTAAAGCTCAAAGTGATTTAATATACGAGCAATTAACTAATAAAATAGATTCTAATACAGCTAGAGAAAGACTAGATAAAATAATTAAAGCTAGAGGAACTAAACAAGCTGATCGTGCTTTTAAAGAAACTAAAACAGAAATAGACGAGCCAGGTGTTATGAACACTAGTGAAAAAATGACTACTGAAGAGTTAATTAAAAAAGCTAGAACTATTGACAAAGCTTTGCAAATGGCTGATCGTCCTAATATGCCTAAGAAAAAGATTAGAATATTTGATTTTGACGATACTGTAGCTAGAACAAATAGTAAGGTATTTGCAGAAAGAGAAGGTGAAAGAATAGAACTTACAGCAGAAGAGTTTGCTGAAAAAGGTATGGAACTTATAGATCAAGGTTATGAAATGGATTTTACAGACTTTAATAGAGTTGTTGAAGGTAAAAAAGGTCCATTGTTTGAACTAATAAAAAAACTTAAAGAATCTCCAGGTGAAAGAGATTTATTTATTTTAACTGCTCGTGCACCCGAATCTCAACAAGCTATATTTGAATTTATGAAAGCCATGGGAGTGGAAATACCTTTAAAAAATATAACTGGATTAGGTAATTCCACGGGTGAAGCTAAAGCTAACTGGATAATAGATAAAGCTGCAGAAGGTTATAATGATTTTTACTTTGCAGATGATGCACCTCAAAATGTTAAAGCGGTTAAAAAAGCAATGTCACAACTTGATGTTAAATCTAAAGTTCAATTAGCTAAAGAAAATAAAATTAATTTTAGTGAAAAGAAAACAAAAGAGTTAGATTGGAAAACAGATGAAGCTGGTAACATAAAAACTACTTTTAATATAGGTAAGAAAAAATATAATTTTAATTTAGATGCTAGAGACAGCAAAGGAAGTTTTGATGTGGAATTTAACTTAGGTGGTAGAATAGACATGACTGGAACAGGTGATGCTGTTAAAGTTATTAGAACTGTTTATAACGGCTTGTTAGATATAGTGGGTAAAACACCTAAAATAAAAAGACTTGAGTTTTCTTCTCTTAAATCAGAGACAAGTAGAGTTAAGCTATACACTACGTTAATGGATAGAGTTGCTAAAAAACTAGGTTGGGAAACAGATATATGGGAAAGCAATAACTTTGTAACACCAGATAAAAGTGGTTATGATTTTGAAATAACTAAACCTAGAAAAAAGCAAGTAGCTCCAGTTGAAAAAGCACTAAACGTTATAGATGTTAAATCAAAAGTTCAAAAAGCTAGATTAAACACTAGTGAAAAAATGAACACAGAGTTTAATAAAATAATAGAAGAGTCTACGGGTATAGGAGCAGAGAAAATATTTTCAGATGTTAAAGCTGAAATAAGAGGTAATAAAGCCAGAAGACAAAAGTTTTTTATACCACCATCCGCTGAGGATTTTACAGGTTTATTGTATAGAACTTTAGGTAAAGGTAAAAAAGGTGAAGCTCACATGAAGTTTTATCAAGATGCATTACTTGATCCTTACGCTAGAGCTATGGAAAATTTATCTACTGATAGAGTAAACCTAATGGCTGATTTTAAAGCATTGAAAAAACAATTAGATGTTCCTAAAGATCTTAGAAAAACAACTGAATCAGGTTTTACTAATGAACAAGCTGTTAGAACTTATTTATGGAATAAAGCAGGTCAAGAAATACCAGGGCTTTCTAAAACAGATATGAAAGAGCTTAGTGATTTAGTAGAAAATAATTCTAAATTAAAAGTTTTTGCTGATCAAATAATGTCTATAACAAAAGGTGATGGATACTCTACACCAACTAAAAACTGGGCCACTGGAACTATAACGACAGATTTAATCGATGTTTTAAACACTACTAAAAGAGCTAAGTACTTAGAGACGTGGAATCAGAATAAAGATGTTATATTCTCTAAAGATAATTTAAATAAATTAGAGGCAGCTTATGGTACTAAGTATAAAGAGTCTATGGAGAATATTTTAACTAGAATGAAGTCTGGAAGAAATAGAATTGAAGGAGGCAATGTTTTAAGTAATAAAGTTTTAGATTATATAAATAACTCTACAGGAGCTATAATGTTCTTTAATACTAGATCAGCAGTTCTTCAAACTATATCAGCTGCTAACTTTATTAACTGGGGATTTAATAATCCTCTTAGAGCAGGCGCAGCTTTTGCTAATCAACCTCAATACTGGAAAGATTTTACTAAGTTAATTAATTCTGATTATTTAAAAGATAGACGTAATGGTTTAAAGCTTAATATATCTGAATCTGAAATAGCTGATGCTGCTAAAACTAGTACTAATAAAGCTAAAGCAGGATTAAACTACATATTAGAAAAAGGTTATTTACCTACTAAATTTGCAGATAGCTTCGCTATAGCTTCTGGTGGAGCGACATTCTATAGAAATAGAATTAAAGATCTAATAAAAAACGAAGGTAAAACAGAAAAAGAAGCTGAGGCAATTGCTATGAGAGAATTTAGAGAAGTTTCTGAAATATCTCAACAGTCTTCTGATCCAAGTAAAACATCATCTCAACAAGCTAGCACTTTAGGTAGAGTTGTGTTGCAGTTTGCTAACACTCCAATGCAATATGCTAGAATACAAAAGAGAGCTGTTCAAGATATAGTAAATGGTAGAGGAGATTTAAAAACTAATATAAGTAAAATAGCTTATTATGGATTTTTACAAAACATGTTATTTAATTCTTTACAACAAGGTTTGTTTGCTTTAGGATTTGGAGATGATGAAATAGATGAGAAAGAAGAGCAGAAGATAATTAAAATGGCTAATGGTATGGTTGATTCTAGCTTACGTGGTCTAGGCTTTGCAGGGGTTACTATTCAAGTTCTTAAAAACTTAGGTATAGATCTTTATGATAGATCAAAAAGAGATAGACCTGAGTACTCTGATTCTTATATTAAGTTATTAGATTTTTCTCCTGCTGTAAAAAGTAAATTAACTAAGTTTAGAGGAGCAGCTTATCCATTTGATAGCAAAAAAAGAAGAGCTGAAGTTTTTGAAAAAGGATTTAGTTTGAATAATCCAGCTTATGAGTCAATGGCTAAAGTTGTTACAGCTACAACTAACTTACCTTTAGATAGATTATATAGTAAAGTTAATAATTTATCAGCAGCAATGGATGATGAAACTGAAACATGGCAATCAATAGCTATGGTTTTAGGTTGGCCAGAGTGGCAGATAAAAGGTAGACAAAACTATGTTGAAGCTCCTAAAACAGAAGAAGAAAAAATAAAAATTAAAGAGCAAAAAATAAAGATTAAAGAAGAAAAATCTAAAACAAGACTTAAAGAAGCTAAAGGATCTACGGATTTTGAAACTTTAAAAAAGCTTAACAAGTCGGAGCAATTAAAGCTTTTAAAAAATATGGGTGTAGGTAATAAAAACATAAGAAAATATAAAAAACTAAAAGAAGCTGATTTAATAGAAGAAATTATAAAAAGAAATAAAAAATAAGGAACAAAAGAAAACTGGGCACCATACCCAAAAGTTCCTGTAACCAAAAAAGGGGAAGTCGTAATGACCTCCCCTTTTTATATTTAGCACCATGGACAAAATCCGCCCGGACAACCTTCACACATAATTTTAGTTTTAGAATCTATAAGTAATACCA
>Ga0307489_10002960_pt1 | contig 11305 bp, 25 predicted proteins | sample SB12metaG_FD_202247 | JGI IMG/M metagenome (GOLD analysis project Ga0307489, IMG submission 202247) | Sea-ice brine microbial communities from Beaufort Sea near Barrow, Alaska, United States - SB 1.2 | ecosystem: Environmental > Aquatic > Marine > Coastal | place: USA: Alaska | collected...
AAAACCATGGTGAAGAAGAAGTCGATACCGAAGAAAACGTCGCCGGCCATGGTGCCGTCGACTAGGGCCAAGCAGATAATACTTCTCATGTCATCAACACGCCGTGTAAACTCCCGTGTGTTGAATGAGTGCAACGCATATGACGTGGCGAGCAAGGCAAAGGATGTGGTCACTCGCTCCTCGGTGTGGACGTATAGCCTTAGAATACTGAATGCAGAGAAGGACATCTAGCCTTCGAATTTGAAATAGGTGTTCATGTGGCGAGCAAAAGGTAATGTATTTGGCAGGCCCTACCATCGAGTGGAAAGGTGGGAGTCTCCAGCGCAAGCATGATGGATGAGGCGATGATCGCCACCAGGATAACGTTCGTGAAGATCTCGTTGTTGGCAATCTTGCTCCAAATCGTTGGCGCCGGCTGCTCCACTCCCTCCTCCAAGCCAATCTCGTCACTATCCGGACCCTCCCCTTTCCCGTTCGGACTCCCAGGTTGGCCCTCTGACCAGGGGCTTACACTCGTTCACGTTAGAGCTCAACTTGAGCAACTCCAGACAGAAGACAACCATGAGCAAAGTCGGGTCATACGGTGGGCAGAAGAGCTCAAGTTGAGCTGAATTGGGAACGAGTGTAAGCCCCTGCCTCTGACCCCCTTGACCCCCTGGATTTCCTCGCTAGTGGGGTAAACCCCATCCCCACCTGGTAGGAGGGTCATTGAGAACAAGCACTTGGACCGAGATCGGAGCATAACTTGTACTGGTACCTTCAGGGTGAATGCTCGTGCAGACGCACGGGGGAGGAGGGGAGATCAAAAGTCGAGTAAACGGTCAGCTGCAATCACTCCTCTTCTCTTGTTATGAGTTCGGCCCTGTACCAGGTGTACCTAGGGCCGTTCATCCCATTTGCCCATTCCCACACTTTCCTTCTCTTGTTATGAGTTGGAGCCTTTCTTTGCTTGTTCTCAATAACCCCCTTGCCTGCCCCTCCTTCGACGAATCCAGCGCTTTCTTGTGGTAGTGGAGTTTGATCGACAGCCTGTTTTTCGCGGCGGTCTCGTGCGTCTCGGTGCAGGGGCGAACGAATTGATACAACAGTTTGAAAGCGGTCCGCATCATGTTTTAGCTTCAAGCTCAGAAATCAAGCACGGTCAACCCGGATTCAGCCCGGGGTCAATCTGGGATCAATGAACCTGTGGTCAACCAGGGATCACCCTGGGGTCAAACTGGGGTCAACCTGTACCGCCCTGCCTCGGTCATACGGATGGGATTTGGCAGCGCCCTCTGTTCTACGTCCTTACTGTCATATTGTAGGGGCGCGACTTGAAATTGAAAGCAAGGTCTGAAAGCGGTTCATGATGTTTGAGCTGAAAGCGCTGAAACCAAGCACTGCCATCCCGGCACCCGGGGTTCAACATGCGGACACCTGGGGTCAACCTGGGGTCAACCTGGGGGCAACCTGGGGTCTACCTGGGCTCAACCTGGGCTCAACGTGGAATCATTCTGGATCCAACCCGGGGTCAACCTGGGGTCAATATGGGTTCAATCTGGGGTCAACCTGGGGCCAACCTGGGGTCAATCTGGGGTCAACCTAGGGTCAACCTGGGGCCAACCTTGGGTCAATCTGCCCCGCCCTACCATAGTCGATGTCGTAGAGCCACTGCCGGATCAGAGCCACCTTGCAAAAGGGTCATTGAGAACAAGCACTCGAACCGAGATCGGAGGATGTCTTACCTTCAGGGTGATTGCTCATCCAGACGCGCGGGGGAGGAGGCGGAGGAGGAGGAGGAGGGGGAGGGGGAGGAAGAGGAGGTGGAGGACGAGGAAGAAGAGTAATACGAGGAGGAGGAAGCACAGCAGCAGGAGGAGCAGGATGCGACGGGAGAGGATGCGGGAGAGGAGGAGATTCAAAGTCGCTCGAGTGCTCGTCCTCAATAACCCCCATGCCTCGTGCATGGACCGGTACCGCTGCAGGTTTTCCAGAAGCGCCGCGCGTTTCTTATGGCGCACAAGTGTATCCTCGTTCTCGTTCTGCTGCTGCCCTGCGGCTAGGGACTTACAGACAGTGCTCGCCACGTCATCAGACGCGTTTTAATCCCTCGGTCCTCGAATTAATGGCGTGCTATGACGTGGCGAGCACTATCCATGAGACCCTGCCCGCCGCAATAGCTGTCAAGAGGTCCCGCTTCTCCACATCCGCCTCAGTGTCGTGCTTGGTGGTCGTTGTTTTGTTGGGGCTCACGATGTTGTAAGCGTTCAACGGCTTCGATGCTCTGTTCTGCGATTCGTCTTTCCCAGTGTGTAGCGGCGCAGTTGAAATTGGAAGCAAAACTTGAAACCAGTTTATCGTAATTTAGTTCCAAGCGCGGAAACCAAGCGCTTTCAACACGGGTTTCAGGCCCTTTCAACTTGCACCGCCCTACCATTGGCGTGGCCGTTTGTGTCATGACCGTTCCCATTCGCTTGGTGGACATTGATGGGGATCGGGGTACCGAAGTGGGAATCGGAGATCCGAGGCTTCCTCATTGAGCCGGCGGTGTCGGAGTATCTGCTGGCGGTTCGCGTTATGGCCATTTTCTCAGCCTCCATTTCCAAATCCAGCAACTCCTCCTAGAAAGAGGGTCATTGAGAACAGGCACTCGAACCGAGATCGGACGTGCCTGTGCGACTCACCTCCGCAGTGATTGCTCATACATAGGCCCGGAATAAGTGGTGGATGAGGCGGAGGAGGAGGAGGAGGAGGACATTCAACGTCGGTCGAGTGCTGCTTCTCAATAACCCTCCTACCTGGATGCTTTGGTCAAGGGGGGGGTGATTCTTCTTGGTCCCGCCCAAAGCTGACCCTCTCTTTGGTCCCTTCGCTTCGTCCGATTTGTTCGATACAAATGATATCGACCTGTGTGTGTATGCAACGCCGTCCTCCTCACCGGGGCGTCGGTCCTCCTCCTTCTCCTAGAGTCTGACAGATAATGCTCGCCACGTCAACCAACGCACTTTAAACCTTCGTTTCTGACCCACATTTCGGGTTGGGTGGCATCCTGTGACGTGGAGAGCAATACCCGTCAGGCCAGGGGAATCGCCCGTACGTCAGAAACGAGCTGATAACTCGCGTTCCACGTGCAGTGCGCACAGTTCGACTTCGTAAACCCCATTTTTTTTGCTGGGCGGCGAGCATTTTGCAGCACCTTTCCGGAAAGATGACATAATGGGGGGTTTTACGAAGTCGATAGACCTTCAAATGAGGTTGATAGTAGTTCCCGGTCTAATAACTTGACGAAATCGTCGACTCTAGAGTGACTTATCACTTGCCAACACTGATTTCAGTGAAATCGAGGGTGGACGTGGAACGTGACGATTTTCGGAACGTGCAAATTGGTGGTCTAAATAACTCAAGGAAAGTTTCGTTTCTGACGTACGGGAATCGCCACTTCATCCATCGCATCTTGGGACCCTCATTTCTTGAAATAGGCATCCTACGACGTGGCGAGCAAGATCAGCCAGGCCCATTGCTCGCCACCTCATCCAACACGCTTTGACGTTTATTGAGTTATGTGGCATCCCATGACATGGCGAGCAATGTATGCCAGGCCCTGCCTCCTCCTCCTCCTCGCCCTCCCCGTCGTCTTCGTCCGAGTAAGTGTCGATCAACAGCGCCAGCAGTAATGCCAAGATGATTTGAGAGATGAAGCTCCACGATATCATGAACAGCGCCGCAGAGTTACCCGCAGCCTCCATAGTATTGTGCATCACGTCAAAGCCATTCTCTCCCGACGCCGTGAAGTAGAGGCGCAAGTTGAACTCGAAGCAAGGTTTGATCGCGGTTCATCAACGTTAAGCCTTAAGCGCTGAAACGCGCATTCAACACAGGAATCAATGAGGTTCGAGGTGCACCGCCCCGCCGTGACGAAGAGCGTGAGCATCGCGCGCATGAAGCTGTCGAAGGACAGCCGGGCGGCGTCGTCATCCAGTTCGAACGCGCACGCTCCACCGAACATCCGAGTGCCCAGCAGCGAGTAAATGAGCATGAAAATCGCCCACACCAGCAGAAATCCACCCATGGACCCCAGCGCCGTGATCATACTGTTCATCACTTTCATCGCCTCGGTGTAGGGGAGGAAGTTGAAATTGAAAGCAAAATTTGCAATTGGATCATCCATAGTTTTACTTCAAGTGCTGAAATCAAGCGCGGTCAACCCAGGATCGACCGTGGAGGAGGAGGAGGAGGAGGAGGAGGAGGAGGAGGAGGAGGAGGATGAGGATGAGGAGGAGGAGGAGTAGGAGGAGGAGGAGGAGGAGGAGGAGGAGGAGAAGGAGGAAGACGAGGAGGAGGACCGGGTTAACCTGCACAGCCCTACCTCGGGCGCCACTTTCAACACCCGCACCGTGCGCAACACACGAAGTACCCGCAGCGATCGCAGGAAACTCAAGTTCACGGCGCTGCCAGCCAAATCCACGATTGAGCTGATCACCACGAATCCATCCAGCCGGTTCCAAGATACGCTCCAGTATGTAGCGGCGGAAGTTGAGACTGAAAGCAAAGTTTGAAAGCGTTTCATCATATTTTGGATTCAAGCGCTGACACCAAGCGTGGTCAACCCGGGGTCGAGCTCGCGTCAACCTGGGGTCAACCTGTGGTCAAACTGGGTCAACCTGGGGGCAACCTGGGGGCAACACACGGTCATCAGAGTAAACACGGGGTTTGACTGGGGTCAAGCTGCACCGCCTTACCAGTAACCCGCCAGGCCGTACCCCAGGTGCTTGACGACGAACTCCATGACGAAGATGATGGTGAATATGTACCCAATCCATTCCTGGGTTTGGGGCCAGAAATTACTGCTCGCCACGTCATAGCACGTCATATTATGGTTATAGCACGTCATATTATGTCAGTGTCGGTGGCGGAAGCGGCGGTGGCAGGAGCAGCGGTGGCGTCAGCTGCAGGAGCTTAGTGGCGGCAGCGCATTCACTCAATATGCGAGAGTTCGGAATGTGATTGATGTCGTGGCGAGCACCAGAAGACTATGTGGTCGATGACACATGTGACCCCACCTGTGCGTCGGAGAATCCCTGGGACTCCGGGAAGTGGCGGATCATCATGTTCACCGTGTTGACGGCGATGCACAACAGGATGAAGTTGGAGAATAGGTCGCTCTCAGCCACCTGGCAGGAGAGTCATTGAAAACGAGCACTCGAACGAGATTGGAGCATGACTTACCTTGAGTGTGAATGCTCGTACAGACGCGTGGAGGAGGAGGAGAAGATGCAACGTCGATAAGGTACTTGTTCTCAATGATCCCCCAGGCCCGTCAAGATGCAGGAGGATCATTCAGACCAAGAACTCACACCAATATCGGGGCATGGATTCAAATGGAAGAGGAGGAGGAGGAGGAGGAGATTCAACGTCCGTCAAATGCTTGTTCTCAATAACCCCCCTTCCTCGTATAGTTTGGGAATGTGCGCCCGGAGACCGACCCGCACTATCCTCAAAGCCCCAGAGTCCCAAACAGCGCAGGCCAGCTTGATAATGCGCTCCTCGAAGCCCTTGGCTCTCTCCGCCTCGATCATGTCGTCCACCGCTGCCTGATCTGCGTCTTCCGCTAAACCTTTCGCCCGCCGCTTGGCCCGCTCCTTGTCCAGTCGCTCCTCGAGCTAGGGCCTGGCAGATGATGCTCGCCATGTCATCCAACGCATGTTGAACCCTGAACCCATCTAGGGCCTGGCAGAAATTTGATCGCCACGCCATCCAACGCATGATGAACCCTCGTTTGTTGCCGTGAATAACATCCTATGGAAGCGGCAAGCACGAGCAGCATCTGACAGCACAAGTGAGTTGTTACAAAAACCGACCGATATTGATCAACATAGGACTATCAAAGCAGCCTGCTGTGGTGAGTCAAAGTGCCAAAGTCATGCTCTCGACAACTGCCAGGCCTTACCTGCAACTGCTGCTCGGCGCTGCAGGTCTGCAAGCTGGTCACAATCACCGCGGACAGGAGCTGCATGACAAAGAAGGCCCCGCAAAACACCACTAAGGAGTACCACAGCAGCACCGGCCAGCCTAGTGCATCCATCATCACGTAACAAACCTTGCGGCAGGGTCATTGAGAACAAGCACTCGAAGCGATATCAGCGCGGAGACCGGCACGCAACGTTTTAGGGAACAATACACATCCGGCAACTCTCGATGCACGACTCACAATGAAGGTACATGATAGTACAGACTCACGGAGGAGGAGGAGGTGAGTCAGCGTCGCAGGAGCGCTGTCCTCAATGACATCCCTGCCTCGTTCCACCCGTCCACTGTGAGCCCCTGGAGCACCAGCAGCGATGACCACAGCACGTTGTCGAAGCGATGCCACCCGCCGCCCGGGTTGGGGCCGTAGTAACAGCACGTGTGGTCCAGCGGACAGTTCTGGAACTAGGGACTGACAGATAATGCCTGTCACGTCATCCTCCACATTGTAGAACCTCGTTTCTTGAGCTATATGGCCTGACAGATCATGCCTGCCACGTCATCCTCCACATCATAGACCCTCATATCTTGAGTTACAGGGCCTGACAGATAATGCCTGCTACGCCACGTCATCCTTCACATTGTGGACCCTCGTGGATTGAGTCATATGGGATCACTTGACGTGGCGAGCACTGTCCATCAGTCCCTGCCTGGAACGGCCTGCCGCAGATCACCGGCATCTCCGCGTCGTCCAAAATTGGGAACGGCAGCGCGTCGACGCCCGGACACGTGGCTTGCTTGGCGTCCCCGAGGGTTAGGGTCGTTGAGATCAAGCACTCGACCGAGCTTAGAGCATGACTTACCTTGATGGTGAATGCGCATACATACGCGCGGAGCATACGGAGGAGGTGGAGGAGGAGATGCAACGTCGGTCGAGTGCTTACTCTCAATAACCCCTCATACAGACACGCGTATTATACGGAGGAGGAGGAGGAGATTCAACGTCGGTGAAGTGCTTGTTCCCAGTGAACTCCCTGCCACGGGGCGCAGCCAACACGGCGGCGGCGCCCAGATCAAAGCACCGGCTCCGCAGCATGCCGCGGAACAGCACGGTGCCCGCGCACGCCGCTAAGATGACGAACCACACCAAGGTGCAGAGGCGCGAGAAAAGAATATGAAGCAAAACTTGAAAGCAGTTCATCACATTTAGTTTCACGCTGGGGGTTCAGGTTGACCCTAAATTGACCCCGAGACGACCGCGCTTGGATTCAGCGCCTGAAGCCAAAATGTGATGGACAGCTTTCAAGTTTTGCTTTCATGTTTCAACTTGCGTCGCCACATCAAGCGCATAGTTCCAGGAGCTTTGAACGCAAGGCTCATCGTTTAAACTTGCACCGCCTTACCAGGAACACGACGACGTTACAGATGTAGCTCCACGACGTGAACAGCGTGTCGACAAACAAAGCTCCTGATTTGAAGCGGCTCAGCGTCCGCAGCGGCCGCACGCCGCGGATGGCGCGTACGGAGGCCATTCCCTCGATGCCGCCTCCGATGTGTAGTGGCGCAAGTCGAAATCGAGAGCAACGTTTGAAAATGGTCCAGCATATTGTAGCTTCAAGCACTCAATCCAAACGCGGTCAACATGAGGTAAACACGGGGAATGCCGAGGGTCAACTCGGGTCAACACGGCGTCGATACATTGTCAAACTGGGCTCAACCTGCACAGCCCTACCGACGAAGTCCAGGCACACAAAGCTGACCACCACCACGATACCATCCAACACGTTCCAACCGTTCTTCAGATACGCGTTGGGCCCAAACACAAAGCCGGTCGCGATGATCTTGCAGAACATCTCGAACATAAACAGAAACGTGAAAAATACGTCCGAGCCGTCGCGGGCGCTCTTGTATTTCGTCGGCTCAAGCGGGTCGTATAGCACCACCGTGAGGTAGGGCCGGGTTGATATTGGGTTTGCCGCGTCATAGGATGCCATTCAACCCAAGACGTTCTCCTCCTCCTACTACTCCTTCTCGTGCTTATCCTCCTCCTCCTTCTCCACCACCGCTGCCTCCTCCTCAGCCTACTCGTCCTCTGCATCCTCCTCATCCTCCTCCTCCTCCTCCTCCTGCTCCTCCTCATCCTCCCCCTCTTTTTCCTTCTTCTCGTTCTCTTCCTCTTCCACCTCCTCCTCCACCAACCCACCTCCTCAGGAACCAAGGATTCATACTGCGTGTCGTCGACGTGGCGGGCAATGTCTGCCTGTCCGAAGTCATAGGGTGTAATATCTGCCCGCCCTACCATGAGGAAGCAGTTGACGATGATGCTGATCAGGATCAAGTTGTTGAAGTTGGCGTCATTGGCAATCGAGACCTAGGGCCTCACCTAAGTATTCTTTTGGCTCAACTTTCAGCTCTGTAGCACTGAAAGCACACGAATTACCCCACTCAATACGGCAAAGATTCTCACGTTAAGCTGACACCATTGAACACCGCTTAGGTACGCTCCCTGTACTTCACTCGTCAGCTTGTGGAGGAGAGACCACTCAAGTTGAGCTGTTACCTCTTCAGCGCAAGTGAGTAAACTTGAGCGTAAGTGGGATATCGTGTAGTGGTCCCACGGACAACCCGGCTGGAATCCTGATGGGCCTAGCACGCCACTCATTATGGTCATTTTTCACCCAAACTAACGGCCCTGCCTTGATGCATTGCTTGCGCGGGAACGCGGTGGCGGAGAATATCCCGAGCGACTTCGGGTTTGCATCTTGCAACCTGCAAAAGACAAACACAAAACGAATGTGGCGAGCAAGAAGAGGAGGGGCGGTGCGTGAGTGTCAGTCGGGGATGAGAGTGAAGCACGCGCCCGGGGGAGGAGTGGAGGGAAGAGGGAGAATGAATGGCGGGGGAGGCGCGGTGGATGGGGAGAAGCGAGCTTCATAAGAAGATAAGCAGACGTCGGAGGAGAGGAGAGCGGAGCTGGCTCTTGTTCAGAGCGACCACTCGCAATCTTGTGCCCTCACAACCACCCACGCCTCGGCACCCTACACCACGTCCTCAGTAAAGTCAACGCTCCTTGCCGCCACCAACCCATCTTTCATCCCACGACATACCTTCTTTCATCCCCCGCCGTCCTCCCCTGACCCCTCCGTCTCCTCTCTCTGACTCCGTCCCCTCGAACACCCCGTTTGAAAGAGAAAGGGGATAGAGGACGGGAGGCGAGGCGTTGTGTTTTCCGTGAGGTGTTGAGGGAGGAGGACGTAGGAGGCACGGTGGATAGGGGAGAAATGAGGTATGTAAGACGACAAACATACATTGGGTGAGTGTGAGCTGGCTGTCGTTGAAAGAGAAGGGAAGGGTTAGGAACGGGGGATGGAAGACGGGAGCTGTTTGCAGGTAAGGAGCGATGAGTGTTGTTAAGAGTTGGTGCATGGGACGGTGTTGGGCGGATGGGGAGACGACGTTGGGCAAGGCACCCACCTTTTGAAGCGCGCGAATGCGCTGGGCCGCCGCAATTTGGACGAGGACGGAGTGCGCTGCACTGCGCCCGCGGCCACCTCGCGTTGCTTCGTCTCCGCGGGCGCGTCATCCTCGCCCTCGTCGCTCAGCGGTTTGCGAGGCGCCCCCTTGCTGATATCGGACGGCATCCCCGATGCGCCGGGCGGTTTCGCCGCCGGGGTTGGATCCACAGCCCCTTACTCCAGGTAGCGCGCTCCGCTCACTCGGCTATCGCCGCGGCGCCCCGCCGGCGCGGCCAGCACGAGCACGTGTCAGCACCCCGCTGCCGCTGGATGAACGTTGTCGACTCGTTCGTTAGTTTCCAGGCGTCTTGTCTTTTCGGTTTTTGTTTCTTGCCGACTTTTTAGGTGTCCCAGATTGACAGCGAAGCCGCTGCCTCTGAAGGGAGGCTGGCACTCGGGCGAGGGTCTTCAGATGGTGCAGGGTTTGGGCTGGAGCGTCACGCGACTGCAGCGAGCGCCGCCGCGGCGTGAAGTGCGGGGGACACCCAGCCGCTCTGGTTACCACGTCGTATATTGCACCCGAACAGAAAGTTCTCGAACTCGAGGTCAGATTTCAAATGTCACACCGTGGCTTGGATCCATTCAGGGTCTCAGACTAATTGCCCATACAAGAAAGTTTGGGTTCGTAGACACCGGCCCATGTCCACGAGATACGCGCTTCGCGCTAAAGCGCCGCGCGCCATGCTGACGTGGATTTGGCGACTTCAAAAGCAACGAACCCCTGCGTCCTTCGGTGCCTACCGCTACCCCACCGTCCCAGCGTCTCCGCGCGCCGCTTAACCATCGACGCCCGGCCACGCCACGCCCCGCGTCGAATCCAATGGCAGCCACCGCGGTTGCACTCCAGGTGCGATACAACCGCCCGCCCGGTCATAATCTCGATTTATTTCCTTATCCACACTCATTGTTGTTTGGGGCCATCGAGCAAGTTGCTTCAGTGCTGCAGAACAGCACTTCAGTGCGGTAGTGCGAGTCAGTAAGGTTGTGGCCAAGCATCCTCGCCTCATCGCCGCCTCATTTTCCGCTGGCAACCTGAACGGTTCACCCCTCCCGGTGCCAGCCCGCCACACCTCAACCCACATTGCACACTTTTTGGGAACGAGCATCGCTGGCAATGCTACAGTGCAGTACAAGGTAGCTACGGTGTGGCCTCGTTTCACCTCACCGTCACCGCCGCCGCCTCACCTCGCCGTCCCCCCACCGCCATCCGTTCCATCGCGCGGACTCGCAGGTGGGTCCATGTCCAGTGCCGGCGGGCGCCGGCCGCGCAGCGGGACGAGCAGCGGGGCGCGTAGCGGGGGCGCCCCAAAGGCATCATGTGGCAACCGCAGCATTGCGCCCAGCCCGAAACAAGAATGTCAGCAGTAGCACGCGCACGCCGCTCAGTGTCGCCGGTAGGGCCTGGAAGAGTTTGCTTGCCGTGTCCTCGTTCGGCACTGGTATTCAGGGCCTGGCCGTTATCGCTCGCCATAGGATGCCGATTAACTAAAGAAATAAGGGTGCAATTGCGTTAGTTGAGGTGGCGAGCAACGGGCCTGGCAGATATTGCTCGCCACGTCATAGGATGCCATTAAATCAGGAAACGAGGGTTCAAAACGCGTGTCGATGACCAGGTGGTAAACATGAACCAGGCCCCCTACTCGAAGGACTGGGGACGTGTAGGGTGATGACGATGAAAGGCGGCGGGGGGCGTGCCGATGTCGGTGGGTTGCGGCGCCGAGTCGACATCGTGCCCCACGCCGCGGCGGACCGTGACATCGCCACCTCCAGCGACTCCTTCAAACCCATCGTCGCTGCCGCCACCGAACAATCCCCAGCGTTGGCCACAGCGCACCTCGCGGCGTCAC
>Ga0307489_10002961_pt1 | contig 11302 bp, 9 predicted proteins | sample SB12metaG_FD_202247 | JGI IMG/M metagenome (GOLD analysis project Ga0307489, IMG submission 202247) | Sea-ice brine microbial communities from Beaufort Sea near Barrow, Alaska, United States - SB 1.2 | ecosystem: Environmental > Aquatic > Marine > Coastal | place: USA: Alaska | collected 2017-05-06
CATGGTTGTTCATTTTTACTTCACGAAAGAATCCAAAACTCAAGTGATTTACACACTTATATATTTGAATCAAAAACTGGAAATTTTCTGAAATTTAAAAATTCTGAACTTAAAAGCAAAAAAGAAAACGATTTGTTTAGGAATAACTTACCAAAAAAAATTTTTCTTCCGTTTGTATCAAAATTTTTAATAAACGAATTGGCCTCCATGAATATACGGGTGAAAATTAATAATTACGAAAGTATTTAAGCCAACTTGGCGCAGAGGTAACGCATTGGTCTTGTAAACCAAAGATCACCAGTTCGATTCTGGTAGTTGGCAAAAAAATTCTAGAAATTTTTTCATATTTAATCTAATTTTTAAATAACATTAACATGAATTACGGTAAGAATTTAGATAAAAATACTATGGTTTTATTTTAAATCCAAAAAAAAAAGATTAGGGCTCGATTTATAATCTACGAAAAAATTTAAAAGGTGAAAAAGAAAGCATTCCAAAAACAAATTATTCACGGCAAATACTAGAGATAGAAAAATGGATCCCAGTTACCAAATTAGGACGAATGGTTAAAAATAAACAAATTACTTCTTTAGAACAGGTATTTTATTTTTCCTTACCGATCAAAGAAAAAGGTATTATTGAATTTTTTGTGGGAAATAAATTGAAGGACGAAGTAATAAAAATAATGCCTGTTCAAAAACAAACTCGGGCGGGTCAGCGGACTAGGTTTAAAGCCTTTGTGATAGCTGGAGATTATTCTGGACATATAGGGTTAGGTGTCAAATCAGCAAAAGAAGTTGCTGGTGCTATAAGAGGCGCCTTAAATATTGCTAAAATTTCTATTATCCCAGCAAGAAAAGGTTTTTGGGGCGAAAAAATTGGTTCTCCGCATACAGTGCCAATGAAAGTAACGGGAAAATGTGGTTCAATTCGACTACGGTGCATTCCTGCGCCAAAAGGAACAGGAATTGTTGCTGGTAAAATACCAAAAAAATTATTAATTATGGCAGGATACGATGATGTTTTCACATCATCAAAGGGACATACTCGTACTTTTGGAAATTTTGCAAAAGCTACTTTTCAGGCAATTTATTTGACATATAGTTTCGCCACACCAGATTTCTGGTTTAATGAAAAACTTATCGAGAGCCCAATGGTATGATAAATGCTAACATTTTGTACAATTACTGGATTTTAATATTTTTCATTAAATTCGTAAAGAAGAGAATCTAAATTCAACCAATTTGGTAAAATTATGTATCGAATATTGTTTCCACGGATTGCGATCCCTTTTAAAAAAATTGAATTTGTATTGTTTACAGATCTTTTTACATTTGTTAAAAAAATATTGAGACATTTATCTACATTTTGCAAAACTCCGTGAATTATTATTCCGTTTTTTAATTCTAAAGTAATCGGTTCGTCGACAATTTTTTTAATAATCATATAAAGTTTCATTAAAATTCCTAAAATGAAGTGTCTTAATATAAAAATCTTTAAATTACATAGCTAAAAATGGACAATAGTCCAACCCTAAAATTAATTCAACAAAATTTTATTTTTAAGGATTCTAATTTTTCACAAGGAAAATTTAAAAAAAACTACAATGATAACTTTAAATTGGCAAGTTTTACTATTGATTATGGAATTAAAAAATATTCGGAAAGAATTGATGAGCTTTTCAAAATAGTTACCCGTTTCCTTGAAAATCTAAAAAAAAAAGGAGATGTTCAATTTCTCCCAAATAATGAATTTCTACTCAAGAACCAAAAATATTTTATATGTAACTTTTGGAAATTTTACTCAAGAAATACCAAAAATGAAATATCTTTGAAAGACTCTAATTTTAACTCCCGCGAATCTTCCAAAAAATCTATTGATTTTGAAAAATTATTTACAAAAAGAGAGACTCTTTTAAAAGTTCAAAGATCCAAAAAAAATATTAGCTTAAGGTTTGATTTTGAAATAAAAATAATTATTTACAGGAATGGAATTATACGAAATAATCACGATATGGAAAAATTTTTCCAAAGATTTGAGTTTTTAAATGTGTTTTATTCTGAACGTTGGAAAATTAAAATATACAAAAAAAATAAAATTCCTGCTTTACTAAAAAGAAAAAAAATTTTTTTGGAAGATCCTGCAATTGTTGATGAAATTGATGAAAAAAATAGAGTTTCGTCTATTAGTTTATCAAATAGAACTGGACAGAAAAATTTTAATTATTTTAAAGATATTCCGATAAAATCAAAAAAACTAGAAAAGAAAGTTTTTAAAAAAATAAAAACCGGTTATAACATTGAAGAATTTTTTAAAAAATTATCGGTTTCAATGAAAACCAAAATTTTTTTGCTTTTTATACGAAGAAAAAATGAAAGTCAAAAAAAATCAGAAAATTTTTTAAAGGAATTTTTTTTTTGGGTTCTTAGAAGAAAATGTAAACATTTTGGGAAAATCCCGAACCTTTTAGAACAAGTTTCTTTTAAGAATAATTATAATAAATGGCCTTTAGAACACGAAGAAAATGGCAGTTTTTTTAAGAAAAAAAAAAAGGACAAAATAAAAAGTTATTTTTCATTAGATCTGAGTTACTCCAGAAAAGTTATTAATCAAAATTTAAAGGAACTTAACGTAAAAAGGCAACAAATTTATTTTCTAAAAAAATCTAGTAAAATTCAAAGGTTGAATTGGCCATGTTTATTTAAAATCGTTGAATACCCTTATATATTTTTTAGGAGAAAAAAAAAGCAGATTTTGACACAAAGAAATGAAAAAATTTTAGCCAGGTTCTTAGTTTGTATTCTATACATTTCATTTGAAACAAATTTTTTACCATTTAATTGTATACTAGGGAAGAATATAAAAATTTTGGTGCATTAAAAGGGTATATAACTCAATTGGAAGAGTGTCCGCTTAGCATGCGGGAAGTTCTGGGTTCGATTCCCATTATATCCATTAATTTGCAAACGGGTTGCTCGATCGTATTAACCCCGCCAAAAAGATCTGTATATCTAATACTTCGGTGAAAAATCTACCCGGATTTCCTTTTAGATTATTTGTTTTTTTTATGCTGAAATTTTCAATAGTTTTATTCGTAATGTGAACACAAAGCTTGAAAATATTTGTTAAAAAAAAATAATTCCAAAAAATCAATAGAATGGATTTTGAGTATTTTTTTCTTAATATTATGGAAATAATAAAGATCCCGATAATCAATGTATTTTTATGATTTTTTAAAAAATAGCTCAAAAATTGTATAATTCTGAAATATACATTCGATAAATATTTCGGCTGGTTTTTTTCTATGGATTTTTTTTTTTGTCTATCAAATGCATTTTTCATAAAATCTTCGAATTTGTATAACACGTAAGGGTTATATTTTTTTTGATTTTTTTTAAAAGATTTTATTCTTTTTTTATTCTCTTTAAGTAAAAACTGTTCTTTTTTTTTCTTGAATTCAAATAATTTCTTTTTTTTTGACAAACAAGCACCATTATTGTCGGGTAAAACCTTTATTTCCAAATAATTTTCCAGAACTCTTTTTTTTTTATTTACAATTTCAGAAATATCATAAGATTTAGATGTTAAATTTATATTACTAGCTTTAGGATACCCAGGAAAGGAAACACTTATTAGATTTTTTATTTTTTCTAACGGTACATTTGAAGGTAAATAAAAATTAAAGATTTTTTTGTTTTTTTGAATTATGGTTTTTTTTACTGGTTCAAACGTTTTTTTTACAATGCAATTCATCATATTTAAAAAAGAATGATGGCGAAATATTTTTTTTAAAATATTAATTTTTATAATAAAAATCCAAAATGTTAAATTACCCGCTAACTTTTTTATATTATTTATCACAGAATAATGATCTAGGAAGTTTAATAGTTGAAAAACCATTTTTTTTTGTAAATTATTTTGATTTAATACATCTTAAAAACAATTCTGAATTTGATAAAAACCATATTTTTGTTTTTGACAAATCAATTATAAAATCTTTCAACCAACTTCGCTTAAATCTAGAAAAAATTCATTCAAAACAATTCTCAAAAAAAAATAAAGAATTCCCCTACAAATTTATTATCATTAAAAACTTTGATCATTATAAAAGAAATTTTCAACAATTTTTTAAATCATATTTAGATGAAAAGTTTAGAGAAATAAAATTTTTTTTTATTTGTCAAAAAGTTAATAAAATCTGCGAAACGATATCCTCGAGATGCTTAGTATTGGAATTCTCTTTTTTTTACCTTGATAATTTTTTTTATGAACAAAATTTAAACTACAGGTCGTACCGATACTTTTCGAAATATAAAGACAACATTAAAATAATTTTTTCTAAGCATATTTCAGAAAATCGAATTTTAATCAAAGCAATTCAAGAATTTAGGGAAGAAAGACATCATTCAAATGAAATTAATTTTTTTGTTTTTGAATATTGCAACATCTTTATAATTAAAAAGCTTGAAATAATTAATTTTTTTTCAAGATATTCTTATATGTACTGGAAATTTTTAAAAGTTTATTCCAATTATTTGATTTTAAAAGAAGTTAATCGATAGATATGGAATTCATAAATATATTTTCTAAATTTTAAAAATTTAATAAAGCTTAACAAAATGACAACAAATTCTATTGATATATTTTCTGAACATATAATCGGGATTATGAAAATTTGCAAAATATTCATAATTACGGGAGAAACTGGGTCGGGTAAAACTACAAAACTTCCCGCGTATATATATTTTTCTATTTTAGCAAATAAACCAAACGAAAATATAGTTTGTTCTCAACCCAGGCGCCTTGCTGTAAAAGCAGTTTCTAAATATATTTCGAAAAAATTGAAAGTAAAATTGGGGACAAAAATAGGATATTCGGTGAGATTTGAAAAATGCTATTCAAAAAATACGAAGGTAAAATTTATCACAGAAGGATTGTTACTCAAAGAGTTTTCTAACGATTCATCACTAACTTCTTATTCGATCATCATAATCGATGAAGCTCACGAAAGGTCAACAAACATCGATTTATTATTATCTTTTTTTAAAAAACTAATTAAAACACGATCAGATATAAAAATTATAATATGTAGTGCGACACTGGAAATTCAAAAATTTTCCAAATTTTTTTCGAATTGTCCAATTTTTAGTATTCCTGGTAGATCTTTTTCAGTAAAGGTTTTTTTTACTAAAAAAATAAAAAAAAATTTTATTTCAGCGTGTTTTCTTTATATTATAAATATTATAAAAGGTTTTAAAAATGGAGACCTCTTGGTATTTTTACCAGGAAAAGAAGATATTGATTTATTGGGCCATTTGCTATTTTCGTCAAATTTTAAAAAAAAAAACCAAACTATTTTAGAAATAATTCCAATTTACGGAGGTTTACCGTTAACAGTTCAGTTAAACCTCATTAAAAAATCTTTAAATGTTACTAAAGTATACTTGTCAACGAATATTGCAGAAACGAGCTTAACTTTGCCAAACATTTCTTTCGTAATTGATTCTGGATTTTCTAAAAAAAAAGTATTTAATCCAAAATTAAAATCAGAAAAATTAATATTATCTCCTATTAGTAAATTATGCGCAGCTCAAAGAAAAGGGAGAACGGGGAGAACTCAGATAGGATTTTGTTATAGAATTTACACAAAATGGAGCTACAAATTTGAGATTAAGAAAACAATAGTTCCCGAAATCCAAAGAATAGAGCTCACAGCGATTATTCTTTTTTTAAAAAATTTAGAAGTGAATAATCTAATACTTTTTGAATGGATTGACCCCCCTACAAAAAGTTTAATTCTACAAAGTTTGAAAATTCTATATTCATTAGGAACACTTGACAAAAAATGCAAAATTTCTTCTTTTGGAAGGAAAATTTCTTTTTTCCCGGTAATGCCCTCACTTGGTAGATCAATTATTTTTAGTAAAAATTATAATTGTATTGATGAAATATTATCTGTCACATCTTTATTTCTAACACAAATAAAAATACCCAAACGTTTTTGTGAAAAAATTCTTTTTGAGAAAACTCACCTGTTTTATGGGGATCATATTATTTTTTCAATGTTATTTAAAATTTGGGAAAAAAATAATTTTTCTTTTTTTTGGTGTAAAAATTTTGGAATTGATTTTAATTTTATGATTTTGGGTAGAAACATCAAGTCGCAATTAAAAAATATTTTAAAAAGCATTCTACTAATAAAAAAATCTAAAAAGGAAAAAAAACAGTTAAATAGGGCGATTTTTATAGGGTTTTTTTTAAATATTGCTGTTTTTTCAAGAAAAAATATTTTTATTCCAATTTTCTGTAAAAAAAAATTAATCTTAATCCTGTACCCATCAAATTTACTTTTTAACCGTATATTATTACCTTTATTTATTTGTTTTTTTGAAATAATTTCATTTACAAAAAACCAAATAAAACTTGTTATGCCTATAAAAAAAATTAATATAAAAAGATATTTTAAACTAATTAAATAATTCTAAAATAAAATTCGGTTTCAACAAAACAAATAATATGAATTTTTCAATAGAAAAAGTTCCACAAATCCAAGGTTTATTTGAAAATAATTCTTTAATAAGAAAAAAAGAAATAGTTTGTCTTGAATTTGATCTAGGAGGCCATTGTGTTTTTAGAAAATTGACTCGTTCTGAACTTTTACGAGAAGCTAGAGAATCTTTGCAAGAAGAATTTGCTAAACTTCAAATAATTTATTCTGAGTTATTTTTGGAAAAATCTTACGATGAATTCCCGATAAATTCTCTCAATGACCGAGATAAAAGGGGTCTGTTGCAGTTTTTCAGAGGTTCTCTCCAAGGAAGGGACATAAGGCAAGTTGACCCAGCTTTTAGCGGGAAGCCTGGCTTATGGGTCCGACATAATGCAATTCTCGTATCTCTTGAACAGCTAAGGGCTTTGATATTTTTCAATAAGCTTTTTTTATTTGACCCAGACAACCCGAAAGTGCAAAGAGCTATAAAAATTATTTCCGAACGTTTAGAAAAAATAAACGAAAAAGATTTAGATTTATCTGGTATGCCCTATGAGTTTAGAGCCCTCGAGGGTATATTGGTGAACGTTTGTATGAGTTTAGAAAAAGACTTTTCGTCTTTAGAACCGACTATTTTAGAAAATTTAGACGATTTGCCCACTCGTTTAACTAGTCGACAACTCGAAGAATTGAGATCATTCAAACAACGATTAAGCCAATTTTCGGCTCGTTCCACAGAAGTCCAACGAGTCCTTCAAGAAATTTTAGAAGGGGATGAAAATATGTCAAACATGTATTTGACTGAAAAAAAAAAATATCCAAGACACAAAAGAAGCCCGGTTGAACACGATGAAATAGAAAATTTGTCTGAAAGCTATTTACAAATAGTTGACCATTTAACCAATCGGGCTGAGCTGTTAGATAATGCAATTGACGATACTGAAGATCTGGTAACGATTCGTTTAGATACAATCAGAAATAAGATCCTCTTTGTAGAATTAACAATTAATATAGTCGCCTTATCTTTTTCAGCAGGAGGGTTGGTGGCAGGAATATTTGGTATGAATATGGGTATTCCGATATTTAAAGAGGAAAATTCTTCGCAAATATATTTTGTGTTTTGTGTATTTTTAATCTTATTTTCAATTATTTTATTGTATTGCTGGCTTTTTGACTGGTGTAAAGAAAAAGGATTATACAGTACCTAAATTTTAATTTTAATTAATTTTCCACAAAGATTTATTAATGGTCGATAATATTATTTCGCCATCTCTATTGAAAAAGTCATCAATTCAATAAAAAATGTAAACCGATATATTTTTAGGACTTTTAATTCAACGAGAAACTTACATTCCCAATTGCAGTTAATCTACATGAAAATTTTTTGCTTAATTGAAATTAAATTTCTATGAAATTCTACTAATTAAATTTTTATGTTCCAATTTTATATACGAATTGAGCTATTTTGATTTTTTTTTGATTTCATTCAGAAATGCCTCAACAAATTTAATATTAGACTTATTAAAGATGTAAAGACAACTTAAGATTGTGGCTTTTTTTCAGAAATTGCAAACGAAGTCAATAAAAAGCATTGATTTTTGCGGCATTTTATATTTAATTGACTTTCTCATGGGCGACTTTAAAAAAACTGTAGATATTCTTTTTTATTGCAGGAGAGAAATGATGTGTAACTTTTGATTCGTTCTTATTTTACATCACACCTTTTTTCAAATTTATGGAAAAATTTTATCCTTACATTAAGAATTCAATTAAAAAAAAATTTTTTGGTTAAGAAACCCTTTCTCGAATTTTTAGTATAAATGGAAACTTTTCGTATTGTATTAAACATGAACTGGTGTCTTTACTCATGGGAAGAATATATTTCATTTTCTCGATTTATTAAATAATTATAAATGCGTTACTAATCAACAAAAACGTATCGACCTTGTTTTTAAAATTAAATTTATTAAAAAAAAACATTTTTTAGAAAATTTTTTGTCTGGGAAAAATTTACCAACCAAAATTAAAAAAAAACTAATTCATTATATATTTCCTTTTAAGTTGGCTTCTCTATATCCATATATAATGAGGAAATTTGTAATTCGTAAAAAAAGTTGTCTAACCATAAATTATAAATTTTCAATGTTTTTGAAAATATGATTATTTATTAAAAAAGAAATGAAAATTTTGAATCTTTTTCTCTATTTTTTAAATAAAAAATATTGGTATGTAATAAAAATTAAAAAAATTTTTTAAAAAAAAAAACCGTTATTTATAAAAAATTTTTATCGAGGGAAAAACTTCCAGAAAGCTTTTTAAAAAAAACGCAAAAAAAAAAATCTCCAACTCATTTAGATCGATTACAAAAAATTTGGTGAAAATTCTATTTGAAAAAGTCTTTTCTAAAAAATTCAAAAAAAGCTGCTTAAACTTATCAAACAACGAAAAGCATAAAAAGAAAATATATTTTCCTTTTATCTATTCTCTTTTAGTAAAAATTCCACTTAACGTTTTGAAAAAAATTAATTTAGTATTTGATATTTTCGGAAAATTTTTCCTAAGTGAACGTAAATTAACAAAAATATGGTTAAATTTTATGAAACATAGGTTATTAGTAATTCCCAATATAATTTTAAAAAAAGTCTTTTTTCTAGTCCACCAAATGAAATTTTTTTCAAAAATATTTTATAAATTCATTTTATTAGATGTAATATATGAAAACTCGATAATTATAGCCAAACATTTTTTTAAAAATTCATGAATATCATCAAAAAATACATCTCGTAAAAAAATTTTCTAATAGTTGTTTAGTAAACTGTTTTCTAACTGAACTAGAAATATATCATATTTTTTCAAGAATTTTTGCCATCGAGAGACTTTTTCATTTCTACGTCAAAAAAGATTTAAATTTATTTAAAGCTAAAAATCAAAAAAAAAAAGTCACAAAAAAATTTTATTTGGCAATCAACACGAATGAATTTAGTTTTTTAAAAATAAAAAAATTAGAGACCTTTTATTGTAATTTTAATATCAATTTAAAAAATTTAAGAAATAGGTTGAGAAGAGTTTACTTTGACGAGGAATCGCCTCGTAATTTAGAAAAAGCTTTAAACTTCAATAATTTTTTTTTTAAACGTGGATGGACTTAAAAATATAAAATATAAACATATGCCTGATTATAAACAGAAGTCTTTTTTTTTTGAAAAATTTAACCGGCTTTTTTCTTCTTTCTCAAAAATTATTGTTGTTAAAATAGATAATATAGGTTCTACTCAACTTCAAAAATGTAGAATTGCTCTTAGGAAAAGCTCAGTATTTGTTTTTGGAAAAAATACAATAATGAAAAAAGTCCTTAAATATCAAAAACAAAAAAATCCAGCATTGGAAGGTCTTTTGCCTTATTTAACAGGCAATATAGGATTAATATTTACAAAAATGGATCCAGATGAATTAAAAAAAATTTTAAATGATAATAAAATACCTGCACAAGCAAAAATTGGACAAGCTGCCCAATGTGACGTTACAATTCCCCGTGGGCCTACCAATTTACCCCCCGATGGAACCTCATTTTTTCAAGCTTTAAACATACCCACAAAAATCGAAAAAGGGCAAATTGAAATTGAAAATCCTGTTAAAATCATTTTAAAAGATCAAGTTGTTGGAAATTCCGAATTTATTTTAATGCAAAAATTAAATATCGTGCCTTTTTCATATGAGATTCAAATGATTTTAATTTACGATAATGAATTTTATTACGAGCCATTTGTTTTGGATATTTCTGAGACTTATGTAAAGAAAAGGACCGAAACTGTTGTTTTAGATTTATCAAAAATTTCTTTCGAAATTGGTTACCCTACGTTAGATTTTTTAAAAAAATCAATTAAAAAAACAGTAGCAAATCTGTATAGAATATGCCATTCCATTAATTATGATCTTGGGAGGCATAGTGTATCTAGTATTAAACTTGAAACAAATAAAAACACGATTGAAGAAATCGCAACAAACATTGAAGAAGATTTGCCAGAGGAAGTTAATAAAATATCTAACGAAAGCCAGGACTTTGGTTTTGGTTTATTCGACTAAAGTTTTTTTTGCCAATACTCTAGCCTGACTATTTTAATTCAAAAATTTGTGCCAAGATATAAATTTATCTAAATTCAAATTCCGATGGGGAGAGCTGGGAACTCTTATCAGCTTAAAAAAATTTTTTTTTTTTTAATAAAATAAAATAAATATGGGGTTTTTAACGTAAAAAAATTCGCCTATAGGATTTTTGTTTATTTTTAGACATAAATCAAAAATGATTTTGAAATCCTTTGCTATCGTGTTTTAAAAAGAATAAAGTTTGTATTTATCCCCAAGTTTGTGTTTTTTTTCAGTTTTTCTTCCTTCGATTTTAGGAATTTTTAAAAAAGCTATAGTATTTATACTTCTTTCTCTTGGATATTTTTACAGTTTTCCGATATTTTAATAAATAATCTACAGCAAAGAATAAATTCCAAGTCCAAAGAGTTTTTAGAGCAAAAAAACGGCTTCTTTTTTTTTTGATGAAAAAAAAATATTATTAAGAAAAAAACCTAAGCATCCTTATAAAAACAATTGACAATTTAAGAAAAACCTTTCTTATTTTGATGGAAAAAAAGTTTTTTTTGTTTTTTATTAAAGGAAAAAATTTTGTTAACTAAGACTCTTATTATCAAAATAAAAATTTCTATTTATATTTGTAAAAAAAAAATTTAAATTTACTTCTTTTTCATTAGAGATATTAATTTTTTAGAAATAAATAAAATAGATGTAAGGATCATAGAAAAT
>Ga0307489_10002962_pt1 | contig 11301 bp, 8 predicted proteins | sample SB12metaG_FD_202247 | JGI IMG/M metagenome (GOLD analysis project Ga0307489, IMG submission 202247) | Sea-ice brine microbial communities from Beaufort Sea near Barrow, Alaska, United States - SB 1.2 | ecosystem: Environmental > Aquatic > Marine > Coastal | place: USA: Alaska | collected 2017-05-06
GGCTGGGACACGGCACGCGTCACGGACATGCGTTTCTCGTTCGCCGGGGCGATTGCCTTCGCAGGCGTCGGCCTCGCGGGCTGGAACACGACAAGCGTTCCGACCTTCGTAGGGTGGTGCACATTCAAAGTGTATGAAAGTTGTGTTAAACATGAAAGCTCCTTGTTTCCACGCATACAATTAAAGTGTGACCGGCTTACAAGTTTGCTTTAATTTTCATCTTGCGCCGCTGCTCCGGGGAGCAGACGTTCTCTGCCGCCGGCGCCTTCAACGAGGATATCGGCGGCTGGGACACCAGCAACGCCACGAACATGGCAAGGTAGTGCAAGTGGAACCTCCTTGAAACCCGCGATCAACGCGCCTTACTTTCATGCTTGGAATGAAGAAGCGAGGATAGATCTGCTTTTCAACTTGCGCCGCTACCCCGTGTTCGCCACATTCTCACGCGCGACTTCCTTCAACCAACCGCTCACCCACTGGGACACTGCGCACGTCACGGACATGCGGGGCATGTTCCTCAGGACGTCGGCCTTCACCGGCGTCGGGCTCGCGGGCTGGAACGTGACGAGCGCCGTGGCCTTTGTAGGGTGGTGCAAGACAAAAGCCGTGTTGACACCTGTAGCGCCTAAACCCAATGCTGAAACCCAAGTGACTATGATGTACTCTCTTCAGGTTTTGCTTTCAATTACAACTTGCGCCGCTACATTATGGAGTCCATGTTCCAGGACGCCGCAGCGTTCGACACGGACATTAGGGGCTGGGCCGGTAAGGGGCTCTCGCCAGATGCCACGAAGGGCATGTTCTTGGGCGCCACCGCGTGGCTGAGCAAGTACAAGCGCGTCGTTCTCAATGGCGAAGACTACGACGGCGACGGCGAGCTAGACAATGGACCGCCAAGCGCGTGGGCTCTGCGGTCGACCACGTAGCCACGAGGACGGCAGCCCGGCTTCAAGGAAGATGCTCGTCGAGCATACCTGGTGGGGGTGGCTGGGCCCCGGGCGCGAGGCACTTGCCCCCGCGGTACGCTGCGAGCCCCACTCACAATAAACGCTACGGCGTTTCGGCATAAAAACTCCGTTTGCATGCTCTCTTAGATCCAATACATTGACAATAGATTTGTACAAATGCTTGTAAATACACATGATAAGGTTTCATGGAGCGCGCGCGCCGCGCCACGAAAAGGGCTCGCCACGACTCGAATGCCTCTTGCCGCAGTGCGGAGCATGCCGCACCATCCGCGTTGCCCCAAGCCCCGCGACGAATCGCCCGAATTACTAACGGCACTCGCCGCTTTACGAACTTGAAGCCACGTCCCAGACAGTGCCTGCCACGTCACGAGAGTCGCGCGGCTGTAAACATATTTTGCTCGATTCTGCGCAGATCTGGTGGGGGGTCATACAACTTGGGATTTGCGCGGATCCTGTGGGTGCGACTTTTCGATAAACTGCTGTGAGCGAGTGCCAATCGGCCGCGCATCTCGTCACGCGCGCACGATGCAAGCGTCCCCGGCCCAACACCACGCGGTTGCGCGGCCGCTCCGCCGCTCCGGCGGCGGCCGCCGTCGCTGCCCGGCGGTGAGCGGGCGCTGGTCCACAGGGGCGGATAAACATGTGGGGCCAACGCGATGACGTCTGCGCAGCGTCGGCACCCGAACCACGGGGCGCGGGCGTCGTCCATTGGCAGCGCCGCGTGGGGCTGACGACGGTGACTCGACCACGGGGTTCAGCAGCCGTCTTAGCAGATCAGCAGCCTCGGCAGCATCAGCACCGTCAGCAGTCGTATCAGCCGCCCCCGACGCCGCTCCCGGTTCCGACCCGCCCGTCTCTGAATGCATTCGCGCGCCCCCCGGCAGCCACATCTACTTCGCCTTTGGCAGCAACGTGACACCAAGACGTTCAGCGGCGTGCGCGGCATCCAGCCGTCGGCCGCGTACCCCGCCGTGCTCCCCGGCTACCGCCTCGTGTCCAACGTCCCGGGCCTGCCTTACTTCGAGCCCGCGTTCGCCTCCGTCAAGCGCCTGATCCCTGGGGACGTCCCCGCTGCGTCCTCATCGACCAACGACCGCACGGATGACTTGTCGAGGTACGAGCGCCAAGTGCACGGCAGGGACGTATGAACAGTGCTCGCCACCTCATCCAACACATGATGAACCCTCATTTCTGGATTAAAACGGCATCCTATGACGTGGCGAGCACTATCCATTAGTCACTATGATGGGCAGTGCCTGCCACGTCACAACACGCACTTCGAACCCTCGTTCTTGATTAAACCAGCATCCTATGACGTGGCGAGCACTACTCATCAGTCCCTAGTGCACGGCGTGGCGTACGTGGTGACGGATGCAGCAGGGCCCGACATATACTGCCTGCCACGTCATCCTCCACATTGTATACCCTCGTTTCTTGAGTTAAACTCAGTGTAGTTGACACCGGTGACGTTCATCTCCTGGAAACTGAGGGTCTGTTAACTCAAGGATAGCAACCAGGTCGGACTTTCGGCGAGTCGGTCGGTGGGATGTCCGAAATGGACAGTTCTGATTGGTCGAACTGGATTCGATACCATACCTTCGAAGCCAGATCCGACACTGAGTTTAAACGGAGTCACATGCTGGCGAGCATTATCTGTCAGGCCATCGAACGAGGAGTGGCGGTACCTACTGACAACGGAGACATCCTACCTACAGGAGGAGGTAATGCTCACGCGGATCACTGATGGAGCACAAGTGGCAGGGGCTACCACTCGTCCACTTTCAGGCTCAACGTGAGCTCTTTTCGTCGTCTGCACATATCCACTTTTCAGCTTAACGTGAGCGCTTTGTGTGGGCTAAGTTGGGTGGTTTCAGTTACTAAAACGGCCCTGATTGAGCTGCTGAGAAGTGGACGAAGGCTGTTCCGCTACAAAAAATGTCAAAGGAAATGACTCATGTTGAGCTGATAAATGGACAAGTGTAAGCCCCTGGCAAGTGGTGGCCACGACGCTGGTGTACCCGGATGTGGACGTGGGGCCGGAGCTTCAACCGTCAGCGCGGTATTTGAGGTTGTCGCGGGAAGGCGCGGTGGAGTGGAATCTGGAGCCGGGCTGGCGAAGGTACCTGAACGAGGTGGGGCCTGGCAGATGTTGATATTGCCCGCCTCGTCATCGGAAGCGTTTTGAATCCTCGGCTCTTGAATTAAACCGCGTGCCGTGACCTGGCGAGCAATGACTGCCATGGTGGTTTCAGTTGGATCATGTGACAGCCTCAATTTATGGTCAGACGTCATACTGTGACAGTGTATCTGAACCCACCACTTGCGAGGCCCTCGAGCGAGTTGAATGGCGGCCCGTGACGTGGCCAACAGTTACGGGCATCATATCCCCTATAGTGTCCTTCTGATTCCTCTAGAGTGGGCACCTGCCCCCCTACAATGGGAACCTGCCCCCCCTAAAAAGCGCACCTAAAACCCTCATATTGGACGCTTGACCCCCTATAATGGCCCCCCTATAGTGGGCACCTGTCCCCCTATAATTGGCACCTAACACCCCCATATCGAACACCTGACCCCCCTATAAGGGGCACCTGACCCCTCTATATATCTGCCAGACCCTCGGACGAGGCGGTACAGCCGTACGGGGCGGCGACGGACAAACAACAGCTGGGTAGGGCGGTGCAGGTTTCCAGTATCAAGACCCGTGTTGAAAGCGCCTTTGGTTTCGGCGCTTGAACCCCAGTATATCATAAACTGCTTTCAATGTTTGCTTTCATTTTGAACTTGAGGCGCTACAGCTGGGCCGTGCGGTGGCGGCGGCGAGCCTGGGGCCGCTGGCTCTGCTCACAGCACCACTTTAAATAGAAGAGGGTCTACAATGTGGAGGATGACGTGGCTTGTGTGATCGGTCAGTTCCTAGCTTCTGGGACTCGCCGTGGCGGCGGCAGCGGCGGCAGGCCCTCGGGCAGGGGCGGGGGAGTGGGAGGGGGATGGAGAGGGTGGGGTGGAGGAGGCGGTCATACAGGGCGCCAAGGCGATGGCGGGTTTCATGTGGTAAGGCGGTGCTGATTGATCCCAGGTTGACCCCGGGTTGACCCCAGGTTGACCCCGGAATGACCTCGGGTTGACCCAAGCTTGACCCAAGGTTGACCCCAGGTTGACCCCAGATCGACCCCAGGTTGACCGTAGGTTGATCCCAGGTTGTCGCCAGGTTGACCCCAGGTGTCACCAGGTTGACCCCAGCGGTTGAATTCGTGTTGATCGCGCTTGGTTTCATAAATTGATGCTAAACTGTGTTGAACGGGTTTCAAGTTTTGCTTTCAATCTCAGCTTGCGCCGCTACAACGTGGGGGGTGCACAACGCGTTGTGGGCGCCGGTGTTTGGGAGCGGGGCGAACAACAACGATGGCACCAAGGGCACAGAGTGAAGCGCTGACGATTGGCTTTTGCAATATTAAATCACGCTGCCGAACTCGATGCGATGCGGGAAATCGTAAAGGTGGGACCTGGCGGATGCTGCGCGCCACATCATCCAACGCACGTTCAACAATCGTCACTTGATTTAAATGGCATCCTATGAAGCGAGGATAAAGATCCGCCAGGCCCTGTGTTCGTTTGTTGAATTAAATGGCGCCCTATGACGCGGCGAGCGATCTATCCGCAAGGCCCAATGTGAAGGTGGGGGAGGCTGACGCGGACAGGGGCCTGACGCGAGGCAAAACCCCTAAATCCTAAACCATAAACCTGATGCGAGGCCAATCACGCCGTCGACGTGGTCCACACGGGCGCTGCGGCGGCCGAGGCGCACGGCAGGGGGGGTATTTAGAGCTCGTAGTAATTTGATTTCCAGCCGTGGCTAAATCTCAGTACCTTCGTCGATTCTAGACATAATGTTTTGAAATGAAGGCCCCCCCTTTTCTATCGAGAGCAAGCACTCGACCGACGTTGATTCTCCTCTTCCTCCTCCGCGCGTCTGTGCGAGCATCTACCCTGAAGCGTGAGTCATGGAACGAGCTCGGTCGTGTGCTTGTTCTCGATGACCCTCCGGCACGGCGCAGCGCGTGCATTCGCTGGAGCTGGAGCTCCGCGAGATGACCATGGTAGGGTGGTGCAGGTTGACCCTATCAACCCCACGTTGAAAGCGCCTGGAACTAAGCGCTTGAAACTGAAATGTGATGATATGGTTTCAAGTTTTGCTTTCAAATTCAACTTGCGCCGCTACACCATGGCTGAGGCTGCTGCGCGGTCAGACGCGGATGGGCGCGGCGCGGTCTGCGTGGTAGGGCGGTGCAGGTTGACCCTATCAAACCCACGTTGAAACCGCCTGGGACTGTGCGCTTGAAACTGGAACATGAGGATCTGCTTTCACATCTTGCTTTCAATTTTAACTTGCGCCACAACAGCGTGGCGATGTCACATGAGCTCCTGCTGCTGCGGACAACTTGGCGGTAGGGACTAACTATACTTGTCGCCCCTAAACTAGCCTACTAAGCACTAGCCCCTAAACTAGTCTACTAAGCACTAGCCCCTAAACTAGTCTACTAAGCACTAGCCCCTAAACTAGCTTAAATCAGCCTAGTTTAAACACCCCTACTTTGCTAACCCACTGTAGTCCCCAATACTAACCCACTAACCCACTTACCGACTAACTACTAGCGCCTAGACTACCTTATACTAGCTTAGCTGAACCCTTCCTATCGCCAGCACTAGCTTCGTTCGACAAGCATAGGACCAACCGATAATGCCCGCCTAGTGATCAACCACATTTGAACCCTCACTTCTCGATTTAGACGACGACATTCTGTGACGTGGCGAGTAATTTATGACTGAGTTAAATGACATTCTTCGACGCTGCGAGCAAAATGTGTCAGTCCCTGTTTGGCGGAGCGACCTGACAGAGGTGCATCGTGCCGCCGTGGCTGCCGTGGCGGAGGCAGTGGCTTACACTCGTCCTCTTCTCAGCTCAACTTGAGCCGTTTCTGACACAAAATACACCCTGAACACCCCCTGATATTCCTTAATGACCCCCGACACCTCCTAGACACCCCCTACAAAATCACTGAATGCACCCCTATCCGACAACATGCGCTCAAGTTGAGCTGAAAAGTGGACGAGTGTAAGCCCGTGAGCGGAGGCGGAGGCGGAGGCGGAGGCGGCGGCGCAGCTACAGCTGGCGGCGGGCGTCGCAGTGATGAAGCGGGGCAGGGGCTTACTCTCGTCCACTTTTCGGCTCAATGTAAGCGCTTACTGTAAGATAGGGGTTGCATGTAGGGGATCTGGAGGGGGTCTTTGAGGGGTGTTGGGAATATTTGGGGGTGTGTAGTGTGTATTTTGGGACAGAAACGGCTCTGGTTGAGCCCAAAAGTGGACGGTTGTAAGCCCCTGAAGCGGGGCCGGAATGGAAAGCTGTACAGCCGCATGGTGCGGTGCCACCTTCCCTCCAACGCCCTGGAGTGGGCAACGCTGGGCAAGTTCAAACGGTTGGGCCGTGTAGGTTGACCTCAGGTTGACCCCAGGTCGCGTTGACTTCGGGTTCACCCCAGGTTGCGTTGACCCCGGGTTCACCCCAGGTTGACCCCATGTTGACCCCGCGTTGACCTGCGTTGATCCCGCGTCGACCCACGTTGATCCTTCGTTGACCCCACGTTGGCCCCAAGTTGACCCCGCGTTGTCCCCGCGTTGGCCCCATGTTGACCCTGCGTTGACCTGCGTTGATGCCGCGTTGACCCTTCGTTGACCCCGCGTTGGCCCCACGTTGACCTCGGTTCACTGCGCTTGGTCGCTGCGCGTGACTCTAAAACATGATGAAATATTTTCTGACTTTGCTTTCTCATGCACCTTGGGGCGCTACAAAATGGATGTCCGTGAAAGGCGCGCACGTGAAATTCGCGCCCGGCGCATCGGCGTTCGTCGGCAAAGGTGCCGAGCGCGATTATGCCGTCGAGGTTGGGCGGTGCAGGTTGACCCTAGTGCCTGGTCTGCTCTGTAGTAAGGATCTAAATTTGTGGTACCGTCCGACTTTTGGCCAAATCACCAAAACACACATGACTTTTGACAGATTACCAAATTCCAACTGTACTACATCTAGTACGAAGTACTAAATCTAGTACGGAGTACATACCAGGCACTAGTACCTGGTCTGTGAGGTCACTGTGGGTAGTATCTCGTACTGTATACAGCATTTGGCCCGTTTGGCCAATGGCCAAAAGTCAAGTACGTACATTGGTAAACCAAAGAAATCACGTACTTGAACTTCCTGATTCACAGACCAGGAACTAGGTTGACCCCGTGTTGACCGCACTTGGTTTCTGCGCTTGAATCCAAAATGTGATACGGAGCTCTCGAATTTCACTTTCTGATTCAACTTGCGCCGCTAATTGGAGGTGACCGACACGCCCGTCGCCGCTTGGGCGAGAGCTCTCCACCGGCGCCTCGGCGCTCAGCAAGTAGAAGGTGCGGCGGTGCAAGTTCAATCCGTTTAAACTCAGTGTCGGTGTGACGTCACGCCTATCTCCTCGAAATCTGAAACCGAGGGTCTATTGACTCATGGATTGCGACCCGGCCAGACAGTCTGCGAGTCGTCGGTGGGATTATCTAAGAGCACAGTTGTGATTGGTCGAACGTGATTCGTTACCATACCTTCATTACCGTACCCGGCACTGAGTTTCAGACCCGAGTTGTCAGCGCCTGGTCTCAGCGCTTGAGACTAAATTTTGATGTTCTGGTTTCAGGTTTTGCTGTTAAATAGGCCGTTTTCGGTACATCGCTTCGCGCGCCGAGCGCTGACGCTTTGCCCGCAACTCTGTATGGGCATTCAACCTGACGCCCGCTTTCCCGCGCGGAACGCTGACGCTTTGCCCGCAACTCTATATTGGCATTTCATCCAGGCGATGTACCGAAATCGGCCTATTCAAAATGCGACGATACAATACGGACAAGCAGCCGTGGGGACGCCCGCGGCCGCGCCGAGGACAGACGCGAACAGCGTCAAGTCCCTGTCGATCAGCAGCCTGGCAAGGGGGGCATTGAACACCAGCACTTGACCGACGTTGAATCTCCTCCTCCTCCTCCTCCTCCTCCGCGCGTCTTATGGAATCTCCTCCTCCTCCTCCTCCTCCTCCGCGCGTCTTATGGAATTTCCTCTCCTCCTCCTCCTCCTCCTCCTCCTCCGCGCGTCTGCATGAGCCTTCATCCTGAAGGCGCTTGTTCTCAATGACCCTCCCCGGCGCAAGTCAGGGGGTTCATTGAGAACAAGCTCTCATTCTGCCGACGTTGATTCGACAAACAGTGTCCACGAGTCAGTATGAGCATTAACCCAGAGGGTTACTCAATGGTCATGCTCCAATCTCGGTCGAGTGCTTGTTCTCAATGACCCTTCAAGGGGTTCTGAGAATATGCACTCTGCGGACGTTGAATCGACAACATTCTCCGCGAGTGGGTATGAGCTTTCACCCAGAAGATTAGTCAATGGTCATGCTCCGATCTCTATCGAGTGCTTGTTCTGAACGACCCTGCAGCCTGAGCCCGCTGCCGCCAGAGCTGGCGTACCCCATGAGCCCAGCAGGGGGGGTATGGAGAACAAGCACTCCACCGACGTTGAATCGACGAGCAGATTCCGCGCACATATATGAGCATTCACCATGAGGGTAATTCATGTCCCGATCTAAACCCTAACCTAAACCCTGAGCCCTGGACCCTAAACCCTAAACCCTAATGCTTGTCCCGATCTAAACCCTGACCTTTTACCCTTCACCCTAAATCTTATAAAGCCTGTGCTTGTTCTCGATGACCCTCCTGCCCGGCGGCGTCAGCGTCAGTCGCCGCGAGCATCGCCGCCCGACAACTCGAGGTGCGGCGGTGCAGATTGACCCGATACAACCCAACTTGAAACCGCCTGGGACTAAGCGCTTGAAACTAAAGTGTAATATACTGCTTCAACTTCTGCTTTCAAATTCAACCTGCGCCACTACATCGAGGAAGCGATGGACGCGGTGGGGCGGTGCAGGTTGACCCTGTGAAACCCACGTTGAAACCGCCTAGAACTAAGCGCTTGAAACCAAAATGTGACGAAGCGCTTTCAAACTTTGCTTTCAAATTCAACTTGCGCCGCTACAACGCGGTGACCCCCGCAGTGTACTACGCCGCCGCCGACGCAAAGCCCTCACATTCTGCATCGCCCTTCAACGATCTCGTCGACAAAGGTGTCATCATTTTGGAAAAACCGGAAATGGGAGCAGTGGCGGCAGCGGGGGGGGCAGGCAGGGGCGGCGCCGGCGGCGGGGGCAGAGTTGGCCGTAGGGCCTGGCCGATATTGCTCGCCACGTCATCGACTCATATTCTGTAACGCCTGTTTCTTCAGTCGGTATTTTTTACTGTCGTTCATCGAGCCCAAAGGCGCTTCACATGGTGGGCATTAACCAACTCTCTTCGCCGTTTTAGCGCGCAACCCTGAAGTCTGTCTGGGTGTAAGAGAGGAATAGCATCCAATGACGTAGCGAGCAACATCTGCCGGTCCCTAGGATAAGGAGGAGGGGATGGCGGCGGGCAAGGGGGCGCGGGCGACGATGCGGGAGCGCGCACCGGCGGCGGTGGAGGAGGCTCGTATATCCGCAGGGCTGTCGTCTACGCCCGAGGCCGTGGCTGCGGCGGCGGTGGTGGGCGCGGCGGCGGCGGAGGTAGAGGTGGAGGTGGAGGCGGTGGCCGCGGCGGGCGCGGAGGTGCGCACGGCGGCGGCAGTGGAGGTCCGTATAGCCGCAGGGGCATCTCCGGCTCCAAGGGCGGTGACTGCGGCCGACGCGGGGGCGCCGGCTACGGCGGCGGCGGCGGTGGAGGTGCGTATATCCGAGGGGACGTCGCCGGTTCTCCAGGCGGTGGCTCCGGGGGACGTGGAGGCGGCGGCCGCGGCAAAGGCGGCGGTGGAGACGGAGGCGAAGACGGAGGCGGCTGAGGCTTCGGCGGGCGTGGAGGCAGAGGCGGCGGAGGCATCAGAGGATGTGGTGGCGGCGGCAGGGGTGACGGAGGCGGCGGAGGTGGTGGAGGCGCAGGCTGTGGCTGTGGTGGAGTCGGTGGCGGAGGCGGAGGTGGTGGCGGTGGAGGCGGTGGCCGTGGAAATGGAGGCTGCGGCGGAGGCGGAGGTGACGGCTGTGGCGGCGGCGGCGGCGGAGGCGGTGGTGGCGGCAATAGAGGCGGCGCAGGCCGCGGCGGGGGAGGAGGCTACGACGAGAGCCATGGCGGGGGAGGCTGCCACGGCTGTTCCGGACGCTGGAGCTGGAGCTGAGACGGTGGATGCCGTGGCGGCCAATGGGGGCGTGACAGGTGGCGGGGCGGCCAGTGGGGACCTGACATGTGGAGGGGCGGCCAGTGGGGACGTGACATGTGGAGGGGCATCCGATGGGGTCGTGACAGGTGGCGGGTTAGCCAGTGGGGACGTGACAGGTGGCGGGGCAGCCAGTGGGGGTGTGACAGCTGGAGCTGCGGCGGGGGAGTCAGAGGCAGAGGACGCGGTGTGCTTCGGAAGCCCCAGCCCGGCTCCCCAAAGTTTTCATAGTCATTTTTAGGTCTTGTGAACGCTATTTCATCGGCTGGCGCTGGCCGGGATAGACACTCAGAGTACGTTTTACAGGGTTACTGACTTACCGAGCATATTATGAAACCATGGGGCTGGGGGGTGCCACTGCTGACGGTGATCTGGAGGCTGGAGCAGGGGCGGCGGAGGCGGGGGCGGCTAGTGGGGGCGTGCCAGGTGTGCCAGGTGGCGGGGCGGCCAGTGTGGGCGTGTCACGTAGCGGGGCGGCCAGCGGGGGCGTGACCGTAATTATTTGTTTCGTAATCAAGCTTGGCCCGCGCGCGAGACGGCACTTCTCATTTTGTGTCGATGCAGATGCACGTAACATGTCATATTACCATCAACAGACATGGGAAGGGAAGTCAACTGTTTGACTGTGCGAAGGGTGCAAGGGTTTAGGGCTTTAGGTTTAGGATGTAGGGTTTAGGGTAACGAGGCGGGCAATGGCGCATGCGCGCATCTTGAGCTCGGCATTCGTAGGGCGGGCGGTGCAGGTTGACACTATCACAGCCACCTGCAAACTGCCTGTGGTTTCAACGCTGTAGCTACAACACGATAACTCAATCTCAAACTTTGCTTTCAAACTCTGCTTTCAAAACGTATCGTGGTTATTGCAGCCCATACGCACACTCCGCTTCTCTTGTTATGAGTTGGGGTCTTTATTCTTTATTTTGACGCGTTAGATGTACGCCCTGTCAGGGAGCCAACACGCCTCGTGCCGGCCCTGGTGCCCACTCCGCGCCCACGTGTCAGGCAGTGCCTCGGCTTGAC
>Ga0307489_10002964_pt1 | contig 11299 bp, 17 predicted proteins | sample SB12metaG_FD_202247 | JGI IMG/M metagenome (GOLD analysis project Ga0307489, IMG submission 202247) | Sea-ice brine microbial communities from Beaufort Sea near Barrow, Alaska, United States - SB 1.2 | ecosystem: Environmental > Aquatic > Marine > Coastal | place: USA: Alaska | collected...
CCTCCTCCCCCACCTCCCCCTCCTCCTCCTCCTCCACTCCTCCACTCCTCCTCCTCCTCCTCTGACTCTCCTACTGCTTCATATGACGTGGCGATCAACATCCGCCAGGCCCTGAGCGAGGGCCTGGCCGTGGACCCCATCGGCGTGGTACAGAGCATCTCCTACTCCGCCGGCATCTCCTTCAACTTCTTCTGCGAGTTCGTCAAGCCGCTGCTGGACTTCGACCTGCCCGAATACTACTGCGGTGGTAAGTAAGCGTGCTGTCAACGTGAATTGATGGACTGACGACGACGAGGAGGTGGCCAAGGCGGAGGAGGAGGAAGAGGAAGAGGAGGGGAGGGAAGGGGAGGAGGGGAGGAGGAGGAGGAGGAGGAGGAGCGAAAAGCGGAGGCGCTGCCACCTTCTGAACATAAGCTAATGTCTCGCCTTCATTCACTTCGTAGTATATATTCACTCGGACGCGCTTGGCGAACTGAGAGGAGCAGAGAGAGACGCATCCGCGTGTATAGAGAGGCCCCAGGCTTTCGCCCTGGCCCCCGTTGAGAGAAGAGGTGGGTGTCGCTGCTTTTGTAAAGCTGTAAAATTTCGAATATGAACTGTCGTTTGCGCAATGCCTTCAGCCCCGCTCGCATTCTACTTCTTATCTGCACGTCTACATTGCACCATGTTATCACATCGCGCTCTGTATTTAGGCTCTACTCATTCAGCCAGTGGCGACACGTCGGTTGTCAAATGTCATTTGTTGTATTGGCCATGGTAAAGCTGGAAGCATCTCATCTCATCTTCGATGCTACGCTCTCGTCTCCGTCGCCGCTATGCGCCGCTGCCTGACGCGTTTCCCCGCGTACACGGGCCGACATCGCTCCACTCTCCCCGCCGCGGCGTATGCAGGGTGGCGCAGCCTCGGGACCAGGCGAGGCAGCGGGGCGACACGGTGGTGGGCGATGGGAGTGGCGGGGATGGCGGGGTTAGCGGCGGACTAAGTGTTCCCAACTTGTTACCTGGATGATGCTAGGTCCTAGGTGTGAAACATCTTATGAGGTATTAAACTTGTGTTCGCAGTTGCGTTTGTGGTGTCCGAACTCACTTCGACTGTAATGGCTTTGCCGCCGCCTCTCAGAACTCCATATGTCCGGTATCGAACCCACACTCCAGCTACAGAGGCTCATCCCAAAAACGTATCAACCGTACTCGGCAGTTTAGCGATGCGCGTGCACCTTGAATGATAAGTCACGAACGCTCTCGATCGCGAACTCCATCTTACTGCGCACCTCGCGTCGGAAGGAGTCCAGGTCGTGTTCGAGGGAGGCGAGGGTGATATACGAGTGATGACTGCCGCCGCCGCCGCCGCCGCCGCCGGTGCCAGTGGATCCCGGAGTGATAGTCCCAATCGTGGCGCTCGAACCGGAACTTAAGTGACCAATTGCCTCCCCGTTGCCTCCGCTGGAAGTCAAGGGGTTCGTGTAACGGTCGCCCAATTCGTTAATCAACCGATCGACACTAGCGACCATGAGGGGCATGATCTCCATGCGCACCTCGGTGCGGAATGCGTCCAGGTTGCGCTCCAGGGAGGTGAGGGTGACCGAGTACAGGCTGCCGTCGCCGCCCTCGCCGACGTAGGCGGCAACGGCGGCGGCGGCGCTGCCGCCGCGGCGACGGGTGCCAGCGACTCGCTGAGTGTGAATCTCGATGGAGGCGGCGCCTGATCCTACACCCAAGTCATTGTCCGGACCCATGCCGCCGCCGCCGGAAGCGACGGTGTTGTATGGAGCTGCACGCACCTCGCTTAGTAACCGTTCGACGCTCTCGATCGCCCCCCTCATCCGGCTGCGCACAAAGCTGCGATATCCGTCCAGGTCGCAGTCGAGGGAGGTGAGGGTGACGGGCGTTTGAGTGCCGCCGCTGCCGCCTTTGCCGCGCCATTCGCCAATGACGCTCAGCTGCGTCATCGGGATGCGGTGACTGCCGTGAAACCCCAAGCCTGCATCGGCCGTTATTAAGGCCGGCACTCAAAACAGAGCTCTTTGGAGGTCGAAATGGAACATGGCATGAATGGCGAGCGGCCGAGGCGTGTTATTGTGCCAGGTGAATGAATACCTTAGGAGTACGGAAGTATGTCTGACACAAAGAGCGTCAAGAAGAAGCCGGTCCAGCCAGTATCCACACTCCCCTCGAGCCCGTCCTGTTTTCTCGAAGTCATTCCCCTCTCCGTGTTTCCTCCCCGGACCCTACCTCCAGTCTTGCACGCGACGTGCACGCCGGTGGGAGTGAATCGCTGGATGTGCACCTCCTCGACGTCGCCCCAGCCGTCCAACAGGGCCTGTCAATCGGCGCACCTGTGTTTAGATCTACAGCTTAACGCACTCTCCTTCGGAGGCTAAACGTGTGTGAGTGGTTTGAGGGACAACATAGTTTGAGTTGAGCTGAAAACGGAACGAGCGTAAGGCACCCTGCCTTCCATCTTCAAGCCTGCCGCCGCTTCAGTGTCGAAGGAGTATATTCCGCCAACCACCAGCCGCGCCCGCTCCGACTCGTCCATGGCCGCCGGGGGTCCAGTACCCCAAGTCGAGGAAAGCGGTGGAAGACGCGGGCGGGGCGAGGGTCTCTTTCCTCTCTGCTCCGGGCTGCCAAGTCCGGGGAAAAGAAGGAGCTTTCTATTCGCAACCCTCGTCCGCCGCCAGGCACGAGCGCGTCGTTCCCGCGAGGGTTCGCAGCGTCGATCTCAACACCTCGAAGAGGAATCGAACAGGGTGGTTCGCGCGCACGGTTGTGTCGTGCACGATCGGGCTGCGAGGAGGGATGCGGGTTGTTCAAAGCGATAAGTACGTTCACATATGTTGTCATGTCCTTACATTTTGGCAGCGTCCAACGTTCATGAGTGGATTGGCCTCGTCGTTCGTTCATACAAGCATTGGTTCATCCCCAGCTGTAGGTTATTCACGCCGGTGTCGAGGTGCTGCTCCCGCCGCGCTCGCCCACACAGTTGCGGCACTTGCACGCCTTGAGACCGCCGCAATCGCGCTTGCGGCGCCTCCAGTGCTAGCTAGTGCTTGTTCTGGCACGAGCGGTCGCAATAGCGGGCCACGCTGCTACCTGTGGGCCACAGCTCCGCCGCGACCTTATCTCGCTTCACCCCTCCCACCCTTCATCGTAGCTCTGTGCGAGTTGGTTTTGGTCCTCCGCGTTTCCCTTCACCGGCGCGCCTTTGCGCCACCCCTTCGCGAGCTTGCTGAGCGTGCCCCGTAACAACAACTACAGCCTTCAGGCTCCTCGAGGTTTCCGCGGCCGGTTCCTCATTGAAACCTGACTATGCCGCTCACCCACAGCGTTGCGACGTGCGCGGCGGTGGAGCGGCGGCAAAGACAACCCCCCTCTATTGGCGACGGCACCGTCCCCTGCCCTGCCTCACCCGAAACTTCAAAACTGGTCTGCGCAGGTTGCGACAGCCCTCAAGCCCTCAAGCCCTCGCCCTCCCTTGAACCCACGCCTTGAATATCGCGGCTTGCGCTCCGGTGACACCGGGGGCGCTCACCCACGGTCGCAACGTGTATGGTGGCGGCGGCTAAGTCAGCCCCCTTCTCGTGGTGGCGACGGCACCTCTCACCTGTCACCTGTGTGCAACTTCACAACCGGAGTCCGACTGGAAGCCCAGCCGATACACCGATAGCCTTCATCAAGCCCTCCGCCCTCCCTCGAACCCACACCTTGACCTCTCGGCTGGATCCTCGGCGATACCCGGTGTGTTTGTTGATGGTGTGGCCGGCGGGTGCGGCGGCAGTAGACACCCACCTTCCTGCGCGCCGCTGTTGTGGTGGGGCTCGCGGCACTCAGCGGCTAATTGGCGAGGTCGGCGGACCGCTGTTGTCCGACCTGGAAAACTGACCCGCGCTTCTCTGGGCTTCTCCGACTGTCGGAGGGCATCCCACAACACACACTACACGACGCAGGCGCACGAGGCGAGGGGCGCGCGACGGCACGATGTACGGCCGGGAGAATTCCGCCGCCTCGGGTCGCGGCCCAGGCGACTACACGCCGGTGGACGGCGACGACGCCTTCGGAGACCGCTTCGCAGACGCCGCGCAGGAGGACGTCCGAAGGGCAAATGGGCACGGCGCTTCGTCCAGCGGGTACCACTCGTACGCCAGCGATGGGTCCCGGTCCCACGCGGAGCAGGTATGTCGCGCGTGTGTCCCGCAGTCGGAGTGTCGCTCTCCCTCTGACGCGTGATGCGTAATACTTGTGTTGACGTGTGACGCGCGATGCTCGCGTTGCTGTACTGACGCGTTGTCTTTCCCTCTCACCTGTGTCCAATCTCCTTTCACAACACACAGCTGGCACACAGTGGTCTGCTGTCTCACTTTCCTCGTCCACTTCTCCATGTTCCTCCGTCGCAGAACTGGCCCGCGGACCCGCACGACCCGCGCATGCGCTTCGTGCCGCCGCCGGCGCCGGGGCCCGAGGACCCGTGGGCCGGTCTCACAGCTGACACCGTCGTCACGTGGCTGGTAGGGAGGCCTGTCTAAACGCTCGCCACGATCACAAGGTGACTTCAAAGGGTGCCTTCTAAGCCTGACTGCCCCCAAGACAGCCCTCAATACTCTTCCTGCCCCCCTTGAACCCACGTCTTGCGTATCGCGGCCGGATCTTCGGCGACACCCGGCGTGCTCACCCACAGTTGCAACGCGCGCGGTGGCGGCGGCTAACACAGCCCCCCTTCTAGTGGTGTGGCGACGGCTCAAGAAACATGTAAAAAACATGTCGATGACGTGACGGGCAATGTCCCTTGTGGGCGATGGCGGGGCTGTGCGTGTGCATGGCACTGTGGTGGATGGGGTCGGGGCACGCGGCGGAAACGCGGCGGAGGGAGGAGGCGGAGACGAGGCGCGTGGCGGGCGTGCAGGAGGAGCGCAAGGGAAAGGTACGCTCCCGCTCTCGTCGCCATAAGTGGGGGGGGGGGCAGGTGTCATTGTAGGGGTGTCAGGTGCCCATGGTAGGCTTCAGATGCCAATTTTGGGGTGGGGCAGGTGCCCAGTACAGAAGGTGCAGGTGCCCACAATGGGGGGTTTGTGGTGTCGAGTGACCATGTAAAGGGGGTCGAGTGCCCATAATAGAGGGGTATGTGGCGCAGTGTAGGGGGTTTAGGTGCCCAAACATGTAGTGTACCCGGTGCATGTTGCGAGAAGCCAGCCTCTCGATCATTCGCGTGGCGAGCTATGAAGTGGACAGGTCCGCCTTACACTGTGATTAACATTTGTACCCTTTAACCGTGGCGTGACAGGCGGCGCGGCGCGAGGTGGAGATGGTGGAGGAGGCGGAGGTCAAGGCGCTGAAGAACGCTGCGAGGGTGGCGGCGGCGCAGGCAGGGGCGCACACTCGTCCATTTTTCAGCTCAACCTGAGCCATTTCTGACACGAAAGCACACCCTATCCACTCCTCGATAACCCCTGACACCTCGTAAACACACCCTCAACACCATCTAAATGCACTCCCTATGCCATAGAAACCGCTTAAGTTGAGCCGAAAAGTGGGCGAGTGTAAGCCCCTGGGCGGAGGCGGCAGCGGCGGCGGAGGCGGGGCGAGACGCGCGGGGCCGCGAAGCCGCCGCTACGGCGCGCGAAGCGGACCTCGCCGCCGCCTCCGTCTTTGCCGCCGCCGAGGCTAAGGCCAAGGCCTTGGTAGGGTGGTGCAGGTTGACCGTTTGAGACCCTTTTTGAAACCACCTGGAACGAAGCGCTTGAAACTAAAGTGTGATATACTGCTTCAAACTTTTGCTTTGAAATTCAGCTTGCGCCGTTACACCTCGGCGGTGGCGTCGGCGCGCGAAGCCTTCAACGCGAGGGCGTCCTCAATCGCATCCGCCTCCGACGCGGCGCGGGAAGTGGTCATCACCCGCCGCCAGCGGGACCTGCACGCTGCGGTAGGGCAGTGCAGGTTTACAGTATCAAAATCCATTCTGAAAGCGCCTATGGTATCAGCGCTTGAAGCTATAATATGATGAATCGCTTTCCAGCTTCGCTTTCAATTTCAACTTGCGCCACTACGCCACGGCTGCGGAGGCGATAGAAGCGTCCCGCTTCGACCGCTCCGCGCGCGCCGAAGACGCCGCGGCGAGACTTGCGACACAAGGCGCGGCCGTGGCGGATGAGGCCGGGCGGTAGGGCCTGGCTGATATTAACATTGCTCGTCACGTCAAAGGATGCCAGGATGTCAAACAACGAGGGGTCACATGCGTCTCGTGTCGATGACGTGGCGGGCAAGGTCTGCCAGGCCCTAATGTGCGGGCGGAGGCGGAGCGCTCTGCGCATGCCGACAGCGCCGCGAGGGAGTTGGCTGCCGCGCGGCGCGTGACGGCGGAGGCGGAGGCGCGTCGCGCTGGGGACGTCGCCGCCGAGCTCGCCGCCCGCGAGGTAGGCCAATATCAAAACCATTGTTTAAAGCGCCTATGATGTCAGCGCTCGAAACTACTACAGCTGTATACGATGAGCTGCTTGCAATTTTTGCTTTCGAATTTAATTTGTGCCACTACAGCGAGGCCTTTGACGAAATCCGTCGGGAACAAGACACCGCGTACGAAGCCTCCCTCGCCACTGACCGCGAAGTCGCCGAGGCCGCCGCCGCCGCCGCCGCCACCGCCGCCGCCGAAGCCGAGGCCGCAGCTGCCGCCTCCGCCGCCGCCGCCGCCGAGCGCGAAGCTGCTGAGCGGAGCATACTCGACACCGCCGCGGAGTGGACGGCCCGTAAAGTGGGGCCTGCCAGTTATCGCTCGCCCCGTCATAGTATGACAAAGTGCGCCGAAGTGTTACGAGCAAAGCAAAGCATGGACCAATCAAAGGCTCGGATCAGCTTTTTTTTTGGTTCGAGCCTGTGATTGTTCCATGCTTTGCTTTGCTCGGAAGACTTTGACGCACTTCGTCATACCTCATAACTAACAGAACGAGGGTTAGAAATGCGTTGAATGACGTGGCGAGCGATATATGCTTGGCCCCACAGCAAGGAACCCCCCTCCGGCACCCCGGGCGCGATACACCTGTCCTTCAGTTTCCCGGACGGCGCCCGCCTCCGCCGCCGCTTCACCCCCTCTACCACGGCAGGGCGGTGCAGGTTGACCCTGTGAAACCCTTGTTGAAACCGCCGGGAACCAAGCGCTTGAAAGTTATGTGTGATATACTGCTTTCAACATCTGCTTTCAAATTCAACTTGCGCCGCTACACCACGCTCGCCGACGCGCTTCGGTTCGCGCGCGCCATGACGTCCTTCCACACTCTGCCGGTAGGGACAACCTAAGAATACTCAGACTGTTCTGTCTGTCCGCTGGAAACGTTGGATAAGGTTGATCAGTGCTCACATGTGAGCGCCTCGGGGCTTACACTCAGTGTCGGATCTGGTATCGAGGGTATGGTGTCGAAGCACGTTCGACAAATTAGAGCAGTCCATTACGAGAATTCCACCGACCGTCTCGCCGAAAGTCCGACCAGGTCGCCATCCTTGGGTGAATAGACCTTCGGTTTCGAGGAGATAAGGGTGACATGTCACCCCTACACCGAGTTTAATGGACGCTAGTGCCTAGTCTGCGGGCTAGTAACTTCTAGTAGGCTGGAGTTTGGTGATTTGGCCAAAAGTCAAATGACTTTCGGTGAAAATCACCAAACGCCTACTTACTACGGGTAGTACGAGATACTGTATGTAGTATGCTTTACAGACTTAGAAGAAGAAGACTAGGCACTGGTTAGAAACAAAAGCAAAGACGACATCCTATGACTTGGCCTACATTACTGAGTGGACCCTGGGTGGCGGCTACCGTGAGCGTGGCGTTGTCCACCGTGGCGCTGTCCACCCACTCTCCCGCGCGCCGCTTCACGCTCAGCTCCCCCGAGGTTGGGCGGTGCAGCTTGACACTAACAAAACCCGTGTTGAAAGTGCGTCTGGTTTCAGCGCTTGAAACTAAAATGTGATGAACGGCTTTCACACTTTGCTTTCAGACTCAAGTTGCGCCGCTACACCGAGGTGGAGGCCGGCGCTGTGCTGGCCGAGTGCGGCCTGACCAGCGGTGAGAACCTCATGGTGTTTGCTGTGGACTTCCAGGGTTTAGGGCTTAGGATTTAGGGTTTAGGTGCGACTTGCTGCGGGGGCTCAGCGGCCGCTTCTCAACCTCGGCGTGAAGCGCACAAACTACGGTACCGCGCACCTGCATAGTGGCGGTGCTCATTGCATACCCGGCGTGTAGCGCGCGAGCAGCGTGAATGTGAGGCGACGTTAACGATGTAGAATGTAGCAGGTCTGTGCCCGTTTATACAGGGCGGCAGCCGAACTGATGTAGCTCCAAGGTATCCTAGGTAGCTCATTTTATAAAAGCAGTTCTGAGTGCTAACTAGAGCCAACAGTATGCAAACTCTCCTATCCTCCGCAAGGCGCTTGTGCTGTTCGCTAAAAGCCTACCGGTGTTCACGGTCACGGGCACACACCCTGTCACGGGGGCCAGGGCGAAAGCGTACGTCAGAAACGAAACTTTCCTTGAGTTATTTGGACCACCAAATCGCACGTTCCGAAGATCGTCACGTTCCACGTCCCCGCTCGATGTCACTGAAATCAGTGTCGGCAAGTGATAAGTCACTCCTGAGTCGACGATTTCCTTGAGTTATTAGACCAACTATTATTATACGCTCATTTGAAGGCCTATCGACTTCGTAAAACCCCCCATTATGTTATCTTCCCGGAAAGGTGCTGCAAAATGCTTGCCGCTCCAGCAAAAACAAAATGGGGTTTACGAAGTCGAACTGTGCGCACTGCACGTGGAACGCGGTTTATCAGCTCGTTTCTGACGTACGGGGCGAAAGCCTGGAGCCTCCATTTATACACGCGGAGGTGCCTCCATGTTGACATTCGGCCCGTCTGTCCGTCTCACGGTGCCACCTTGTCGAGCATTGCGCACTGCTGCCAGAAGGGTATCAGCTCGTTGTAGCGGCGCAAGTTGAATTTAAAAGCCACAATTGAAAGCCTTATGTCATATCTTATTCTCAAGAGCATAGATCCGGGCGCTTTCAACACGGGTTTCATCGGTTCAACCCGCACCACCCCACCTCGTGCGCCGCACTCCAGCCGTGCGCCGCCACGGAGGGCACCCCGGGCCCCGGGAAGTTTGAGTCGCCCACCACCAGAGAGCAGGGGCTTCCACTCGTCCACTTCTCGGCTCAAGCCAAGCCGATTCTGGTCACTGAAGCCACAGCGAGCGTCCACTCCTCAGCTCAAACTAGGACGCTTTTGCCGACGCGACCTCTGAACATAGCCCACAAAAAGTGCTGCGTCAAGCCGGAAAGTGGACGTCTGTAGTCCACAAAAAGTCCTTACAATGAGCTGAAAGTGGACGAGTGTAAGCCCCTGCCAGGAAGCCGTCCAGCGGGGTGGCGGCGGTGGTGATTGGGATGGTGTCCGTCTGCTCGTTGATCCAACCCGTGCCACCGTATGTCCCCTTGCTGTGCTGGCGGCGCATGAAGCGCGCCTGCGTCACGGGGGTACCCACCATCTGCACCTCCACTCAGGGGCTTACACTCGTCCACTTCTCAGCTCAACCTGAGCCGTTCCCAAAACATTTATACCCTGAGCACCCTCTAATACCCCCTCATTCCTCCAAACACCCCCTAGGCAACCCCGAAATGCACATCCTATCCCACAGAAAGCGCTTACGTTGAGCCGAAAAGTGGATCAGTGTAAGCCCCTGCCTCCACTCGTTGCCGCACGTCCGGGATGGCCTTCTCCACCGCCCGCCACAACACCTGCGACCAGGGGCTTACACTCGTCCACCTTTCAGCTCAACGCAAGCGCATTTGGTGGGACATGGCGTATTTAGGGGGCGTCTAGGGGGTGGAGGGGGTGTTTAGGCGTTTTGGGGATGTGTTGAGTGTCAGAAATGGCTCAGGCTGAGCTGAGAAGCAGGCGAGTGTAAGCGCCTGCCTGCGACCGCTCCTCCTTCAGCTTCGCGTACTCGTCACTCTTGCGGTCCAGGCCCTCCCACAGCGCCAGGGGCTCGTTGCCCGGCGTGCAGGGGCTTACACTCGTCCATTTTTAGCTCAACATAAGCACTTCTTGTGGCATATGTTGAGTAGCGTCAGTCTGTCAGTGACTGAAACGGCTCGGGTTGAGCTGAAAAGTGGACGAGTATAAGCCCCCGCCGGCGTGTACGCGTGAATCACGTGCTTGCCCGCGGGCGCCAGGTTGGGGTCCAGCACCGAGGCGATGGACACCAGCACCATATTCTGCTCCGCCGTCACCTACGGCCTGCCAGATCATGCTCACCGGTTTAGGGTTAGGGTTTAGGGTTTAGCATTTAGGGTTTAGAGTTTCCGCGTCATGTGATTCCGTTTGACTCAAGAAACGACGGTCTACCGTATGGAGGATGACGTGGCAGGCATATAGGGCCTGCCACATGATGCTCGCCGCGTCATGTGATGCCAAGTAACGCAATAAATGTGCGTCTGGAATGTGGAGGATGACGTGAAAGATTTGGGCTTTTAGGGTTTAGGGTTTAGTGCTTAGGGTTGACGTGGCAGGTATGAAGTGGCAGGCCCTGCCGTGACCCCCCGCTCCCAGTCCTCCACGTAGATGTGGTGGATCTCCAGGTCATCCGGTAGACCCGTTGCGTCGATACCCAGGTGAAGGGGCTTACACTCGTACACTTGTCAGCTCAACCTGAGCCGTTTCTTGTCATTGACTCCGCCAGACAAGGAGTATCCAACAAAACGTGCTTACGTTGAGCCGAAAAGTGGACGGGGCTTACACTCGTGCACTTTTCAGCTCAACCTGAGCCGTTTCTTCTAATTGACCCCGCCCACAGCAAAACATTATCCCACAAAACTTGCTTTCGTTGAGCCGGAAAGTGGACGGGGCTTACCCTCGTCCACTGTTCTGCTCAACCTGAGCCGTTTCTTGCCATTGATCCCGCGCATAGACACAGACCATCCCACGAAATGTGCTCAAGTTGAGCCGGAAAGCGGACGAGTGTAAGCCCCTGCCAAGGTGCAGGTGCATAAAGCTCGCGCACTGATCCGTGTCGTCCACTTCTGTCAACCAATCAGGCGGCATCGCGCCCTCGGGCAACATGGGAACCGTGTCCCACAGCAAGGGTCAAGCAGAAAACGCTCGCCGCGTCAGAGGATAGTAATTCGCGGTACGCGCCCCTCCCACAGGGAGAGAATGGCACCAGAGTCCTTGGTTTAGTTTACCGATGAGCTCCAATCATTAGACCCCTATACCTCCTGTTTTAATAAACATCCCCACCCACAGTGTGGCGTTGCTGATGACCGCA
>Ga0307489_10002965_pt1 | contig 11299 bp, 10 predicted proteins | sample SB12metaG_FD_202247 | JGI IMG/M metagenome (GOLD analysis project Ga0307489, IMG submission 202247) | Sea-ice brine microbial communities from Beaufort Sea near Barrow, Alaska, United States - SB 1.2 | ecosystem: Environmental > Aquatic > Marine > Coastal | place: USA: Alaska | collected...
TAACCCTTAGTGCCCAGGCTCAAGAATTCAATCAAAAACTTGAGAATTACCGACGCCAGGATATATCCCTAAAGCAGTTGGAGTCTCAGGCCCAAGATTTAAAAGACCGCCTGATAGAAGAAGAGGTGGAACAGCCATTTGTGGCACGAATTAATGTGCTAGAGCGTCCATTTGTGCCCAACTATCCCATTGGCCCTAATTACTGGTTGGACAGTGCCATCGCTGCGGGTTTGGCGGCTATCGTCGCACTGCTTTCGCTACTTATCTTTAGCTTTATCGTTCGCCAAAAAAATCCTGTAAGCACATTTACCAGTTACAATGTGCACGGTTCTCAGTCCAATCCGCAAATGCAATCACTGGGACAACATGCCCAATTACAGGGCGAATTGCCCAACGATGAGCAGCCATTGCAAATCCAGCAGAACGCCGCCCTTGGCAAGCCTCCTTCGCGATTATTATCCGAGCGGGAATGCCAAATCTTATTCGAGTATGCCAATAAACAAGGCAAATTAGCGATAGCCCTGATGTTATCCGGTGTCAGTTGCAATGAGCTTGAACATATCACCTTAGAAGCCTGTCAGCCCTTAGAACACCGCCTGGATATACAAGGCAGCTATAGTCGAGTGATTGCCATAAATGACGCTACAGCTGCACTGCTTGATGAAATCGCTTCTTTACAAAACCCGCCGAGTCTTATCTGGCTGGAAACATTAGCCTTAGCAGATTTCAATCAATTGATAATCAATGCGGGGCATGATGCGGAAATTGCCTATCCCGAACAATTATCCCTTGAGGTACTCAGGCATACCTATTTAACGTATCTGGTTACACAAGGGGCGCGCTTAAATGATCTGGAACATCTTGCCGGCTATCTTAGCCCAACTGAGTTAGGCCAGTATAGAGGAGTAAACCGCCACGGTAAGTCAATCGACATAACAGAAGTCAGTGCCACTTTCCCCTTTGTGAGCTTAGCTGCGAACAACTAATTATGGCGATTGGTATAAGTCCTCATTATCAAAAAATCTGGCAAACCGTGCAAGCCATCCCCCCAGGCAGGGTGGCCAGCTACGGGCAAATTGCAGATCTGGCAGGCTTGCCGGGCCGCTCCCGATTAGTGGGTAAATCATTGGCATATGTAGCAAGTGATATGGACCTTCCCTGCATCGGGTTTTACGCTCAAATGGACAAATTGCCTTTCCTGCAGGATCTGAACAGGCCGAAATCCAAAAGGGCCTATTGCAGGAGGAAGGTATCGTCGTGTTTAACAATAAAGTAAAAATGGCACTTTTTGGCTGGCAACCGGATTTGGCCGAAATGCTATGGAAGTTAAAGTATTAAGGGGCTGCAGTATTGTGCTCAGGTAAACCTGCTTTTCGAAGCATAAATGCATTGTCCCTTCCACTCAGCCTGATAAGGGTATTTTATTGTTTTCGAAATGGTCTGTAGCGCAAGCTGCATTTTAAATGCTAGTGCAGCGAATTTATCGCTGTGAAAACCGCGCTAAACGGACGACACTTCCTGCAAGATGAGGCGAACTTGATCTGGGGTAACGTCGGAGGGGCAGAGCCCTTTTTTGACCAATTCATCGCGGATACATGCAGGACTATTCGCAGCAAGTGAGGCGCTGTTGCGTTGCAAATAGCGGGTAAGCTTCTGTTGTAATTTTCTCGTTAAACAAGACATCTGTAGATCTTCATCAGTAATGTTATAAATCAGTACAAACCAAATAGTTATCGGCTGCGGATTATAAATAGTCAGCAAACATTGCATTTTATTTATTCATTATTCATTTCTTATTTTAACAGCATAAAACAGGCCAATAAAATAAATTACTATTAAATCAATATTATATAAAAAACCAAAAATGAGCTCTTTTGTAATTGTATAATTTTTGGATGATCAGTTGGCACAGTAAGTGTCAAAGCGCATCAGCCCCCCGAGGGATAATATTAACTGTTTCATGTAGCTCCGAGTAAACTAGCATAGCTTCGCCCTGATGCAGTTGTTGGTATACCTGTTGTACCTTGTCTGCCAGGCTCACATCGGCCGCGCCGTATTCGGTGCCTTCTCGTAAGACAAAACCTTCAATTAGCTTAAATAAGGTGTCTTGAGCAAGCTCATTTATCGGGATAATCATTTAGGTAGCCTTGTTGTTATTTTTTTATTCGCTAGTACATCTGCAAAAAATACATTCACCCGTTGGTGTGTCCAAATAACAGGTCGCCAGGGTGTCCCTTGCATAAAACCTACATGACCGCCTTGGTCACTTAATTCTACTCGTACTTCAGACGAGAGCTCGTCTTCGTTGGGCAGAACGCGTTCATTCATAAAGGGATCGTCTTTGGCATGTAATACTAAGGTGGGTGTTTGTATTTTATGCATAAAGTGTACGGCGCTTGATCGTTGATAGTAATCATCCGCCCCGGTAAAACCGAATAACGCTGCCGTGACATGTTCGTCAAATTCTCGAAAGTTTTTAAGTGCCTTTGTTTCTGCCCTATTTATTTTCAACAGCCCTGTATAGTTAATACATTGCATTTTTTTTAGTAACTTATTGAGCATGCTCTTAAGTAAATAGGCCTGATACAAGCGGGAAAAACCTTGATTGATGCTTAAGGCGCATTGCTCTAAGCGAAACGGCGGAGAGATGGCGATTGCAGCGCTAAGTACGGTCTGCTGAGGCTGTTCTCCTAATAGCTTGAGTAACATATTTGCCCCTAGTGAAAAGCCCATTGCTACTTTTGGTAAATCAGGAAATGTTTGTTCAAGCCAATTAATAAAATACCACGCGTCTCGGGTTTCGCCCGAGTGATAGGTTTGTGGCAAGAGGTTTTGTTCTCCTCCACAGCCCCGAAAATGCATCAGTACCACCAAATAGCCCTGTTGCTGTAGATTGGCTGCCATGTCATTGGCGTAGTGGGATTTTATCGACCCCTCAAGGCCGTGAAACATTACCACTAAGCCGCTGGCCTTTTTGGCATCTCCTAGCCATGCCAAATTAACAAAATCACCATCGGGCAGAGGCAGGCGCTCATGGCGAATATCGACTTTTATCCGCTTCTGAAAAAAGCGTGGGTAAATGGTCTGAACATGGCGGTTAGTCGCCCACCAACTTGGTTTAAAACTGCTTTGATGAATTCGCTTATTCGACAGTTGATGGACAGCATAATTGATCACGTTCGAGCTCTTCCTTGTTTCAATCTTGTTTAGCATAGGTTCCTGCTGGTTTACGGGATTACATTTAATTACAGCCTAGCTCCCGATTGCTTGTTCAAAGTGCTGAAGCTTTTGTTCCAGTATCTCTTGGGCGTCCAGCCACTCCATCTCAATGTCTTCTAAGGCTGTCTTGGACTTTGCTTGCGCAGTCAAAATTTGCTTTAGCATGACTTTGTTATCGGCATTATAAATATCAGGATCGGCCATCTGACCTTCGATTTCTTGTAATTTTCCCTGTAGCTGTGCCATGGATTTTTCTTGTTGAATGATCTGCTTGCGTATAGGTTGCGTGGCCTGTCGAAACTCTGCTTCCAGGCGTTTAAGGTTCTTTTTATCTGGTTTTTTAGCTGCCTCCCCATCCATTTTATCTACGCTTGCAGCTTCACGCTCAGATTTAAGCAGCCAGTCCCGGTAATCTTCTAGGTCGCCATCAAAGGCAGTGACACGGCGTGCATCCACCAGATAAAAATCATCACATACGGAGCTGAGCAAAAAGCGGTCGTGAGAAATCAACACCATCGCCCCCTCAAAGCCTTGCAGGGCAATGTTTAAAGCATGACGCATATCTAGATCCAGATGGTTGGTAGGCTCATCCAGCAGCAACAAATTAGGTTTTTGGTACACTGTTAAGGCCAGTACCAGACGGGCTTTTTCGCCGCCAGACATGGGGGCGACTTTGCTTAATGCATCCTCCCCTCGAAATCCAAAGCCGCCTAAAAAGTCTCGCAGGCTCTGCTCCGTCGCTTTTTTGTCAAGGCGCTGGAGATGGGCGATTGCAGAATCATCACCCCGTAAATATTCCAATTGATGCTGGGCAAAATAACCGATACGTAAACCTGCAGAGGTTTCGTACAAACCCTCCATGGGGGCTTTCTCCTCGGCCAGCAATTTTATCAGAGTAGATTTACCTGCGCCGTTTCTGCCAAGCAAGCCAATGCGACTGCCGGGGACTAAATTAAGCTGTAAATGCTCAAGGATCACGGTGTCCTCATAACCCACCTTCACCTGCTCCATTTTGACCAGGGGATTAGGTAACTTTGGTGGGCTTAAAAATCGAAAGGAAAACTGCGAGTCGGCAAGAGCTGGTAGCAGAGTTTCCATTTTTGCTAATTGTTTTACCCGACTTTGCGCCTGTTTGGCCTTGCTTGCTTTAGCGCCAAAGCGATTGATAAAGGATTCTAAGTGAGCGATTTTGTCTTGTTGCTTCTCAAATTGCAGGCCTTGTAAGCGAATTCGTTCCGCTCGTTGTCTTTCAAAAGCATCATAGTTACCCGTATAACTAACCAGCTGTTGTTGCTCAACACTGATAATTTCATTTACGGTACTGTCCAAAAAGGACTTGTCGTGAGAGATTAATAAAAGTGTGCCGGTGTAGCGTTGTAACCATTTTTCCAGCCAGATAACCGCATCCAAGTCCAAGTGGTTAGTAGGCTCATCGAGTAGCAATAAATCTGAATGACAAAGTAAAGCCTGGGCGAGATTTAAGCGCATGCGCCAACCACCGGAAAATTCAGTTACGAATTTGCCAATGGTCTCACTGGCAAAACCCAGTCCGGCTAGAATGGTCGCAGCTCGTGCCTCAATATCATAAGCCCCTGCTTGATCCAATTGACCATGCAAGGCGGCAATAAGCTCACCATTATGTGCCTCTTCGGCCTGTTGCAATTTCCCCTGTAAGGCACGAAACTGTCTGTCGCCATCAATAACGTAATTCAGGGCGGAACGCTTTACGGCCGGCGTTTCCTGGGCCACAGACACGATTTTCCAATCTTTAGGTATCTTACAGTCCCCATGTTCCGGGAGAAGTTCCCCGCGAATAAGGGCAAACAGGCTGGATTTTCCGCAGCCATTGGCGCCAATCAAGCCAGCCTTATGGCCGGGATAAACAACGGCGTTGGTTTCTTGTAACAGCGTTTTAGTGCCGCGCATAAGGGATAGTTCTGAAAATTGGATCATACTTGCCTGTTGATGGATAACGCAGAAGGTTTATTATATCAAGTTGCAGTGCTAAAGAGATCCCATTAATAATGACAAATAAGATAAAAAAACGTTTTGTAGCCGGTGCAGTGTGTCCAAAGTGTAAAACGATGGATACATTGATGCTTTATTTTGAAAACAACGTGGAAAAATTACAGTGCGTAAGTTGTAATTACAGCCAATCACAAACCGACGACCAGGTCAGTGCGGCTAGTCGTTCAAGTGAAAACGTCATTGGTGTATTTAAGCCAGAGTAGCACGGATATACCGGGCAACATTGATATTTACTCACTCAAGGAAGGATAATAATGGCGTAATCACAGAGTGTTTTTTCCCAGTCTACGGATAAAGCTTAACCAAATTTGGTATCGCCCTTCGTGATGGGCGGGCAAACTCCCTAGTTGCGCGTTAGTTTTTCTAGAAAACTTGCCAGCGCGGTGTAAGTTGATCAAATATCAAGGAGGCTTGTTATTAGTAGTGCGGAGGGGGGGGCTCCGTGCCGTCCTTTTCCCCTGCTGATGGGTCTATCGCTTCGATTTTCCCTATCACCTGTTTAAGTTTAAATTCCAGCTTATCTATCTGTCGTTGTTGAGCAATTAAGGCGCTGTTTAGGGCTTCGATGGTATCTTCCTGAAAGGCCACCTTCATTTGTAGTTGTTCTATATCTGTTGCGAGTTGTTGCATATACTGTTCAAATTTCCTAGTGTGCGATGGGCCAGATTTCAGCTAAACCACTACTGCTTTCCGACACGATGTTGTTGTTCTTCCAAAACCCTACGCCATACACTACGGCGGTTTGAGGCCGACTGCCGACTCGGGGAGTCACCTTCCATTCATTCAACTCACTGCCGTCGGCAACATCCCATAGGTTTATGCGCTTGGAGGGTGAACCCGTTAGCAAATATTTTCCGTCTGCTGAAAACACGGCGGTACTGAATATTCTCTGCCGCGCAGTATAGCGTAAATGGCTCACTTCCTGGCCGCTAACCAAATCCCAGACCCTGGCTTGACGTTGACTGTCAGCGGTAAAGGCATAACGTCCTTGATCATCCAGTGCCACCTTAGTAACTCTGCTGGGGTGGGTGAACTTATGAATAACCTGACCACTGCGGGTATCCCATAGGTAAGCCACATAGTCGTTACCACCTGAGAGGGCATAGTGACCATTGGGGGAAATATCAACACTGTTTACTTTTTCCGTATGTCCAAGAAACTCCAGCCTGCGGCTGGTTTTTGGTTCAAAATACATGACTTTTCCGTTACCACGGCCAACTAAAATTCCCTGTCCCTGGTTGCTTACCGCGATATCTCGAATACTGGCTTCGTCTATGCGCCAGAATCCTTCCGGTTCACCGGTACGTAAACTCCACAATGCAAAGGCTTCACGATCCGAGGTGACTACGTAGCTTTTATCAAAGGCGATATGAATATTTGCCACCAGATTATTGCCGTCGCCCTGATGATGCCATTCAAATCGCTTTTTATTATTACTCAGATCCCACACCACGATACCGTTAGATATGCTCGACACAACACTGATGCTGCTATCTGCCGAAATATTGGCCGCATACACTCCCTCATCCGCATGTCGCCATGACGCCAGTGGTGTTTGGCTTGAACCATCACATGCACTTAGGAAAATGAATAAAAAATTAAACAATAACAACTTATGCAAAAGGATATTCTCTCAATGGGTTTCTCTTTGTGTCGCTCTTGTTTAGTATATGCCCTTTGTTTTATTAGCTGCAGGTGTATTTGCAGCTTTATCTATTTTTTGGAGAATTATCATGAAAAAGGCAGCAATCGCTATTTTAGTTACCTCTGCGTTAGGTTTAAGTGCATGTCAAAAAGATCCCGTTGACCCAATGAAAGTTGAGACAGTGGTATTGGAAACTGAAGAGCAAAAGCAAGCCTATGCTATGGGCGCAATGGCCGGTCAACATTTTGAGAAGCAATTAGCGTCTCAAGCAGACATTGGCATGGTTCGCGACAAGGCATTAGTGCTTAAAGGTTTTGCTGCGGCATTACAACAGCAATCACAAATCGAAGCAGAAGAAATAAAAAGTATAATGCAGGTGATGCAAAACGAAGCGCAAACCATGCAACAAACTAAAGCCGCCGAAGTAGGGGAAGTCAATAAAGCTGCTGGTTCTGCATATCTGGCAGAAAATGCCACCCGCGAAGGCGTTACAGTTACTGAGTCTGGTTTGCAATACGAAGTGGTAACTACAGGGGAAGGGACTAAACCAGCAGTAAGCGATACGGTTAAAGTTCACTATCGCGGTACCCTACTAGATGGTACTGAATTTGATTCGTCTTATTCACGTAACGAGCCTGCAGTATTTCCTCTTGCCGGGGTAATTACTGGATGGACGGAAGGGGTACAATTGATGCCCGTAGGTTCGAAATTCAAGTTCCACATTCCGTCTGACTTGGCTTACGGTGCACGCAGTACCGGTAGCATAACCGCCCATTCAACCTTGATTTTTGATGTTGAGTTGCTGGAAATTGTTGCGGCTGATGATAGCGAGGCCAAGGACGCCAAGTAATATCATTTATAATCTGAGGGGCTTTCTCAGCTAAAGCGATGTAACAAAAAAGCCGGACATAATTAAATGTTCGGCTTCATTTTGTCTTACTATATCAGCTAGTGTCCTTGCTGAACCTTATTCCTTCATTACTGTTGCCCTTCAAAAGGGCGGTTTATCCCGGTATAACCGGGTAAAAGGAAACTACATTTTGGTAACATATCTACCCGTACCCTGAAGCTATAGCCTTGTAGACCGCTCTCAGCCACCATAATAATTTAGTCTGTCTAAGTTCATAAGGCTAAGTTGATTCGCCGTCTAGCCGCAACTCCAATGGACTTGGGTATAACATTAATAGCTTTATTTAGCTAAAACTTGACTCCCCTCAATTTTTAGTAAAACTGAAAAGTTTACGCTGCCAAAACAAACGATTGTCTTATATCACTCTCTTAAGTTGTATTCACACTGTAATAGGCACAATGACGGCAACATTTCACCGTGCTAGCTTCATCAAAGCCGTATAGTAGGAACGCACTCACCTGATTTATTTACTTTGCTTTGATATCTTTAAGACTAGTCTAGTTTTTTCTTTTTTGCGCCCCCTACGAGGGCTTTTTTAGCAACATATCGAGCTAATAAAATAGTTTTTTATTACCACTTTGTGTAAGGGATTTAGGTCATCGTCTAGTTGTTTGTCGAATTTTGGCCCAAGTGAGCCGTGCGTTGAGACTGATTTTGTTTTGGCTAAATTCAAACCCGTTTGGCCCCATCATTGTTCAGTCATTTCAATTTTCCAGGACAGGCTATGGCCTATGGACGTAATCAATTAAATTGATAGTCCAAGTTTTTATTCCGTCCGGAGTACTTACATTCGCTTGTTCCGCGACTTCTTTTTTTAAAAGTGCACGGGCCATCGGTGAATCAATGGATATATAATCTTTTCGGCCGTATATTTCATCCGGTCCAACAATACGGAATTTTTTTGTTTCGCCACTCTCGTTTTCCACCTCGACCCAGGCACCAAAGAACACCTTTCCATCTTGTTGGGGGGAATAATCAACGACCTTTAAGGTTTCCAGACGTTTTCTTAAAAAACGAATTCTAGAGTCCATCTTTCGAAGTAAATGTTTATTTTCTTTATAGTCAGCATTGTCTGAGCGATCGCCGAGACTAGCGGCCCATGCGACCATTTTAGTTATTTCTGGACGATGCTCTCTCCAAAGGTAGTTCAATTCCTCACGTAATTTCTCAAAACCCTCACGGGTTATTATATTTGTTTTCAATGGGTGTTCCTGAGCAACAACAATTATCTCAATGCCAATTTGGGGCATCAATGGTGGCAAGCGGGAGGGAAATTCTCACCGTTGCGCTGGGTTAATATACTAGCATTAATACCCAGGTCCCATTGGGCAAGCCGCAGAAATTCAGTGGACAATAGCTACGCTATAAATCCTTCAGTCTCCTTCGTGCTGCATCCCTTGCATATTCATCAATTTAAATCCTGCGTACTCGGATTGACCGTCCCGTGACAGCGGCTTCTCAAACAGCCTGAGTAAGCGTGGGCTCTCCTCCTTCCACAAGTAAGGTTTTCCCGTTCGAGTTTTGGCTGCTATCGGAAGTGAGATAATTACGCGGTTTTACCTGCTGTAGTGCATACATTTATCCCTTTACAGCTTATTAGTCGATTAAATTACTTAATTTGCCACTAATCCTAGGGTTGCGCTGGTAATTTAGCTCCATGACCCTTATATATGACCGCAATCTACATTAGATATATACCACAGCGTAAGCCAACATAGGGCAGTGACATGATTATTGAGAAAATTGCGAGCGAACTTCAAGTTCAGACCAGCCAAATACAAGCGGCAGTGAGCTTGTTGGATGGAGGTGCAACCGTGCCTTTTATTGCTCGTTATCGCAAGGAGGCAACCAATGGCTTGGATGATATTCAACTACGTAAACTTGAGCAACGATTAACCTACCTGCGGGACATGCAGGATAGACGTCTGGTAATCATCAAATCGATTCACGATCAGGGCAAGCTGAATGAGCAGTTAAAGGGGCAAATATTAGCGACTGAAAGCAAAACGGAATTAGAAGACTTATATTTACCCTTCAAGCCTAAGCGCAGAACAAAGGGGCAGGTTGCCATTGAAGCGGGCTTGACTCCTTTGGCAGACTGTCTCTTCAGCAAACCGGACCTGAGGCCTGAAGCGGAAGCCCTGGCCTTTGTCAACGCTGGCAAAGGCGTAGCAGATACAAAGGCGGCACTGGAGGGTGCTAAATACATTTTGATGGAGCGCCTTGCTGAAGATGCCGCTTTATTACAGAAAGTACGTAGGCACCTAAATAAACACGCCCACATCAAAAGTGCGGTGGTGCCGGGCAAGGAGCAAGAAGGCAGCAAATATTCAGACTATTTCTCCCATAGCGAATTACTCAATAAAATCCCCTCTCATCGTTCACTGGCCCTGTTTAGGGGGCGAAATGAAAATATTTTACAAGTTAGTCTCGATGCCGATCCTGAAAAAGACAGCAGCGACAGAAGCTCTTACTGTGAGCAAATTATTGCTGAGCACCATGGGATGGTGTTCTCGAATCGTCCGGCTGACGACTGGCTAAGGTCGGTTGTACAGTGGACCTGGCGGGTGAAAATCTCACTGCATATGGAAAGCGAACTCTTTGGTGCTACCCGGGAGAGTGCCGAACAAGATGCCATCAAGGTATTTGCCAAAAATCTGAATGATTTACTTATGGCTGCACCTGCCGGAGCCAAAACGACTATGGGTCTCGATCCTGGTTTACGCACAGGCGTAAAAGTGGCCATTGTCGATGCAACAGGAAAAGTCCTCGGCACCAGTACGATATTCCCTCATGTCCCGCAGAAAATGTGGGATAAGTCTCTGCGTACCCTGGCTATGTTGTGCAAGCAGCATAAGGTAAAACTGATCAGCATCGGTAATGGTACGGGCTCCAGAGAAACTGATAAATTGGCGGCTGAGTTAATTAAAGCTAATCCTGAGCTGGCTTTAAGTAAAATAGTCGTTAGCGAAGCTGGCGCCTCGGTGTATTCCGCTTCCGAGTTGGCTTCCAACGAATTGCCTGACATGGATGTATCCCTGCGTGGAGCCGTGTCGATTGCCCGGCGCTTGCAAGACCCTCTGGCTGAATTAGTCAAAATCGAGCCTAAAGCCATCGGTGTGGGTCAATATCAACACGATGTGAGTCAAAGTAACCTGGGGAAGTCCCTGGACACCGTGATTGAGGATTGTGTAAATGCTGTAGGAGTTGACCTTAATATGGCATCGTCGGCATTGCTGAGCCATGTATCAGGCCTTAATCGTACCCTTGCAAACAATATTGTTTATTTTCGGGATAAATTTGGTGCTTTCAAAAACCGCAAAGAGCTGCTCAAAGTGGAAAGGTTGGGGCCAAAGGCTTATGAGCAGGCGGCAGGCTTTCTGCGCATTATGAATGGACAGGATCCCCTCGATGCCTCTGCCGTGCATCCTGAAACCTATTCTGTCGTAAAGGCTATGGTCAGTAGTTCAGCGACCTCCGTAAACGATTTGGTCGGC
>Ga0307489_10002967_pt1 | contig 11297 bp, 14 predicted proteins | sample SB12metaG_FD_202247 | JGI IMG/M metagenome (GOLD analysis project Ga0307489, IMG submission 202247) | Sea-ice brine microbial communities from Beaufort Sea near Barrow, Alaska, United States - SB 1.2 | ecosystem: Environmental > Aquatic > Marine > Coastal | place: USA: Alaska | collected...
CGTTCCCGCTGCTTTGTGATCGTATACGGCTTGCGGACCTTCGCCGTGTGCGCGCTGCCGCCACCGCCGCCGTCACCACCCTCGGAACCCGGCGGAGTGTTGACACCCTCGGACCCGCTGCCGTTCCTGCCCCCGCCGGCGCCGTCCCCGCCGTAAAACCCGCGTCCCGATACTCCAGTAGGGTATTTCGCGGTCGTCATCCATGCCGCGGGCGCCGCGGGCGCGCGCGGCCCGTACGGATACGGCGGCGGCGTCGGGCCCGTCAAGTTGCTCATACCTCCCCTCCGAATACTCTCAATGAACGTGCTCAGCTCCTTATGCGACGTCGCGTCGCAAAGATCGAGCAATTGATTGTGTGTGCAACGTCCGGTGTTGCCATAAATATCTCTGCTCTTTATCAAATCTCCCAAACTGAAACAACGGCCACGTTTCACGCGCAACCAGTGAGAACCAGTAACTCGCATGGCTCATTCCAGGGTGAATGCTCATACAATATATTTTGTAACTTTTGGTCTGGTGATGATTCTCACGAGCCCCCCTTCGGCCGACGTGGCTGAAAAGTGAAGTGTCTAAAGTGCGAGGGAGTCAAAATCCCTCACGCCGCCAAAAGCATTGCCAAAACTGGCTGGTTTGATGCGTGAGGGTTATCTCAGACATGTGATTGGCCGGTGGTCATTGGCGCGGCACAGTGCCCTGCTATTGGGATCGCAACTCAACAAACCATGGTTCAGGAAGTGGTCAGAATACATGGCAGTGTGGAGAAAGAGAACCCCGACCAATCACATATAAGGGATGTTCATTTCTCATCCGGAACAGTGTTTGGCCGCGTGCAAAGAAGTGTTGCCCCCCAACCAACACGTCACCAGCAGAAAAAGCCAGAAAAAGTGAAAAAATCTCCCACAAAAAGCAGAAAGTTCGGTCGAAAGCAATTTAGGGTTTTGAAGCACCGTCACGCAGACTAGACACAGATCTTTAGGGTTTTGCTTTTCTGAGAAGCGCTGAGAGCCAGCAGCAGCCCGTGGCGAGCAGTGCGCCATATTACCGGGCATGCGAGCTTCCCACATAGACGTAGTTGCGCCGCAGCAGCAGCAACAACACCACCACCACCACCACCACCACCACCACCGAGGGAAGCCGCATCAGCAACAGCACCAGTGAGGCATGGCGTCGCCACCCCTCCCGGCCCCCGCGCCCCCCGCCTTCGCCGGCGACCCGGACTACCTGGGGCCCATCTCCGCCACGCCCCAGAAGATGTGTGAGGAGATGCTGGCGATGGCCGGGGTGGGGCCCACGGACGTGGTGTACGACCTCGGATGCAACGACGGTGCGCGCAGCACCTCGGACCCTCCACATCCACCTGCCGTCTTACTCATCATCGTGTACCCGCACACAGTGCCCTTCTCCTCCTCAGTGTGGACCTGCACACATTCACCTCCTCCTCCTCAATAGTGTACCCGTGGTCCCGCAGCTTTGGACCAACGACGGTGCGCGCTGCTCCCCAGAGCCCCACATCCGTCTCCTCATCCTCCCTCGTGTACCCGCGCACAGTAACCTCCTCCTCCTCCTCGTCCTCCTCCACCTCATGCGACGATGTACCCACACACTGTACCTCCTCCTCCGCGCAGTGTAACAGCACACATGCACCCCTCCTCCTCCTGCTCATCCTCCACAGAGTGTACCCGCACACACGCACATATTGCTCCTCACAGTGTACTCTCACACATGCCCCCCCTCCTTCGAGTCGGATTTCGGGCGTCGGTAGATAAACCCCGAAATGCAAAAGAAATCACAAAATAACAACCAACTGACCTACCTCAAAATTTCTTCAACCCCCACTTCAGGCCGCGTGTGTATCACAGCGGCGAGGGAGTACGGCGCCCGCGCCGTGGGCATTGAGATCGACGCCGGGGCGGTGGCCAAGGCGCACCGATTAGTGAAGGAGGCGGGGGTGGAGAAGCTGGTGGACATCAACCTGGGCAGGGCCTGCCACTCGTCCCCTTCCCAGCTCAACGCAAGTGTACCGGTACACATCTAGTGGTAATACACTACGAGTACAGCACAGTGTACCGGTACACAGAATCAGTAGTAATGGTAGAGACATCACCACAGAGTGTACCGGCACACACATCATAGTAGTATTAGACCACAGAGATCACACCTCATAGTGTACCAGTACGGATGCCTCCAAGATGCTCCAGTTGAAGTGCCACGGGAGCTCGAGTGAGGCCCTGCGGCTTGGGAACGTGGTGAAGGCCAGCCTCAAGGATGCCACCGTGGTGTTCGTGTACCTGCTGCCCAAGGCAGGCCGCAATCCCCTCCTCTTCCTCTTTATCTACGCAGTCGGCGCCCCTCTACTTTAAGAAACTGGGGGGTGGATCACACTGATTTACAGTTGGGGAATGAATAACTCAAGAAGGCACTGAAATCGGTCGGCCGGGTGTCGGTCGTGAGTCCCAGAATCAGGTACTTCACCGCGGAACCCTCCAGTATCTTAGAGTAGAGGGGCGCCGACCGCGTGGATCACAGTGTACCGGTACACATTAGCCTCCTCCTCCTCATTGTATACCTTACACATTTTACCTCAGCTTCCTCGTAGTATACACCAGTACACTTTGAGCAACCAGTCAGGGATCAAGTGTAAGACCCCTTCCCAAGGGGAACCGCAAGATATCCAACAAGCTCATGCGCGAACTGCCCGCCGGTGGGGCCCGATATCATCTAGACTGTTTGCTCACATTGTACCAGTGTACCCTCCCGCCACTGCCACTAAGGCCCGGCACACAGCCGTATGATGCCGGGGTTTCGTGGCGGGTGGTTACACCGGTGCACTATGAGCAATCAGTCAGACGCGGATGACAGCAGGCCTTGGTAGTAGCGGCAAGGGGCTACACCGGTACACTATGAGCATACAGTCTGAGCATACAGTCTGAAGATGGCGGGCTCTACCCGGCGGGTGCAAGGTGATGACGTACGTGTTCCGGCTGCCAGCGGAGGAGTGGGATGAGCACTTGAAGGACACCAAGTCGGTGGGGCCACGCACGATCACACTGTTTGCTCGTATTGTACCGGTGTACCCCCCCGCCCCAGTGGAGGAGTGTGTTGTCAACCTGCATGATACGAAGTCACTGAGGCTCCGCATCATCAGACTCCTCCGTTTGATACCACAAGTACACATGTACCTCCGTTCGATTTCACATGCCTCCGTCCGTTACATACCACATACCTCCGTTTGATACCGCGTAACTCCGCCGGTCAGCACCACATACCTTCCTTCAGATACCATGTACCTCCGTGTATTGATACCACAAATACCCGTTTGCAACCGGGCCTTACACGCCGCTGAGCAGCACGCGAGAGCGAGCCAAGCCGGGTGAGGCGGTGCAGTTTGAACCGATGACACGGATGTTGAAGGCGTCTGGACCTAAGCGTTTGAAACTAGAATACGATAAACTGCTGTCAAATGTTGCTTTCAATTTCAATTTTCGCCGCTACAGCCGGGGATTGACGCGTCCAGCTACAACAAGATATTCTTATACCGCGTGCCCGAGGCAGGGGCTGCAACGCCATCCAGATTATACTGAAGTCTCGATTCTTCGAGTAAATTTGCACCCTTTGTTCTTATTTCTACGAGTAGGTGAGTGGACGGCGGGAGGCTGTCTGCAACCTCGGATGGTGGTGAGGGAGGTGAGAGCCTGCACATAATCGCGGTGTTGCAGAGAGTAGCGAGCATGCAAATGGACATGCACAAGCACATACCAGAGACTGTTGAGCTGTCAATGCGGCGTGTGATGTCGCGAGCTACATCTGCCGGGCCCTGTGCCGAGGAGAAACCTGCGCACATGCTGGTGGAGAAACGCGGGTTATTTTCGCGGGGGCGGGGCCTTAAGATGGCAGCGGCGGGGGTGGCGGGGGTGGCGGCATGCTGGGCGCGGTCGCTGCTGGTCGGCAGACGGTGGCGGACTACGTAGGCGGCGACCGTGGCGCCCCTCAAGAAGAGGTGATTAGCTGAATAGCTTTTAATACATCAAAATGTTTGTATGCTTTCGTGTCTGCGTGCATTTGATCGTTAGGCTTGCAATGAAGTCGAAATATGTATGCTTCAGATGGAGTGGAAGAGGCTCGGACCGCATGCAGTATATTCAGGTGATCGCTAACGCGTTGTGCCGTTTGCCGTTGCGTAATGTGAGAGGGACATGCGTCCTACGATTGCTGCTGCCACACCCATGTCAGAGTCTCGGGGTGGAGCGAGGAACAAAGTTCACACATCTGCTTATCCCCCAGGCAGCCGGTTGCCCGCGCCCTCTGCAGTAGCTAGGTGCCCGCCTGAAGCGGCGTTCTCACAAGTCCCCTCGCTCCACGGACAGTAGTGCTCCCGCAACTACTGCAGCACCACCAGGCGCCCTTTCGCAGCGGCATATGCACAACACGCGGTCCTCGCGCCCCACGAGCAATGGTGCTCCCGCGCCCACTGCAGCACCTCCAGGTGTCCGCCCCGAACAACACGTCCCTCAGTCCCGGCACGGCACCCAGGTGCCTATACCAGCTAACCAGCTTTGAGTCTCGGGCTCGCGCCACGCGCCAAATTGTAGGTCCCCCTTTCGTAGGCGATACGAACGGCGCCGCCGCCGCGCGTCGTCCACACCTCCGTGGTGCCCACACGGGGCCGCCGCACCGTACTGCGCTGCGAATGCGCGGCGAGCGGGCGGCCCGACAGAGGATGAGGAGGTAAAACCCTTTGCGTGCTCTCTCTCTTTATGCTGCAAAGCGCTTCTCGATTGTCTCGAGGCAGGGTTCCGCTGCTAACACTGTCGAGCGTGCGGTGTCTCGTCACCTCCGAAGCCGGTGCCGGCGTGCTACTCGAACGACCTTCCCGCACCGCCGTCGCCACCGTCGCCTCCACCGCGCCGTTTCCCCGTCGCCGCCAGCACCGCACTCCGACGCGATCATCGTCTCTGCTCAGGATGAAATCTCACAGCAGCGACCTCGCTGGCAGCGCTCCCGAGGTGGAGGTGGAGATGGAGGAGGGCGGCGTTGGCGTTAGTGCTTCGTCGGCTGCATCGATGTCGCTCGCCGCGAAGGTACCGGCGGCGGCGCGCGGGCAGGACGTGTTACGACAGTACCTGGCGCGCACTGACCACACGCACGTGGCGCGCCTGTCACCCGATGGCTTCGCGCGCTGGCTCGAGGTTGACGTGCTCTATTTCATGTGCCACAACAAGGCGATCCTGTTGCGCGTGCGAGCCGAAGCCATCCGCAGACACCACTCCGAGCAGCTGGATCCGTGCGTGCTGGCGGCGGAGGTGGCGGACGCCGCGTACGACGCCAGCGACGAGGGGCGGTTCATCGAAGCCGCGGTCGACTCCGTGCACCACCTCGAGCAAGGCATCCTCGGCATCGAAGCGTTCCTGTCCAAGGCTCCGGGATCTCCCGCGATGCACGCCAAGCAAGACGGCGCGGTGGTGAAGCTGCATGCGATGCGAGCGGGCTTGCCCGTCGCTGAAGAGGCCCTGCGCACGTCAATCGCGGCGTCGCGTCTCTGGCGTTTACAAGAGGAGGCGCGTGGGGCGCTTGCCGGGGTCCGTCACGCCATTGGGCTGCAACAGGCGGAGCTGGACGTGTCTGCCGCCAACTCCACCAGCGGGAAGCACCTGGTGGTCGCTGGGGGCAACTACGAGCGCGCGTGCCTCGCCGCCGTGCGGCAGCTGCTGTTGGAGGGGTTGGAGGAGGAGTTGCAAGAAAACACAGCCGTTCGCCACAGAGCCGTTGGCAACTCAGCTGGCAACAACGGCGTGGATGCCACTTCGGAGGAGGCAGTGGCGGCGGCAGTGGCGGCGGCAGCGGCGGTGAGGGCGGCGGCGGCGCCAAAGGGTCGTCTACTGGTGGTGCACAACGCAACGCTAGGCGCCTCGACAGGGGAATTCGACTGCATGGTGGTGCGTGTCAACCGCCCGGAGGACGCTTTGAGGAGCGATCCGCCCGGGGACCGGGACGGCGTCGTTCGCAAAGCGCACCACCGTAGCCACGGCGACACCACCAACGCTACTTTCATGGCTGCCGGTGCGGCTGCTGGTGCGGCTGCGGCTGCGGCTGCCGCCGCGGCCGCAGTAGATACCGCCAAAGATTCAGTCGCATATCCTCAGCTGCCGCCGCCGCCTCCGCCACCGGCGGCGGAGGTATTGATGGTGTTGGAAGCTAAGCGCAACCCAGATGACCTCGCGCGGGGTTTCAAGTCGCAGCAGAAGCTGCTGTCCTGGATGGCGGGGGAGGATTACGATCCGAAGGATTGGACCAACCGTCGGCACCCCAAGGGGCGCTTCTTGCAAGGGTATCACCCGATGAGACTCGCTTTCTGGCTGCACTCCCCGGGGGATGGGGATGGGCCGGAGGATGGCGGTGGCGGCGGCGACGGCAGCGGCCTGCGGGAGGACGAGAGTCTTGGGAGATGGCTCATGCTGACGAAGGATAGCTTTCACCTTTTCAAGCGGGTGGAGGATGCGGAGGTGAAAGATGATCAAGTTGCTGCTGCTGCTGCTGCTGAAGGAAGCAGTGGCAGCGGCGGAGGCGACGGCAACGGCGGCAGTGGCGGTGGCGGCGGCACCGGCGGCACCGGCGGCAGCGGGTATTTCATGGAGCGGTGTTGGATGGCGACGCGCCCCAGGGCGCTGAGCGGCCTCGAAGCCAAGGTGCGCGAAGGATCCAACCCCAGCCCAGCCTGGCCCAGCTTGGCCTAGCACTCACTGATTCATTATATATTTCCATCACCCCGGTTCCCCCCCACCTTCCTGTCTTATATTCCCCAGACGCTGTCTGAACAGCGGGTTGTTTTGGGTTGTCAGTTATGTATTTTGGGTTGCATGTTGTGTTGTGTGATTGTGTTTGGGTTGTTGGTTCAGTTTTTGGGTTGTTAGTTGTGTTTTCCTCTGGCCAACGTATATGGGAAGTGACAGCGCAGGGTGCCTCGGCATCCGGCGCCATTCCCGCTCCCTTCATAGCTTGGCCCACATCCACCAGGGGTACGCTTGCGACGTGCTCGCAAGGATTCCCCCTCGCGCGTACTACTTTTTTGCGACCTACATTCTTTATCATCATCATTAGTTTCCGTTGATCCATCTGTGTTCATCCATCTGAGTTTATATTCCAACGCCTTATGACTTTGAGTTTGAATCCTCCGGAGTGTATTCACCCCAACTAACCCCCTGGCTATTTGTAAACACACATGGCATGGCATGACAACTAACAGCCTGCTCTCCTTCTTCCCCCTCTCCTCTTCCCCTGCACCCCGCCCCCACCTCATACTGCAGCTGCGAAGTCCGCTGCTGGACCTCGCCGCGCGGCATGTGGGCGACCACATCGTATCTCAACTAGGACGGGTGCCGGCGGCGGAGGAGTGGCAGCACGTTATGGAGCAGCTGCGGTACCAGTGCAGCCTCGACCCGGAGCACGGCTGCACGTCCTACAACATCGACAGTGTGCGGCCGCCGTGGCGGGGCAAGGTGGATGGGCGCGGCGCGGAGTCTGACGAGAGCGCCGCCGTCGACAAGAGCATCGTGGATGGCGTGAAGATAGAGGGACTGCGGCAGCGGCTGGGCAGGCTGCACGGGTGGCTGCAGCGCGTGCTAGAGGACGGCCCTGGGACGAGCATAGACGCCCTGAGCATGTACGCGGAGTGCGGTGAGGCCATCGCGGCGCAGATTCTGTTCGTCGAGGAGTCGTGACCCCCCGGTTTAGCTCTATCCCGCCGTCGCCGAAGTCATTTGTAGATTTTTGGTAGAACCAGCACGCAGAGTAGATAGGCTTAGCTTTAGTTTAGCTCTTCAGCTCTGGCTATTAGCTCTAGCTATTAGCTCTCTTTGATACGATTACGTCGTCATCCTGCCAGACGAGTACCATAACTCATCGATCTCCTCATCCCGCCCGCGCGGACGCCCCCGCCACTGTTGGGGGAAAACGTTGAGTCGTTCTCATTGCCGCAGCCAACTCCTTCCTCATTGCCTTTGCCGCCGATGCCGTCGTCACGGGCGCCGAATCGTTCTACGAGAAGTTTTGATTCATTCCGCTTCGCAGCTCAGTTTGTTGCTTTTGTCGCCTGTCTTGTCGCACCAGGCAATGTCTGTGGGAGTTGGTTCGGTGGAGGGCCGGGGTTGGAGTTCATCGACATGTTGGGCGATGGCGGGGTGGGGGCGGAGATCAGGCTCGGTGGGAGTAGGGGCGCGCCGCTGTGGTGGGCGGCGCGGGCGGCGGGAAGCTCCGACATCCCCCCCTTCTCCACCACCAAGCAGAGACGGGGCGCGCTGGAGCTGGCGAAGCTCCTGGTGGCGCGGGGCGCGAACGTCAACGCGGTCGGGAGAGCGGGGGTTGGCAACAAGATCACGGCGCTGTGGTGGGCTGCGCGGGCGGTGAGTCAAGGCCAGGTGGGCGGGCTGGAGTTGGCTACGATGCTGGTGAAGCAGGGCGCAAACGTGAGCGCGGTCGGGAAACATGGGGACGTCGAGAGCACCCCGTTGTGGTGGGCGGCGCGGGCGGTAGGGAGGGAGGGTGCGGAGGGAGGGAGCGGGCAATCGTTGGCGAGGCTCCTGGTGGCGAAGGGCGCGGACGTCAACGCAGTCGGCAAGGTTGGGGACGACGAGAGCACGCCGTTGTGGTGGGCGGTGGGGGCGGTAAATGCTACGAGTAGCAAGGCAGGCGGATTGTGGCTGGTGGAGCTCCTGGCGAGGAATGGCGCGAACGTCAACGCCATAGTGACGGGAGCAGGTGCCATCGAGGGCACCCCGCTGTGGTGGGCTACGCGGTCGGTGAAACAAGGTCAGGTGGGCGGGCTGGAGCTGGCGATGTCTCTGGCGGCGCACGGCGCGAACGTGAGCGCGGTCGGGAAACATGGGGACAATGAGAGCACGCCGCTGTGGTGGGTGGCGCGGGCGATGAGCGGGGGGAGGGCGGACGGGCGGACGTTGGCGAGGTTCCTGGTGGCGCAGGGCGCGGACGTCAACGCGGTCGGAACCGACGAGGATGGCCTGGAGAGCACGGCGCTGTGGTGGGCTGCGCAAGCGGTGTACGACTACCCGGTGGACGGGCTGGAGCTGGCGAGGCTTCTGGTGGAGAATGGCGCGGACGTCAACGCCGTCGGGACACGGAGAGGTGGCATAGAGGGCGCCCCGCTGTGGTGGGCTGCGCAGTGGGTGAGTCAAGGCAAGGCGGGCGGACTGGAGCTGGCGAAGCTCCTGGTGGAGAACGGCGCGAACGTCAGTGCGGTTGGGATCGCTAGGGACGACGAGAGCACCCCGCTGTGGTTGGCAGCGAAGGCGGTGACTGATGGCAAGGCGAGCGGACTGGAGCTGGTCAACCTCCTGGTGGAGAAGGGCGCGGACGTCAACGCCGCGAGCACAACTGTTGGTGGCAAGAGGATCACCCTGCTGTGGTGGGCTGCGACGCTGGTGGAAGCAAGTAAGGCCGGCGGGTTGGAGTTCGCGAGGCTCCTGGTGGAGCAGGGCGCCAACGTCAGCGCAGTCGTTAAGTCAGTGCGGTTGGGATGGCAGGGGACGACGAGAGCGCCCCGCTGTGGTGGGCAGCGCAGGCGTTCGGTGGCGGGTCGGGCGGGTCGGAGCTGGCGACGCTCCTGGTGGAGCGCGGCGCGGACGTTAACGCCGTCGGGAGAGATGGGTACGACGAGAGCACCGACGGCGCTATGGTGGGCGGCGATGGCCGTGGCGCGCGGCAAGGCGGGCGGGTTGGAGCTGGCGAAGCTCCTGGTTGAGAAGGGCGCGAACGTCAGTGCGGTCGGGAACGAAGGGCACTACGAGGGCACCCCGATGATGTGGGCGGCGGCGGCGGCGTGCGGCGGCCACAATGAGTCCCTCCGCGGCGGGCCGACATCCCTCCCCGGGCTGGAGCTGGTGAAGCTCCTGCCCGAGAAGGGCGCCGACGTCAACGTGATCGGGAAACGAGGGGTGCACCAGGTAGGGCGGTGTACGTTTGACCGATGAACCCCGTGTTGAAAGCGCCTGGTGAACCGATGTAACCCATGTTGAAGGCGCCTGGAAATGAGCAAGCGCTTAAACTGGAATATGATAAACTGCTTTCCAGTTTTGCTCGCCATTTCAACTCACGCCGCTACAACGAGGGCATCCCGCTGTTGTGGGCGGCGGCGGCCGGCCAGGTGGGCGGGATGCAACTGGGTGTCGGGCTGGAGCTGGCGACACTCCTGGTGGAGCAGGGCGCGAAGGCGGGGGCTCACACTCGTCCACTTTTCGGCTCAACGTGAGCACCTTTTGTGGGATTATTCGGGTGATTTCTGTGTGTCAGTGACAGACACCGTCTTGGGTTGAGCTGAGAAGTGGACCATTGTGAGACTCTGCGCGAAGGTCAAAGTGGTTAGTAAACGCAAGGGTTATGAGGGCACGCCGCTTCGGTGGGCGGCGGCGGCGGTGCGCGCCGACAAGCCGGGCGCTCCAGACCTGGTGAAACTTCTGAGATCCGCCGGGGCGACACTCGCCAAATTCGAGAAGGTCGAGTTCCAATCCTTCATCGACGGTGGCATGGGCAAGCGGAAAAACATGCGCGCCGCGTTTATCGGCTGCCCCGGCTCGACGACCCGGACATCGCTCAGAGGCAGTTCAATCGCCGCCCGGTCCAACATTCACCTCAGAGAGGTCTTTACAGACATGTCCAAACTCTCCAACTACTGGGCCATGGAGGCGCAGTATGAGATGTCGAGCAAAACCTATATAGCCGGGGAACCGGAAAGGGCGACGGTGCTGAAGTTACTGGAGGGACATTTCAACACGGACGCCGAGGCGCATTCAGAAACGGACACTCTGCTCCTGTATTACAGCGGCCACGGTCATAACGGTACCGGGAACTGGGGGTGACACGATGGCGAGTCATCTTTCGACGACGTCATGGGCTTGTGGAACGCATCCGCCGCGCGAAATGAATCGAATGTTCTCATAATGGTTTTGGATTCGTGCTTCTCTGGATGGTGGGTGGAGATGGCTCGGTAGGGAGGTGCATGCTGACCCGGGGTTGACCGCGCTTGAGTTTAGCGCTTCGAAGCTAAAAAAATATGATGAATTGCTCTAGCTCTGCTTTCAATGTCAACTTGCGGCGCTACAACTCGGTAACGCAAGCTTCGCGACGTCGTCATCCAAGCGGCGTGCAGCAAGGCGGGGGGGGTATCGAGATCAAGCACTCGACCAACGTTGAATCTCCTCCTCCTCCTCCTCCTCCTCCTGCTCCTCCTCCTCCTCCTCCTCCTCCTCCTCCTCCTCCTCCTCCTTCTCCTCCTCCTTCTCCTCCTCCTC
>Ga0307489_10002968_pt1 | contig 11294 bp, 12 predicted proteins | sample SB12metaG_FD_202247 | JGI IMG/M metagenome (GOLD analysis project Ga0307489, IMG submission 202247) | Sea-ice brine microbial communities from Beaufort Sea near Barrow, Alaska, United States - SB 1.2 | ecosystem: Environmental > Aquatic > Marine > Coastal | place: USA: Alaska | collected...
ACGTGCGATGATCGCAGGTACTCTGTGGACTCGCCGGGCCAATCCTGGTGGAGATCCATTGACCGATCGCCCCACGCGGCCCCCGAACTCTCGCGATGGTGCAGGGTGACGCGGCATTTCGAACAAATACCAGCAGCAACTTTCTTGGATCTTGGCAAGATTCGACAGATCTCTCATCTCGACCTCGACTTCTAATCGACCTCAATCATATTTTTACGTGTTCAGGCTCCGTGACTGTTTGCTCGTACAGACCAGTAAACATCTCTGCCCTGAAACTTTTTTGAAATTGGGGGGTCCACTTCCATTAGTGTACGAGGGCGAAACTGCGGAGTACATGCCCCATAATGCTCCCGAACACATCCTAAACACCCCCTAAACACCCCTTACATGATCCTCCTATCCGACAGAAAGCGCTTGAGTTGAGCCGAAATGTGGACGAGTGTAAGCCCCTGCCATCAGCTCCTTGCGCCACCGCTTCGACGCGCGCTTGCTGAACTTGTTGCCCTTGCCCTCACTGTAGCGGCGCAAGTTGAACTTGAAACCAAAGTTTGAAAGCGCATCATCTCATTTTGCTTTCTAGCGCTAAATGGTGCATAGGGGGGCTCGCCTATTCTTCAGAGTGAGGAAACAATGGTCCATATGGGGCCTCCCCCATTCAAGAAACCAACGCGATTCAGCTTGGAGTTCAGCTGAATTCAACCTGCACCGCCCCACCTCGCCGCCCTCGCCCTCCTCCTCCGCCGCGCCCTCGCCCTCGCCCTCGCCGGCGCCCGCCCCACCGTCGCCGTCCTCACCATCCTCCTCCTCGTCTATGTCGTCCCCGCCGTCGTCGATCCGCCCCGACGCGTTAGCGCCCATCGCAAGGGGCTTACACTCGTCCGCTTCTCAGCTCAACTTCAGCGCTTTCTGTGGGATAGGGGGTGCGTATGGGGGTTGTCTAGGGTGTGTACAGGGGGTGTACAGGGGGTGTTCAGGGGTTGTTCAGGGGGTGCTTAGGGGATGTTTAGGGGATGTTGTGGGTGCACTTGTGTCAGAAACGGGTCAGGTTGAGCTGAAAAGTGGGCGAGTGTAAGCCCCCGCCCATGGCCGCGCGCAACTTCTCAAATGCCTGGCTGCTGGCCGCGTCGGCCTCGGGGTCTTTGCCCAGGAGTGCGCCGACCTCATCGTCCAGGTCCCGCAACCAGGGGTTTACACTCGTCCAATTTTCGGCTCAATTTCAGCGCTTTCTGTGGGATAGGGGGTGCATGTAGAGGCTGTTGAGAGGGTGTGTAGGAGATGTTGCAGGGTACAAGGGCGTGTTTAGGGTGGATTATGTTTCAGAATCGGCTCAGGTTGAGCTGAAAAGTGGACGAGTGTAAGCCCCTGCCCCGAACTCGGGCTTCTCCAGATCCTCCTCCTCGCCCTGATTGTAGTACTGGTCGTCGTACATGGTCGACATCAGCTTGTCGTGCTCGTCCGTCTCCGAGGGCCTGCCACATATTGCCTGAGGGTTTAGGGTTGAGGGTTTAGGGTTTGAGATTTAAGGTTTAGGGTTTAGGGTTAAGGGCCTGCCACATATTGCTCGCCACATCATTTGATGCCATGTAACTCAACAAACGAGGGCTGAACATGTGCTGTATGACGTGGCGAGCGCAACGAAGTGGATGCGGAGCACGGAGTGCACAATGGGGCTCTGACCTGTGCCACGTAGGACAGGACAGGACGAGTGACGATATCTGACACGCCCTACAGGGTCGAACTCGTCCGTGAGGTTGGCGGCGGCCACCGCGTCCAGTCCGGCCAACCCGCCCACTTTGGCGATCTGGGCCATCTTGTCGGTGATCTCCTGCCGCTTCAGGTTCTTCAGCCGCCGCACCTCGGCGTAGGGCCAGACGGAATATGTCAGCATCACTTTCGGAATCTTCGGCGTAAATTTTTGGCGTTTTCTGGGTACATGCAGAACTTTGCAGCTTTTCTCCGCATTGTTCGGCATTTTACCTGCGCGTCTTTGGGCATTTAGTTGGCATACTTGGGCATACTTGGGCATAATCCGAGCATAACAGGCAGGATGTGGGGAATCGAGCATAGGGAATCTGGGCAAAAGAAAATGCATATTCCGCCTGGGCCTGCCTCGGCGCGCAGCTTCTCCTTCTCCGTCACCTTGCGCTCGGCGCGCTCCCGGCGACTGTCCGCGCGTCCCGTCTTCTCCCTCCGCACCGTGCCCACCACGCAGGGTCAGTGCACTACGCTCGCCTCGTCACACGGTGTAATTTTCGGGTTTAGGGTTTAGGGTTTTGGTTTTACGGTTTAGGTCAAGCGGACTATGCTCGCCTCGTCACCCGGTGAAATCCCCCCCCCGCTAACGTGCATCATCGAGCCCCAAGGCGCTCACATGATGAGCGTTTACCAACCCAATCCGTCAAACTCAGTGTCGGAGGGACATGTTCCTCTGATCTCCTCGAGATCGAGGGTCTATTCACTCAAGGATGGTGACCGGGTCGGACTTTCGGCGAGTCGGTCGGTGGGATTCTCGAAATTGACAAATATGATTGGTCGAACGGGATTCGGTACCATATGTTCGATATCAGACCCAAAACTGAGTTTAGCATGAGCCCGCCTCGATGCAACGCCTGTGCCTAAACCACAAACCCTAAACCCAATCCCACCGTCAACATGAGCCCACCTCGACGCGACGCGCGTGCCTAAACCCTAAACCCTAAACCCAACCCCATCCATGAACAAGAGCCCACCTCGATGAGACGCGCGTGGCTCTCGATGCGCCCGCTGTCCGGCAGGGTTTGGGTTCAGGGTTAAGGGTTTAGGGTTTAGGGTTCAACTCGATCCGTAAACATGAGCCCACCTCGATGCGACGCGCGTGGCTCTCGATGCGCCCGCTGTCCGGCTCCTCGAAGCGGAAGTTGTAACTCTGCTCGAACTTCTCCGCCTCTTCCAGCTCCTCCGCGCTGTATGGCCCGCCACCTGTTGCTCAACACGTCTCCAACGCATTTTGATCCCTGGTTACTACTCAAACGTTCTGGGCTCGCCCATATATCCGGATGCGACGTCCGGGAGCGACAATGCTACCTATAGGCTGAACCGAATATTACCTAAAAGGCCATGCGCTACCCTAACCCTGAAACCTTTCCAGGGGGGTATTAGATTTTAGATGTGAGTGCGCTCATATCAATTCATATTTAACATCCAGCTAGGTTAGCGCGCTTATTCGGAGTCTTGAGTGAAACGCTATGATAGATAGTGTCGGGAGTAGAACGCCATCCTATGATGTGGCGAGCAACATCGTGCAGGCCCTACCTCGCTGTCCGAGTTACCCCCGATGATGTTGAGCTTGGTGTCATCCTCCTTCCACTTCTGGTTTATCAGAAAGTCGCGCAAGAACGCGTCCTCCTTGGAGCAGGGAGGGACGGCAAATTCCGGAATGTCTTTTTGGCATTTTGGGCAATTCCAGAATTACGGAATGTCCCGGAATTTTAGGCACGGTCTGGGGAATTTTAGGCGTTTTCTCGGGAATTCGGGCGGTTTGAGCGGTTCTGTAGCATTGTGTAAGCGTTTCTATTGGAAGTTTCCGTCCCTCCCTGCCTTGGAGGCTGGCCCTCCGCCCCTGCCCGGTGCCCCCTCGCCGCCGCCGCCGTCACGCCCAAAGTACTCCTCCAGCGCTTTGCTCGCCCCCACTCCCGCGGCGTAGAAGCGCAAGTTGAATTTGAAAGCAATGTTTGAAAGGGGTACATCATATTTTAGTTTCAAAGAGCTTACTTACAGGCGCGTTCAACTCGGGTTTCATAAGTGCAACCCGCACTGCCCTACCGCGGCGTCGAATTTATCCGCCTTACGCTTCACTGTGAGCCCGCCCAGCCCGCCGTGCAGGGGCTTACACTCGTCCACTTTTCGGCTCAACGTAAGCGCTTTATGTGGGACAGGAGGTGCATTAAGGGGTTGTTCAGGGGGTGTTCTAGGGGGATTACAGGGTGTTGTGGGGTGTACAGGGTGTAATTTGTGTCAGAAACGGCTCAGGTTGAGCTGAAACGCGGACGAGTGCAAGCCCCTGCCGCCGTGTCCATCCCTCTCCGACTCCGATTCCGACTCCTCATCCGACCCGGAGTCGTCCGAGTCCGACCCCGGGATTGCGTCCAGAAACGCCTTTTTCAGGTCTGCCTGTTCCTCCGTAAAGGGTCTCACACCAGCTGTCGTGCAAGCTCAACTTCAGCGCCTCAACAGGCCGATTTCGGTATCTGGCCTTAGTGAAATGCCCTTGCAGTGTTGCGGGCACAGCGTCAGCGCTCCGCACGGGAAAGTGGGCGCCAAGTTGAATGCCCATACAGAGTTGGGGCAAAGCATCAGCGCTCGGCGCGGCAAGCGATACACCGAAAGCGGCCTATTACCGCCAGTGAGCTGCAAAGGGAACAAATGGCAATGCCAAAGAGGAGGATGCAGCGAGTGTGTACCGGTACACCGATACACTACGAGCAAACAGCCAGATTGAACAGCTGGAATGAGAACGAAAGGTCAGGCCCTGCCTCCACGTACGACTTGCCTTCCTTGGGCGCCGCGCCGAAGCCATTGGCACTGTCCTCGTCCTCAAAAGCCTCCGCGCCGCCCGCCAAAAGCTGCTCAGCCGTGACCTGGCGAAGCGTCTGCTTCTTGGGCGCCTTCTTTTCCTTGTTCTTCTTCGTCTTGTTGCCGGAGTCCGAGTCAGACCCAGTTGTAGCGGCGCAAGTTGAATTTGAGAGCAAGGTTTGAAAGCGGTTCATCATATTATAGCATCAAGCGCTGAAACCATAGGCGCTGTTGACACGGGTTTCGATACTGTCAACATGCACCGCCCCACCCAGTGTCGGAATCGGATTCCATCTCCTCGAAGAGATTGGTTTCCGGCTGCATCAGCGCGGGGTCCTTGCGCCAGGGGCTTGCACTCGTTCACGTTAGCGCTCAACTTGAGCAACTACAGGACACGCTCCTGAGTGAAGTTTCGTAATACGCTGGACGGAAGTGCTCAAGTTGAGCTGAAATGGGAACGAGTGTAAGCCCCTGCCTTGCGCTTGATGCGCAACAGCGCGTTGGCGAATTGCTCCAGCGGGGAGGGTCGAGTGGCAAGACACGCGGATCCGCGTCAACCAGAGGCCTACACTCGCTCACTGGTGAGCTCAACCTAAGTCGTTCTGGGCAGTGCGCCGTTCGGTGTCCAGTTTGTGACAAGTTATGACCCACATAATTACTGGTACCCAACGTGTCCACAAAAAGTGCACACGTGGAGCTGAGAAGTGGACGAGTGTAAGCCCCTGGCGTCAACCCAAGAGACGCGACGAGAGAGTGCAAAAGCCAACACACAACATAACAACGCGTGAGAGGAGCGGGCGTTGAACTCAAGAGACTAGACGAGGGCCTACAATGTGGCGGAAGGCTAAGTTTCACAACGCGGCAGAGGAGCGGGCGTCCAACTTAAAAGATGAGATGGGGGTGTTGACCTTGTGGCGGTTGAAGGGGCAGGCATGTAAAGCAGGGGATTACACTCGTCCACGTCTCAGCTCAATCTCAGCTGTTTCTGACACAAAATTCAAGTTGAACATTCCCCGATGCTCCTTAATACCGCCTGGCACCTCCCAAACGCCCCCTAAACAATCCTTAACTGCACCCATATCCCACATGCGCTCAAGTTGAAAGTGGACGAGAGTAGGCCCCTGGACTAGACCCTGCCTCCTGCTTGGCGGGCAGCACGCCATCGTCCAGGGGCTCACAGTCGTCCACTATTCGGCTAAACGTAAGCACATTTTGTGGGATACGTTGGGCCCATGATTTTCCCCCAGTATGTTAGACAGGGGGACAGGCAGAGGTGTGACCAACAAGGCATGGTTGAGCTGAAAAGTGGACGAGTCTAAGCCCCTGCCGTCGTCGCTGTCGCTGTCGTCGTCGCTGTCATCGCTCAGGTCCTCGCTGTCCACGTCGCCTTTGCCGGCAGCCAGGGGCTTACACTCGTCCTCTTTTCGGCTCAAATTAAGCGCTTTCTGTGGGATAGGGGGTGCACTTAGGGGTTGTTTAGGGGGTGCTTGGAAGGTCTTAGGGAATATTTGGGGCTATCTAGGGTGTACTATGTGTCAGAGGCGGCTCATGTTGAGCTCTAACGTGAACGAGTGTAAGCCCGTGCCAGCGGCGCCGCGCGAAGGCCCGGTCGGCCGCATGATGACCTCGTGCTTCACCTTCTCCTGCAGCCGGTGCACAGGGGCTTACACTCGCTCTCTTCAAAGCTTAACTTGAGGATCTTCGGGACACAGCGCTCAAGTTAAAACTCAACTTTAGCACCTTCGGGCCACATCCATGGGTTAATATGGGTTGTGTGGGGGGGGAAGTGAGCTTAAGTTGAGCGGAAAGGAGCAAGGTAAAGCTCAAGTTGAGCGGACATAGAGACGAGTGTAAGCCCCTGCCTGTGCATCTCCGCGCGCGCCATATTGTGGTTGAAGCGCGCGGCGTACTTAGGATTGATCTTCAACTCAGCGTCGCCACCGCCCGCGACGTCCGCGTCTCCGCCGCCGCCGACGACGTCGTCGCCGTCGCCATCACCGCCGCCGCTGCCGCTGTCGGAGTCCGAATCCGATGCGTCGCCTTCGGAGTCGTCGTCGTCAGAGAACATGGCTTTCGCTTTGGCCTTCAGCCAGGGGCTTACACTCATTCCTATTTCAGCTCAACTTGAGCTTTTTCGTCCACCGTATAACCCACCTCAACCTAGAATGTGTGTTGGAGTTGCTCAAGTTGAGCTCTGACGTGAACGAGTGTAAGCCCCTGCCTTCGGCGCGGCCGCCGCCGCCGCCTCTTTTTTCTTGGCACCCATTGTAATTGTTTCGAGCTCGAAAGAAACGGCACTCCGAAGTGTGTATGTAGTCAAGGCGTCGGCGCGCTCTGCCAACTGAGCGACGACCGGTTCGTTAAGAAGCTGGTGCGTGGCGCGTCGTGTCCACCCTGCAGAGCGCACAACACAGTGTGTTGGCGGCGGGCGATACGCTCAGCGTCGCTTGGGAGACAAAGATTCCCCGACATATTTGCGCGCCCGCCGACCGACCGCTGACCGACCGCGGCGGCGGACGCTTTTTGCGACACTTGTTTCGCACGCAATTGTCACGCGCACCCTCACAACGCGCGCACCCCCCGCGTCGCAGCTCTTGCCCGTCTTTGTCGCCTCTACGCAGACCGAAGCCTCATCCTCCCCGTACGTTCCCTGTTGCCCGTGAGCGGCGGTTCCGGGCTCGTGCCACCCCCCGCCGTTCGCCATGGGAGGAGGAGCATGCCCCCGCGGCACCCGCCGCAAGGGGTGTGACAAGCAGTTCGCGGCGGCGAACACCATGCGCAACGTGCACCTGGCAGGGGCCCGGATCGACACAATCTCTGCCGGCGACACGTAGTCGACACTTATCCTCCTCCTCCTCTTCCTCATCCTCCACCTCCTCCTCCTCCTCCTCCTCCTCCTCCACCACCTGCGACGCAGGACATGGGGGCTGTCGAAGACAATGGGTGGGGGGGAGGTACACTGTGGGCAAACTGGCGCAGTCGCCGGAGGGGACGGGGGCGGGAGCGGGTGCGGGGGCGGGGGTGGCGGCGAAGCCCGCCTCCTCCTCCGACTTCCGTCACCCCCGCCGGGCCGCCGCCACGGCCCCCGCTCCACCGCCCCCCATCCTGGACAAATTGTACCACCTCCCCCCACGCCTCCTCCCTCACCTCCTCCGACACCACCGCCGCCGCCTCCTCCTTCCCCCCTCCGCTTCCACCTCCGCCGACCCTCGCACGACCCCCGCTGTCCCTCCGACACGCCCTCCGCGGCGGCCTCCACGACCCCCGCACCACCGCCCCCTCTGTTGGATAATTCGTGCCACCTCCTCCGAACCCTCGGCTTCCACCCAGGGGCTTACACTCGTCCACTTTTCGGCTTATTGTAAGCACATTGTGTGGGACAAGGGGTGCGTTGAGGGGGGTTTTAGGGGGTGTTTAGGAGGTGTCAGGGGTTTTTGGGGGTGTCCAGGGTGTGTCTCTGTGTCAGAAATGGCTCAAGTTGAGTTGAGAAGTGGCGAGTGTAAGCCCCTGGCTTCCACCTCCCCAAACTCCTCCGCCCACTGCCCCCTCCCTCCCATCCGCTACCACCTCCATCGACCCCCTTACGCCGCCAACTCCATCCACCCTTCCTCCCACCCACGAACCCCCGTTTCTTGAGACATGTGGCGTCCTTTGACTTGGCGCGAGATGGGGCTATAGCAATAGCAAGAGCACAAGCAGCATCTGCGGGACCCTTACAGCTGGCGAAGAAGGAGCGAACAAACGCGTACGAGAAGAAGCAAAATTTCATGAAGGAGGCGATAGCGCGACACCTGCAGGCCGCGGAGGCAGGGACTTACACTCGTTCACTTCTCAGCTCAACTTGAGCCGTCTCTGACACAATGACACACCCAAAACTCCCCCTAATATCCCCTGTTGCCTCGTAAGCACCTCTTAAGCACCCCCTGAACGCACCCCCTGTCCCATGAAAAGCGCTTACGTTGAGCTAAAAAGTGAACGAGTGTAAGCCCCTGCGCGGAGGCCACCGTCGCGGGCGGCGGCTCCCAGGTGGCCAGCGCCGGCGTGGACACGGACGCGGCCATCGACGCGGCGCTGGCGCGCACCGCCGACGCCACCGCGCTGGTCAAGGCAGGGTCTTACACTTGTCCACTTTTCAGCCCAACTACCTAAGCCGTTTCTGAAACAAAATACACCCTAAATACCCTAAATAACCTAAATACCCTGAATATCCTAAACACCCTAAATACCTTAAATACCTTAAATACTCCCTGACACCTCCTACACACCCCCTAAACAACCACCAACTGCACCCCCTGTACCACCGAAAGCGCTTACATTGAGCCAGAAAGTGGAAGAGTGTAAGCCCCTGGGTCAAGGCCACCGAGGCGGGCGCCGTCGTCTCCGCTGCAAACACCTTGCTGGCGACCGAAAAGGGCTACGGCCTGTCCGCCAAATACACCGCGGCGAAGGTGTACACGAGCAAGCTGAAGGTAGGGCGGTGCAGGTTGACCCTAGGAACTCCAAATTGAAACCGCCTGGAACTCAGCCCTTGAAACTAAAGTGTGATATACCGCTTTCAACTTCTGCTTTCAAATTCGACTTGCGCCGCTACTTGAAGGCAAAGATGGGAACTGAATCCGGGCAGTTCCTGGTGGGGCACCTCAAATACGACGGGAAGGCGAGCCGCAAGGGCGGCAAGGGGGGTAACGGGGACGGCAAAAAGGAGATCGGCCACCTCATGCGCCCGCTGGTGGGAGACGAGATCGATTTCACGTGCGTCGTTGACACGAACGTGAAGCTGCCGATGTACGCGCGCGGGAAGGCGACCATTCAGAAGAAGAAGTCGAGCAACAAGCGCAAGAACTCCCTCGCTCGTGCGGGCGAGTCGCACGCGGAGCGACCGAGGTCGCACGCGTCGAAAAGTCTGTAAAGTGGCCAGTGTTGAAACAATTTCTGAGCTCCGCGGGTCGGGATAGAGGGGAGAGATTGACAGATGGCGAAGTCAGAAAGTTCTCAAACGAGTTGTATCCCTTAGACTCTAGTGCATTGTTGTGTACCATCATTATTCCTTTTACACGAGCTCTAGAGGTTAGCCTAATTTCCAACATATTGCAATATTGAGCTCGCTTACATGAACACGACTCTCGCTCTCTTCGGCTAGTGGTGGTGGAAGCGCTCGATGTCGGCGCCCTCGTCGAAAGCCTTGTCCCCCAACATGACGCGCGACTCGATCACCTTCCCCGCGCGCGCTTTTCGCCTCGCATCGTACGCCGCCCACCCAAAGGGAACCCCAAGTGAACAATGCTTGCCGCGTCATATGACGCTATTCATATGCATGTACGTCAAGAAACAACGAGACTGCAACGTGTTGGATGACGTGTGAATGCGCTTGAAACTGCGGAGACGGTTGGTTAAGCTGTCCATGTGAAGCGCCTTGGGGCTCGATGAACGTTGAAAAAAATAAACGTGTGAGATGACGTTGCTCGTTATTGAGTGGTCCCTGCCCAGCCCGGCGTCTCCCGCAACTCCTCCATCAACACGTTGTTGCCGTGCAGCAGGGTCTTACACTCGTTCACTTTCCGCTCAACCTGCGCGCCTTCTGTGGGATGGGGGGTGCGTCTAGAGGTTGTTTAGGGGGTGTGTGGGAGGTTTCAGGGGATCATAGGGGGGTGTCTAGTGCCTAGTCTGTGAGATAATAACATCTAGTAAGCTGGAGTTTGGTGATCTGGCCGAAAGTCAAGCGACATTTGCTTAAATTACCAAACGCTTACTTACTACAGGTAGTACGAGATACTACAGGTAGTACACTTTACACACTAGGCACTAGGGTGTATTTTGTGACAGAAACGGCTCAGGTTGAGCTAAGAAGTGGACGAGTGTGAGCCCCTGCCGTGCAGGCTCAGCTCGGCCAGAGAGGGCGAGGTCGAGAGCAACACGGGTGGAATACCCGCCAGGTTTATGCGGTTATGGTCCAGTTGCAGCGAGCGGAGCCGGGGCGTAGGGCTCGGCACACCAGATGGTCCTGATTTGTTCCCGTGCCGAGTGCTGACACTTTGTCCGCAATTCTGTATGAGCATGCCATTAGGCCACATACCGCAATCGGCCCATTCATGAGTTTGTATAGGATACACTGAGTGCACAGAAACTTAGCCATACCGGGGCGCGGCTGCGAACTCCGCAGGCACCGCCGCGAGCACGTTATGCCGCGCGTCGATCGAGTCCAACCGACCGCACAACCCCAACTCCGCCGGCAGCGCCCCGAGTTAGGGCCCGGTGAATGTTGCCCGCCACGTCATAGACACTCATCTGAACTCTTGTTTCTTGAGTTACACCGCAGCATCGGTACACTATGAGCAAACAGGCAGGTGGCGCCGCATCTACGGGTGCACCGGTACACTATGAGCAAAGAGTCGGCACTCGTCGCATTCACGGATACACCGGTAAACTATAGGCAAACAGTCGGCACTCGCCGCATTCCTATGACGTGGCGCGTCATATCTGCCAGGCCTTGCCCCGAGATGGTTCTTGGCGCACGAGAGCCGCTCAAGGTTTTGGAGATTGCCCAGCTTCAGGGGCATACACTCGTTCACGTTACAGTTCAACTTGAGCAGCTCCACGGCACATGAATGAGTCAAGTTGGGTTACACGGTGGACAGAAGAGCTGAAGTTGAGCTGGAATCGGAACGAGTGTAAGCCCCTGCCCAGCTCAGGTGGTAGCGCCGTGAGCTTGTTTCCGTCCAGAGTGAGCTCCTCCAGCTTGGCCA
>Ga0307489_10002969_pt1 | contig 11292 bp, 8 predicted proteins | sample SB12metaG_FD_202247 | JGI IMG/M metagenome (GOLD analysis project Ga0307489, IMG submission 202247) | Sea-ice brine microbial communities from Beaufort Sea near Barrow, Alaska, United States - SB 1.2 | ecosystem: Environmental > Aquatic > Marine > Coastal | place: USA: Alaska | collected 2017-05-06
GAATTCACTTGAAATAGTTAACTCGTGCTGCATTAAAGTGGCTTAACTTTACAACACTCCATAAAAAAGACAACGTAAATGCTTTTTTCTATCTCTAGATTCGCGAGGGTTCAAAAGGCGGCATTATTGATCTGAGAGCGTTTCTTGAACAACTTTGTAAATCAAATCGGTTTCATAACCTTTTCGCATTAAAAAATCGATGAGTTTCTTTTTTCGCTTATAAGAATTGGGTTCTGTAAGTACGTCATTTCTTCGTTCGGTAATATCGTAAATAGACTGTAAATAAGTCTGGTCGTCAATTTCTTTTAACGCTGTTTTAATGTTATAACTTGAAATATGACGAAATTTTAATTCTCTAATAATTCGCTGTTTCCCCCACTTTTTTATCCGAAATTTTCCCCGAGCAAAACTTTTAGAAAAGCGTTCTTCGTTTAAAAAATTATGCTCCATCAAATGCAATAAAATTAATTCTTTTGCCTCGGGAATTAATTTATAATCAAACATTTTCTGTTCAACTTCTTTATGACACCTTTCTTGATAGCTACAGTACTGTTCTAATTTACGCTTGAGTTCATCAACCGTAAAATATTTTTCTTTTTTTATTTCGTAGCTCATAAACACCTCTTTTATACTCGGTAAAAAAGGGCATAAAGCATTTGCTACACGGCCCTTTTTATTGTTTTGCAATGCGCTATCTAAGCCATTTTAGCTCGTAAGGCCATTTTAAATTTTGTAACCAAGAAGAATAAAATAGGCACCAAAATTAAGGTTAGGAACGTTGCAATGAATAATCCATAAATAACGGTCCAAGCCAAAGGCCCCCAAAAAATAACATTGTCACCACCAAAATAGATATTCGCATCAAACTCTGTAAACAAGGTATAAAAGTTAATATTCAAACCAATTGCCAAAGGGATTAATCCCAAAATAGTAGTAATTGCCGTAAGCAAAACAGGACGCAAACGCGCTTTCCCTGCTTTTACGATACTTTCGAATAAACTAGATGTTGGTAAATATTCGTCTTCAGAAATTCCATCTTGCAATTTTCTCCTATCAATTAGTAATTGTGCATAATCTAATAGAACAACGCCATTGTTTACTACAATTCCTGCTAGAGAAATGATTCCCACCATCGTCATCATAATTACAAAGGGCGCTCCACTAATTACTAAACCGCCAAAAACACCAATAAAACTCAAGAAGATAGCTAACATAATGATTCCTGGTTTTGACACCGAATTAAACTGGAATATTAGAATAAAGAAAATTAACATTAATCCAGTAAAAAAAGCCCCAACCAAGAAAGTCATTTGCTTATTTTGTTCTTCAATTTGACCTGTATAATTAATTTTAATATCTTTTGGCAAGTCTTTAAAATTCTTCATTACATTCTCAATTTTTGCCACAACAGCCCCCGCATCTGTTTCTCCAGGAGACAAGGCAGAATATATGGTAACCACCCTTTTTACATCTTTGTGTTTTATAGCGCTAAAACCAGAGCTGTTGCTTTGCGTTGCCACTGCAGAAACAGGAATCTCTTTAATTTTCCCCGTTGCTTGATCTCTAAAGGTAATTTTCTGATTAAAAATGGCACTTTTATTATACCTATCCTCTTTATTAAACCGAACATAAATATCGTAATCTTCTCCATCTTCTTTATAAATCCCCGCTTTTTTCCCAAAAATAGCAGCTCTTAATTGCTGACCAACTTGCCCGGTAGTTACTCCCAATTCTCCTGCTTTTTTGCGATCAACCAAAACCTCCATTCCGGGTTTTGACTTGTTTACATCGATCTTTAATTCATCTACCCCAGAAATACTTTGCGTATTTAAATAGTCTCGCATTTTTTCGGCAGTGACAATTAATTCGCCATAATCTTCTCCCTCCAATTCAATATTAATTGGAGGCCCAGATGGAGGTCCTGCTACATCCTTTTCTACAGAAATTAAAACCCCTGGATAAATACCCACTAATTCCTTTTGTACTTTTTGACGTAAAATCTCACTATCTTTTCCTCTTCTAAATTTAAACTCACGCATAGAGGCCGTAATTTTTCCTTTGTGCGGCATTTCTGCGGCCGACCCCCCATCGGTCTGGGGATTTCCTGCACCTTCACCCACTTGAGAGACAATACTTTCTACCATGAAGTTATAGTTATTATCCATGTAGGCTTCTTGGTTTAAAACCTCCGAAACTTTTTGCTCTATTCGTTTGGTAATTTCGTTGGTTTTTTCAATATCGGTCCCTTCTGGATATTCTATATACACCACAATTTGATTGGGTTTATTATCTGGAAAAAACTCAACCTTTGTTCTTTGTTCTTTTAAAGACCAACCAAAACCTGCAAAAGCAATGAAAAGCAAGGCAAAAGTTCCAAGAACTAACACATAAGGTGTCCAGCCAGACAAGGCTCTTTTTAATTGTCTTTCATACCAATTTTCTAGTTTGGTTAAGATATTTCTTTGAAAATAATTAGCCATTTTACGCAAGGCTAATCGATAAACCCACAACATAATAGCGGTAAATAAAATAAGTGTTCCGATCGCATTATAGGCACCTCCAAAAAAGAAAATAAGGAGCCCTATGACCGTCATAATCCCTGTTAATAAAACGATTTTCCTTAGAGGCATATCTTTATCTTCTGTACTCATAAATTGAGAGACCAAGACCGAATTAAAGAAAATAGCCACAAATAATGAGGATCCTAACACAACCGATAAGGTAATAGGTAAAATCACCATAAATTGTCCCATCACTCCCGGCCAAAGGCCTAAAGGAATAAATGCCGCTACCGTGGTTGCCGTAGAAATGATAATTGGAAATGCAATTTCTCCAATTCCTTTTTTGGCTGCTTCTATTCTAGTCATTCCTTCTTCATCCATTAAACGGTAAACGTTTTCAACCACTACAATTCCGTTGTCAACTAGCATACCTAAGCCCATAATAAGTCCAAAAAGAACCATCGTGTTTAAGGTATAGCCTAACGCACCCAAAATCATTAATGACATAAACATAGACATCGGAATGGCAAAACCCACAAAAATAGCATTCTTAAACCCAAGGAAAAACATCAAAACAATCACGACTAATATAACTCCAAACAGAATATTATTAACCAAATCATCTACCTGGCCAATTGTTTTTGGAGATTGATCGTTGGTAATTGTTACTTTTAAATCTGATGGAAAATTATTCTTTTTGGCCTTTTTTACAATTTCGCTGATTTTCTCTGCAGCGGCCACCATATTTTTTCCCGACCGTTTTTTTACATCCAACATCACAACGGCAGCTCCCTTTTCTCTTGCATAGGTTGTTTTGTCTTTGTCTTTAAAATAAATTTTTGCGACATCCTTTAAATAGGTTGAATTTCCGTTTTCAGATTTAATTACAAAATCACCTAAATCTATAGGGCGTTCAATTTCTCCAATAATTCTAATGGTTCTTCTTTGCTGACTTGTAATAAAATTCCCTGCAGACATGGTGACGTTTCCGCGATTTATTGCGCTCGTAATATCTTCAAAACTCACCTTTGCCGCCATCATTTTATAAATATCTACCGCAACCTCTACTTCTTTTTCTTGTGCTCCACGGATATCTACTTTTTTTATTTCTACTAAATCTTCAATTTCATCTTGTAAAAACTCTCCATATTCTTTTAACTTATAAACGGGGTAATTTCCTGAAATATTAATGTTTAAAATAGGAATCTCTTCAGACATGCTTAACTCAAAAACATTGGGCTTTACTTTGGCATCGTTAAAAATTGGCCAATCTGCACTCGAGGTTTCTGTGTCTATTTCATCTTTTACTTTTTGTTTTGCTTGATCTACAGAGATACTCTCATCAAATTCTATAATGAGCATAGAATAATCTTCTTGAGAAGTAGAAGTGATTTCTACCACATTACTCACTGTTTTAAGCCTGTCTTCTAAAGGGTTTGTAATTATTTTCTCGATATCTTCTGCTGTATTTCCAGGAAAAACAGAGCTTACATATATTTTAGTTTCTTTAATTTCCGGGAAATTTTCTCTAGGCATACTAAAATAGGCAGAAATCCCTAAGAAAAGGATTACCCCCATTAAGACATAAATCGTTGTTTTATTATTTATTGCCCAAGAAGAAAGCTGAAATTCTTTCTCTATATTTTTTTTTGTTTTAGCCATCTTTCTTCTATTTATTGATCACTTTTACCAACTGACCACTATTTACACTTCTGGCGCCTTCCATGACCACCTCTGCTCCCGCAGAAAGATTTTTTAAAACCTCAATTACATCCCCTTGGGTTTTGCCAGTTTCAATAATAATTCTTTCTGCAATCGCTTCGTTGTTTGCCTTTTTATTTTTAATAACATAAATAAACTGCTCACCTGCGGCATTTTCTGAAATAATACTTTGCGGAATTAAAACGGCCGTAGGATTTGTATAATCATTCAATTTTAGACGCGCGGTTAAATTGGGTTTTATTTTTGCGTCTAAGTTGGGAACTCCCACTTCAATCTTAAAAGATCTATTATTTGGATTGATAAAATTACCTACTTGTCTAATTTTTGTTTTCAATTTTTCTCCTAGTACCGGGAAGTCAACTTCAACATCTTTGTTTTTGGTAATGCTACCAATATATCTTTCTGGAACTTCGGTCTCAATATACATATCGCTTAAATTCACAATTCTAAAAATTTCCGCACCCAATCCTGGGGCAACAACGATTCCTTGCTCCTTAAAAACAACATCGATGATTCCTGAAAAAGGTGCTCGAATGGTAGATTTTGTTAATTGACTTTTTAACTGAAGTATTGCACTTTCTTGTGCCTCGAAACTTGTTTTAGCCTGTAAAAACTGCATTTCTGAACCAATTTTTTGATCCCATAACCTCTTTTGACGTTCATACGTGGTTTTAGCCAATTGAGCAGTTGTTTCTAACTGTGCTAATTGTTGAGACATGCCTCCATCATCTATCTTTGCCAAAATTTCACCTTTGCTTACTTTTTGACCCTCTTTTACATATAGGCTTTGTAAAATCCCAGGTATTTCTGGATAAATTAAAACATTCTGTTTGGTTTGGACATTTCCCTGCAATTCAATAAAATGCGTAAACACTTCTTCTTTCGTCTTAAAAGTAGTGATTAAGGGTGTGTTTTTATTTTCATCTAAATCATCCAATATACTGTTTAGCTTCTCTATTTGAACAGCCATTTCTTGTTGTTTTAAAACGATTGCTGATTTTCTAGATTTTATTTTTTCCAAATCATTGGATGCAATAACATCATCAACAGAAAGTTCCTTTTGATGACCACAAGCACTTAAAATAAGACTTGCTACTATAATGGCATATAATTTTTTCATAAGGTAATTATTTGATTGAGATGTTTAATGCGTTTTCTAAAACTGCTTTTTGAGCAATAACCGCTAACATAGATTGAATGTAATTTTGTTGTTGTGTGTATAATTGATTTTGTGCTTGAAGCAAATCGAAACTCGTAGAGATTCCTTCAAAAAATTTAATTCTTTGTTTCTTTTCTATTCTTTCAGATAAACGAAGGTTTTTCTTTGCCGTTTGGAAATTCTCAATGCTTAATTGATATTCACTTCTCGCTTTTTCTGCCAATAAATTTAATCGTTGCTTGGTCTCTTCGAGTCTAATATCTGCCGATTCTAATTCAATTTTAGCTTGCACAGTACGAGCACTTCTTTGCAAACTACTAAAAATAGGAATCTTTAAACTTACTCCTAACAGTGAATAGTCAAACCAACGCTGCTCGCTATCTAAGAAAGAAAAGCTGTTTGAAAACCCTTGATACCCATAATTCACAAAAGCCGATAAACTAGGCAAGGCTTTGCTTTGTTCGAGTTTCATTAACAATCTCTTTGATTCTCTGTCGTTTTCTGCAATTTTAAAATCGATGTGATTTGAAAAATTAAAAGAATGAGAAATTAAACTTAAATTGGTGTTTTGCTCTGTTAAGGTCTCTAAAGAGTCTGTCAAAACAAGTTGGGTCTTAATAGGGTTTCCAAGAGAAATATTTAGCATTTGATAGGCAATTTCATTCATTCTTTTTACACTATTCAATTGATTCTTTAAATTACCTAGTGTAATTTCTAGCTGCTCTACATCTTCCTCTTCATTAAATCCGTTTTCATAAATTTTCTTCGCATCCTTAAAGCTTTTCTCCAAAATTACTTTGTTGCTTTCTAAAATTTCGATACTTTTTTCAGCCACCAAAACATTCCCGTAAGCATTAATAACGGCTTCTCTAGTTAGCAGTGCTGTTTTTTCTTTGGCTTGCTCAGAAATCTTTAAATAGGTTTTTGAAGCCTGAAGTCCCACTAGATACGAACCATCAAAAATTAATTGATTTAAGGTTACCGACGCATTTACATTCTGTTGGGTTCCAAAAATAAATACTTCATTTGTTCCGTCACCGTCAAAATCGATTAAGTTTACCTGCTGTTTTAAAAAGTTTTGATAATCAACTTTCGCATCTACTTGAGGCAAACCAATGGTAGTGGTTTCCCACACTTTTTTCTCTGCAGCTCTAATATTATTTGCGGCTACTTGAGAATTGTAACTATTTTTTATTGCATAATTAACGGCTTCTTTTAATGAAAAACTCATCTTCTTTTCTTGAGCTTTTAAAACACTAACCAAGGAGCAGATTAAAAACAATAGGATTGTTTTTCTCATTTTATTTAGTTGTTTGTTATTTGATTTTTTAACTGTATTATTCCTTTTTCTGTACAAATTCCTCTAAAGTGATAGCCTAAATAATTATTCATCAAGGAATTCATCGAATACTCATTTAGGGAAAATAATTCTTGGTCTTTAATACCCAACATTCCGTGAAAATAAATTCTAGAAATAAAACCAACATCAATGTCTTTACGGTAAAGACCTTTCTGTATTCCGTGATTCAAATTATTAACCACGCAATCCTGCATTAGGTCGAATTGTCTTTTTTTAAAGGTAGAAAATATTTTTGGATAGTATTTTTGTAATTGAAATTGTGGCGATGATTTTTCATCATTTAAATTAGCCATTACAAACCTCTTAATATCAAAAATTTCTTCTATTGGATTTTTATTCAAGTCACAAATTAAGTTAATTCCAATACAAATTGACGAAAATATCTCTTCGCTAACGGCAAGAACTAAGGCCGATTTATTGCTAAAATATTTATAAATTGTTTTTTTTGAAACACCTAGCCTATTGGCGATTTCATCCATTGTAACATTTTTAAACCCAACATTTAAAAAAAGTTCTTTTGATATTTCTAGTATTTTGTCTCTCATATTTCGCGTGCAAAGATACAGTAGGAAACTTTAGAAACAAAAAAAGTTTCCTAAGTTTATGTCATTTTTTCGATTAAGTATTTCTTCGCATCGTTGTTTGTCTTATTTTTACAAAAAAAAACACAATTTGGATATTTTCGATTATCAAGAAGAATTTTTAAATTATTTAGAAAATACAAAGTGGGTGCAAGAACCAAAAAACTTGTACGAACCCATTGATTATATTTTGCGCCTTGGCGGAAAAAGAATACGTCCCGTTTTAACCTTAATGGCGGCAGATATTTTTTCTGGAGATTATAAAAAAGCCATGCCAGCTGCTTTAGCGGTTGAAGTTTTTCATAATTTCACCTTAGTTCATGACGACATTATGGATGATGCCCCGTTGCGGAGAGGCCTCAAAACCGTGCATGAAAAATGGAATTTAAATACGGGCATTCTCTCTGGAGACGCCATGCTTATTTTGGCCTATCAATATTTTGAAAATTACGAACCAACTACCTTTAAAGATTTAGCCAAACTTTTTAGTAAAACCGCTCTAGAAGTTTGCGATGGGCAACAATTAGATGTCGATTTTGAAACTAGAAACGATGTTACCATAGAAGAATATATTAATATGATTCGCTTAAAAACATCGGTCTTAGTGGCTGCTGCCTTAAAAATGGGCGCCATTATAGCCCAAACCAATGAGAAAAACGCAAATTTAATTTATGATTTTGGTTTAAATTTAGGCATTGCTTTTCAGCTTCAAGATGATTATTTAGACACTTTTGGAAATCCAACTACTTTTGGCAAACAAATAGGGGGCGATATTATTGAAAATAAAAAAACCTATTTATATTTAAAAGCTTTAGAAGTAGCAAACAAAGAAGATCAGCAAAAACTACAGGCCTTTTACACCCAGAAATTAGATGAAAATGAGGTAAAAATCGAACAAGTCACTAGAGTTTTTGATAAAAATGACCTTCCAAAATTCATAAAAGCACAGATAGAAGCATACACTAAAAAAGCGCTAGAAACCCTAAAAGACTTAGATACAAGCAATACCAATAAAGAAAAGCTTAGAAAGTTTGGCTTGATGCTTATGAATAGAGATGTTTAATATATATTTTTATTTTCTGAAAAAAACAGTACATTTGTGCTCCAAAAAATTGGTCCCATAGCTCAGCTGGTTAGAGCATCTGACTCATAATCAGAGGGTCCTTGGTTCGAGCCCAAGTGGGACCACTTTATAAACCTCGATAGCTACTAGCTTACCGAGGTTTTTGCTTTTAGCAGTTATACCATCCAAATATACTAAAAAAGGGGTTAACTGCCACTTCACTGTCACTTATATGACAGTAAAAACCCAAAAAAATCACATTAATTTATTTAATTCCTGACCCCCCCATCTCTTAAAAATATCGTTTTCTTTTGAGGGTGAGTCTTCCTGAAATGGTATATTACCCGATGGTTCTATATGTCTGAGGTATAAAAAATGCTTGTATTGCTTCGTTACACCTAAAAACACCTGTAAAATCTTATAAACATTGGTTTTACTGATATCATCTTGCCTATGTTTTGTTTAGGGTTATGAAATACCGTGCAGGGGTAATGCTCTGTCTCTTGGTGTATGCTATTTTATATCATCATATTGTATCACGTCCACCAAATCCCACCCGTCTTTATATTCTTCTTTCTCAAGTAATTTTGATATCTCTATATTAAAACCTTTCTCATTTAGTGTTTTAGCTATTTTCTGCCATTGAGCATATCCTCCTTTATCCGGAAAAGCAATAATTTCAATATCTTTTATAGGTTCTAAATACTCATATTTAAAACCTTGTAGCGAGCCTGTAGACATCCAAATGTGCTGAGGGAATTCTATGCTCATTATAATTGCTGTCTTTTCACTTTCAACAATTGCAACCTGTTTTACATTATCATCCAATAAATGAAGACCAAATAGACATTGTTTAAGAATATAGTTAGGTTTTTTTAATACTGAATGCACCCAATTTATAAGAGATTTTCCATCTTTATTTTTCTGTCTTTTTCCTGTTGCGGTTTCATAAGACATTATTTTACCTGAGCGAATGTTTCCTGTATTATCCATTTGCCAAAATACAGTAGAATTATTAAACTGATTTGATGTTCCTACTTGATACTTGTGAATTGTGACACTAACCTCATCCTCACTGTAATGATTGTTAAGATAGGTTGCAAGAGGATTTATTTCATATTTAGTTAAGGTTTTTTGCAGGATTTCTTTATCAATATATGATGGTTTTACAGGCTCAGGAGCGATGAAGTTGTAGTTTATAATTGAGTTATTGTTAGGGGACACACTATACCCGCAGCTTGTTTCTCTGTCACATCGTCCGTATTGGTCCTCAGCGTAGTAATCTGTTTCTGATTCAATGTATTTAACAAAGCGTTTTTTATTACACTGTGGACAGTTAAATTTCTTACTTGTTTTGTCTAAATGATATTTATATTGTGTCATAAGTTTAAGTGTTCATCGGTTTATCGGTTTAAGTCACTATATATAGGGACTAAACCTATGAATAACTAAACGGATAGTTTTCCTAATTTATAGGGTTGTCTATTCCCATCTTGGATTAACCATCCATCATTCTTTGAGGCTGTTATTAACTCCTTTATTTTACTTTGTCCTTTCCCTTTAGTGCCTTTGTACTTGTTGTCAAGAACTATTTTAATTTGAGTTACTAACTCGCTGTGTTGAAATCCTTCTCCATTTTTAAACACTTCTTTTAATATTTGAAACTTATCTGTTGCAGCAAGTGCTAATACATCAAAGCCCTTTCTTATTACTTTCGACTGAACCTCATAGTCTTCGATTATCTGCGGAAGCCCATCATCTGTAATCATAAAAGCAAATGGCTTAAATGATTTGTTTCTGCAGAACCCTGCACTTACAGTAGAAATGTTCTCATCATATTTATCAACTTGAAGCGCAATAACTGTTTCGGCTTTGTTCATCAGTTCTGTTCCTATATGACCTCTTGCCTTATCACTACCGGGGTTTTCGTGAAGAACTACGACAATATGAATATTGTAAGTTTCCGTCCATTTTAAGAGTTTTGAAGCCATATGAGTAGACTCCGACTCATCATTTATAGATGTAATTAAATCTCGTATACCGTCAATAACAACAAATCCTAAGTTGGGAGTATTTTCAATGGCATACTCTACCAACTTTAGTCTCTCGGAAGGACTTGACTTTCTTAATCCGTATGTGTTAAGATTCGATGGAATACCAACACCTATCTGACTGCAGATACGCTTTACAGCCTTCTGAACGTGGTATTTCGATTGTTCTGTATCAAAGTATAGAACTTGATTAAAACCATCTTTGAGAGGTCCTCTTAGTTTGTTTTGAAGTAGTCCGATACCAACCGATGCAGCAATAGCCATATTAATAAAAAATGACTTTTTACTCTTGGCTTTTCCTTTTACTAAGCTGAAATTTCCGTGTGTTCCAAGAATGTTAAACTCCTCTGAGTTATCGTCTTTTATTTCCCAAGCTATCTCAGGTGGTGGAATTACTTCTAAAACGTCTATCCTACAGGACTCTAACTTTTTAGATAATTCGTTTGTTGAATTGTTTAATTCTAACTCAATTGAATTTTTAATACTTTCTTTACTCATATTTGATTGCTCTTAATTAAAATTTGAGCTACAAATATTTGAAAATAGGCTTACCCGCTATGTTGTTAAATTACCCAAGCCGGGTAATTGTTATTTATTTAGAAAAATATTATTGAAGTTATTCATTCGTTGTTCAGATGTGGAGTTCTTTAAGCTTTTTAGTCTGCCGTCAACTTTGAACTCGTCATAAGCTTTCTTATTTATCAGCTTCATCTCCTCAAATACTAAACACATAAACTCCTTTTCTGTACAATTATGAATTAATTTCATATCCTTTAATCTTTTAAACAAATAGGAGTAATCTGAAATAACATCAATGATATGTAATGATGTATATTTTATGAATTTATGATAAGT
>Ga0307489_10002970_pt1 | contig 11290 bp, 21 predicted proteins | sample SB12metaG_FD_202247 | JGI IMG/M metagenome (GOLD analysis project Ga0307489, IMG submission 202247) | Sea-ice brine microbial communities from Beaufort Sea near Barrow, Alaska, United States - SB 1.2 | ecosystem: Environmental > Aquatic > Marine > Coastal | place: USA: Alaska | collected...
ACGACAAGTTCGACAACAGCTACCAGGCGGGGGCTGACGGGGACGCGGCGCCCTGACCGCTTGCTCACAAGTACCTGTACACACTCGCCGAATCCTACCCCCTGGCCTGACGCCGCGCCTGACTGCTTGCTCACAGTGCATCTGTTCACACTCGCCGCCTCCTCCGGACGAGTACACGGCGTCCCCTTTTCCCTGTTCAGCGCAAGTGCCAGCCGTCACGGCGGCGGTCGTGTCCTTGAAACCACTCAAGTTACCCCAATCTCACACCTCAAGGATTTGAGCTGGCAAGGGGACTGGTGCGAGGCTCTGCTGGCAGGCAACGATTGGGATCGACTTTCTGAGCAAGACGATGTACCTGGAGGTAGGCACTGATGGATAGTGCTCGCCACGTCATAGGATGTCATTCAACTCCAGATACGAGGGCCCAAAACGGGTACGATGACGTGGCGAGCACTATCCATCAGTCCCTGCCTGGAGGACCGCACGGTGCGGCTGCAGCTGTGGGACACGGCGGGGCAGGAGCGGTTTCGCAGCCTGATCCCGTCGTACATCCGCGACAGCTCCGTGGCCGTGGTGGTGTACGACGTGTCGAGCCGCAGCTCCTTCCTCAACACGGCGCGCTGGATCGACGAGGCAGGGGTGGTATTGACAACGAGCACTCGACCAACGTTGAATCTCCCTCTCCTCCACCTCCTCCTCCGCGAGTCTGCATGAGCATTCTCACCCTCAAGGTTAGTCATGCGGGCTTGTCCGATGTCGGTGGAGTGCTCGCTGTGAGCGACCCTGGTAGTGGGTGCGCACGGAGCGGGGGTCGGACGTGATCATCATACTGGTGGGGAACAAGACGGACCTGGTGGAGCGCCGCGAGGTGAGCGTGGAGGAGGGCGACACCCGCGCGCGCGAGGCCGGCGTCATGTTCATTGAGACCAGCGCCAAGGCAGGGCCGCACACCTGTCCCCTTCTACAGGACCCGGCCCCGTGGTTTATCAAAGTAACCGGTACACTGTGCTACGAGTTTGACGAGCTGCTTGTCTCAGATGTACGTCAGACTGGTACCATGTGTACAGGTGACTGTACTAAAGCACGGGGTGCGGGGTCCTGTAGTTTGAAGCTCACCTGCCATCCGTCGCAGTTGTGGCCAGTCTATGGAAGCACTCATAGTTGTCCTACCTTGACACCAAGAAACCCAGACCTGAGCTGAAACGCGTACCTAGTGCCAGGCCCTGCGCATTGGCGGGGTTCAACATCAAAGCGCTGTTTCGCAAGATCGCGGCGGCGCTGCCGGGGATGGACAGCGCGGCGGCCACGGCGGCGGCGGCGGCGCGCCAGGAGGAGCAGCTCGTGGACGTCAAGCTCACCGCCGCACCGGTGGATCCCCCCGCGGGGGGCTGCGCGTGCTAGCTCCAGCGCGATTGGGCGGCTGCGCGTGCTAGCTCCAGCGCGATGTTTCACAGAGTTAGAAGACTGTGTAGTGTTTGGGGAAGCCCCCATTGCTCAAATATGTTACCAAGTAGTACACCATTTCCCAGACTGTGACAAAGAAGCTAGCTCCAATTTCAGTACTGGTAGTGTGGCGTTGCGTTCTTGAGTTCTTGGACTTATTCGCATTTGGAATTTGAAAAGTTCCAATCCTCGCGTCGTTTCGCTACGAGTACGAGTAGCCGCCCGTTCCCGCACGAAAACACGGAGAATCCAACCCAGCCACCTGGGCTACGGGTTGAGAAGTTTGGGGAGAAAGGTTGTTTTGTACTACAAATTGGTCTACAGCTATGGTGGCATTCCACCAAAGAGCAACGCCTATGAAAGAGCAATGTCTACATATGAATGAATGGCGGAGAGGCCAGTCCGCCGGGGAAGCAGTGGCCGCGGCCTTTTCTTTGGTTGAAGGCTCTGACTTACTCCTTGGGTTGCATCACGGGGTTCACGAGCGGGTTCATCTGCGCCGTCCAGGAGGGTCATTGGGAACAAGCACTCGACCGAGATCGGAGCAAGGCTTAATTTAAGTGTGGATGTTCCGACAGACACGCGGAAGAGGAGGAAGAGGATAAACGTCGGTGGAGTGCGTGCTCTGAGCCACCACCCTGCCATGTAGATGACGGCCCACATGAGCCAGCAGCAGAACACCGCGGCGCTGTACAGCAGGAACTTCAGGTTCTTGGTCCTGTGTAACCGACGGCGGGGGGCGCGCGGGGCGTCAGTCGACACATACACAGGGCTCTCTGGACTGCAAGGCACTCAGAGAAATTGGGTTCTCTGAACAGCTCGTGGGGCGCCCCAAGGTGGGGCGGGGCGGGGCGGATGGGGATGGTGGCTGCGCTCTCGTGCGACAAGGCAATGGGGCTGGCTCTCGAGGAACACTTTTGGAGAGGGAGAATTAAACAATGAAACCGAGATCGCCGCTTCGCTGCTCGCCGCTGCGGCAATGCATGTCCACGCGTTCTGCGCTCTGGGCGGGCGAGGCGGGTCCTGCTCGCGCATTCACCGCAGCGCAGCAGTACGACCGCCCCAAACCCCGAGCGGCGTCATCGCAAGGTTGCAGATGCCAAGCCCAGTTGGCCGTACAAGGCAAAGTGAACCCTAGAATCTTTTGACAGGTTCGCCGGGCTCGCGCGCGCGCGCGTCGGTCACCGCGAGGCACGCACCCTCTGTGGCCGTTCCTCTCGGTGACGTTGACGAACAACATGAACGCCGCCTCGAGCCCGAGGAACCCCGTGGTGGTCAGCGCGAACCCCATCCCGACTCCTTCAGAAAGATCTCGGCACCAAGCAACTTGAGCAAAGGCTGTGGCACCGTGCAGCAGACCGAACGGCCGGTGTTCACAGGCGTCGGCGCGGCTTTCCGAAGACTCTCTCGCACGTGAGGCACCTTGGACGGCGCGGAGCGAAGGTGCGGTCTCAGAGTGGCGTACCGATGCGATCTCACAGTGGCGTACCGATACCGCCCGGTCAATTCCTTCAGAGCTGAGAGGTGCCGAGGCGCGTGGCGCTCCTAAATCGTCCCCGCTCAAGTTCCGCGATGAAAATCGCGCGCCCCTTTCAAGACCCCCCTTTCAGAAGACATACAGCAGCCTAGCAGCAGTCAGGTGGAAATGTGGGTCAAGAGATAATGTGGAACACGGCCAGACTTCACGGCGCCAAGAGCGGGAGCGCGTACCGGGTGCTGGGACACAGCGGCGCCACACGTGCAGTACGCCATCCACGTGAGTAGCCCTTCCCCACGCGCCCCACCTCCCCCCGTACACCCCACTCACACCCATCACACCCGCTCGTTTCCGTTTCGTCTTGAAAGTGAACCGGTGCCGAGTGCCCGTTGGAGGCATCTTTTATCGTTCCGGTGTGGCCGCGGCTGTTCACCGGGCATCTGCCCACGCCGTGCTAGCTCCACCGGTACTCCCCGCCCGGTAGCCCTGCCCCCTGCATGACTGCTCTTCGCGACGTGGCCACCGAGTCCCCGGCTGGGAGAAGACATCTTCTGGCCCAGGCTGTAAAGCCGTTATCGTAAAAGCTCTAGAGAGGGCCGCGGGGCGCGGGCGGGGTTCGGGTGTTGCGCGCCAGGAGTGCGGCGTGAGGTCGTCCGCTATCTCAGCGATTGTGTCGCACACCCGTCGTGCAACGTCGTCGCGTACGCCCCTCGGCACAAACTAGGACGTCCGCGTCCTCTCAAAAAAATGCCGACCCCGTGCACGCGCACTGTTGACTCCTCTGTGAGTGAATAAGTGAACACGCGGTTAAACAGCCTGTATGCAGCGCTGTCGCGGCTGGGACTGACCCGCGCCCGTCCTCCGACCCCCGCGTCGCCCACAGGTAGTGCCGATACTCGGCTGTGTACGTGTCGTCACTGGGACGCGGCTGGCAGGAGGGCACCTTTCTTTGTTCTCGAGAAGTAAGTCGTAAACGGCACCCCTCGTGAACGAGCGCGCAGGCTGGAAGGCGACGTCGGAGGTCGTCGCGTTGGCGCGTGAAGAATTCGACGCGCACGCGGTGTGTGGGTGACGCGCGATGGCGGACCCCGCGGGAGCACTCCGGGCCGTGTCATTCGAGGAAGAGGAAAGACCCAAGCTTGAGACACTCGAGGAGTCCGCTGAGGAGGAGGAGTCGGATTCGGAGGAGGAGGCGGAGGGGAGGAAGGGGAGGAAGGGGAGGGAGAAGGGAAACGAGGGTGGAGGGGCGGGCAAGACGAGCTCGCCACCAGGCAGAGTTGGTGGGGCCTGATGGATAATGGGGTTGCTCGCCACGTCATAGGGTGACATTCAACTCATGAAGCGAGGGTCAACGCGCATTGGATGACGTGGCGAGCAAAATATTTTCAAAGGATATTGCTTGCCACGTCATAGGGTGCCATTCAACTCAAGAAACGAGGGTGCGAAGTGCGTTGGATGACGTGGCGAGCGGTATCTATCAGGCCTTAAGAGACGGCGCGGCCAGCAGTGCTGGCCTCACAGCTGGAGCTGGCCTGACAGCTGCAGCCGCGCCCCGGCGTGTGTCATTCAACGGCGAGGCCGACATCGCGCCCCGGCAGGACTCCGACGCCACAGCCGCCAGGGAGTCGACCGCCACGTCCACCAGCAGCCAACGCGCGGCCCGCCAGGAGTCCAACGCCACGACTGCCACAGCTGTCACGGCAGCCAGCAGCGAGCGGCCGGGCTCCGCGGACAGCTCTGACAGCGAGGCGAGCGGCGGCACCAACCCCAACTCCTTCACCGCCTCCTTCGCCAAGCGCGGGCCTCGCGACTCCAAGGGAAGCAGGCCTCGGGACTCCAGTGGCTCTAAAGGCAGGACGGTGCAAGCTGAAAACTCGTAACCCATGTTGAAAGTGCTAGGAACTAAGCGCTTGACACTTGAATATGATCAAACTGCTTTCCAGTTTTGCTGTCATTTCAATTTGCGCCACTATGGCAAGGTTCAGTCGCGACAACGAGGCCCCGGGAGTCAAATGTGACAGCCACGACAGCGAGGTAAAGCCTAGCAGATATTGTCCGCCACGTGATAGGCTGCCACCAAATTCCAGAAACGAGGGTTCATACTACGTGTCGATGACATGGCCAGCAATGGGCCTGGCAGATGTTGCTCTCGCCGTGACATAGGATGCCGTGTAACTCAAGAAACGAGGGTTCAAATGCGTGTCGATGACGTGGCGGGCAACCGGCCTGGTAGATACAGCTCGCCGCGTTATCGAATGCCGTGTAATTCAAGAGACGAGGGCTCAAAATAGGTGCTGATTACGTGGCGGGCAACATCTGCTTGTCCCAACAACCAGGCCCTCCAACGGCACAGTTGCATCGGAATCCGCGGCCAGCGCTGGCTTGGCATCGGCGAGGATTAGCACTCCGCCAGCCTTTCTGCGCCAGCCGCCCAACGTCGCCGTGCGCCCGCCCCCACGCCCCGCCCCCGCGCCCACCACCGCCAAGCGCCCCGCCGACGCACCCCCTGCCGCCCGAGCAGACAGCCGCAAGACCGACGGCAGCATCCCGATACACCCCCTCGGCGGCGGCGGCGGCGGCGGTGGGGAGAAAGGAGGGACGTTTGGCGCGAACCAGGAGGCGCGGTACTACCAGCAGCAGCAGCGGCAGGAGTTCCTGCTACTGCAGCAGGCGCGGTTGGGCCTGCCAGATATTGCCCGCCTCGTCATCGAAACGCGTTCGGCACCCAAGATATTGCCCGCCCTGTCACCAACACGCGCTTACAACCTAAGACATTGCCAGACACGTCAACGACACACATTTGAATCCTGTGTTCTATTGATTTAAATGTCATGGTATGACATGGCGAGCTATATCAGCCAGGCCCTGAGGCGCGCATCCAGCAGCAGAAGCAGCAGCTGCAGCGCCAGGCGCGCCGCCAGGAGGCGCCGAAGACCGCGGCCGGTGGCGCCTTCCTCAACGATATGGCACGGGGGTGCAGCTTGACCCCGGGCTGACCGCGCTTTGGTTCTGCGGTTGAAGCCCAGATGTGATGGACCGCTTTCAAATGTTGCTCTCAACTTCCAACTTGCGCCCCTTCAACTAGGTGTCCGCTGTGGACGCGTGGGCACCCATACCCGGGCTGGACCCACCCCCGGGCGCGCAGGACTCCCTGAGCATCATCCCCCAGCGCCCCAACCCCAACTTCCCAAGCGAGATGTTCCCGGAGATCCCCCCGGAGCTGCGCTTCGCGAGGTAGGGCGGTGCCGGTTGACCCCAGCTTGACCCCAGTTTGACCCCGGGTTGGCTGTACTTGGATTTAGCGCTTGAAGCCACAATATGATGAGCTGCCTTCAAGTATTGCTTTCAATTTCAAGCAGCGGCGCTACAGCTGGTGCCGGGAAGCGGCGGCGGCTGGGCGACCCGGAGGAGGAGGACCCCGAGGTCACCACCGAACGGCGGCGCCGCCTTAAAGTATTCGCCGTCACGGTGCTCCTGCACGACTTGGCAGGGGGGGCATTCAGAACGAGCACTCCACCGACCTTGCATCGTCGATGAACCGAAACAGGACTTAGTAAATGCTCATGAGTCGGTCGGTCGGCCACCACGAACCGTGTCTGCGCGTCTGCGTGGGCAGTCACCCTGAGGGTAAGTCATGCTCCGATCGCCGTTCGAGACGTTGTTCTGAATGACCCTGCTGCGTGGTGCTGGCCATCCTAGTTATCTTCGCCGTGATGTGGGGTCCCACCATTCTTTTCGGCGACGCCGCTAACGATAATGAGTACAACAGCCTCAGCTTCAGGGCCGCGGCGGCGGATGCCGCGTGGACTCAGGCACGGAGGCTACTGACAACAACCACTCCACTGCACTCCACCGACGCTGAACCGCCTCCTCTCCTCCGCGTATGCGTTCACCCCGAAGGCGAGACATGCTCCGAACTCAGTCGAGCGCTTGTTCTCAATGACCCTGGTGTGAGGGCGTGCCCGTGGGAGTGAACGTCACCGCACTGCGGTACTACTCGGAGTTCACCCGGGGCGACCAGCTCATACTGAGCCCGCCGTCGCCGGTTGGACTGGTGGCACTGGGGGACTGGGGGGGGCGGGCGGCGGTGGCGGTGGACGCGTCGTCCGGGGCCGACGGGGGTGTCGCCATCGCCGCGGGCAACGGGTCGTGGACGGGCTCGGCGGCCACTGTCAACTTCACCAGCGGGGTGGACGAGGTCGGGGGCTCCATGGTAGGGGCTTCTACTCGTCCACTTCTCAGCTCAACCTGAGCCGTTTGTGCCTCTAAAGCCACCCAACGCATCGCACCAAAGAGTCTCGCATCAAGTCGAAAAGTGGGCGAGTGTAAGCCCCTTGTTGATGGGGCTATATGGTGTAGAAGGGGCGTGGATCGACGGCGGCGGGGGGGTGGTGTCGGTGGCGGCGGCGGGGGCGGCAGGGGCGGTGACGGCGGTGGTGGGCGGCGGGGGGGTGCGCGCCGAGTCGCTGGGCCAGGTGGATGTCGCCGCTGCCGCGCTAGACATGGTGGACGCTCTGGCGCTGCGGGCCACGGGCGACAAAGGGGGTAAGGCTTGGCAGATTACGCCTTGGCAGATTATACCTGCGACGTCATTCTCCATATACTAGACCCTCGTTCCTTGAGGCAAACTGGCATCGGCATCACATGACATGGCGAGCGTCGTATGGCAGGCCTTCGGCGGAGGCGTCACCTTGTCAGCGCCGGGGGCATCGAACACCACCTCCTCCGCCGCTGCTGCCGCTGCCGCCGCCGCGAAGTTCACGGTGCGACACTCCAACACCAGCGGGCTCATCTCCGGCGCCGCTGGCGAAGTATCGCTGGCGGCGTCTGGAACGGTCGGCTCGGCCGGTGGTTCCGCGCTGTGGCTGTCCGCCCCCGCTGGCGACGCCAAGCTCTCCGGCGACACCGTGACGGCCGCCGCCGCCGCCTCGGCCGCCGTGTCGGGCGGCGTCGCCGTGGTGGGGCCTGCCGGATGTTGTTGGCCACGTCCTCAAATGCATACTGAACCCTCGTCTGTTGAGAGTTAAACGACACTCTATGACGTGGCGAGCGATGACCGGGCGGCCCTACTCTGGGGGCATCAGCGGGCTGCGCGGCGCGGTGCGGGTGGGCGCCACCGCCGCCACCGCAGCCGCCGCCAACTCGGGCGGCGTCCACGTCACCGCCGAAGACGCGCCGTTCACCATCTCCACCACGGTAGGCCAGTGCACCGGATTGACACCGGATTGACCGTGCCCGGGTTCAGTGCTTGAATCTGCAATATGATGAAGCGCTTCCAAACTTTGTTTCGTGTTTGAAACGCAAGCATACTCGGCCTACACTCGTATGGTACCATTACCGTCTTCCAGAGTTAGAGGTCAGCGGTTCGAACCTCGTTGGCAGTGAACATTGACCGACCGCTTTCAAACTTTGCTTTCGCCGCTACACCACGGGGCTCGCGGGCACCGTGACCATCTCCTCTGTCGACGCCGGCATCGAGCTGTCCAGTTCCCAGCCAATCAGGGACGCCGTGAAGCTCAAGGCGTCCAACGGGGGCGTCTCATTGGTCAGCGAAGGCAGCTACGGCGTCTCATTGGTCACCACCGCGTCGCCCATCACGCTGTCGGCGTCCGGCTCGGCCAGCGGATTCGCACTGGCCGCAAACAGCGATGACGACCACTTGACCATCGCCCTCACTGGGACACACCAGGCTGAGCTGAACATCAACTCCGACGGCACCACCACGGACGCCATCGTCATCAACGCCAAGGTAGGGTGAGACACATTAGGGGCGTATGAGGGGAGCATTAGGGGTGTATGAGGGGTGTGCATGAGGGGTGTACCAGGGGTGTACCAGGGTACCAGGGGTGTGTTAGGTGTGTATAAGGGGTGGTAAGGGACGTATTAGAGGTATAGTGGGGACGTAACAGGGGTGTAATAGGGGTGTGGCGGAGCTACGTCATCCACCACATTGTAGACCCTCGTGTTATGGGGTTCAGGGCGGACCCATGACGTGGTAAGCGCTTTTTACTGGACCCCACGCGGCGGCCGCCAGCGGGGGGATCCGCATGGAGGCAGGCAACGGCGGCACCGGCGCTCTGTCGGTCAACACGGGTCTAGGCGGCGTCAACCTGCGCACCAGCGGGGTGGGCCTGCTGTCGGGGACCAACGGCGTGGCCCTGCGCTCCTCCGGGTCTTTCATCAAGGCGGAGGCTGGGCTCGGTGGGCTCGCGGGCGGCGGCGCAGTGAAGCTGGAGCTCACGGCGGCGGGCGCACTCACGGCAGGGAGCGGGATACTCCTCCACTTCTCACCTCAACCCGGGCCACTTTTGTCACTGAACCCGCCAGCTTACACTCCTCCTTATCACCTCAGCCTCAGCCGCTTTCGTCAATGAATCCGCCCAACATCCCAATGTATCTCACACAAATTGCTCACGTAAAGCTTGAAGTGGAGAAGTGTAAGCCCCTGCCTGACGGTAGAGGGCGGCAGCGTGTCGGTGGCGGCGCCCTCCGTGGGCGTGGAGTCGGCGGGCGCCGGCGCTGAGGCCATCAAGTTGTCCACCACCGACCCCACGGGGGGTGTTATGATGACAGCGACAGGGAGCTCGGGCAGGGGAGCTATTGAGAACCAGCATTCGAGTGAAGATGAATCGACGAATCGATTCCTCGCGTCTGTGTGACCAGTCACCCTGAAGGTACCCCAGGGTAAGTTAAACACCGATCTCGGTCGAGTGCTGGTTCTCACTGACCCTCCTTCCGGGGGTTGTAGACGCGGTGGCCACGGGGACGACCGGGAAAGTGTCCGCGCGCGCGACTGGCGACCAAGGCAGGAGGGGTGTTGAGAACGTGCACTCGACCGACGTTGAATCTCCTCCTCCTCCTCCTCCTCCTCCTCTCGCGTGTGTATGAGCACGTACCCTCAACGTAAGTCATGCTCCGATCTTGGTCGAGTGCTTGTTCTCAATGACCCTCCTGCCAGGGGAGGTGGAGCTCAGCGTGGTAGGGCGGCGCAGCTTGACCCCTGGTTGACCCTGAGGTAGCCGCGCTTGGTTTCACTGCTTGAAGCTGTTATAGGATGGACCGCTTTCAAACTTCGCTTCGAACCTCGACTTGCGCCTCTACAGCGTGGGGGACAAAGGGGCGCTGACCATCTCCATGGTAGGGCGGTGCAGGTTGACCCTATCAAACCCAAGTTGAAACTGCCTGGAATAAGCGCTTGAAACTAAACTGTGATACACTGCTTTCAACTTCTGCTTTCAAATTCAACTTGCGCCGCTACACCATGGGGTTGACGAAGCGGCTCATGGTCCTGCCGGGCGGCATCGGCGTCGGGCGCCAAACCGCTTCGCATCCCATCCACATGGCCAGCGGCGCCTACGTCAACGCCGCCGGGACGTGGACCGACGCGTCCAGCCGCGCGCTCAAGACCAACATCACTGAGCTGTCGGGAGACGAGGCGGCGGCGGCGGTGGCCGCGCTCCGCCCGGTGTCCTTCGCCTATCGCGCCGCCCCAGGCAGGGTGTGTGTTGAGAACAAGCACTCGACCGACATTGAATCCTCCTCCTCATCCTCCTCCGCACGTCTGTGTGAGCATTCAACCTTAAAGTGAGTCCTGCTCCGATCTCGGTCGAGTGATTGTTCTCGATGACCCTCCTGCTCCGATCTCGGTCGAGTGCTTATTCTCAATGACCCTCCTGCTCCAATCTCGGTCGAGTGCTTGTCCTCAATGACCCTCCTGCCAGGGCACAGCACGCTGGGCTTCATCGCCGAGGTATGGCCTGGCAGTTGTTGCTCGCCACGTCACAGGACGCCGTTTAGCTCAAGAAACGAGGATTCAAACTGCGTTGGATGACGTGGCGGGCAATATTCGCTTGTTGTCCCTATGGCGGGGACGTGCCGGAGTGCGTGGCACAGGAGGGGCGCGCGGTGGGGGCTAAAACTCGTCCAACATTCGGCTCAACCTGTGCTACTTTTGTCACGGACAGACTGACACCGCCCAGCGTATCCCACCGAAGACGTGTACCGTTGAGCTGAAAAGGCGGAGGAGTGTTGCGGCCCTGGCGTTTGGGACTGAGTGCGCTGCCGATGGCGGCGGTGCTAGTGTCCGTGGCGCAGGGGCACCAGGCGGGGGGCGACACTCCTCCACTTTTCACCTCATCCTCACCCGCTCTTGCCACTGAAATCCACTGAAACCACCCAACGCGTTTCTCAAAAAGTGCTCACGTTGAGCTGGCAAGCTGAGGAGTGTAGATCCCTGGCCCGAGGGGCGCATCGCGCGGCTGGAGGTGGCGCTGAAGGCGGCACTGGATCGAGAAAGGGAGGCGGGTGAGATGTGCGGGTGCGCGCGCGCCGGCGGGGCCGGGGGCGGCGCGCGCGGCGGCGGGGGCGGGG
>Ga0307489_10002971_pt1 | contig 11288 bp, 8 predicted proteins | sample SB12metaG_FD_202247 | JGI IMG/M metagenome (GOLD analysis project Ga0307489, IMG submission 202247) | Sea-ice brine microbial communities from Beaufort Sea near Barrow, Alaska, United States - SB 1.2 | ecosystem: Environmental > Aquatic > Marine > Coastal | place: USA: Alaska | collected 2017-05-06
AGAAACCCTAAACTTGAAACCCTAGACTCGGATAAACCCTGAACCTAAACACGGGGCGGCAGGGCCTGACTGTTTTTCATAGTGTACCGGTGCATCCAAGGGACGGCAGGGTCTGACTGTTTGCTCACTGTGTACCGGTGCACCCAAGCGGCGGCAGGGCCTGATTGTCGATGTCGTAGTTGATGAGTCAGCAACCTTCCAAAAACGATTTCGCAGGGTTGCCCACTTTAAAAATTGATCCATCCAATGAAAACTGATCAAAAACTTTTCAAAAACTTTTCGTGATATTGTCTGTCCATTCGATGGTCCGTTAACTCAAAAACTTTTCGTGACATTGTGTGTCCATTCGATGGTCTGTTAACTCAACTAGCGAGGACTTGCGTGACATTGTCTATCCATTCGATAGGTGTGGCTCATCGTTGCGCTTGTTCAGACGAAGTGGGGCTACAAACACGTCTGACAGTCGCACAGCTGAAGCCACGACCAGCGATATCCCCCACATCCAGAGGTTCCCCATCATGAAGCGTCCAACCGGCCACATGTTTGTGATGTCTGAGGTGCTGAAAGCAATGGGGTTGCCGATGAAAGCCACGACCGCCTCTCTCCGCCATAACCTAACGCACGCGACCCCCCCGCGCGCCGCGGCGTCCTCGCTGCCGCTCCACAGCTCCCAACGCGACTCACACCGCGCCCCACTTCGGAACCGAGTCATGGCGCCAGGGGCCGACGACATCCACCTTGACGTGGCGCTGGACCCCGGCGCGCCCGTGGAGGTGGAGGTGTCGGAGCTCAACACGCCGCGCCAGGAGGGGGAGCGCAAGGAGGCGGATGAAGCTGACGCCCCGGCGGCGGCGGCTCGCCCCCTCGCGGCGAAACCCTCCACTTCGTTGGATGTGGCGCGGCGCGTCGTCGCGCGTTGGCGGGCGTTTGTGGCGGAGCGGAACACGTGCCCGCTGCTCGACGTGTGCCAGGCCGTGCCCGACCTCTTCGAGCAGGAGGTGCTCAAGCGGCTGAACCCCTTCGCCTGCACCATGCTCGCGCAGGTGGGGCGCCCGTGGCTGGCGGCCATACTGGCATCGGGCCTCCCGCGCTTGCCGAAGGGAAGAATCGTGCGGCTTAAGCTCAGGATGTTCTGCACGTCCGTCGAGCGGCTTGCTTTGGCCAGGGAGATCGGGTGCCCGTGGGGCTTGCCAGACTGGAGGGGTTGGTGGTGGCTCAACCCTTGTGCACTCACCGCTGAGGGCGGTCACCTTGAGGTGCTGCGGTGGGCGCGGCAGCGCGGCTGCCAGTGGGATGAATCGACCTGTTTCGCTGCCGCTATGGGCGGGCAACTCAACATGTTGAAGTGGGCGCGGCAGCACCACTGCCCGTGGGATGAGTTGACATGCACCCTCGCCGCTGAGTTCGGACACCTGGAGGTGTTGCGGTGGGCGTGGGAGCATGGATGCCCGTGGGATGCAGATGCGTGTGCTAGACGAGCCATCCATCAGGGCGGGGACAAGGACATGCTGACATTGATACGACACCTTGATGGACTCGATGGTGATGAATGATGTCCTATGCGGTGAGGCGCGGAAGTTGGGGTTTACACACGACGCCCCGAGTGTCAACGTTTGGGATGTGTTTGCGCTTGCCAGGATATTTCGTCGGCAAGGCAACTTCATTAAACACTGACACAGTATAGATTATCACCGAAGCTGTGGCTGCCAAGATACACGATATACACGGGCCCGAGTGAGGGGTGGGAAAGAGAGATCGACACAGGGAGGTACAAAACACACACCGAATCATGTGTAACAATAGCAGCCTCGGCGTCGGTCAATGCAATGAGCATCGCGCTGCCCGCAGCAATACATGACAGCGAACGGCAGCACGATACGCCAGCGCGAGAGAATGAGTGAAGCGTATGGGTGCGTGGGCGACATGTATCAAGCTAGGGAGGTGTACTTACAAAAACAATAATGATGTATACATTGGTAGCATCAGCTACAGTCACTAGGGAGGTGTACTTACAAAAAAATGCGAATGATGTATACATTGGTAGCATAAACTGCAGTCACATTGCAACGCGCATCACGATCACGCAGCCTGTAGCCGTATCATTTGAAAAGACGTCGACAGCCGATTCCGTGCGCTGTCGGCGATATTCAGAGCACCACAAAGTTATCTCGCTTCACGCTGACCTGCGCGAATTTAGTGGATATCACAAATTGGTTTGCTGCACCGATTAGCACGATCGTGATTTGGAATGGCCGAGACACAGTGAGCCGTCATCGTGAGCGTAGTGAGGGAGGAGCTACGGACGTTGATGGGTTGCTGCAGCTGAGTGAAGGGTTTGGTTTTACCTCGCTGCCGTCCTCGAAGCGAACGACGACGCGCTGTGAGTTGGCCGGATCAGCGCCGCGGACGACGCCTTCGCGGCCGTTGAGCGGGGGCTTACACTCGTCCACTTTTCAGCTCAACCTAAGCCGTTTCTGACACAACATACAGCCCAGTCACCCCCGAATACACCTAAAATCCCCCACACACACCCTAAACAACCCCTAAATGCACCCCGTTCCCCACACAAAAAGTTTATGTTGAGCCGAAAAGTGGACGGTTGTAAGCCCCTGCCGTTGAGATGCGCGGCTCCGCGGAGACCGGTCAGCAGGGCCCGACGGAATTAGCTCTCAACGTCATAGGGTACAATTCAACGCAAGAGACGAGGGTCTGATGTGTGCGTTATGACGTGGCGAGCAGAAATCGCCGCGTCATGGGGTGAATTTCAACTCAAGAAACGAAGGCCTAAAATGTGGATGATGACGTGGCAAGCAGAATCCGCCAGGGCCTACCGCTGAGCCGCACGCGAGCGCCGGCACCGTCAGTGGTGAACTCGGCGGCCTTGTCGGGGTGCGAGGCGAGGAATGCCACGATGTAGCGGCGCAAATGGAAGTTGAAAGCAAAACTCGAAGGCATTTGATCATATTTCAGTTTCAAGCGTATAGTTCCAGGCGTTTTCGACGTGGGTTTGATAGGGGCAACCTGCACCGCCCTAGGGTTTGATAGGGGCAATCTGCACCACCTCACCATGAGCCGAGCTTGAGCTGCGATTTGCTCGCCGGGAGTGCTCGCTGATTCCAAAGCGAGTGACAACACCTCGAGGTCCATCGAAACAGCATCCCGAAAGGGATGTACCTGCAATATCGACGGCCAGCTCTCCGATCCCGGGCAGGAAGGTCGTTGAGCAGGGGGGGTGGGGGTTATTCCTTGACAGGTGGTACAGGGGTCTAATGATGAGCTATCGGTACATCGTAAGTTAAATCAAGGTATCTGGTGCCATTCTGCATTGAGAACATACACTCGAACCAGGATTGGAGCATGACTCACTTTGAAGGTGAACGCTCGTACAGATGCGCGGCACGGCTGGGGCGAAACCGATGCTCATAATGCCCCCCCTGCCGGGTGTTCCAGTGCAAAGACGACGAAAAACTGGTCCGAAGCGTCGAAAGCCTCCTGGTCAACAAACGTCCTCAAGTCAGGGGCTTGCACTCGTCCACTTCTTAGCTCAACCTCAGCAAGTTTGTTCAGTGAGCCTTTTTGTCCAGTTTTTGACGAGTTATGACCCATATCTACTGAAGGTACCCAACATATCCCACAAAAAGTGCTTACATTGAGCTGAGAACTGGACGAGTGTAAGCCCCTTAAGAGTGTTGGCACGATATCAGTCGATGATGAGTCGACGAGTGTGTTGAGTTAATAGACCTCCAAGTGCTGAAGTTGAGCTGTCTGAGAAGTGGAGGAGTATAAGCCCCTGCCTCAAGTTGTCGCGAAGGCGAACAAGCCACGGGAGTTCCGCCTGTTCCCACTCACTCCTCGGCATCACAGTACAGGGGCGTACACTCGTACACTTTTAGCTCAACGTCAGCACTTTCTGTGGGATACTCTGGTTGACGACATTCCGTCAACGGCAAAAACGGCTCAGGTTGAGCTGAAATGTGGACGAGTGTAAGCCTATGCCGCACTGACGCGTGGCGCTGTGCCGCCTATGTCGTCGGGGGAGGTCTGCACCAGCAAGACGGGGCTGTCGCCTCGGTGCTGCCACGCTGCGGCCGCCACTTTCTTCGTGAAACCTGGGTGTAGAGTGCGTGTTGCAAATGCAAGCAAAACTCGAAAGCAGTTTATGGTAGTGTAGAGCTACGAGTACTGGAGGTACAACCCTCGTTTATTGAGTTACATGGCATCCTATGACGTGGCGAGCAATATGCGCCAGGCTGTAACGTACGGCACCAAGGATTCATGTCTAAGGGCGTGGGCTCCTACTCAACGCCGCCAACTGAAACCAGGCGCTTATTTCCTAACACGGGTGTCAACGCGTTTCAGCTTGCGCCACCCCGTCCCCACCCGTGTTGTTCGCGTACCACTCCAAGAGGAACTTTTTGTTTCCGATGGGTTGTCCCCCGGCTTTACCGGCGACGTTGGCCTCGACTGTCCGCGCGTGCATCGCCGCCAGCGCATCGCAATCCAGCTTGTGCGCAGCCCAGTCCTCGCGCTGGCATACGGCGTCGCAATAAGCATATGTGAGATTTGTTGCTAATGCTGCCATTACCCCGTGGGTAAAAGATATCGTTTAGATGATTCTAGCACGCAATGTGTCGTATATGTACAGACCACATTACTAACAGCCACCCATGATAGATGCATCTGACGATTAGTTCGTGTTACTGAGGCAACACAGAGAGTTAGTTTCGAACCCATAACCTCTTGCTAATGCAAGACCGAGCAGAACGTTGTTTGGATCGCTCGCTTCGCTCTTGCGTGCGTTGAGTTATGTATATTATATAATCTATTCGCGGTACTATTGGGGTTTCGTATAAACGCTTGTCTCGTTGGTAACGCCTAGTTCGCCTCTTCCCATTCATTCCAATCGGAATAGGTTTGGGATTGTTTGTATGTCAGAGGTTCTTTGTATTGGAGATATTTGTTGTTAACATGCGTGTTTGCACTGGAGTTATTTGAATGTTCATCTCACTTTGTAGGAGATTTATGAAATACATTCCTTCTTTCAAAGCATATGTTTGTGTTTTGTATTCTGCCTCACTTGTAGAGAGTGAAGTGTGTAACTTGCGGCATTTGCGTAGCTTGGTGCCAGTGGGGGGGGGCTTACGGCACTTTGCGCAGCAAATGAGGCTGTCGGGTTCGCTGCTGTGCGAGGCGCGGGGGCGCGGGGCGGCATCGTCGCGAGGCATCGTCACGTGAAGCGGCGGCGCGGCGTCCGCCCCTCGCACAACAACTGGCGCCGCGCACTCGTTAGCGTGCGCCGCGCATTCAGAAGTGGCGCAGGTCGTTGGACTTGACGATTCTCCCCCCCGATAGTGGGCACCCACCGGCGTTGCGTCGAGTTCTGGGCGAATCCGACCGAATCCGACCCTCGCCGAATCGTACCGAATCCGCATCAAAATGCCATGCACCGTCCAGATTCCGCCCGAATCCGCCCGAATCCGCCCGAAGACGACCCTCGGCTGAATCGCACCGAATCGGGAATCGCACTGAAATCTTGAAGAATCGAATCTCGAAAACGGTCGTCGCCAGCTAACAACAGCGGCCATTCGCACCGCGCGCCTCCTCCCTCCATCGCCCCGCCACCTCGCAAGATGGGCGCCGCCGCCACAACCAAGCTGGACTACTCCGCCGGCGTGCACAACGACATGGGCGGCGCCACGGCCGACGTCGTCACGCTCGGCGAGCATGCCTCGATGGAAATCACGCTGAAGCCTGGCTTCGATTGGGTGAAGGATGTCAGTCGGAGGTACTGTCACCAGTACCCGAGGGACATGATGAGCGGATCCTCAGGACACCCGCCAGCAGGATCCGCACACAGACCCTTCCCCTCCAGGCCACGACGCGCAGCCCGGTCCGTCACACTCCGTCACGCGCCGCACCACACGAGCTGCACCTCGACCAGCGCCGCGCCAAACAAGGCCACCAGCCGCACCTCAGCGACCAGGAAGACCTCCGACGCCGCTCGATCCTCATTTTCTTCGCCATGCCACCGGCACGTCCCGCTCCGCACCCGGCGCCTAAGTTCACTCGACGGCGTCTTACTTTTTCGGGCTAGTCTTTCGACGTCCGATTCTGCTGTCGTTTGTGTTTGGCCGCAGCGGGCGCGGTGTCGAGCGCGCCAAGCGTCACCAGGCGAGGCGGACACTGCCGCGCTCCACATCCTACACGTATGCCTCGCGCCTCCCGCCGTTGACGCCCCAGTGCCGGCCTTTCTTCCCAAGCTACGCACCACAAAAGATTCGGTGTCGTGGTATCGACAGGGGATTTTCCATCCAAAAGATTGAGTCGTTGCTTGTTGTGTTGCGAGACGCGGACGCGGTATCGCGGCGGCCGCAAGCGGTGCAAGAGCCCACGACCAGCGCGGCGATCCACGCCGGCGCGCATGAGAAACGCATAAACCGCTCTCCCGACATGAGCGGCGAGCACCCGCCGCTGACGCCCCAGTGCCCCGCTTCCAAAAGCTACGACAGAAGATTCTGTCTCCCCAGTCCCACAAATTCGCTCGCCTTCCCCTTCGCGCTCGCCCGGCTCAAGCGAGCTCAGCAGCTGCAGCTTAAGTGCTTAGGTGCTTAATCGCTCGCCTTCCCCTTCGCGCTCGCCCGGCTCAAGCGAGCTCAGCAGCCGCAGCTCAAGTGCTTAAGTGCTTAAGTGCTTAAGTGCTTCTTAAGTGCATCGCACCCATTTGCACCGCACGCGCAAGCACAGCCCAAGCTCAGCAGCCCGACTACCCCGCTCCAACGCTACAACACGCACGCACGTGCACCCCAGCCTCGCCACCCGCAGCTCTTCACACCCACGCACGTCACACGCTTACATAACACGCTATGCATCTACTAGAGCTCGCTACGCTGCCGACGCTACCGCCCGCTTTGCCCACCGCGCACCACACGCGCATCCCGCCACGCCTGCCACGCACCGCACGCAAAGCATGCTAACAAAGCAGCCAACGCTATCGCTCGCTCTTCCTACTACGCACAGCACGCGCAACGCTTACAGACTACAGAGCAAGCTACGCTGCCAGCGCTATCGCTCGCCCTGCCTGCCATGCATCGCACGCTTAAACAGCACGCGCATCACACGCTTACACAGCACACTACGATGCGAGAGCACGCATACCGCGAACCGCACGCTGTAACTCGCATTGCCTGCCGCACACTGCACACTAACAGAGCACGCTAAGCTGCCAACATTATCACTCGCACCGCTGATCGCACGCTTACAGAGCATGTAATGCTGCCGGCGCCATCGCTGTCGCTCGCTCCGCCTGCTGCGCATCAAACGCTTACACAACACGCGCATACGCTACGCTGCTACGCTATCGCTCGCACTGCCTGCCGCACGCGCACACTGCCAAAGCACGCACTCTCGCCGGTCATGCGGACGCGCTCGTCAAGCACCAGACAACATATACAGGTCGGGAAAGGCCTCCGGCGCCAGTCGTGCCTTCTGCTTTGTCAGCAAGCCAACCGTAGACTCCTCCTCCCCGGCACGGCGCCTAGGTGATTCAGTTCGCTCGACGGCGCCGAGGCCTTTCCCACTTTCCCGGCATGCTTGCTAGCTGCCGCACGGCCCCTACTCGCCAGTTGCTGCTGTGCCTCAGCCTGCTCGCCAACGCCATGCTCGCTAGCTGTCGCGCTGCATATGCCAGCTGGCCAGCCGCTACGCTCCCTCAGCCTGCTCGTCAGCCGCCGCGTTGCTCCGACCTGCTGCGAAGCCTCATCCTGCCCAGCGGCGCTCTGCCTCAGCCGCCTCGCTAACTGCCGCGCTGCTTCTATCTGCTCGCTAGCTGCGGCGCTGCATCAGCATGCTCGCCAGCTGCTGCGCTGCATACAAGTCACCAGCACCCTGCCTCAGCTGACTCGCTAGCCGTTGTGCCGCCTCCGCCTGCTCGCTGGAGCGGCGGCGCGCTACCTCAATGTGCTCACTGCGCCACCTCAGCACGCTCGCCGGCTGCACTGCCTCAACTTGCGCGCCAGCTATTGGCCCGCCTCCGCACGCCAGCTAGCTGCTGCCTGCACGCCATATACTTTGCTGCCTCAACAACCTGCTCGCCAGCAGCCGCACTACCTCGCTAGCTGCCGCTCTGCCTGCTCGCTAGCTGCGACGCTGCCTCAGCATGCTCGCCGGCTGCTGCACTGCATAACGGGTCACTAGCACCCTGCCTCATCTGACTCGCTAGCCGCTGCGACGCCCCTGCCTGCTCGCTAGCGCCGCGACGCGCCACCTCAGCGTGCTCACTGTGCCGCCTCAGCACGCTCGCCAGCGCCCTGCCTCAACTTGCACGCCAGCTATTCGCGCCGCCTCCGCACGCTCGCTAGCTGCTGCCCGCACGCTAGCTACTGCGCGGCCTCAACCTGCTCGCCAACCGCCGGACTGCTCCTACCTGCTCGCTAGCCGAAGCGCTGCCTCAACCTGCTCACCAGCGCCCCGCCTGAGCTTGCTCGCTGGCTGCCGTGCCGCATCCGCTAGCTCGACAGCTGTCGCGCTACCTCAGCACGCTCGCTAGCTACTACGCCACCCCAGCTCGTTGGCAAGCGCCATGCCGCAACCTCTTCGCCAGCCGGCGCGCCGCCTCAGCATGCCCGCCAAATGCTGCCAGCGACACCTCGGCCTGCTCGCCGGCACCTTGCCTCCGCGCTCGCTGCTGCGTCTGTCTGCTCGCTAGCAGCTACGCTCCCACATCACAGCCTGCCCGCTACTTGCTGCGCTGCTTCTACCTGCTCGCTGGCTAATGCGATGCCTCCTCTTGTTCTCGGGCGCTCTGCCTCAGCAGCCTCGCTAGCTGCCGCGCCACCTCTGCATTCCCACAAGATGCTGCACTGCCTCAGCATGCTCGCCGGCTGCTGACTGCATAAGCATGCTCGCAGGTACCCTGCATAAGCATGCTCGCAGGTACCCTGCCCCGGCTCGCTCGCCAGCTGACGCGCCGCCTCTACCTGCTCGCTAGCTGCTGGACGACCTCAGCATCCTCGCCGGGCGCGGCCTCAGCGTTCTCGCTGTGTTGCCTCAGCACGCATGCCGCCGCCCTGCCCCATACCCGCCCACGCCCACGCACCTCCGCGCCAACAACCTCTTAACGCGCTCGCCAGCCGCTGCACCGCCTTACCTACCCGCCAGCTAACGCGCCGTCGCACGCCACCACCACCCGCCAGCACGATGCCTCGCCGCACGCGACATCAGCCGCACCGGCCCAACAGGCAGCGGTCGCACGCTCGCCGACGGCAGCTCGCCGCCTTGCCGCTCCGCCGCGCCCGCGAGCGCAACACTCTATACCGCTACCGAGCTTCACCGCACAAGCATACCCGCAAGCGACCCGCCACGGCCTCTCCGCTAGCTGCAGAACGGCCCCCGCATCATCGCCGGCCGCCGCTACGCCTCAGCCCGCCCGCCAGCGCAACGCCCCGACCTCCCTGCGAACTGCCGCGCCACATCCGCACGCCCGCAAGCTCCCGCCAACCACAGGCCATGGCCTCCCCTCGGGCCGACACACTACGCTGCCTACGCGCCAGATCTATCACACGCGCATACTAAGAGCGCGCGCTCCCGCCAGTCACGCGGTCACACACGCCAAGCGCCGGACATCACGTACAGTTGGGAAAGGCCTACGGCGCCAGTCGTGCCTTACTCTTGTCAGCAGCCCCCCGCAAACTCCCTCCTCCTCGGCACGGCGCCTAGGCGATTCGGTTCGCTCGACGGCGCCAAGGCCCTTCCCACGCTCCCCCGCCCGCCTCGCATCCGACTTCACCCGACAGCCCATCAAAGCCTCCGACGCCACACACGTACTCGATGCACATAATCAGCACTCGCTGCCGCGCCGCCAGCCGCTGCGCTACATACCCTAAACCCGCCGCACTGCTCCTACCTGCTCGCTAGCCGAAGCGCTGCCACAACACCACCAGCGCCCCGCCAGAGCTTGCTCGTTGGCTGCTATGCTGCCTCCGCCAGCCCGACAGCTGTTACGCTACCTCAGCACGCTCGCTAGCTACTACGCCACCCCAGCTCGCTCGCCAGCGCCATGCCTCGACCTCTTCGCCAGCCAGCGCGCCGCCTCAGCAAGCCCGCCAACAGCTGTCAGCGATACCCCGGCCTGCTCGCCAGCGCCTTGCCGCCGCGCTCGCTGCTGCGTCTGCCTGCTCGCTAGCAACTACGCTCCCTCAGCCTGCCTGCTACCTGCTGCGCTGCTTCTACCTGCTCGCTAGCTAATGCGATGCCTCCTGTTGCTCACGGGCGCTCTGCCTCAGCAGCCTCGCTAGCTGCCACGCCACCTCTGCATACCCGCAAGATGTTACGCTGCCTCACGCCTCAGCATGCTCGCCAGCTGCTGACTGCGTAAGCATGCTCGCCGTCACCCTGCCCTGTCGCGCTGCATCTGCCCGCTGGCTAGCCGCTACGCTCTTGCAGCCTGCTGGCCAGCCGCCGCGTTGCTCCTATCCGCCCGCCAGCTAACGCGGCGCCTCATCCTGCCCGGCTGCGCTCTACCTCAACTGCCTCGCTAGCTGCCGCGCTGCCTGTGTCTGCTCGCTGTCTGCGGCGCCGCCTCAGCATGCTCGCCAGCTACTGTGATGCATACAGGATCACCGGCACCCTGCCTCAGCTAACTCGCTAGCCGCTGCGCCGCCTCTGCCTGCTCGCCGGCGCCGCGGCGCGCTACCTCAACGTTAATGCTGTGCCGCCTCAGCCCGCTGCTCGCCGGCGCCCTGCCTCAACTTGCTCACCAGCTACTGCTGCGCCGCCTCCGCACGCCCGCTAGCATGCTGCTGCCTGCACGCCAGCTATTGTGCCGCCTCGACCTGCCCGCCAGCCGCCGCACTGCTCCTACCTGCGTGCTAGCTAATGCGCTGCCTCAACCTGCCCACCAGCGCCCCGCCCCATCGTGCTCGCTAGCTGCCGCGCCGCCTCTGCCGCCTCGATAGCTGTTGCGCTACCTCAGCACGCTCGCTAGCTGCTACGCCACCCCAGCCGGCTCGCCAACGCCATGCCTCAACTTGCTCTCCTCCGGCCGACGCGCCGCCTCAGCGTGCTCGCCAACTGCTGCCAGCGCTGCCTCGGCCTGCTCGCCGGTGCTTTGCCCTCGCGCTCGCCGCTGCGTCTGCCTGCTCGCTAGCAGCTACGCTCCCTCAGCCTGCTCACTAGCTGCGGCGCTGCTCCTACCTGCTCGCTAGCTAAGGCGACGCCTCTTCTTGCCCACGGGCGTTCCGCCTCGGCCGCCTCGCTAGCTGCCGCGCCGCCTCTGCATACCCGATAGATGC
>Ga0307489_10002972_pt1 | contig 11284 bp, 19 predicted proteins | sample SB12metaG_FD_202247 | JGI IMG/M metagenome (GOLD analysis project Ga0307489, IMG submission 202247) | Sea-ice brine microbial communities from Beaufort Sea near Barrow, Alaska, United States - SB 1.2 | ecosystem: Environmental > Aquatic > Marine > Coastal | place: USA: Alaska | collected...
GGAGCACAGCGCGGCGGGGCCTACTGCGCCCGACGGGAGCACAAGCTGGGTCCGCGGCGACAGCGGCTGGACCAGGCGCACCATCAGCGGCGGCGGCGGCCGCGACAAGGAGAACCACGCCCCCCCCGTCTCGGCCACACCCTCCACCTGCGGGGGAAGCTGGGGCGGGGGAAACCCCAAACCCGGGGAGGAGCCGGAGGGGCCCGCCGGCGCCGTGAAGAGGCGCCCCCCCGCCGCCGCCGTCGCCGCCATCAACGCCGCCGACGCCACCGCCTACTCGAGCGTGCTAGCCGTGCTAAGCGCGGCTTCGAAAAAGCCCCCCGCCCCCCAAGCCGAATATCCGCCCCCCCACTCCCACCGAGCTCACATACGGGCTGGACAAGCTGGTGGCTGACGCGACGCAGCTGGCGGCGGTGAACGCGGAGCTGCAGTCGGAGCTGGTCAAGCACAAGGAGGAGGGCGCTGCCATCGTGGACCTGCTCCGCAAGCAGGCCGACGACGACCGCGGCGCCGTGGCCGCCGCCAAGGCAGGGCGCAGGGGGGTTATTCGTTTTTTAGAACAAGCACTCCACCGACCTTGAGTACCCCCCTCCGCCTCCGCATCCGCGCGTCTGTATGAGCATAGAGGATTCACCCTGAAAGCAAGTCATTATCCGAGATGGGGTGAATACTTGTTGTCAGTGACCCTGCTGCAAGACGGAGGCGGCGGCAGCGGCGAACTCCGCGGTAAGGGTGCCAGGTATCCCTTCTATGATGGTTTGCTTGTAGTAGTGTAACGGGACCCTAGCCGCAGGTTTGCCTGTAGTACACCGGCCGGTCAGCTGACAACAACTACTCTAATAGTAGCTACCTGCCGCCAGTAAACCCACAACCCAAGCCAAGATACACTCTGGTTGAAGGAAATTCGAAATTATGGTACCCCCGTCTAAAAAAATATAATTCTTGAGATATAGACCCTAAAGACTAACCCTACTATACTACTCGATCCTAGGATTGCTTTGGACCCACTTCGCCAGAACTACTATGCTGTTTCGGGTATTCGGCAGGTAAAGTAGGAGTAGCTCTACTGCTAGTGCCTGGTCTGTAGACCGTACTTGTACAAGTACTTCGTACTTGCAAGTACGGTCGGAGTTTGGTGATCTGGCCAAAAGTCAAATGTATTTCGGTGATTTGGCCAAAAGTCAGACGGTACTGGAGATTAAAATCCGTACTACGAACAGACCAGGCACTAGGACGGATCGGTTTGAAAAATAGTAGTCCCTATTTGACGGGTGCGGCGCGGCACGAGGTGACGCATGTGCTGGAGAACAACACCTCGCTGGTAGGGACAGGCATATATGTCACGCCACGTCATCGACAGAGAGAGAGAGACGCGTCGGCGTCCATGAAGAGGCACCAGGCTTCCGCCTTGGCCCCCGTGCCACGTCATCGACACACACTTTGAAGCCTCGTTCAGTGAGTTAAATGGCATCCTATGACGTGGTGTGGTGGGACCGAGGCGAGCGATATCTGCCAGGCACTAGTCGCAGGAGCGGAGGGTGGCCACTCTCGAGGCGGCGCTGCGGGCGCAGTCGGAGCGCCGGAGCGCGACGGAGGCCGCTCACACCGCGGCGATGCAGATGCGGTCGGCGCGAGTTGACGCGGCGGAGAACCGCGCGAGCGCTGCCGAGTCTGCGGCAAGGCCGCACCGTTTGCACAACATAGTGTACCAGAGTCCAGACTATCAGCCAATGTATCCGCCCGGGTTTTCTATTTACTACTGGCAGTAGGCCCTTGTCGATTAGTGATTTGGATATGTCATGATCGTCGATTTTCCCTATGGGGAAAATGGGTGGGGGGGGGCAAAATCGCCCCCCCCGGACCGACCAGTTTCCCTCCCGGCCGGACATTCGGACGAGTTACAACTCCCGGATCAGTGTCCCCTTTTGACGAGTCACATCTCCCAAACTCATTTCGCTAAACGACACAGGGATTGTTTCAGTAGTACACACGGACGCGTCTCTCTCTCACACCCAGCCAGTGCGCCCGTGTACACTCGCCGCTTCCCCCTCCCTGGTCTAGCCGCTCGTTACCTGACTGGTTGTTCATACTGAATGTACTGGTGTACCCATACACACTCGACTGTTTGCTCAAAGTGTACCGGTACCCCTCCACTGCTGCCGCCGCCGCCGCCGCCGCCGCCTCTCCGCCGCCGCCGCCGCCGATGAACCCCTCGAAGTTGCAATGCTGCCAGTGAAGCTATCACGGAAGCAAACGACTGTGAAGGCCCTGGTCCAAGCTGGAGGCATCGCGCGGCGCTGCACGCGAGGAACAGGTTGTACGCGAGTGGGGGCGGAAGGCGGCGGAGGCAGCGCTGCAGAAGGAGCGGGAGGCGGCGCGCACGCTGCTGGACACGGCAGGGACCAGAGTGACAAGATATCCCATATCGATATCCAAAATGACAGTATCGATACGGTCATCTCCCATATCGATATCCCATATCCTATATCGATATCCAGGATGACCATATCGATATGGTGGATGACCATATCGATATACCATATCCCATATCGATATCCCATATTCCATGTCGATGCCCATATCGATATCCCATTGATATGCGATATCCCATATCGATATCCCATATCGATATCCCGATCCTATCTTGTCACTCTGGCAGGGACGGGACAAGCAAATCGCGCTCGCCGGAGCCGCTTCATTCACCTTCACTGTTGTAAACCCTTGCGTATTACTACGCAGTTCTGGTGGGGAGGGCAAATGGGGATGGCGCATAGCGCGGTATGGTCACGATTCCTGTCCTTGCGCCATACCAAAATCACCCTGACCAACACTGACAATCTCAGTGTTGCCGCACTGTATTTTTCTGTGGGCGACCGTCTATTAACTCCAGAAATGTCCAAATCCCCGTTTGACTCCCCCAAAACAGATCTGCGTAGTAAGTCACGTCAAGACACTTGCTTATTGAGTTACGTCAACACCCATTGACGTGGCGAGCATATGTGCTCATCCCTATGACATGGATCGCGAGCGCACGCGCTGCGCCACCGAAGCCGCCGCCGCCGCCGCTGAACGCGTCGTCCTCGAGGCCGTCGCGGGCGAAGAAGCCGCCGCGCTACTCCGCAACGACATGACCGCCGCCGAGAAGCGCGCCGAGGTCGCCGAGGCCAAGGTAGGGCGGTGCAGGTTGAAACACATGTTTGCAAGCACGGAATAAGCCGTCCTTCGCCTTGGGTCTCTGACTCAGCGCTCGCGTGTGATACTCTGTCATCTTACCGTGCTACGGTATTCAAAGCGTATGGTTTCAACGCTTGAAAGTGAAATGTGATAAACGGCTTTCAAACCTTGCTTTCAATTTCAACTTGCGCCGGTACACCAAGGTCCGCACTCTGGAGCAGCAGCTTACCGCGGCGGAGGCGGGCCGCGAGTCGCGCGCGCTGGAGGATGAGGTGACGGCGCGGGAGGTGCAGTCACGGTCCGCCGCCGCCGCCGCCGCCGCTAACGACGCCGCCGCCCACGCTGACGCCGACGCCGCCGTGGCCGCCCAACGCGAGGAGATGGAGTCTCGGGATGCCGCAGCCGCGACATTGGCGAGACGCCAGCGGGAGGAGCAGGAGGAGACGCACCGCAAGCGGGAGGAACAGGAGGACATGGAGATGCACCGCAAGCGGGAGGAGGAGCGGGTGGAAGAGATGAGCCGCGTGCGGATGGAGCAGGAGAAGGAGCGCTTCAAGCTGGAGGAGGAGGTGGAGGAGCTGTGCCGCAAGCAGAGAGAGAAGGAGGCGCTGGAGCGAAACCGCGAGGAGGCGGACTCGTGGGATTGGGAGTCGCGCGCCGCCGCCGCCGCGCAGCGCACGGAGGCCGCCGGCCAGGAGTGGATGCAGTTCGCAGCTCGCAGTCCAGCGGCGGCCCAGGCGGTGCGGCGGCGGCTGAAGGCGGAGGCGGCAGCGGCGGCGGCTGCACACGTCACGCGGGTGGAGCAGGAGGCGGGGGCGGCGCGGGCGGCAGACATCAGGGTGGATGACGAGCGGCGGCGCAACGAGTGGATGGTGGGGTCAATCCTGTGGTTTGACGCCTGCCGTGTAAGTGCCTCGGGGCTCGATGACGCTTCACCCACCACTCAAGCGACCGACCCTCGTGTCTTTGGTTAACCGACATCCTCATCACCGCATAGCATGATCGTCACCTCATCCATCACGTTTGCAACCTTCGCTTGTTGAGTTAAATTGAATCCTGTTACGTGGCAGCTGGGAAGCACCATCCGTCTCACCTTATCAAAAGGCCGAGCTGAACGAAAGGACGCGGTCGTCAGCCCGGTCGGTCGGCATGCCCACCGCCACCGTGGAGTCCTACATGGCGCACCTCCGCAGCTTCGAGGTAGGGCGGTGCAGGTTGACCCTATCAAACCCACATTGAAAGCGCTTGGAACTAATCGTTTGAAAGCAGTAATATGTTGAGCTGCTTTCAAACTTTGCTTTCAATTTCAACTTGCGCCGCTACATCGAGGGCATGCAGACCGCCGTTGACGGGAGCCTGACCGAGCGCGCCGTCACGTGGCCCGCGCCCAGCAACCTGGATGGGCCTGGCCACTCTTTCTCTGTCTGGTTCCTCAACGCCCTCCTCCAAGCTGTCAGCTGTCAAACGTGTTTTAAAATGTGTGATTTTTGGTCGGTCGAACCAGAATGTTGGTGACCGCCGCGTGGTTCCAAATACCATGGATGAACCCACACCATAGTAGTGTACTGGTGTATCCATTCTGGCCTTCTTTCTGGCCTGGCCACTCGCCAGCTGGCTTTCCGTTCATAGTGTACCGGTGCACCATTGATTAAGGTCACGCCCCCCCTAATTCCGGATACCAAAATGAATTACGAACGAAACTTTAACTCAAGATTCTTGAGTTTATTCTTTTGCTAAAAACAATTTTACCCCTTCTCACGGCTAGGCCCTGCATCCTGGTGTTCCTGACGCCCCTCGACAGCTCCGACGTCCGCAAGCACAAGATTAAGAAAGTGGGGCTCGGTGGATGATGATGCCCTTCATAATCACCAACACCAAAAGACTCAATGACCACGCGAGGCGATGACAATAAACCATACTACTGCCCTGATGAACGGTTACGAATGTTAGCAATACTTCTGTCGCTTTGCTCCTATCGTGAACCTGAACACTTTATGCTTCCCATCTTGAGACCGACCTCGTGCCGTGAGTTACGTGTATTACCACGTGCCACCCTGTGACGTGGTGACCATGATGTGTATCGGTACTCTACTGTCTTAAACTCAGTGTCGGCGTGACGCGTCACGCTGAGATCCTCGAAATCGAGGGTCTATTTACTCAAGGATCGCGACCCGGTCGGACTTTTGGCGAGTCGGTCGGTGGTGTTCTTGAAACGGACAGTTCTGATTGGTCGAACGGGATGCGTTACCATATCTTCGATACCAGACCCGACACTGAGTTTAATTTACGAGCCATGCGGCACCCTGTGACGTGGCGAGCATCATGTGTATCGGTACTCTACGGTATTGAGTTACGTGCCATCCTGTCACGTGGCGAGCATAATGTGTACCGGTACGCTATGGGAAGGCGATGCTGCGGTGGCACCCGGACAAGTTCAGGCAGATGTTCGGCGGGGCCATACACAGAGTGACAAGATATCCCATATCGATATCCAGGATGACCATATCGATACTGTCATCTCCTATGTCATTAGCTCATATCCCATATCGATATCCAGGATGACCATATCGATATGGTGAATGACCATATTGATATACGTATCCCATATCGATATCCCATATTCCATATCGATACCCATATCGATCTCATTGATATCCGATATCCCAATCATATCGGTATCCCATATCGATATCCCGATCATATTTTGTCACTCTGTGCTCAGCTCGTCCCTTTCAGCTCCACTGTACGCGTTCGACGGATAACTGTCAGTTGTTTCAGCGACAAAGCGGCTCAAGTTGAACTGGAAAGGATTTTTTCGCGAGACCCTGAAGTTCGGCACCAAGATGCGGCCCAGTGAGACGGAGAGCATCCTGGCGGGGTGGTGCAGGTTGACCCTATCAAAACCCCTGTTGAAAGCGCCTATGGTACCAGCGCTTGAAACTAAAATATGATTGTCTGCTTTCAAACTTTGCTTTCAAATTCAACTTGCGCCGCTATATCCTGGCGCGGGTCACGATGGTGTCGCAGGCTATCATCGAGCTGCGCAAGATCGACAACTGATTGGTTGGGAGAGCGAGAGCAAGCGCGAGAGCGAGAGTGTCAGGGGTACCGTTCATTGGTCCAGAGAGAGCGAGGCAGCGAGAGAGCGCCAGGTGGGCAACTGATTGGCTCAGAGAGAGCGAGAGACTGAGCGCCAGGTGTTCACCTGATTGGTCTCTCCATACATTGAAGGAGAATCACCTAGTGTGCCAGGTTGAGGACGAGCGTGATATGGAGAGAGAGGCGGGCAGCGTCAGGTGTACTCCTGATTGGTTGAGAGCGAGCGAAGGAGCGCTAGGTGTAGTTTCGGATATCGGCAGGAGAGCGAGAGGGGATGCGACTTAATGTGGGGGTAAACATGTGGACGATGACGTGTGATGTGTGGTGGACGATGACGTGGCGCGTGTGATGTGTGGTGGACGATGACGTGGCACGTGTGATGTGTGGTGGACGATGACGTGGCACGTGTGATGTGTGGTGGACGATGACGTGGCGCGTGTGATGTGTGGTGGACGATGACGTGACAGTGTGATGTGTGGTGGATGATGACGATATAGCTGGTGTGTATTGTCATGCAGGCAGCCAACATCGCCCCCTCCAGCTCAGGTCTCGGTTCCGGCAGCCTGCTGCTCGCGCCGCGCCTCTGCGCACTCCCCACGGTGCCGGCATCCAGTCCGCGCGCTGGCACTCCTCCCCACAGTAGCGGGCGCGGGAGTCGCGGGCGAGACAGTCGCCGCGGCGATTGAGGTGCTTCTTCTCGCCTGCCGTCATCGCGGTCAGGCCGGGGGACGTCATGCCGCACGTGCTGCAACACCGCTTGCGGAGCACAGTGCATGTCTCTGCATAGTCCGGATTTAGGATTTTAGTCTAAGCCCTAGACCCTAAAAGCCCTAAACCCTAAACCTCAACCCTAACCCTAGACGCGCGAGGGCTCGGAAACCGCTCGTCGGCAACCTCTTGTTATTCCAGCCAATACTCGTCAACATCAACCACTTCTCTCCGGGCCCCACAACAACTTGCTTCACGAGCGCCGCGCGCGTGCTCCGCTATCCGCTACCTGCCATGTCTTCCGGGCGCACACAGCTGGTCGCGCTGCTGCCCGCGGGCGCAACGGCGGCGGTCGGCGCATTGGGGTTGTACGCAGCGCGCCACCTCCGCGTCATGACCACCCCGGGTGTCGCCCCTTGGCTCGTTGCGGTGGCGTATGGGGTGCCCAGGCGCAGGTTTGGCGGCTTCGCTCCCCGCAGTGCTCTCGCAGCCCCCGCCGCCGCTAGGCTCCCGTGGGCTTTCCGGTGGACGCCTGCCGACGGCGCTATCGAGGCCGAGCCATCTTTGTGGTTGCGGCAGGGGATACACATGGCCTGTCTCTCAGAAAAGCGGAAAAGGAAACTATTGGCAACAGTGGTGAATTGGGAAAGGGAGCTAGTGGTTAGACCCTGGGTTGAGAGAGACCCGTATCGTGGACGCGGCGACCGCCGCCGCCGCCGCCACCGACACCGACCAGCCTCGCGGCGCCACTCCCCGCATCGACTTTGTCGATTGCATATACCCTGCAGGTTGGGCCCAGCCCGAACGTTAGGACGGTGCACGGGTGCAGATTGAACCCAGGTTGAACGGGCTTGGTTTCGATATTTTAAGCAATATACTGATGAACTGCAATGATTTCCATATCGGTCTTGCTTTCAAATGACTTTGTCCCGTTACTCTGACTCTACAGACAATTACGTGAATGAGCTGAGAACGAAGGGAACGGGTGGCGAAGGCCCGGACGACTGGGGCTGGCAGGCTGGTTTGCATCCGTGCGGGCGCGCCGGCAGGGGCTCCCACACGTCCACTTCTCACCTCAACCTGAGCCGCTGTCGTCACTGGACCTATGATCAAACCACCGAAGGTGTGCCTCAAAAAGCGCTCACGTCAATTCAAAAAGTGGAAGAGTTTAAGCCTCAACCTGAGCCGCGTTCGTCACTGAAATATACTGGAACCACCGACGTGTCCCACAAAAATTGATCACGTCAATTGATCACGTCAAGCAAAAAAATGGACGCGTGTAAGCTCCTGAACGATGGTCCAATACGACTACCCCGGCTCCAGACGCTCGTCCCAGGTGGAGCGGTGCAGGTTGCGCCTCTTGAGGAACGCGAATAGAGTAGGCGCACGCACCTAAAGTAAGACAAAATTCTTTCAAGTATTGCTTTCAATTTCAACTTGCGCCACTATGCTCTGGACAGCAGCGGCTCTGGCAGCTCCTTCGCCAGCTGCAGCTCCTTTTCCACACGCTCCAACGCCTCCTCCTCGTTGGAAGTGGCGCAGGGCGGGGGCTTGCACTCGTCAACCTGCGCCGTTTCAGACACAAAGCACACCTCAAACAACCCCTACACTTCCCCTACACGTCCCCTACACAACTCAAATGCACTCTGATTACCAAGTGGAAGAGTGTAAGGCCCTGGCACGGGGCATGGCCGCGTGGGGCTCCTCCGCGCAGGCCGCTGCCACCACCACCGCTGCACCGCCCTCCTCCTTCACCTTCATCGACGACGTCAAAGACAAACTCGACGGCGACGACGACGACGACGCCGATGACGACGACGATGATGATGTGGATGACGATGATGCCCTCAACGACAGTCCTCGTGCCACTACGACGACGGTGACCTCCGCCGGGGGGCCTTCCGCCTCGCAGACAACATGGCAGGGGCTTAAAATCGTCCACGTTTGGCTTGAAGTGAGCAAAGGGGCCACGGCGAAAGCCTGGTGCTCCTCTATACATGCGAAAGCGTCTCTCTCTCTCTCTCTGGCTTGAAGTGAGCACTTTTCGTGGGTTACATTAGTTGGTGGTCTCAGGGTTAAAGTGACAGAAATGGCTCAGCTTGACCTGAAAGGTGGTCGAGTGAAAGCCCCTGTCCAGAGGGGTATGACCGCTGCCGCCGGCCTGCCCGCTCCGGCCTCGCGCCGATTCATGACATCCACGCGGCGCGGCGTAACCCCCACTCCCTTCTCGCCCAAGCGCGGGTTCAGGTTGGGAACAGGGGTTGACACTCGTTCACATCTCAGTTCAACCTGAGCCGTTTTGGTCGGTGAGCCGTTTTGTGTCCAGTTTGTGACGAGATATGACCTGTGGAAATTGGTACATGCTAATGGAACCACTCAACGTATTCCAAACAAAATGGATACCTTTCGCTGAGAAAAGTGTCCAGCGGGAATGCCGTCATTTGCATGCTTGGCCTTGGGTTCAGGGCCTCCGCGGCGAGCAGCGTCGCATCCACTGCCGCCCGCTGCACGTCCAGAGTGTCCTTTCCACACCCTCCACACGTGCCGCTGCCGACCTCCACCACCCCCAACTCTACCGCCACCACCTTCACCCACAGTAGGTGCTTACACCTGTCGCATTTCCGGTTCACCCTATCCATTCTTTTGCGCGGGATGCTCTAGGCTGTTACAGGGATTAGTAAAACAAAGGGCTCAGGTTGAGCTGAGAAGTGGACGAGTGTAATCCCCTGGTCCATGGCACCTCCACCGCCTCCAGCGACCCGGCCACCACTGCTGCCCGCCATCCCACCAACCCCTCCCCACCTGCCCACGACACCTCCGTCCCCCCCTCCGCCCTGCCCCCCACCGACCTTCACCCCACCGACCACGTCGCCACCTCCCCCGCCACCGGCCCTCCGACGAGCCCCTCCCCGCCCGCCCACGGCAGGGCCTTAAACTCGTCCACTTTCAGACTTGACGTAAGCACGTTTACTGGGATGCGTTGGGTGTCTGAAGGGTCTGAGTGTCATAAACGGCTCAGGTTGAGCTGAGAAGTGGACATGTGTACGACCCCCGCCCGCGGCGCTTCCCCTCCTCCCTCCGCCCTGCCCCCAACCGACCTTTACCCCACCGACCACGTCGCCACCTCCCCCGTCCCTCCGGCGAGCCCCTTTCCGCCAGCCCACGGCAGGGGCGTACACTCGTGCGCTTCTCAGCTCAACCTGAGCCACTTCGTTCAATCAAGCTCCACGAATCCGACCAGCGTGTGCAACACATAGTGATCACGACAAATTGAAAAGTGGACGAGTGAAAGGTCCTGGCCTGCGGCACCTCCGTTCCTCCCTCCGCCCTCCCCCCGACCGACCTTTACCCCACCGACCACTACTTCGCAACCTCCGCCTCGGCAGGGCCACCCTGACAATCGACTGAAGACTTCAAATCTTCATGGAAGGTATACGAAAATGTCATCGTCCTCCGTATTCTACGTCACCCATTAGAGAGGGAGTGTTTGCCAGGCTGGAAAGGAGGATGTGCGATTTCGCAGGTACACTACGGGCAAACAGTCAGGGATCGAGTGCAAGACCCTGCTCCTAGTCCTATGCCGATCGTCCCACAGAGAGCGAGGTGATGCAGGCAATACGACAGGCGGGACCCACACCTGATTCTTTGCGCATATTGTACCAGTGCTCATATTGCACACACTCGACGCATCCTCCCCCTCGGCTTGGCGACTCGTTCGGTCGACGTGAACACAGCATGCGCGTGAGACCCTGTATGGTGGAACTGCTGAACGAGGAGATGCATGCGGAAGTAGGGACCTACACTCGTTCCCCTTCGTGGCTTACTGGACACAAATTTCGGAGAAAACTCAGCTCAAGTTCACCTCAAAAAGTGACGATACATTGTAAGGCTCTTGGCGGAGGAGGAGGGCGGGCTCGGCACACTCGGGGACCTCGGACCGGCGCACCTAAGCGCGAAGGCTATTGGCAGGTACTTCCACCCGTCCACTTCTCAGCTCAACCTGAGCCGGGTTTGTTACGGAGATACACCTTCGCATTTCACGGAGGTGATCTATTGCTGTTTAGGTATTTGTCCCTTTTCTTGAGTCAACTGGTCGGCCGCAGCTGAATGATTAAGTTTCCAACACGAGCTTACTCAAGAAAAGGGACAAATCCCTAAACCGCAACAGATCACCTCCGTGAATATGTGTAGACTGAGAGCTACCAAACGTGTCCATCAAAAGCCGAAGAGTGGACGAGTGTAAGCCCCCGCCTATGGATTTGAAACATGAGGCGGCGGAACTCGAGGCGATGGCGGGCAGGGT
>Ga0307489_10002973_pt1 | contig 11282 bp, 15 predicted proteins | sample SB12metaG_FD_202247 | JGI IMG/M metagenome (GOLD analysis project Ga0307489, IMG submission 202247) | Sea-ice brine microbial communities from Beaufort Sea near Barrow, Alaska, United States - SB 1.2 | ecosystem: Environmental > Aquatic > Marine > Coastal | place: USA: Alaska | collected...
AAATCTCTGCGTATCTCACAACACTAAATCCCATTGTAAACCAATTACTGGTATACCCCTTCGTAATCCAAAATGGTGTATACTCGCACCCTCTCTCAAGATGCCTCTCTGTGTAAGTCACAGTTGTCAGGGTAATCATCTGCGTATAGTATCTTACAACTCCTTCTTGGGCTCCCTGGGTTTCTTCTTCTTGGGCATAACCGCCCCGAAGATACACATGCTAACAACGCAGATGTGCGGGATGAAATAGACCGAGCCCCAGGCGCCCATGCAGTGCTCGTACGTGACGAGCATGAAAGCGGCGCACAAATAGTTGAGTCCGGTGGCCAGGGTCAACAGTGATAGTAACGAACACCCAGGATCAGCAGTCATTCGTGTTGGGGGTCAGCATGAAGTGGAATATCCACCGGTCTGGTGGAATTCCTCGGAGTCCACGGAAGTTGGACTCCGACTAGACAAAGGAGAGAAAGGCGAGCACCAGCTGGTAAGTAAGGAGGCTACATAAGAGGATGGTGAGTAAGGGGGGTAAGAGGGCAGTGCGTAAGGGGAGTAAAGGGACAGTAAGAAAGGGGACTAAAGGAGCAGTAAGTAAGGGGGGTAACGAGGCAGTTGGTATACCATACCCACGGTGGTGAGTAGCCAGTGCGGGAAGTCGATGACCCAGTTGTACTTCTTGGGCCAGTTGGCCTGCTGCCATCTCCACAACGTCTTGGACCCCTGCACGAGCACGACGGAGGAGGAGGAGGGAAAGGAGGAACACTATGAGAAAGCAGTCGGACGGTGCTGGACAGATGAGCAGGGGGCGAAGGTGTACAGGTACACTATGAAGGCACAGTCACAGGAAACCAGGGCATATATGGAGGCGATAGGTGAGGGGAAAAGGGAGGATGAGGAGGATGAGGATGAGGATGAGGAGGAGGAAGAGGAAGAGGATGAGGAGGTGGAGGAGGAAGAGCATGCGGAGGATGAGGAAGGGGAGGAGGTGAAGGTGTATGGGCACACTATGAGACCGGACTTGCCTGCACGAAGACGGCGGAGGAGACGAAGAACAGCCAGTACCCCGCGTACAACCCGTGCCACACGCCGCTCACGAGCTGCGTGAGGAGCAACTGGGTGAACCCCGGCTTCTTTCCATTGGGTGTGGTGCGGTCGTACACGTAGTGTCGCAGCCACATCCTGTGAGCAGGGCCAGCCCTCGAGGCGAATGCAGGTGGTGAAGATGTGTACTAGTCCACTACGAGTACACGTCAGGGCGAGTGTGGGAGATAACAGAGCAGTAGCGCGATTGCGGATGGGATGACAGCGTGGAAGGGCAGAGATAAAAAACCGAGTGGAAAGAGTGAGTCGGGAAGAGACAGTGGGAAAGAGGACAAGTTGGACGGCAGCAGATGATGCTGGTCTCACCCGGTCTGCACGTTCCAGTGGTGCGGGATCTGCACAAACGTCGCCGCCTTCTCCACGCCCTGCTTCGAGGGTCACGGGCAGTCATCGCTGAATCAGATTCAAACCTTGGTTTCTTGAATGAAACACCATCCTGAGCTGTCGTCAGCATACTCCGCTCAAGGCCCCGGGCAGAGACGGCTCAAACTCATTAAACCCCTGCTTCGTGAGTCAAATACCTTTCTATGGATTATTGAACATTTTCTGCCGGTCCTTACCATGGGGTGCACATTAGTAGCGGTGTCCCAAGTCGCCAACCCCGTCTCTGTGTTGTACCCGCTGAACCCGATCCCGGACGCTATGCACGCCGCCTCGTAGGAGGGTCATTGAGAATAAGCACTCGAATGGAGATCGGATCGAGGCCTACCTACAGGGTGAATGCACATACAGACGCGAAGAGGAGGAGGAGAAGGAGGAGGGTGAGGAGGAGGAGGGTGAGGAGGCGGCAGGTGAGGAGAAGGGAGGGGAGGGGGAAGAGGAGGAGGAGGAGAAGCAGGAGGAGGAGGAAGAGGGATAGGAGGAGGACGAGGAGATTTGACATCGGTGGAGTGCTTGTTCTCAATACCCCCCTGCCTCTGCCCACACCCAGCAGAAGAAGTACTTACCCCGCGAGCCCTGGCCCAGAATATGCAGCTCCCAGAACTTGCGCCACAGCGGCTTGGTGTTCCAGTCGGGCGACAGGTACGTGTTGTCGATGGTATAGATGCCCAGCACATAATAGGGCCTGCCGGATATTGCACGCATCGTCATCTAATGCATTTCGAACCTCCGTATATTGAGTTGGACGGCATCCTATGACACTGCAAGCAGCATCTGCCAAGTCCTGAGGAGGATGTGGAGGAGGATGTGGCAAGTGCGTGCGCGTACACTGGTAAACTATGAGCAAACCGTCAGGCAATATCTGCCAGGCCCTGCCACATACAGGTGCACCAACATAAACACAAAGGCGTAGGCCGTCATCTGCAGCGCCTTCTTCGTCACTGGGGGGCACCCTTTTCCGCCCCACGCTCCCAAGTTGTAAGGCCCGGAATTAAACGGCGTCCCCTGTCAGTCATGGCGTACCGGCACACATTATGACACAGCGTAGCTCTTGTTGGTTACCAAGGTGGAGGTAAATAGGAGGAGGAGGTGGCAGGGGAGGATGACGAGGAGGAGGAGGATGAGTATGAGGAGGAGGAGGAGGCAACTGAGTACTAGCACATGTTCTGGTGCACTACGAGCTAACATCCAGGCCTCACCTCCTTGTTGAGCCAATCCAGGTAGTCCCTGAACTCCACCGCTGGCCCCACGACGAGCGTGCAGGGAAACAGCAGCCACCCCGCGTAGTCGAGCAGGTTTGGCAAGCTCTTGATCAAGGGCCGTCACAGATATGGCTCGCCGCGTCATAGGCTGCCATGAAACTCAATGAACGAGAGTGAAATATGCGTTGTCAATGACGTGGCGGGAAATGGGCGTGGCAGATATAGCTTACCGCGTCATAGGATGCCGTTCAAATCAAGAAATAAGGGTTCAAAGTGCGCAGGTTGACGCGGCAGTATGGCTCGCCGCGTCATAGGATGCCATTGACTCAACGATGCAGGTTCAAAGAGAGCTGGATGACGCGGCGAGCACAGATGTGAAACGCCACGTCATAGGTTGCCATGCAACTGAATCAATGAGGGTTCAAAGTGCGCTGAATGACGCAATGGGCGGCATCTGCCAAGCCATGCCTTGATTGCGCGCTTCTTTTGGAAGTCACTCAGCTGTGAGTCGGGCAGCCGCGCGTCTTGGTAGTTGAGCGCGCACGCCGTCACCTTTATGTAGCGGCGCGAGTTGAAAATAAACGCAATGTTTGAAGGCGGTCCATCATAATAAAGGGGACATTAGATGAACGAACAAGGGCTATGTCACAGCAGGATACTCATACGAATGGTGAAATAATGTGTATGAACAGTATTTACGACTGGAAATTGAAAGCGATCTTTGAAATCGGTTCATCATATTTTAGCTTTGAGCGCTGAACCCAATCGCTGTCAAGCTGGGGTCAACCAGCACCGCCCCACCTTGAGTGTGAGCACCATGAGCAGGCCGGTGATGTCGATGTTGCCCTTCTTCGGGTAGAGCCGGGCAGGTATTCATCGCCGCGTCAAACCACACAGATCGGCCCCCTGCCCCAGCTTATCACTTACACGTGCGATATTCCCCCTCCTAGCGAGGCGATTCGCACGTGATTTATGAAGATCTTCGAGATTGCAAACGCTCGAAATCCCCGAGGGAATGGTTGCCCAGTGATCAAATACGTGATCACACGTGTTAATCCCGAAAAAAACGAAAAAGAGAGGCATGAATTTTTCACGCCTTTCTAGTTATGAGCTGGGGCAGAGGGCCGATGTGTGTAGAAGGGTGCCATGCACCTTGAGAACCGAGGGCCGCAAATGTGTTGGATGACGCGGAAGGCACTATCTGCCATGCGCTAGAGCTGCCAGGCCCAGGAGGGTTCACAAACTGTTTTGCATGCCGTGGCAGGCAGCTTCTGCTAGGCCCTGCCTTCCACTCCTCGCCGCTCGCTGACGTGGCGTGAATGTAGATCAGGTACCCAAAAGACCCCGCAAAGACCATGTAGCCACACGCGGGTCGGTATAGCGCCATGGCGGCGTAGGACGCGAGCCCGAACACCGCCACCTCCGACGTTGATTTTCCGAATGTAAAGAAGGACAGCGCCAGGCCGGTGAAGAGGGACACCAAATATCGAGGGGTTTTAGGAGCGTGTGAGGGGTGTATGAGGGGTGTATGAGGGGTGTATTAGATGTGCATAAGGGGTGTATGAAGGGGGTATAGTACGGTGTATTAGGGTGCATGAATGGTTTATGAGGGGTGTCTTCGGGTCGTCTTGGGGGTGTTCATTAGGGGTGTGTAAGATATAGCTGTGTGAGCCTTACCGGCGACGAGGCTGTATGCGTTCTTGCCCTGGGCGCTGGGTATGAATTGGAACACGAAGCCGATGGGGAGCGAGGCGAACAGTGCTAGCGTGAACAACACCGTGCCTTTTCTCAGGGTCGTAACACCGCGGCCCCGTGGTGGTTTAACTTGAATATGGGAGACAAGTTCTGGGGTCAACGTGGGGTCAACCTGGGGGCAACCCGAGGTCAACCTGGCTGAACCTCCTCCTTCACACCACCGAGGAATGTCGCTGGGAGCCCGGGTCCGACCCGGGGTCAACCTCGCGGACCCTAGTCCTTCACACCTCTGAGGAATCTCGCTGGGAGCCGATGCCCAATGCATCGTGGAGGTGTCACGCTGGGAGCCTAATCCTCGGTGTCGGGTTTTCTCGGTGGAGATGATATCGACCCTCCGCGGCCCGGCACGGACGAACCGGCAGGGCGGCTCGCCAGCGGCGGTGGGTATTCAGTTGGGAGCGACCACGGCGCGCTACCGTCCAAGGTGTAATGCGACGAAGCGACATCGACAAGACGACAACGACTCTCCAGTTTTCAAAGCTCGGGTGTCCAGTTGACCTGACCCTCCACGGCGTGCTGTGAAGTGGCGCCGCGACCTCCCTCCCAAGTGTGGCGCTACCAGGTACGGCACGGGTCAAGCGACAGCTGCAGCGGGAACGCGGGGACGCTGGGACGAGCGACGAGTGCCAGCGGCTCTCCGAGGTACAAACCTCGGGTATTCAGTTGGGATCTCAGTCGCCTTTCGAAATGGCGGAGCAACCTCCCGCCCTTCGGTGTAGCGCTGTCAGCGCCGTCGCATCCAATAGTCACGGGGCCAGACGACACAAGCGCCTGCGTCAAAGGGAGCGCCGGGACCGAGGGGGACGAGCGACGAGTGCGAGGCCGGCCCCACCGTAGGGCACCCCCTATCGAGGCGGCCAAGGGCACCACAACGGAAACGAGATGCCAGGCCACGACAGTGACAGCGACACTCAAGTAACGTTGGCAGAGACCACGGTAACGAGTGACCAGGCCAGGGAGGAGGACGCGGGGAGTGTGTACGGGTACACCGGTACACTATGAGCACACAGTCAGGGGACGAGTGTGTGAGGCCGGCCCCACCATAGGGCAGCCCTATCGCGTCAGCGAAAGGCACCACGATGGCACGTTGCCACGCCGGCATGGTCAGCGCCTGAAGCGCGACGTCCGCGGGGCCCGGCTCCGGGGACCCCGTCGGCGGCATGGCGGCGTCTGCCATTAGAAAGAGTGAGGAGCGTACCCTCGTGCGCTCCCCGATCAACAGTGGCGCGGCGGGGGCGGGACGGTCGGAGACCACGACGCGCGATAACGCCAGCGCCGTCCAAGTAAAAAAATGATTTTCCGAGGGGTTTGAAGCCCTGGTCGGACGGGTTCTTTGCATCTGAACGCGCTTCTTCATGTAAATCCGTTTGCTTGTTGAACAAGGACGTCGCCGGTCTTTGACTCACGATACTTGGACCATCGCATGGTCAGGATTATCCGAAGATGCGTGAACAGAGTGGAGGGTGGCGGTGGTCGGACACGGCGCTGATTGGCCACATCCTCGAAAGATTTTGTTGGCGGTTGGCGGAGGAGGACAGAACGCTCAACACAATGTCACAACCATCGGCAACATGGCCGCTACCCTCTCCGCCGCCGCCTCCATCGCGGGGCCGTCGGTCCCTGCGGCCCGCCACCATGGCGCCTCCACTTCCCGCTCATCGCGCCTCGTTGTCCGCGCCGGTTTGTTCGACAAGCTTACCGAAAAGATTGGCGGTACCGGCGCGCGCGACACCATCGACTTGAGCAAGCGGTAAGCACGTACACGTTTACAACTGTCGCGCACGTGCTGTCGTATATGCGCGACTGTTACTGCCGGCCAGCTCCCTCCTGGGCGTCCCCTCTGCGCGTCGCGCCGCACCTAGAGTCGTGGGCGCGGCGCGGCTTGTGTTGTCGCACTCTCTTCCCCTCCCTCTCTCCACTCCCTTCAATCTTAATTTTCTGTCAGTTTCATTATCCACTTTCGGTGTTGAAGCTCCGCTCCGGCACGTTTGGCGACGTGTGTGAGCGTGAGTGTGTGTCGCGCCCTGTCATGCTACTTCCACCGGGCCTTCCACCGCCATATTTCTACGTTGCGCACTCGTGCGTGGCCGACCGCGGGTCACGCGGCTCAGCGCGCTCTCGCGGAGTGGGTTCAGTCGGTCTGCCCAGCCACGTTCACTTTCGACTGGTTTGTTTTTGGACGTCGTGACCCTCCACGTGGCCTCGATGGTACGTACGGTCATGCTCGCCGCGTCATAGGATGCTGTGCAACTCACGGACTTGGGGTTTGCAATGTCATGACCCTAACCACAGAAAGACCGGGAAGGGCACCGGCGCGCCCGTGGACGTCACCTTCCTTGGCGCCAACGGGCAGAGCGTCACCGTGGCGTGCCCAGTAGGGCCTGGCAGATACTGCCTGCCACGTTGTAGACCCTCGCTTCGTGTGTTAACTGGCATCCGATGAAGCAGCACGCAATACATGCCAGGCTCTAGCACCAGGAGGACCAGTATATCCTGACCGCCGGCTTGGAGGTAGGGCGAGCCTTCCTGCACGGACTGTGGGCCCACTGAAAGTTTGCCCACTGCCCCCATCTTCCCTCTGGCGTCTCCGTTCCCTCGGCCGCGTATCGCCTCCACTTTCCCCGAAGACCCCCTCCCATCTCTACGCTAGCCAGCCGGTCTGACAGGGCGAGGCACGGTGACCACAATATTTGAGGTAATATACCGAGCACGTTTGCTCCGGCGTTCACACAGCACACCGAGCACAGAGACCACGTTCACCGTGCACGATTACATTTTGTGGACATCTGATAATCTGAATATTCGCCGTTGCGTTGCGGCCGTGACCATGGGCGGGACTGGAGCTACCCTTCACCTGCCGAGGCGGCATCTGCGGCGCGTGCGTGGCCAAGGTTGTTAAGGGCAGCGTGGACATGCAAGACATCTCAGACGTGGACTTCACTCTGGACGAGGACGATCAGAAAGAGGCGGGGCTCGACTTGAACCTTTCACGCTATTATCCTCCTCCTCCTCCTCCTCCTCCTCTTCCTTCTCCTCCTCCTCCTCCTCCTCCTCCTCCTCATCCTCCTCCTCCTCCTCCGCCTCCGCCTCCTCCTCCTCCTCCTCCTCCTCCGCCTCATCCTCTTCCTCCTCATCCTCCTCCTGCTCCTCCTCAGCATCAGCTTGATAGCAACCTGAAGCTAGCATCCCATCCACCCGGGCCAAGCACTCTATGCCTGCCAAACCGGACCAGGCACAGGCGTGACCCGCGTGTATGTTATTTTGTGACCAAGTGCGTCAAACCACGTGGCGACTTGGCGGGACAAGTCGTCCCATTCGACCCATCAGAACTGTCCATCTGGACGACTTCGCACTCAATTCGCTAATTCGCTAAGTGGTTTGATGCACTTTGTCATAAACATTTTCAACACACGTTAATCGTTTAACCCGTTTTACCAGAGTTGTGCGTTTCACACCGGGCCTTACGTGGAGGGCATGGCGCTGATTTGCATGGCGTATCCGGTGGCCGGGGCGGATGGAGGCGTGACGCTGGAGACGCAGAGTGATTGGGGGTACTCGTTGGTGGGGGCTGGCAGACATTGCTCGCCAAGTCATATCTCCCTTCTCCTCTCATCCTCATCACTGCTCCTCCGTCCTCCTCCTGCCTCCTCCCTCCTCACCTCTCCTCCATCCTCCCTCCTCACACCTCCCTCCCTCCTCAACCCTCCTCCATCCCACCTCCTCACCCCGTTGTGCCATTTGTCTCGAGAATCGATGATTACAGGTGCCACAGATGACGAGGCGGGTGATATCTGCTGGAACCTATTCGCTGGGCTGCGCTGCGGGATGGAAGGGGCCGACCGGGGAAATAGGGGGGCGCACACCCACAAAGTTGATGGATGATGATGGACAGGGGCGGAAGGGGCTGTGATTAATGGGGGAAATAGGGGGGGAGAGCGAGTGGTGAGGGTGGGAGAGCAAGGGGTGAGAGATACTAACTATATTGGGCCGATGGGGAAATAGGTAGGTGCATCCCCACGCTGTTGGTCGCAAGGGGCTCAGAATATACTGACGGTAGAGGGAAAAAGGTGAGGCGTGAGGGGAGCAGCAAGGGGTTCTGAAGTCTGCGAGGGGGAGGGGTGTGTGGGGGCGGGGGCTCTGGTGGTACTGACGGCGGTGGCGGTGGTAGTAGGTGTGGGTGTGAGGGCGTGTGGTCTAATCATATCAACTTTGTAATGAAGCTGAGAAGGAACTATTATTAGTATCGTACTGCTTGTTTCGAGCCCCGAGACCCTCACCCGGGGTTCGTTCACTGAGAGCGTCAGTCAACCCTTGCCCGCGCCCGTCTGCCCACTCGAACGGACTGTCAGGTTGAAGTTTTGTAACGATCATCCGCATCAGCTCTGAACCACTCCGCCGCAAATCGTCCACCACATAGTGTACCTGTGCTTGCCGCGGCATCCACCACATAGTGAATCAGTGCCGGTGGTCGCAGCGACAACCGTTAGACAGTGTACCGGTGCTCGCACCGTCATCCACCATATAGTGTTCCGGTGCTTGCCGAGTTATCCACCACATGTAAACCAGTGCCGGTGCTCGCCGCATCATCCACCACATAGTCTACCGGTGCTCGCCACATCATCCGCAATATACTTTACCGTTGTTCGCCACATTGTCCACCACATAGTGTACCCGTGCTTGCCGCGCCATCCACCGCATAGTGTACCGGTGCTCGCCACGTCATCCACCATATTGTGTACCGGTGCTCGCCGCGGCATCCACCACACTGCGTACCGGTGCTCGTCGCGTCATCCACCACACAACGTACCAGTGCTATCCGCGTCATCCACCACACATGCAATAAGTGTACCGGTGATCGCCACGTCATCCACCATTCAGCGTATCGGTGCTCGCCGCTTCGTCCACCCGCATAGTGTTTCGATGGTCGCCACGCGAATTTACTCTGCAGCGCTGTTGTGGCGAAGTTCTGCCCGCGAAAAGGTCACGTTGCCACATCAAATGCGTGGGACTGCAATCCATCAGAATATCTGTTCGCGCTTGCCACATTTTTCGCAAACTTGAAAACTGCCGCGGCAGGCGACGTAGGCCACATCGTACGGCACCACAACACTCGGCGCGGCCACCGGCAAAGCACGCGCGAGGCCGAGAACATGATGCGGCGTGTCGCGGGGGATGTACTTCGGGCTGCCCTCGCCGGGCGCGACGCCGGAATCGTGCGCGCGCGGCTGGCGCATCAACTGCCGCCGGTTGTGGTGGTGGGACTGGATAAGGGGGCCTCTTTGACGCGCCGAGAGAATGAGCGCTGGGGAGGATCCCATCTGCATCGCGACGCGCGCCTCGGCGAGGTAAGGGGGTATATTGAGAACGATGACTCGAACGCAGAACGGAGCACGACTGACCTTTCTGGTGGACGCTCACATAGCTGCGCGGACTCGGTTCGTGGTGGAGTACTCCACACTATCGTATGAGCACGTGTTCCTCGGTCGGCCCGGCCCGACAGTGGTTTTTCGTCCATTCAAGATTCAACGTCGATCGAGTCGTTGTTCTCGTTGACCCTCCTGCGAGGGGTTTCCGGGCTGCAGCCGCGGGTTCGCGGCGGGACACCAAGGGCCCCGCAGCGGCGGCGGCGGCCGCGGCTGGGGCGGCGGCGGGAGTGGGCACACTGGGGGGAGGGAGCTGAACGCCCTCATTAAAGGCGATGTTGGGGTGGAGGGCATTCTCGCGCTGGTGAACGGGAAAGGTGACGTGTTTACCTTCGTCAACGTCGCAACGGCGATGAACACGCTGCAGAAGGTCGCGAAGCGCAGGAAGGGCGAAGGCGAGTGGAAGCTGGAGGGCAAGCGGCTGAGCGAGGATCCGAGATTCGCACGGCTGATCGACTCGGTCCGCGTGCACTGCCCGAGGTTTCGAGCTTTTGAAGGCGCAAACGTTTTGCACGCGTTGGGGGTGCTTCAAGCGGATCTCGGCGCCCTGGCAGTCGACGAGAAGCTAGCAGCGCAACTGGGAGAGGTTGTGAAGCGAGAAGCCCGTGCGATGATCCCGCAGGCCGTTTCCAACACGCTCAACGCGTTGAGCAAGCTGGATGTCGTGGCGGCGGCGGTGTCGCCGACGGGGTGGGCGGGCCTTGCCAAGGCGGCGGAGAGGACGGCGCGCGAGATGAAGCCGCAAGAGGTCTCCAACTCGCTCAACGCGCTGAGCAAACTCGAGGCGGCGGCGGCGGCGGTATCGCCGGCGGGATGGGCGGGCCTGGCGATGGCGGCGGAGAGGACGGCGCGTGAGATGAACCCGCAGGCCGTCGCCAACACCCTCAACGCGTTGACCAAACTGCATGCGGTTGAGGCGGTGGTGTCGCCGGCGGGTTGTGCGGGCCTGGCGGAGGCTGCGGAGAGGACGGCGCGCGAGATGAAGCCGCAAGAGGTCTCCAACTCGCTCAACGCGCTGAGCAAACTCGAGGCGGCGGCGGCGGCGGTGTCGCCGAAGGGGTGGGCGGACCTGGCGGAGGCGGTCGGCAGGACGGCGAGTCAGATGAACCCGCAGAACGCCGCCAACACCCTCAACGCGTTGGGCAAGATCGAGGCGGCGGCGGCGGCGGTGTCGTCGGAGGGGTGGGCGGGACTGGCGGAGGCGGTGGAGCGGACGGCGCGCGAGATGAACCCGCAGGACGTCGCCAACATCCTCAACGCGTTGACCAAGCTGGACGAAACCGGATTACTCTTAACCTCCACGCGGTGTCCAGTGGAAACGCATTTGACAGCAACAACGTCAGTGTAAGTCGGCCAATGTGCTGACAGTAACAACGTCAGACGAGTAAACGTATCGGGCCTCGTGCAGCATCATCGCACGGGG
>Ga0307489_10002974_pt1 | contig 11280 bp, 25 predicted proteins | sample SB12metaG_FD_202247 | JGI IMG/M metagenome (GOLD analysis project Ga0307489, IMG submission 202247) | Sea-ice brine microbial communities from Beaufort Sea near Barrow, Alaska, United States - SB 1.2 | ecosystem: Environmental > Aquatic > Marine > Coastal | place: USA: Alaska | collected...
TGCGAGGTGTGCGGTTGCAGCCTGACATCGAACCAAGCTTTGGAAGCTCACGTGCTCAGCGCGCGCCATCGGCGGCGTGCGGCGGATGCGGCGGGGCGCGGAGGCGCGGGCGACGGGGGCGATAGCGCCATCGGCGCTACCGACCAGGGCGGTGTCACCGTTAGCCAGGCCGTCATGGCGACGGTCGCAGTCGGCGCCACCGCCACCGCTCATCTCGTCGTGCATCGCCCGGCGGCAGAACAAGCACATGCACAGCTGTCGTCGCCCGCCGACATCCATCTCGTGAGTGCGCAAGTGAGCCCGCGCCGGTAGGGCCAGACAGACGATGCCTGACACGTCATCCAGTAATCGTGAGACCCTGGCTGTTAGAGTAGAACAGTACACATGACGAAGCGAGCATTATCCGTGATAATGCCGTCCACGTCATCCTGTATACTTTAGACCCTTGCTTCTAGCGTCAAACGGCATCACATAACGTGGCGAGCAATATCTTTCAGGCCCAATGCCTGCCATCTCATTATGTATACTTTAGACACTCGCGTCTTGAGTTAATGGAATCACATGACGCGGCGAGCATTATTTGCCAGGCCCTACGCGGCGGGCGGAGGTAACGGTGACTCTGGCATCCGGCGAGTCCGCGCTAGCCACGGCAGTGGCGGTGGACCCAGGAGACTCGCTGACGATCACGCTGACGCACGCGCCGCTTCGCCACATCGGCCACCTCGACGCCTTCATCGTGCTGCGGTTCGTCGGTGGGGCCTAAACTTACATAATTATGTCTTTCTAAGACGCTCAACATGGGCACGGGAAAACAGAGGAGCTGTCGTTGGGACAAGCAGAGATGCAACCGCGCTGCTAAAGTTGGACAGCTAGCACGCACTGTCAGCAGCTTGTCCCTTGGTAAACCACTTGAAGTGAGTTATTCCACTTAATACCTCGCATAAATGCTGAACCTGTACTGGAAAATTCGCCTCCGAGCATGTGAGGCCCTCGCCATGGGCACCACAGGGCAGGAATTTTCAGTCGTGCGGGGCTGGCGCATCCGCGCGCAGGATCCAGAGCTGAGGAGAGCGGGACTGGGGCCAACGTCGAAATACACACGCCCGAAGCGGAACCAGCAGAGGAAGCCGGACGGCTCGCCGGTGGTGCCAGGCAGGTCTCAATTCATATGCAGTAATTCCAGCTCAACTCTAGGCCTGATGGCCCCGATACAGCCTGACACGTGTTAAGCTATCAAACGTCACACGTGTACCTCATAAATTGAGCCCGCAAGGAATCCGAACCTAAGGCCCTGGTTTCTGGCGTACCTGTGCTAGGTGCGAAGGGGTTGGTCCTTGAGATACCTAACGAGGCGAGCTACAAGGACAAGGCGGAGCAGAGGCGCATTGACGACGCCCTGTTCGCGTCGGAGCAGAGCCACGAGCGCGCTACGCTGCGGAGGGAGCTGGCGGGTGAGCTGACACCGGCGGTCTACCGGGAGCGCTTCCACCTCCTGCTCAAGGTGGAGCACTCGCAATCGCGGATCGACATTCGGTAGGCTGGAAGTGATGGATAGTGCTCGTCCATCATCAAACGCATCTTGAACCCTCGATTCGTGAGGACTCAAATGGCGTCCTATGACGAGGCGAGCAGTGTTCATATGTCCCTGACATCCGGCACTACGACATCGAGAACTGCCAGCTGGCGGCGACACATGCGTACCTCGCGCTGACTGTACCGGGGCTGGCCGAGTCGCGGCCGTCGGTGATGCGAGGTGAGGCCTGTCACCCTGTTGTTCAGAGTGTAGCAGTGTACCCGCACACACTCGCTGCGTCCTCCACAGCCGTGAGATAGAGACCGACGTGTGTGGGTGCTACTCTGTAGATGCGCTCCTGGGCTGCGTCGTCCTGATGAGTACGCCACCGCCTGTAACCTCACCATGTCTGATGCAGCAGACACACATGTGCGCGGCCCTGGTGCGCGGCGACGAGGTGACAGTGACGGGGCATGACGGCGTTAAGTACAGCGGGGTGGTGCACGTCGTCGAAGTGGGGCCTGACTGCTCGCTCATAGTATACCAGTGTACCTGTACCCACTCGCCGCAACCTCCTCTCTCGCGCGAGACAGCGGGATGGTGCTTGTTGTTTGCTGGGGCCTGGCAGGAAAGGTACATTTGCCGGGCGGCAGCTGACCTCAAGAGACGAGGGTTCACAATGTGTTGAAATTACTGCCTGTCCGTACGCGAAGGAGACGCGCGTGCTGATGCGGTTCTCACCCAAGTTCCACGCCATGCACGTCAACGGGCAGAGGTACCCACTCGCACAGTTCACGGTCAAGATCATTTTGTCATTGTTGCAGCATGCCGCAGTAGACGCCGCTGTGGATGGGGGGCGTCATCAACCATCGTTTCTGTTTCCGTCCACGCTGGACATCGGCGACGTGGTAGGGCGGTGCAAGTTTACAGTACACATTAGTCCGTTACTATAATATCATGAACTGATTTCAACGTTTGCTTTCGATTTCGACTTGCGCCGCTACAACGTGGATCCCGATGAAGCCGGGACTGCGGCCGCAAATCCGTTGCCCGCGCCGCTATTCAACAGCAGGCTAAATCAGGAGCAGACTACCGCGGTGCAGTGCGCGTTGCGGCGGGACCTCCGCACGCCGTACGTCATCTTCGGTCCCCCGGGAACGGGGAAAACCTCCACCATCGTCGAGCTCATCGCGCAGGTGGGGCCTGTTCGCAATTTCAAAGGCATTATGCCTTCAACACATTCGAGGGGAGCGGGTTCATTACAAATACTTTCTGGTCTAAATAGAATCCTTCAACAATCGTTTCCAACACCCGGTTCTTGAATTCAATGGCCCCATGTGACATTTCGAGCATTCGCTGTCGGGCCCTGGCCGGCGGTCCTGAGGAGACCACCCCGAACCTCCCCAAGAGGCGTCGCCGAGAATGTTCGCGTGCTGGTGTGCGCTCCATCCAACGCGGCGAAGGACATGATCTGCCAGCGGCAGGGACTGAAGGACAATGCTCGCCACGTCATTAAACGCACTCTGAACGGACTGACGGATACAGCTTGCCACGTCATCAAACGCACTCTGAACGGACTGAAGGATAATGCTCACCACGTCATTAAACACACTCTTAGCGGTCTGACGGATACTGCTCGCCACGTCATCAAACGTACTCTGAACGGACTGGCGGATACTGCTTGCCACGTCATCAAACACACTCTGAACGGACGGACGGATACAGCTTGCCATGTTACTAAACGCACTCTGAACGGACTGCAGGATACTGCTTGCCACGTCATTACACGCACTCTGAACGGACTGCCGGATGCAGCTCGCAAAGTCATTGAACGCATTCTGAACCCTCTTCTCTTGAGTTGATTTGCATCCCATGACGCGGTGGTCACTATCCGTCCGACCGTAGCCAACGGCTGCTGCGGAGCGGCGGCGTGCAGCCGTCCAAATTGCTGTGCGTGAACGCGTTCGCCCGCTTCCCGATCGGGATTCCCGACGAGCTGATGCAGTCCTGCTTGTGGGATGATGCTCAGGCAGGGTTTATACATAAAGGGCCCAACTCATAACAAGAGAAGCGGAGTGTGGTCATGGGCAAATGGGCTGAACGGCCCTGGGTATACAGGCCCGAAATGCAGGCCCCAACTCGTAACAAAGGAGGCGGAGTGTGGGTATGGGCAAATTTGTGATCACTAACGTTCATCGAGCCCCAAGGCGCTTCACATGGTAAGCATGCACCAACCCCCTCAGCCATTTTCCGCGGACCGATCCTAAAGTCTGTATGTGTTGCTGCAGGTCGCATCGAGGGGAGGGGGGCACTTTTCTAAGCCCGTTTTGCAATAGTTTCCGTTTCGGCACAACTTCAGCACATTGGATCATCCTCTAATGGTGAGCAGAGTAACAAGATATGGAGGATCGATCTTCAAGATGACCATGAATCCTTACATCCTGTCGGTTTGAGGATGACCTTAAACTCGTAAAACAGCCTTAAAATCCTGAGGATGACCCCAAATCTCCTGTCATCCTGTCATCCTTTCGGTCAATCGGACAGTGTGACCACATCATATCTTGTTACTATGGTGAGGCTCTGGGCTCAGGGCGCGTGGCGTTCGCCGACGTCCGAGGAGTTCTGGGGCGCGGACGTGGTGGCCATGACGTTGATGACGGCAGGGCCTGCCAGATAATGCTTGCCACGTCATGTGATTCAGGGGCTTACATCCGTCCACTTCTCAGCACAGCCCTTGCGCCGTTCCAGTCGCTGGAAATCACTCAATTCAACCAGCGTATCCCGCAAACAGTGCTCACGTCAAGCCGAAAAGTGGACGAGTGTAAACCCCTGATGTTATCCCATTTGACTCAAGAGACGAGGACATACACTGTGGAGGATGACGTGGTATGCATGAATTGTCCAGCCCTTTATGACGGCAGCGAGGTACGCGCGCTCCGCCAACATCGTGTTGGACTCGCCCAACAAGTTCACCATGGTGGTGGTGGACGAAGCCGGGCACGCGCCCGAGCCCGAGTGCATCGCACCGTTCGCCAGCATGCTCGCCATCGGCGGGTCCGTGGCAGGGGCTTTGACTCGGCTTCACATGATCACTTTTCGTTTGATACATCGGGTGATTTTGACACGTTTTCAAACGGCACAGGTTGAGCTGTGGAACGGACGAGTGGAAGCCCCTTACACACGACCACTTCCCAGCGCAACGTCAGCAGCTTGTGTCGGATCAGTTGGGTGGTTGCATTGACCAGAAATGGGTCGGGTTGAGCCGAGAAGTGGAGGAGTGTAAGCCCCTGGTCCGTGGTGTTGGCGGGGGACCACAAGCAGCTGGCGCCCATCATTCGTTCGCCGGACGCCGCCGCCCTCAAGGTCAGCCTGCTGGAGCGGTTGTGTGCGTCTGGCCCGCACGCACCGGCAGGGGGTTATTGATGACATGCACCATACCGACGTGGATTCGACGGACCCAGTCCGCGCGTCCATCCGACCATTCACCCTGAAGTTAAATCATGTGGGCATGTCCGATCTTGGTACGAGTGCTGGTTCTCAATGGCCCTTTTGCCCGGACCCGGCCACCGGCCTCTACGACCCCCGCTTCGTCACCATGCTGGTGCGTAACTACCGCTCGCACACCGCCATCATCAAGCTGCCATCCGACATGTTCTACCACGGGCGCCTGGAGCCGCATGCCAACCGTGAGGAGGTGCAATCGCTCTGCGGATGGCAGGGCGGTGCAGCCTGCACCCGGTTTGACCGCGTATGGTTACAGCAATTGGAGCAAAACATCTGACCTGCTTGATGAACATTTTAGATTTTGATTTCAATTTCAACATGCGCTGCTACAGGATGGGACGGGCTGGAGACGCTGGACAGTGACTTCCCGGTCCTGTTCCACGGCATCGTCGGGAGAGACGAGCGGGAGGGCAACTCTCCATCGTGGTTCAATCCCGACGAGGCGCTGGCGGTCTGGCGGCACATAGAGTCGCTCATGGTGGAGCGGCGCAGATTGACCTGATGAGACCCACGCTTAAAGCGCCTGAATCTGAGTGCTCGACACTAAAACATGATACAGTGCTTTCAGTTTTTGCTTGACATTTCAACATGCGCCGCTACAATATGGCGATGCGCGGCACAGGGTTGAGCGCGAACCAGATCGGCGTGATCGCGCCTTACGCCAAGCAGAAGCAGAAGATCCGGAAGCTGTTGGAAGGGAAGGGGCTGGCCGGCGTCACTGTGGGCACCACGGAGGTAGGGCGAAGGGCCCGGCATAAATTGCTCGAGTTATCAGAGTGTTTCTGTTCAATTCGTTAGTTTATCGAGCCCAAAGGCGCTTTCACATGGTGAGTATCAATCAAGCCCCCCACCATGTCAAGCGTCACAGGGTGGATTCGAATATCTTTGTCCGGACCCTGTACCTTGGAGTTTCAGGGGAGCGAGCGGCGCGTCATCATCATTAGCACCACGCGAAGCAACCCGGACATGGTGGCCTTCGACGCGCGGCATCACCTGGGGTTCATTGCCAACCCGCAACGCTTCAACGTGGCGGTCACTCGCGCTCAGGCGTTGCTGGTGGTGGTTGGCAACCCCCTCCTGCTAGCGCAGGTAGGGTTCAAATGCGACGGACAACGTAGCCAGGAAAAGACTACTCGCCACGTCATACGATGCCAGATGATAATGAACAAATGCTCGTTCAAAATACGTGCCGATGATGTGGCAGGCAACGGATCTGGCAGATGTTGCTCGCCACGTCATGGGATGCTATTCATCACGAGGTTCCAAAATGCGTGCGTATGACGGGGCGGGCGCTGATTTATCGTCCCTCGGCGCGGGACAAGTGTTGGGGCGCGCTGCTGCGGTACTGTGTGGCGCGGGGCGGATACCGGGGCCCGCCACTTCCGGAGGCGTTGCTGGCGAACGACGTGGACTCCCTCGCGGGTGCCTTGGCTGACGTGAGTCTCGGCGGGGCAGGCGGAGGGGGCGGGGGGCGCGTGGACGGCGGGGGAGGCGGTGGTAGCGACGGCAGGGGTGGAGGCGGCGGCGGGGGGGGTGCCAGTGGTGGCGGAGGCGACGGTGGCGGAGGGGTTGGTGGTGGTGGTGGTGGTGATGAAGGTGGTGGAGGAGGTGGAGGTAGGGGAGTGCTCGGATTCTTCAACCGGTTACTCGGCCGCGGCGGCAGTGGCGGCGGGGCCGGCGGTGGGGGTGAGGGCAGCGGGGGTGACGGGGAGGGGGCGACCGACGCCGCCGCCGCCGCGATGGAGCACAGGGACAACTACAACCCCGGACTTGGGGCAGAGGGAGACCAGAACAACGACTACGCCGGCGGCGGCGGCGGCAGTGGCAGCGGCGGTGGCGTCGGCGTTGGTGGCGGCAGCAGTGACGGTGGCGGCGGAGGTGGGATATCTAACATCGATGAAGTCGACGAGTACGTCTACGTTGGCGGCGGCGGCGGTGGCGTTGGCCGGGCGGCGGATGCAGAGGAAACTGACACGGTGTCTCTGTCCACCGGGGTGGAAGAGTCGCCATGGCGTTCCGACGAGTAAGGAACGCTTTCACACAGGGCATGATGAGATCCCCTAGCACTATCTTCTCTAAAAACATGTAAGAAAGGTTTTGATCCTTAGAGCTCTAGTGCCTGGTCTGTACTCCGTACTAGATGTAGTACTTCGTACTACATGTAGTACTTCGTACTACATGTAGTACGGTCGGAGTTTGGTAATCTGGCCAAAAGTCAAATGTGTTGCGGTGATTTGGCCAAAAAGCAGACGGTACTACAAATTGAGATCCGTACTACGGAGCAGACCAGGCACTAGAGCTCTGGAGCTCTAGTCTTGAAATGTAAGACGGACAAATATATAGAACATTGGATCGTGGTGCGAGAGTGAACGTGGTGCGACCGGATTCAACGGACACGCGAGCGGCGCACCGCGTCGGCGCGGCGGGGTGTTGGGGGGGTGCCCACCTGCTGTGGCGCGGGTGCTTCAATCTGTCCGGCCGGGTTCAGTCTGTCCTGCAGCCACTCGTACACTACACTATCTAGGATCTAGTGATCGTTGAGTGATTGATCAAACTCAACTGGCACTCGTAGACCGTGACCCACTGGTAGCCAGCTTCACTTTTCTCGCACACCGCCGACACCGCCGCCCCTGACGCTCGCTTACTCCCCCGCACTCGCACACCATGGAGCCCGGCCTGGACTCGCTCGAGAACGCGAGTGTTGTCAGCATGCAGCAGGTCCAGTGGGATTCCGACGGCGGCGCAGCCTCGCTCGCCGCGTCCGACGCTCCGCCGGTGAACGAGGTGGAGGAGGAGGCTGCGGAAGAGGAGGAAGAGGAGGAAGACGGCAAAAGGTACCTCCGCGCCGCCCGCCCGCTCCAGGGCCTCGCCGACGCCGAGGCCCCCGAGGTGGCGCGCACGGATGCCCAGGTAAGGGGTTTATTGGAATCGGGCGTTCGACTCGTCGACTGCCACCACGAGCCGAGCCCGCGCATCAGTATGTGCCTTCACTCCGACTCTGAGTTTAGGTCACGCTCCGACCTCGTTTCGAGTGCTTGTACTCACGTGACCCTCCTGGGAGGTCAAGGCCCCCAAGAAAGTCGCGCCGCGCCGCGCGAAGCTGAGCGCCGCCGCCGCCGCCAACCTCGCCGCGGCCAAGGCGGCGTTCGACGCGTACATTGGTAACGCGGTGACGGAGACGTGGCCCGTCGAGGACCTCCTGCCGCTCTCGCTGCGAGCCACGTTTCTCTCCTCCTCCTCCGCGAGCAAGCAGAAGCTCCTCAGGAAGCGGCTCTACGCGTACCCCGCCGCCGCGTTCGACACTCTGTTTACCCTCGACGGTGACAGGGCGCTTCTCACCGCCGTCGCCTTCACAGCCTTCGAGCGGCACGTCAAGAGCTTCGCGGCGTGCGCGGCGCGGCGCGTCAAGGTAGGCCTCGACAGATGTTATCCGCACAGCTGTGTTTTTTTCATTCGACCCTCTCGAAGGTTTGCTCACTCCTCGGTGTGACGGCCCACGCCGGCGAACGGCAAGTCCACGCTCCTGGAGGGGCGCCCGTCTTATACGTCTTGGCGGTGTCACTCAGGTCAAGACACGAGGGCTCGCGGTGCGTCGGATGACGTCGGTGGCTGGTAATATGTGTCTGGCCCTGCGTGAAGGACCCCCGATTCGTGAACGAGAACGGCCGCAACGCCGTGTTCTGGGCCGCGGTCGCGGTCTCCAGGGAGGGGCGCCAGCAGTTCCTCACAGGGGGCGAGGAGGAGAGCTCGGAGCTGGAAGGCGCGCTACGGTTGAACCACATCGCTCGCGGCGCGCCGCCCGCCAAAAACTCCAAGGCAGGACCCGGCAGAGAGCCTATAATGGGGTCGGACCTGACCCCCCCATAATTGGCACCTGACCCCCGTATAGTGTGCGCCTAACCCCCCTTCACTAAACTCCTAACCCCCCTATACTGGGTACCTGAATCCATATAATGGGCACTAAACCCCCTACAATGGGTACCTGACCCCCCTAGAAGGGCGAGGAGGTGGAGGCGGACGCGGAGGAGGAGGGCGCGCTGCGGGTCATCCACGGCGCCGACCGCGCACCGCCCGCCAAGAAGTCCAAGGCGGGCGTTGCTCCTGGGGTGTGGGGCTCGCCGCTCGCTGGCGTGGGTGGCCGGATTGAGGAGTAAATGACCTGACCTGCTAGGGGGTCCAATGAATCAAACACAGCTGTGCTCAGCTTTTGCCGCGTTGACTTTTCAGTTGACGGCAAGGCCGCAACCCCTACTAAACGAAATGTATGCATTTTTTACTGATAGTCCCATACTAATGTTACCCCTGTCGCGTTCGGTCACCGCCGCTTCGATGCCAATGTGCAACTTTGAATATTGCAGACGCCTTACAATGCGATATTCAATATATAGTCACGCCTTCTCTCCGCCGGACGCTTGTTATCGCCGTCAGTGCCACTATTGATACCGCCGCTACTCTTGTGACCGGCACGGGCGTCCCGTGCCGTGCTAGTGTAACCACCGCTGTTGGAGCGCTGATCCTGGTAGTAGCTCCCTTGATCCCGCTGGTCTGTCGCGCGGTATTCTTCGTCGCGTTGCCACCCTCCAAACCTGCCGCGGCTGCGGCTACCCGACCGGCCTCCGCCCTCGCCAGCCGACCGACCGCCTCCCTCGCTGCCCGACCGACCGCTGCCCAAGCTACTGGACCTATCGCCTCCCTCCCTCGCCGCCCGACCTACCTCCGTCCTCGCCGCCCGACCGACCTCTGCCCTCGCCGCCTGACTTACCACCGCCCACGCTGCTCGACCTGCCCCCGCCCTCGCTGCCCGGCCGACCACCGCCCTCGCTGCCCGCCCGACCGCTCTCGCTGCCCGACCGACCGCTGCCCACGCTGCTCGACCTACCTCCGCCCTCGCTGACCGGCCGGCGGCCGCCCTCGTTGTACCAGCGCAAGTTGAATTTGAAAGCAAAGATTCAAGGCGATTCTTCATATTGTACTTTCAAGCACTTAGTTCCAGGCGCTTTCAACATGGATTTGATAGGGTCAGCCTGCACCGCCCAACCTCGTAGTTCCGCGGAGTGCCCCGGGCGTCCTCTCTATCACCCCCGACGCTACCGCCTCCGAATCCTCGCCCTGGAGATCTGCGGTCGTCTGCCCTGGTGTCGTCGCGCCTGCGGAACCCGCGCACTGGGGAGCTGCGGTCATCCTCCCTAGTATCGCCGCCACGCCCGCCGAAACCACTCTCTGGGATAGGGATACCGCGGTCGTCCTCTCGCGTGTCGCTGCGGCCGCGCCCGCTTAACCCAGAACCTTCCCTAGTATCGCCGCTGCCGCCGCTGCTGTCGCCGCCGAAGCGGCCGCCGTAGCCGCGCCCCGCGTATCCACTACGCCCGCCGCGCTCCCTGCCGCGGTCACCGCGGTTGCCGCCGGCCAGGGGCTTACACTCGTCCACATCTCAGCTCACCCTGAGCCAGTTTTGGTCATTGAAGCCACAGCTAGCGTCCACTTCCCAGCCTGACCTGAGCCGTTTTCGTGACGAACACACACAATCTAGCCCACAAAAAGTGCTCATGACCAGCTGAGAAGTGGAGGTGTGTGGCCAATGAAAAACGTTTACGTTGAGCTGAACGTGGACGAGTGCAAGCCCCTGCCCCCTGTGCCGCGCTCCCACGGCGGCGGGCGCGGGCCCCGCATCCGCCGCGGGCCCCCGTGCGGCCGGTTCGGATCCACTGGCATCCCCTTCATGTACGGCCCCGATTGATATACGACTATCAAGTCACTCTGACTGCTGCCAAAGCACTCGCACCGCTACATTCAACGTTCCAGTCAAACTCCAGTCAGCGCTCCCATCAATCACACAGGCTGGCAAGTATCAACTCACTGGCCGAAGGTTTTTCTCACTCGATACATGCGGGTGTAGGCAGGAACACGAATCGTCTTTCACTTATACATAGGTTGGTATGCATCTCAAAGGACAAGGGTACCAAACGCAGCGCGGATAATGTTCGGTTATATGCCCCGCCTTGATATCTGACACGACCTGCTGGCCGCTCTGCACCCCCTGCAGCCGCTCCCTGGCCACCTCCATCACCCCAAGCGGCGAGATGGGCAGGAAGGTCACCTGCGCTCGATCGCGCTCCGCAGCGCCGAGAAATGCCGCTTCCACGGCCTTTCGGTGGGCGCGTTCAGACATGTCGATGAAATCAATCATCACCAGCCCGCCGATGTCCTGGGCCTCGCCATTTGTTCTCTACCAGTTCGCTCACAGTATACCAGTATACCAGTGT
>Ga0307489_10002975_pt1 | contig 11280 bp, 13 predicted proteins | sample SB12metaG_FD_202247 | JGI IMG/M metagenome (GOLD analysis project Ga0307489, IMG submission 202247) | Sea-ice brine microbial communities from Beaufort Sea near Barrow, Alaska, United States - SB 1.2 | ecosystem: Environmental > Aquatic > Marine > Coastal | place: USA: Alaska | collected...
GCCAGGCTCTTGGCGGCGCCGGCCAGTGTGTAGCGGCGCAAGTTGAAACTGAAAGCAACGTTTGAAAGCGGTTCATCACATTTTGGTCTCAAGCGCTGAAACCAGGCGCTTTCAACTCAGATTCGAAGACTGTCAACCTGAACCGCCCCACCAGGGCGCAGCTGAGCATGATCTGGTGGTGGATGGGCAGCAGCGGTGCCGAGCCTTCGCTAGCCCCCGCCACATCGCCGACCCCCCCCGCCGCGCCCGCCCCCGCGCCGGCGCCGGCACCCGTGATGAGCAGCAAGGCCACCTCCTGCGACGGCACCACGGCGTAGCGGCGCAAGTTGAAATTGAAAGCAATTTTTGAAAGCGGCCGATCATATTTAAGCTTCAAGCGATCAATTCCAGGCGCATTCAACACGGGTTTCATAGGTTCAGCCTGAACCGCCCCACCACGGCGACCCCCCCGCCGGGGCACTGCAGCATGCCCGCCACGGTGGCCACGGCGCCGCCGGCGGCGCCGCCGCTCTCCAGTCTCCCAACGATGCCCTCCGCCGGCGCGCCGTCCGGCCCCGCGGGGGCCGTGGTGTGGCACAGGCGCAGGAATGACTCCGCCGCCGCCGCCTGCCGGCTGTCGCACCCCGCTGTACCGGCGCGAGTTAACTTGAAAGCAGAAGTTGGAAGCAGTATTTCGCACTTTAGTTTCAAGCGCTCAGTTCCAGGCGCTTTCAACGTGGGTTCGATAGGGTCAACCTGCACCGCCCTACCCCGCCGCCAGGCACAGCACGCGCCGCGCCGCCGTGCCCACCGGTGTCACCACCGCCCACCAGGGCCCTGCAATCGGCGCTACGACGACGTTATAATTAGAGTTACGACGTTACAATCGGAGTTATGACATTTAATGACAAGCGCACGCTCCAAAATATATGTTAACTCAAGACGTGTTGAGTAAAAATGTCCGAAGATCACATTTTCGAACGTGGGCTTGTCTTGAAATGTCATACGACGTTACAACCGGCGTGAGATGAACGCGGAAATAAGTTGGCAGGCCCCGCCGCGGAGCCCGTGGCGTTGCGGCGGAGCAGGCCCAGCGCCACGGCGACCGCGCCCCCGGCCAGTGCCAGCTGCCGCGCGGTGCTGTCCGCCCCCGCCAGGGTGTGGCGGCGCAAGTTGAATTTTGAAAGCGTAGTATGAAAGCATTTTCGCATGTTCTACTTTCAAGAGCTTACATTTAGGCGCTTTCAGAGTGGGTTTCATAGGGTCAACCTGCACTGCCCTACCAGGGCCGCCACTAAGCTCAAAGCATCCGCCGCCGTGGCGTCCGCCTCCGGTCCGCCCGACGCCTCCCACCGCGCTGCCACGTCATCAAGCCACGTCAGCGCGCGCGGCATCAGCGCCGCAGCGGCCACCCCCGTGCCAGAGCCTCGCAGACGTCGCTCGCCACGTCATAGGATGCCATGTAACTCAATCAGCGAGGGCTCCAAAAACATGTCAGTGACGTGGAGGGCAAAAATTGCGTGTCCCTTGCTCGCCACGTCATAGGATGCCGTTTAAGTCAGGAAACTAGGGTTTGCAATGCGTGTCGATGACGTGGCGGGAAAAATGTGACTATCCCCACCCTGTGCTGGCCCCGTGGTCCAACCCAACGAGGCGAGCCGCCGCCGCCGCCCGCGCCGCCGCGCCCGCCGCCGCCTTCCCCAGTGTCATCGCCGCCCTGCGGTTGTCACTCTGCGTCATCGCTTTGTTGTTCACCTCCCCGAAGCCGCCCTCCGGGGTCCACCCGCGGCACATGCGCTGGTAGAAGGTGGCGGAGATGGGGCGAAGGGACTTGGCGGGGGACTGCCAGTCGGCCTGGTGCTGCGCCGGGGGGACGTCGAGTAGGGCCGGACACGGGACATCGTAGGATGACATTCAACTTAACAAAACGAGGGTCCCGCAGAGCGAATGAAAAATGGAGAGACGGTTTCGCACGAGTAAGGAGGCGACAGGCCTTTGCCCTCGCCACTATGAGGGTTACGCATGTGGTGAATGGCGAGGCCGCTTGCGAGACGGCTTATGCCGTGAAGGGCGAGGCCGGCCCGCGGCCCGCGGCCCCCGGCGCGCGGCCCCACCGCTGGCGCCGCCGCTGAAGCCCCATCCGCCGCGCCCGTTGTCGTTGTGGTCCGCGGCGTTGTTGTTGGCGTGTTTGCACAGCCGCGTGTACACCTCCGAGCAGGGGCTTACACTCGTTCACGTAGGAGCTCAATTTGAGCAACTCCAGGACACGTTCATGCGCTAAGTCGGGTTATACGGTGGACAAAAGAGCTCAAGTTGAGCTGAATTGGGAACGAGTGTAAGCCACTGCCTCCGAGTCGATGGCCTCCCTGGGCGGTTTTAGCGAGTCCAGCCGCAGTTCCTCCATGGCCAGGCTGGCATCCTGCGCCGCTGCCGCCGCGTTCCGCGCCTAAATGTAGCGGCGCAAGTTGAAATTGAAAGCAAAGTTCGAAGGCGGCTCATCATATTACAGTATCAAGCGCTTAGTGTCAGGCGGTTCCAACATGGGTTTCATAGGGTCAACCTGCACCGCCCTACCTGGTCCGCCGCCGCCGCCCGCACCGCCATCGACTGGCGCACCACCGCCGCCGCCGCCACCTCCGACTCCCTCGCCATAGCCTCGGCCGATATCTTGGCGCTGGTGACCTCCACCGCCTCGCGCTCCCGCTTCACCTTCCACTCCGCCGCGCGCCGCGTCACCGCCTCCACCCGCTTCCGCCGCTTGCCGGCCTCCACACAGGGGCTTACACTCGTCCACTTTTCGGCTCAACTTAAGCGCTTTTTGCGGGATAGGGGTACATTGAGGGGTTGTCTAGGGGGTGTGTAGGGTGTGTTAGGGAACATTAGGGGGTGTCTAGGGTGTATTTGGTGTCAGAAGCGGCTCAGGTTGAGCTGAAAAGTGGACGAGTGTAAGCCCCTGCCTCCACAGCCACGCGGTCCAGCTCCTTCAGGTACCGATAATCCTCGCGCGCCTTGGCGTCGCGGTCGCGGGTGTCCGGGTCGCAGTAGAGGAGGTCCTCGGCGGTGAGGCGCGGGGTGCCGGGGGCGCGCAGTGCCGCCATGAGGGCGGGGGCGCCGGCGCCGCCCGCGCAGATCAGCGGCACGCCGGGCGAGTGGGGCGTGCCCATGCCGGCGAACGTGGGGGAGGGTGCTTCCCCCGCCGCGGCGCAGGGCTTGGCAGATGATGCTCGCCACGTCATGTGATACCAATGGACTTGAAGAATATGGGTATAGCATGTGAAGGGTAACGTGGCAGGCATTCTCAGCCAAGGCCTACCATAGCGGCGGCGGCGGCGGCGGCGGCATCGGCGGAAGCGGAGGGGGTGGTGGGTATGGTGCTGAAGGGCGGGCGCGCCGAGTTGGGCCGCGGTCGCTGCGCCGACTTGGGCCGAGCGGCGGCGGACTGTGGCCGAGCTGACTGCGGGCGTTGGCGGCTGGTCACGGCGCCACCTCCCCCGCCTCCGCCGCTTCCGCCTCCGCCTCCGCCGCCTCCGACACCGCCGACTGACCCTCCGGTGCCGCCTGTGCCGCCGCCGCTGCCGCGCAGCGTCCGCGAGGGGCGCGCCGAGGCCGGCCGCAGGCGCCCGAGGAAGGGGATCATCGACCGCGCCGAGGCCGGCCGCGTGATAGGGCCTGCCAGATATTTCTCGCCACGTCATGGGATGCCATCTAACTCAAGAAACGGAGGTTCAGTATGCGTGTCGAATTCGCGGCGGGCACGGGCAATAGCAATATCTACCAGGCCTTACCGGACAGGGCTCCACGCGCGCGGGCTGTACTGCTCCACCGCGCGGGCCATGCTACCCGCCGCCCGCGCGCCCTCCGTCGCAGTGCGCGTCGCCGCCGTGGAAGCGGAGCTGCGTCGCCTGTATGGAGACGGGGTGCCATGGCCTGCCTGTGCTGCATACTCGTATCTCGCCGGCGACCCTTTCCCGTTTGGTGTGGTGGCCGACGCCGATGCGGGGCGCGGTGTCGCCGATGTGGGCCGCGAGTGTACCGGCGTCGACTCCCACTAGTAGGGAACCCAGACACCAACAACAAAGTGCAAACGCGTTTGGGGCGGCTGCAGCCGAAGCCTTTGTCTACACTTCGGGAATTGCGTGAGCTAGCAATTCAACAAACGTTTTTGGTCCTCGAGACGGGCTCAGGATGAATTCACGCTGGTGCGGTCCACGCGCCACGTTAGGTTAGCGAGTTGCGTATCGAAGTGTCGACGAATGTTTTAGAGCCGCGCGTGTGTCGGCGTCGGCCACATTCGCCCCTGCCGTGAAGTCCACCCTCTTGTCTTCACCCATCCTCGCCGAAGCTGGCAACTTGTGTACCCAACTGGGCACCGACGCGACTGGAGTCGAATTATCGTCAATTGTGTTCTCTCCTTCTCAACCGGCACGGCGCTGCGGCACGACGAGTGGAGTATCGACGAGCGCGGGCGCCGGCAACGGGTACGTGGAAGGCGCGGCGCGGGCGCGTCCGAGTGAGCGCAACACCTGGCGTCGAGCAATTCAACAACGTGCGTTCAGAGGTCTGTGGGGGTGCGTTGGCGCTTGGAGGAGGTGGGGAAATACCAACCCGATTTCGAGATTCGAAAGCCCAGAAAAACTTGCGCCACGCGAGCCGCCGGAGCGCGGTCCTCGGGCGAGAGGCGCAGGCTAGTGCGCCACACTACGCCAGCGCAACTCAACACACACCGAGCGACGATGTCCGACCTCGACTGGGGTGAGCGCTACCCCCCAAGCGTCTCCTCACCCGGCCCCATTCACCCCGCGCACAAACGTCAAACGTTGCCTCCCAGCCGCCAAACCGCCCAACAAACAACTCCATTTCTTCCCCTCTTGGCTGGACCAGCAACCTCCCGTCTCCCTTCCCCTCAGCGCTGCGCTGCGCCGCCACCGGGTGCTCTGCTCACATTCGAGAACGCTTTCACTGCACCGCGGCGGTTACCCTCTTCCCGTGTCACCTTGCCTCCATCTCGCCTGCCCTCCAGGTCCAAACTCACCAAACACCCCGTGCCCATCTCTCACCTCAAACGTTCGTCTCCCTCGCCCGGCTTTGTGTTTGCATCTCCAAGTGTGCGCCCCCAAAGCCCGCCCCCCTCGTGTGCCCACTCCTGTCCACTCCCCACCCAGCGCTCCCGACGTCCCCGCCCCAGCGCCAGCGCCACCCCTCTCGCCTTCCCTCCATCTCCACACTCAAACAACCCGTCCCATCTACAACTCGTTTCTCACCTCGACCAAACCAACAACCCGCACCGCGCGCAGACGACGATGACTTCGAGGTGACCGACGTGTCGGAGACGGCGAAGGCCAAGGAGGTGGAGGTGTCGGCTTTCGCGGGCGAGGCAGGGACCGCCGCGGCGTCCCCTTCGCAACTTCACTACCCTTGCCTGCCGTCCTTGAAACCACTCAAGTTGTCCCAACCTGATATCTTACAGAAGCTGTGCTGGTGGTGGAGGGGAAAAGTGGACGAGGATGCGGGCAGGGAGGAGGGTATGGCCAGGGAGGCGGACGCGGCGAGTGTGTGTTGAGTTGATACACCGGCACACTACGAGCAAACAGTCAGGTCAAGCTGCAGAGGGGACGAGGGTGCGGCCAGTGGGCAGGGGACGCGGATGCGGCGAGTGTGTACGGGTACACCGGTACACTATGAGCAGACAGTGAGGGTGAGGTGGCAAGGGAACACGGGCGCGGCCCTGCCCTGGGAGCCTAACCCTAAACCCTAAACCCTAAACCCTAAACCCCAAGGGAACTCGGGCGCGACCCTGGGAGCGGGACGCGGAGGAGGAGGCGGTGGCCGCGGTCAAGAAGAAGCCGGTCTACGTGAAGAAGAAGGTGGGGCCTCACACCGCTTCCCTAGCGGCCAGGCCAGGGAGGCGAGTGTGTACGGGTACACCTGTGCACTTTGCGCAGAACATCAGCCAAGTAGTCCGCACGTCTGTATCAGCATTCACGCTGCTTTGAACTCCAGCGCGTTACCCGACGGGTCATGGAAGAACATAGTTCACTGCTCGCCTGCCATCAGGGCCTATCACACGTTCCCTGACTGTTTGCTCATAGTGTACAGGTGTACCCGTACACACTCGCCGCATCCTCCTCCCTGGCCTGGCCGCTCGTTCCCTGACCGTTTGCTCACGGCGTACCGGTGTCCGTGTGACATGTCACGCTTACTCTGAGATGGGAAACGGTTTCAGGGACAAAACGAGTGGCAGGTGAGCGGAATGGGAAGCGAGTGGTGAGGGCAGGGAGGAGGATGCGGCGATTCACCATGAGCAAACAGGCAGACTGAGGGTGCGGCGGGGAAAGTGGGCAACGCAGGAGGCGGTGGTCCCTTACAAACTCGGGCCTTTTCCCGTGTGTGAAAGAGAGGCTGCGTTGGCAAAGAGGCCCTGGGCGACGCAGGAGGTGGTGGAGGACCCGACCCTGGACGACCCGCTGGCGGAGAAGCTGCGCCGACAAAAGCTGATCGAGGACGCCGACCTGGCGGCAGGGGCTTACACTCCTTCACTTTTCAGCTCAACCTGAGCCTTTTCTGACACAAAATACACCCACCCCCCCCCCTAATACCCCCTAATACCCCCTCATACCCCCTGATACCCGGACATACCCCCTGAACAACCCTTAAACGCACCCCATATCCCACAGAAAGCGCTTACGTTCAGCTGAGATGTGGACGAGTGCAAGCCCCTGGCTGGCGGCGGCGAAGGACCTATTCGGCACCGACGGCGAGGAGGTGGACCTGAGCACCTTCAACCCCAAGAGCGAGAAGGAGTTTGTCAAGTTCGGCACGCTGCTCAGTGCCAAGTTCCTGAGCCCCGTGGAGACCAGCGGCTTCTACAAGGAGGCAGGGGCTTACACTTGTTCACGTTAGAGCTCAACTTGAGCAACTGCAGGACATATTCATGAGTTGAGTTGGAATATACGGTGGACAAAAGAGCTCAAGTTGAGCTGAAATGGGAACGACTGTAAGCCCCTGCAAGGAGGCTGTGAAGTCGTTCGTGAAGTCGGCGTGCAAGAAGATGAGCGCGGCCGAAGTGAAGGAGATCGAGACGGCGCTGGTGGCTATCCGCAACGACAGGGTGAAGCAGGAGAAGAGCGAGGTGGGGCGCGCCATTGGCTGCTTTGGCCACGCGTTAACGTAAATCCCTAAACCCTAAACCCTAAATCCTAAACCCTAAACTCACCTAACCACCTGTTCTGCGCGACGTCTGGGGCACTTTGGCCATGCCTTGACGGCAAAGCTTGAGCACTATAGACACACGTCGACACATATGTCACTCTTTTGTGCGAGGGTCTTGGGCACTTTGGCCACGCCTTGACGTTCTACAGTATGCTTACCACCTGTTTTGCGCGACGTGGTTTGGGGACCCTGGCGCCGGGCTAAAATTGCGGCGCCCGTGGCGATCGGCAAGGGCAAGGGGAAGAAGTTCCTGAACTCCGGAGGGAAGGCGGACAGCTCCGGGCTCGAGGCAGGGGCTGACACTGGTCCACCTCTCAGCTCAACTTGAGCCGTGCGTGACACAAGAAAACACCCTACACCCTAAACACCCCCTAACACCCCCTAATACTCCCTTAACACGGGCTGCACGACCCCTACGCGCATACCCTATTTCATACAAAGCGCTCAAGTTGAGCCGAAAAGTGGACGAGTGTCAGTTCCTGGCTCGAGGACTACAAGTACAACAACGCCTCCATCGACGACGATTACGATTTCATGTGATCGTGAATGCGGTTTCATGTAAGAGTTGCGTAGTCGGGGTGGCGTGTTAAATGCAGTAGCAGGGTGAGTGTTCTAGCGCGGCGGGGTGAAAGGGGTGTGTGGCAACGTGGTGAAAGGGGTGAACGGGGTGTGCTGCGATGGTGAAGGCCTTTCGATTCTTTGAGGAGATTGATGAGTGAATGTAGAATGCACTTTCGCTGAACTCATCTCCTACAAATAAAACGAATTCTACGGTGCAGCGAACGAACTGACAACGGCAATACGCAACGCACGCACCGCTCCTAAACCGCCACGGCGTCCCGCGCCGCCCCAGCGCCTAATATCCCGGCGGCAGCGAGCTTGGCGACGCGCGCCGCCTTGGCCGCGCGCGGCGCCCCCGGCAACCCGGCGCGCACCAACGCATCCGCCGCCGCGCCGAGCGCCGCCACGGCCGCCTGGACCCCCTCCGCTGCCGCCAGCACCTGGGGGGCGGGCAGCGCGCCGCACATCGCGCCCACTGCGCTCGACGACCCCTCCACCGCCGCCACCGCCGCCTCTGCTGCACCCTCTCCTCCCGCCTCGGCCTCTTCTCCCGCCTCGGTCTTATCGGCACCCTTACTTTTGCCCTTAGCCTTTGCCTTTTTGCCACCACCGCCGCCGCCGCCAGCCGTGACCGCCTCCGCCGCCTCCGCCGCGCGGCGTGCAAGGGCGTGGAGCACGGGAGCGGTCCAGCGAGGCGCGGCGAGCAGCAGGCGCGCACACACCGCGGCGCGGAGGTCGCTGCCCCCCGCCGCGCCCTCGGCCAACCCGGCGTCGGCCGAAAGCGCCGCCGCTACGGATCCCATGGGTGCCAGCTGTGCCGCCGCGCCGGTCGCCAGGGTGTCGGCGATGATGCCGGGCAGCTCGGCCTCCAGCTCGGCGGGCGCGGCAAACGCCGGTCCGCCGCCGCCGCTGACTGACTCGGAGGTGCCGCTAGCTGCCTCGCCGCCGCTGCTGATGGCGTCGGCGGCGGCGGATGCTTCCGCGGCGACGGCGGCGGCGACGAGCATGCCGTACACGGCGCGGCGCGCAGCGTCGTCGTCGCGGCCGGCGTTTGCGCGAGTCACCACCACCGCCGCCGCGGGCCACGCCAGCGACGCGCCCGCCCACGGCGACCCGGCGTCGCCCAGGCTCGCCAGCGCGCGCGCCGCCGCCGGCGCCACCGCCCCGGCCGCCGCCCAGTCCGGCGCCCCCGTCAGCAGCGTGGCCAGGAAACTCACGCTCAGCGCCAGAGGCGCCGCGCGCAGGTTACACGCCACCGCCTCAACCGCCCGCACCGCCAGCGTGCAGTCCCGCCCTGGCGCCAGCACGGCGTACGCCACCGCCCGCAGCGTGGCGGGGCTCAAGCTCGGAAGCGACCCCAGCAGCATGATCGCCGGCGCTTGGCACGCTGCGAGCGGGAGGCGCGCGAACGGCCCGGGCTTGGCCGGCGCGCGCGGCGCCTCCGGCGTGGGCGGCGGCGGCGCCACGCGCGCGAAGAACGGCGCCAGCTCGCTCTCCACCCCTGCCAGTGCGCTCCCCAGGGGATCATCCGCGTTGAGCCCGCCAGTGCGCGCAGCGACGGCGCGTAGCACGTGCAAGGCCCGTGCCGTGGTGTTCGAGTCGTGGTGCTTGAGCTCCCACAGCAGGCGCGCGAACGGCCGCAACCAGCCTGCAGCCGCCTCGGGCGCCAGCACCGGGGTGGCGGTGGAGGCGGTAGCGGTAGTGCCGCGCGCGGCGGCGGCGGCGGCGGCGGGGAGCACGGCGGCGAGGAGACCCACGCACGCCGCGCGCCGCTCGGGCGGGCCCTCCACCACCGCCTTGGCCCACACGGCTCCCACCGCCTCCACCAGCCCCGCGCGCGCCTCCGCCGCCGACGGGCCCTCCTCCTCCTCCTCCTCCTCCTCCTCGGACTCCTCATCCATGTCCTCGTCCGCGCCGCCCCTCCCACCGCCGCCGGCGCCAGCGCCGCCAGCGCTCCCGCCACCTCCGAGCGACGGCTGCACAAGCGCGCCCCGCGCCAGGCGCAGCAGCTCTGGGTAGTCGCCCTCCGCCGTCGGCTCCGGCTCGCCGCAGGGCCCGGCGTCCAGCGCGGCGCCGTGCAGGGCCACCGACAGGTACGCCGCGACGGCGGCCGAGGCGGCGTCGGCAGCGGCGACGTCGACGACGGCGGCGGCGTGCCAGCGGAACGCCTGGTCCGTGCCCCCCGCGTGCCCAGCGTGCGCCATGGCCAGGTGCCAGCGCGTGGCATCCGCCGCCGCCGCCGCCGCCACGCCCGCCGTCGCCGCCGACACCGCGCTCAACAGCCGGCAACTCGCCACGTTAAACGTCACCAGAGCGTAGGGTTCGGTAGACAATGCTCGCCACGTCATCCAAGCATTTGAACCGTTATGTATTGAGCTGAACGGCAACTGGTGGCGAGCAATGCAATATCTGGCAGGCCCTACCAGAGCGCGGCGCTCCGCCCCGCCCCCCGCCGCCGCGGGCGCCACCGCTGGGAACACCGGCAGCAGGCGCCGCACCAGCGCGGGCAGCGCCGCCGCCGCCGCCGCCGCGGTGCCCGTGCCCGTGGCCAGGGGCTTACACCTGTTCACTTTTCAGCTTAACTTGAGCCGTGACTGACACAAAAATACCGTGCACACCCTAAACATCCCCCAACACCCCCTTAACACGGGTTACACAGCCCCTATCCCATAAAAAGCGCTCAAATTGAGCTGAGAAGTGAACGAGTGTAAGCCCTTGCCCGTGGCGTTGGCGTTGTCGATGAGGCGCAGCGCCAGCTGGACGCACGCCAGCGCCTCCGCCATCACCTTCACGTTTGTCACGTTGGACCCGTCCGTGTCGACGCCGCTCAGGCTGGGCGTCGCGGCGTCCCACGCGGCGAACAACAGCGCCGCCAGCTCCGCGGTGGCGGCGGGTATCCCCTCGCGGCAGGGTTCCGCAGAAAATGCTCAAAATGTCCCTCAACACATCCGCTAACCCTCATTTATTGAGATTAATAATGCCAACCAGGGTCTTTCAAAGATGATGAAGGGACGTGCAGGTGTGTGTACGGACTTTCCCCAAACAGCGAGTAGAACCCGGGACCACACAGACCCCAGGATTCCAGCGCGGCTCCACCGCTTGGCTTGACGTAGAGTATCGCACGGTTGCGGATTCAACGCACACATTTTAGGCAACGTAAAGGGTTGAGTGTGGTGCCAAATTTTACATTGGCGCCCTGAGTCGTTTTGAGGATTTTCCGGCGGGCCCGACCTCGCGGCCGTCGCTGCGCTCCGCCGCTGCCGCCCTCGACTGCGCCCCCCCACCGAAGGCGTCCTCCGCTGCCGCCGCCGCCGATGTCGGCGCGCGGCGGGCGCGGTGCGCGTGCAGCGCCACCCCCGCGCCCACCGCGCCGTCGCCCGTCACGCCGCGGATCCCCCGCTCCTCCTCGCCGCCCGCCCCGGAGCCGCCCCACCTCCATGTGTTGGCCACCACCCCGCCCGACCCGCTGCCAGCCTCGCCCCCCGCGCCACCGCCGCCGCAGCCGCCGCCGCCGCCGCCGCCACCGCCGCC
>Ga0307489_10002977_pt1 | contig 11274 bp, 18 predicted proteins | sample SB12metaG_FD_202247 | JGI IMG/M metagenome (GOLD analysis project Ga0307489, IMG submission 202247) | Sea-ice brine microbial communities from Beaufort Sea near Barrow, Alaska, United States - SB 1.2 | ecosystem: Environmental > Aquatic > Marine > Coastal | place: USA: Alaska | collected...
GGAACGCGCCACAGGCCGCTGCCTCGGCCGCCGTTCGCGGCGCTGGGATGTCCAACCCCGTGTACACACGTAGACGCCTGACGCCCTCGCCGAAACGCGTCCGGAGGCGGCGTCGATGCCGACGTGTACAGTCGAGTGCGTCGCAGTTTTTTCTTGTTTTATACGTTCGTCACTGATAAAATCTTTTTGGATTTTGCAGGATTGGACATATTCCCACACTGAAGAATCACAGATTGTCAGAATAGCCGCGGCCAAACCTATCTCCTCCGCCGCCACACGACGGACGGGGACGGGCCTTGGGGAATCGCTAGATGTTGCCTGTCCTCAGGGCGTCTAGAAGCCATATTGACCAGAATCGCCTGCGTTGCGCGGGGGGAGCACGGCCAGAAACGCCAATATGGAAAAAGTGACAAAAAACCAAAAACGGAAAATCTGACTTCTTTTTATCCCACCACCCAAACCAAGCGCCCTTTCGGGAGCGAGGTTACAAACTCACATGCTAAATCACATCGAAGCCAGATTTTCATTTTTTTACCCCAGTCAAAAAGTTCATGCGGTGGTATGAATATTCATAACCGTGATTTCATAAGCGCACACAGATTTCCGTACTTATAGACGCTAAAGACATCACAACTGTTTGTCAGCATCGGCGGGCACTTCGTTGATTCCTGGGAATTTCGTCGATTCGGGCGCGAGACCGGGGCGAAGTAGCGTGAGCCCAGTCCACCATCTACGGGGAAACAGCCCGAGTCTAATAAAAAATTGGGGTTGGAACGCGCGATTCCGGAGTCTACACCTCATTTGACGGGTGATGAACTCTCGGGCCCCATTAATCGAAACCGGTTGGAGGCTAATGATGAGCCTTGCGACCGGCTACTTTCGTTGTTGCCGACCGGCCGATAATCCTCCTGAAAAGGCTACCTAGGCGAGAAAAGCCGAGCGCGTGCATTGGCCAGGGATGGCGGGCTAGGTCGACAAAGGCGCGGCGGAACAGTCACCCCGCCCCCCCGCCCTCGGCGGACTCCTTGCCGCGGCGGCGGAGGCGGCCACCACGGCCGCCGTGCGCTTGATCTCGGGTCAGATACGCGTGTTGGGGGAGGCGTACGTGCACCTGTGGTTCCCTGCCCCGATGCCCCCGTCGGGTGTGACGCGGACGCGGATGCCGACCGCGCAGTTGGGGCTATCACCGCCTCGTGCGCATAGCGTATCTTCCCGACATACACCAACGCAAGGCGGCCATCGACAAGGAGATGGCGGCGGCACCGAACGCGCTGTCGATCACCCGTGACGCGCTGTCGGTCACCCGACACCCGGTCCGTTTCAAAAGTCCGTGTCTATTTTGGGGGAGCTTGTTGAGTGTCCACAGTTTACTGAATCCCCACAATTTTGATTACACGCGAACTGACTCCCTGTAGATACTGGCTTGGGCGTGCAGATTAGCTATCGAATGCTGGTACTGTAGTGCTGATTCATTCGGGCATGTCCAGATCGTCGATCTATTGTACACATGGGCAAAATGGGAAGGGAGGAAGGGCGAAAAACCACTTCCGCCGACCGACCGGTTTCGTTCCGGCCGGACCCGCGGCCCTCACAGTGTGGAGAGGGAACATAGAACTAGCGTGGGACACGCACCTACAGCCGGATACGCGCATGCCGCTGCTCGAGGTGCCGAAGCTGTCCGAATGTCCGGTGCTTCTGGCGCTCCGGGTGCCGCCCGTGGGGCCCATGATGTCCACGCACCCGTCGCGTCACGTGCCGTCGAGATTAGTAGCAGGACGGCAGAGCTGCGACAAGCAAGGAACCGACAGCAACCACCCGGCCAACCCCAGCTGTATCAACGAGACAGGTTGGGGAAAGCCAGGCGCTCACTCCCGGTGCTCGAGATCGTACGAGGAGAGCGAACGGCTTATGTTCGAGTGCAAGGAGCGAGAGGACCAGAGATGTCTCCCGCTTCCTGGCACATGCAGACCAAGGAAGGCCGCCGGCCACTTACCTATCCCCCTTCGATCCATCCGGGGTCGCGCTCCACCGGCAGCAACATACCTCGGCCACGCATATAACCTGCCGCCCGTGGTGCCGATGATGTCCATGTACCCGTCTCGTCACGTGGTGCGGATGCTGCCCGAGTCCCAGATGCTGCCCGTCCACGTATTACCCGTGGTGTCCATGCTGTCCGTGCTCTAGCGGCTACCCGTCGGGCCGATGATGCCCTAGGCTCCGATTTTGCCCGTGGTCACGGTGTTGTCCGCGGTGCCAATACCGCCCGAGTTCCAGACACCGCCCATTGCACCGACGCTACCCGAGGTCCTGCTGCTGCCCTTGGAGTCAAACCTGGTGCTGCCTGTGATGCTGACGCTACCCGTGGTGCTGGTGATGTCCTAGGAGCTGGTGGTGTCCGTGGAGACAGTGTTACCCGCAGTGACGCCCTTGGTTCGGGTAAAGCCTGTGGGGACGGCGCAGTCTCTGTTCCAACGCCCGACACCGACGACGCCGGGAACCGGGGAGGGCAACAACGTCACCGGCATGTGGGTGTGCGACAACAACGTCGTCTCCTCCGATATCCACACAAAGTGATACGCATGCGGGGCGGTGCGAGCAATATGGAGAGAGAGAGAGGGAGAGAGAGAGAGAGAGAGAGAGAGAGAGAGAGAGAGAGAGAGAGAGAGAGAGAGATAGAGAGAGAGAGAGAGAGAGAGAGAGAGAGAGAGGCTCCCGCATGAATCAGGAGACACCAGAAATTCGCCCTGGCCGCGGCGGCCCTGCAGAGATGGGGGATACTGCCCGCAATACATCAGGTGCCGCCAACGCTCCAGGCGACGGTCGGCGGTTTCGCCCCGCCAGTCTACATAACACGGAGGATAACGTGGAATGGGAGCCAGATCCTTTTGGCTCCCCTCATGGAACAGCCCGCTCGCGCAGAGAGTTTGATTCACCACCTCCTCGGGGAATACAAGGCAAGGACTCGACACGCCCAGCTCCTCAAGACGTTCGCGTCGCGCCAAGATGTGAAGCGCAGACGTCGAGCGTCCAAGAAGACGGAGCCTCGGACGGTCGAGGTCAGCCGTTCACCACCATGGTTGGTGGTGCTAATGAGACAGTAACTCCTGGTGGCAGGAGCGCTATTCAGGAGCACGGAGTCCCAGAAATGGTGTCACACGCAAACTTGGCCCGCCTCGTACATGGCCGCCGGTTCCCACCACCACCACACGCCCCTCACACTTCTGGCATGGAAACTACTAACCGTATCCCGCGAAGGCTCCTTCTCTCTTCGGGCAATCAGGCACCACATCCACTGTTCCCGAGGATTAGGAACTTCGAAATGGCGGCAGAAGACTTCTTATGGAGGGAGATTGCGGTAGACCACATGGGGCGAAGAATGGCCAGGAACTTACCTGAGAACGACGACGACACACACGTGAATACCGCCGGAGAGGCGATACGTTGGGTCCCACCACCGCCCCGTGCATGTGCGGCCGTGGAGGGTGTCGGAACGATGATGCACAACGTCCCACCACCGCCACCTTCGCGGTCACTTCATAGGCGCCATGTCCCACCTCCGCCACCTGCGCCACCACCACTTCCGACGACTGCGTACTTGGTTGCACAGGAGGTTCCGGCCACGATGAACGGCCTGGCATTCGTACAAACCGGAATTGACACGCGTAGAGCAATACGACATGAACTGCATCCAACGACACCAATGCAACGAAACTTTCGGTTTGATTTGCCACCGATGGCAACACTGTGGACGCCGCCGATGCCACCGATGGCAACAATGTGGACCCCGCCGATGCCACCGATAGCAACAGTAGTGCGGTCGCCACCGATGGAGTCGGTGACACCGCCGGGAAACTGGGTTCAGGCTGTGAATATAGGCCCGGCGTCTACAGCTCTCGGAGGCATCTATGATAGTGGACACCAACGAGTCTTGCTGCATACTCCGTCGAACAGAACAACAGTGGCACCAAGCAGGCATCATGCTATGACGACTCTGCCGTTCCTGCTGATACAGTCCACGCAACCCCATCCTATGATGCCGCCGCCACCCGGCACCTATTGCAGGACACCTCAGGAAGCTGTGCCCCCGCCCCCCTCTTCGCGGCCCCCGTTGCCCCCAGGCCCTCCCCCAGTAACCGTTCAAAGGCGCAACCACCTACACGGAGTGGGGGAAGCGCCGGATACTCCGGAGCTCCCGGCGGCTCTGACGTTGAATCGGGACCGAACGGAAGGAGGAATGTCCAGGCCGTCTGTCCTGCCACTGCATGTCACCCCGAGTTTAGCGCAACCCGGTGCTCGTGGAGCGCCAAATCGAGCTCAAGTCCCCCAAACCCCTGGATATTCTCCTGATCGCCCGTCTCCGTCGACTTCTCCGATGGGTGAGGTCCCCGCTGATATTCGATTCACAGCGGACCCCAGGTCTCCATTAGCCCCACCAGAACAGTCGGAGATGCTGGCTCCGAGCATCAATACCGATGCGACCAGGGAACACGTTCACATTCATGGGGCCCAGGGCCCGGGACAGGAAGATGCTAACAGACACGCGGACACGTTAGCGGATGAAACCGTCAATACACAAGACAGAAGCGAGACGCCGGCACCTGGGCAACACCAAGGGGACGCTGGGGAGACTAACACGCCCGTGGACGAGGAACCAGAGGAGGAAGGGACCCAGGAGGAGACCCTGGAGGAGACATCTGCGGCTTTCCTTCAGAGCATCGGCCGAGGAGGCGGAATGCAGCGTGTCGCTAACGTGCCGCACGGGGAAACATGGCAAATGGAGCTTGCCCGACAGTACCGAGTTCGGGCGGACTCAAATGCTCAGGAACTGACCATATCTCTGCAGAGCGCGATCAGTGACATCGGGATGGATAGGGACGGGTCATACCCAGACCCGAAAACACCCCGTTGGTCACAGCTGGTCAGCATCTTAGACAAACACGTAAACGATGTACTTCGACAACGCTGGTCCGAGTCAACGACACTCTTCAGACGTGTTCTTCACAGTCCCAAAACGATACATGCCAAGTTGAGATTGCAAGGATTGACAACCTGCCAGTACACACAGGGCGAGCCACTGGAACTCACCTTGGTGGCAAATGGGATCCACACGGGAGTCGTATTAGCGCCAAAATGGGAGTACATAGTGGCGAAGACAGGAGTTCTGTACGACTCGTCATCCCTCCGTGGTTGGCCGTACAACGAGGATCGACCGCAACACAATTCGTGGCAGAATTTCTGAGCGGCGGCAATGATCCCATGGTTGGAGGTTTTCTACCTGGACGAGAACCCCGCTTCTCGAGAGATCGAGACGGAATTTTGACCTCCCAAGTGGAGGCGTGGCGCACACCGCCGCTCTCTGTGGAGAGCTTAACAGGTGGTCGGTCGGCGGCTGCTTACACCGAGGAAGACGACAAAGCTGCTTTCGCGCGTGTCCTAGGCGCCTTCACCCGGGCCGGATCCCACCACGACCTAGGCGCCCTCACCACGAATGCCGCGACCGCCGCCTATGAGCATCTACTGCCGATAAGCGCAAGCGGATGTACGCGGGGCCCGACAGGCGGAGGGTGCTGGACAACAAGCGCAACCTCCACGGACATCACCACGACGCGCTAGAGACGGACCAACTGCTGGCGCTGGTATGAGACAGATTCCAACGCGGATGAGGGCGGCGCACACGCACCTCAGCTTGCCAGCTGATAGTCCAGTTCGGACAGCTCTCATCAACGCACCACCCCTCGCGGGAGGACCACCCCTCGCGGGAGGACCACCCCTCGGGCCACTCGAGTTGAACGTGACGGGATGGACAGTATGATCCCACCTGAAAGCCGAGGCACACCACCTCCGGCTCGTGGGGTGGCGGGAATGAACTCCTCTTCACCATCTGCCGCACGGGGCGCGTCTAGACTGGCGAGAGCACTTCCATCTGCGGGACAAGTTACCACACCAGATGACGACCAGTCTGGCGACGGAGTGCCAATACGCGCCGTCCGCGACACCCAGGAGGAGAGACCAACCCTGCCGACGTAGAAGAACACGAGGCGGCCTTCCAACGCGCGCAGGAGCTCGGCGGAAGCATGCTGCGCGACGCTCGACTGGAACATAACCGCGTGCCATGGCCTCCTACGTACAGCGACGTGTATGTTGATCTACTGCTCGACGCAGCGGGCCTAATGGATCCCAAGAGATATAAGCGTCCAATCTAGCCCCGGCGCTGATTACCAGGACGGGTCTCCCGGAGCGACGGGGCCTCTCCTCGCGCGACGCAGCTGTCCTTCCCCCAACATCATCGCCGCAGCGAGAGCCGTCACTTCCATTAACCGACGTTCTACGAGCGCCGCGGAGGTAATTGCACCCCCGGCACTGGGCATGGAACCTGAGGTGGTTGCCTTCGTCGCCGCACTGCCCAGTATGACAAACGTGTTCACCCGAAGAGGAAGAGACGCAGACCTTTCGAACACGCGCGTCAACTGCCCCGCGTGCTTGGAGCCCTTCCACATGGACGCCATGGTCCTCCTGCACGATGAATACGAGGGGCAAGAAGGGCTGGTGATGCACGGGCTCTGCCGCAACTGCATGCACACTTCGCTCTCGGTCGCGAGGCGGAGACACAGAGTCCACAAGTGCCCCCTATGCCGCACGCCGTGCACTCCGGCCCTATCTATGGAAGAGCGGAAAGAGGAGGACACCATCAATCTGATACAGTGACTCGCCCATTGAAGATATCCACATGGAACGCCAACTCATTGACGACGCCGGACTGGAAAGATAGATTGCGATTCATATTGTCATTCGGAGACGAGGTGGTGGTCCTCCAGGAAACAAGATGGAATGCATCACGAGTGACCGAGCGCCGAAACTGGCTGCAATCTTCTTCAGGCTGCCGTGGAGCTACCCTATTGGCGACCGGCGACCGCCAGTGAGAGGAATGGGAGCCTGTGGGGAGGCGTCGCCATCATGATTAGGAAACGTGGCTCTGAGAAATGGAGCTGCAGTGCGCAATTCGACTGCGGATCAGCTGCTCTAGGCGTCATATGCACTAAGGGACAGACCAAATTCGGTGTGGTCGGTGTCTACGCGAAATCCGGGACGACTGCAGAGAACATGAATATGCGTGCGAGCCTGTTCCGAGATATAACAACGCACGTCACCGGCTGGGAGGACGTGCTCGGCGGAGCAGGGGTGACGACATTGGGAGATTTCAACATGACCATGGGCGGACCCCAAGACAGTACCAGCCCGACGTTGAGGGCACCAGCATACAGAGACGACACTGGAGCCTACTCCCAAATGACGATTGCAGCCGCGGCCACGGACGTATGGCCGGTGCTCAATCCGCACGCGTCGGCGGAGGAATCCGCGACATATCGAGAAGGACGTCGAATCGATAGGATCCTGGCACCACACAGGTGGCTCCATGGTGGAGCTGAAATGCGGAGACATCCCGGATGGGCGAATGACCACAGAGTTTTAGGTCTGACTTGTGACGTCGCGGGAGACGTACGCGCTTACAAGGGACCAGGTGTGTGGAGCATTCCACATTGGCTGCCAGGTCTGCAAGAGTTCCGGCTCTTTTCGGAACCCAAGGTACAGCGCTTCCTGAGAGAATCTCACGCCCTTGACCCATCTGACCGCGGACGAGCTAGGACGAGTTCAAAGCATAGGCGGTCGCTGACGCCAGAGCATTCTTGCGAGATTACGGAGCGAGTCAATCCATTTTACAGGAGGAACTCCGCGAAGTTCTACGCCAGACGCTGAAAGATTTGGGAGCCAGAGAGGGAGACAGCGAGGCGCTCAGCGCTAGGGCAGCCAAGGCAGAGTCTCTGCTTTCGGCGCACGCACGACATAAGGCAGCGGAGGAAGAGAGAAAACAAAACGTGAATAATCGAGAGCTCGGGGATGGACCCACGGCCTGGTTCCACGATCGAGCGAGACCGCCGAGAGTCACTGCGGGCTTTCCCATGCCCGACAGAAAACAAGGAGTGGCTGGAACGCTGGACCGAATCGCGGACCATTTCGATGGAGACGTCCCAGGAGCACTCTTCTCGCCTCGTGTCACCTCGGAACTTTGGCAGAGGGTGTTTCTCGCGGCAGCTCCGGCAACAGAAGCCACCGCACCGGACTTAGACGTAAACGAGGAGGAGCTACTCCGCCGACTAGCCCGCACAAAAACCCGCCGAGCGCCAGGACCAGACGGGATACCATACGGATACCATAAGGCATTCCCCGCGTTGATGAAGCCAATCGCCGCTATCCTTTCAGCCGCGATGGATGGGCAGGATCTTCCCACCATCCATGCCCATCATGAGAGAGGGAGAGAGAGAGAGAGAGCTGGCGCCCACCTCAGTGTGACCTCCGCGCGGACGTGCGCCACCAGCATCAGACGTGTCAGACACTGCGCAGTCTGGTCCCCCCAGCGTGACGTCGGGGTACACGCTGATGTGCATAGGCCCCCGCACGCGCGCGAGGAGGATGTTGCTGCGCGTGTCGATGTTGTTGGTTGGTGCGCCCCACGACGTGCCCCAGCTGGCCAAATATGCTTTCCACCCGCCGGCTGTGCATGGGATCCACCTGGAGCGCCATTCTCTCCTCCTCGGTGAGCTGCCCGCTGGTCACTCGCATCCGCCCGTCGGCGACGTCAGTCAGGGCTGGGTGAGCCTCGAAGGGGCCGATGACCGCTTCCAGTACCGCCCGCGCGGTGAACAGCGTCATGTGCTCTAACAGCTCGGGGGTTATGGCTTGCTGCTTGTCCGGCGCCGCATCCGCGCGCTCTTGATCTTCTCGCGCCGACGCCTCCCCCGCCTCCCCGACTGCTGCGCGCGACGGGGCCTCGGTCATCCCGGAGCTCTTTGCGGACCTCCCCCGCCGGCTAGGTACCACCCCCGAGCGCGAACCGCAGGTCCTCCGCCTCCTGCTCCGCGACGCCGTCGGGGTCCTCCACCACCACGAATCCTCCCGCCGCCGCGCGGAGCTGCTCCGCGCGGCACAGTTCCGCGCGTGCATCAGCCGCGGCGCCGTGGATCAACTTGTCAGCGGGAATTATTTTCTGCAGTTTCTTGTGCCGCTTCGCAAGGAGGTCGCCCTTGCCCTCGTCCACCGGGAGGACGAGCCCAGCCTTGTCCGCAATATTCTTCAGCTGTTTCAGAGTGAAGCCGTGCATCCAGAAGCGTAGCATCGCGTCGTCGCCCTCGTGCAAAAGCCGGCGGCACGCGTTGACCCAGCCCTCGGTCGTGGGGAACACCTTGGCGGGGTCGTCCTTGATGGCGTCGCTGTGCGCGAGGGCCATGAGGGGGAGCAGCACGTGTTTCATCAGCCGCAGCATGTTCTCGAATTGGGGCAGCAGGGTGGGGATCTTGTACATCCGGCGCATGTAGTCGTCCGCCCAGCAGTACGTGCCGCAGTGGTCGCCAGATTTGCCGGACGCGTCCGTGTCGCGCGGCTGGTTGAACTGGTTGACGAGGTTGAGCCGCGGTGTGCCCCACTTCGGTCCGCGCGTCGCCAGATCCATGAGGATGATGAGGTAGCGGTTCGGGGTATAGTGGTGCGGGGTGCTGAACATGGTGTCCTCGTCCATGTGCAGATCCCCCACCGCCGTCTTCGCCTGGAGGAACCCATGAACTCCGGGCTCTTGTCCTGGAGACGCTTGGCGCAGGTATGAATGAACTTGAAGGCGGACCCGTCGTAGCTGCCGATGGCGTACATGTTCTAGATCTCCGGCACGACGATGCCGGCCTCGTTGTGGATGAGAGCTTCGATCTCAGCCATGCCCTTCGCGGCCCACGAGCTTATGGTGCACAACACGCGGCAGGGTCTTCCTACAACGACGTGCTTCGTTGAGTGTCATTTTCGAGGAGAAGGCGTCACACCAAGTTTCAGTAGCACGCCACTGAGTTGAGGTGTGGTGTGTCAAGTGGATGCGTGGAACGGGTACGGCCCTGCCTTGTGGTCCCCACACCCGGCGTGGAAGCAGAGGGGCACCACGGCGCAGAGCTCGTACCCCAAGCCGCGCGAGAAGAGCCACTACGCGTTTCGCTCTGCCTCTATGTACTCAATGGCGGAGGCACCTGGTAGTAGGGAGGGGAGGGTCGGGTGGCAGGGGCATGGTGTGAGGTGAGAGGAGTTCCGAGACGCAGAGCAAGGGGAGAGGGGGAGAGGCAGTAATCGCATGCGATGTTTATTGTGTTCCGCCGTAAACGAACAGTATCATCACACTCACCCGCGTGACCCGTCCCCCGGAAGTGCACGTCCTCCCACATCAGCTGATTCCCGTTGTTGGGTCGCAGGTAGGTGACGCCGAGCTGTCGCAGTTTCAGACGGTGCGTCTGCATGCACTCGGACGCGCGCTTGATAGTCCGCGTCTCCAGCTCCCCGCCGTTATGCGCGTCTTGTCGGCGTTGAAAACGTATTGAATATGCTCCATCGCCAACTGGAACGTCTGAACCGTCGCGGCAGCGCCGTTACCCTTATGATGGTACAGCAGTACTGTCAGCATCTATTTGCCCTCTTTGCGCAGCGTGGTCTTGTCAAAACCCAGCCCGGACCGTTTTGCGCTCATGGACCGGCAGCACCGGGGGTGGCATATCCTTCCAGTAGCCCACCAGCTGCTCGACCACCTTGAACTCCAACAGCAACGTGCCCGCCATCAACGCGCGCCCGGCGATATCACTTATCCATTGGACCCCCCCTTCCGATACTCGCTCTCCAGCATCTCCACCAGCGCATCCGTTCCATCGACGCCCCTCATGCAATGCGCCATCGCTGACCCCATCCCCGCGGAGCTGGGGTGAACCTGTGGGTCAACCTGCAGCGTGTACATCGCATCATATTCCGCATTCGTATACGACTGTTGCGTGTTCCACGCGCGGTCCATGACGGGAACCTTGCCCAAGGCGACTTGGCTCTGCATGCACGGGGCGGCGGCCTCCGAAAGCACCTTTCCCAGCACCTTTCCAAACTGACCCGGATCAGCCGTCTGGCTCAGCAGCGCCGCTGCGTCGTGCCGCCACTTGTCGTCGGCGTTGTTACCCGCCACGGGCGGTGACCCCCCAGTCGACGTGCATGGGGCTGGCCCCGGACGGCGCCCTGTGGCTCAGCGCTACGCTGACAGTCTGGGCGGATTGGCACATCGACACCGCGCGCTCGAGCGCGATGATGCGATTCTGCGCCTGGGTCAGCACCACCGCCACCGGCGCCAGCACCATGTCCCCAGCTGAAAAATAAGCGTGTTAGAAAGTACGTCTTCGTCGCCGAGGTGATGTCAAGCGCCCGGCAGCTTCC
>Ga0307489_10002978_pt1 | contig 11274 bp, 15 predicted proteins | sample SB12metaG_FD_202247 | JGI IMG/M metagenome (GOLD analysis project Ga0307489, IMG submission 202247) | Sea-ice brine microbial communities from Beaufort Sea near Barrow, Alaska, United States - SB 1.2 | ecosystem: Environmental > Aquatic > Marine > Coastal | place: USA: Alaska | collected...
ACCTGCGCCGCCCTACCGGGTTGCAGCTCAGCTCGTCGTTGTCCTCACACCAGGGACTCACCAAATATAACCTGCCACGTCATCTACACGCTCAACCCTCGGTCCTCGAGTCAAACGGCATCCTACCTATCAAGTCGTCTACACGCTTTCTTAACCCTCGGTTCTCGAGTCAGTCAAACGGCATCCTACAAACTGGCGAGCGATTTCTGCCAACCCTATTGCCCGTTCCCACCACGTCATCGACGCGCGTGTTGAACCATCGTTTCTTAAAACAAATGGCGTCCTACTATGACGTGGTGAGTAAGGAGGAGGAGGAGGAGGAGGAGGAGGAAGAGGAGGAGGAGGAGGAGGAGGAGGAAGAGGAGGAGGAGGAGGACATCTGCCGTCCCCACCTCCGACCTGCGCCCGACACGGATGTCGATGCCGTCAGCGGACACGTACGTAAAGTAGGGCTGGTGCGGCGTGGTGGGCGCCCCCTTGGTGTAGCGGCGCAACTTGAATTTGAAAGCATATTTTGAAAGCGGTTCATCACATTCAAGTGTCAAGCGCTTAGTTCCAGGCAGTTTAAAAATGGGTTTGATGGGGTCAACCTGCACCACCATACCTTGGGCTTCTTTGTTCCACGCATTTGTTTCGGCGGCGGCGAGTCGCTGACGTTCAGCCGAATTGCAGGGACTCACACTCGTCCACTTCTCAGCTCAACTTGAGCCGTGTCTGACACAAGAAAACACCCTAAACACCCTAAAGACCCCCTCACACCCCCCAACACCCCCTAACACCCCCTGAACACGGGCTACACAGCCCCCACGCGCAACCCCTGTCCCATACAAAGCGCTCAAGTTGAGCCGAAGAGTGGACGAGTGTAAGCGCCTGCTGAATGGCGGCGGCCACCAGGTCGGGGAAGGACGAATCGGCGCTCGACTTGACGGTACGGAGGGACTCGTTGAGGTCGTTCAGGTCCAGCACCAGGGGCTTACACGCGTTCACTATTCGGCTCAACGTTAGCACATTTGGTGGGATACATAGGGTGTATGATTTTCCCCCAGTCTATTAGACAGGCGGACAAGCAGAGGTGTGACCAAGACGGCCTAGGTTGAGCTGAAAAGTGGACGAGTGTAAGCCCCTGCCGAGCACCCGCGCGCGGAGCTCCTCGGCGAGCGCCTCGATGCAGGGGCTTACACTCGTTCCCATTCCCGCTCAACTTCAGCTTACTTTGCCCGTTTCCGCTCAAGTTAAGCTGACTTTGTCCCCCACATAACCCGACGTAGCCCGTGGATGTGTCCCGAAGGTGCTCAAGTTGAGCTCGAACGTGAGCGATGCGTCCCAAAGGTCCTCAAGTTGAGCTCTGAAGGGAGCAAGTGTCAGCCCCTGCCTCGATGGCCTTGACGTCGGGGCACTTCTCGAGGTCGGCGAGGCTGGCGTCCGAGGAACAGGGGCTTACACTCGTCCACTTCTCAGCTCAACTCGAGCCGTGTCTGTCACAAGAAAACACCCTATGCACCCTGAACACCCTCTAACGCCCCCTCAACACGGGCTACAATAACCCCTACGCGCACCCCCTATCCCATACAAAGCGCTCAAGTTGAGCTAAACAGAGGACGTGTGTAAGCCCCTGCCGGGGAGCTCTCGAGGGCGGCGGCCGTCTCGCGCGCCTCGCGGAGCTGCGTCATGGCCTTGCCAGCCTTTTTCATCGCGCGGTCTGTAACGCGTCGCGCCTCCTCCTTGAGCCCGCCCACGTCCAGGGGCTGACACTCGTTCCCATTCCCGCTCAACTTGAGCTCACCTTGCCCCTTTCAACTCAACTTAAGCTGACTTTGTCCCCAATTTGACCCAACCTAACCCGTGGATGTGTCCCGAAGGTGCTCAAGTTGAGCTCTACCGTGAGCGATGTGTCCCGAAGGTCCTCAAGTTGAGCTGTGAAGTGAGCGAGTGTAAGCCCCTGCCTACGTCCCATTCCGCAGGGGGCTTGGGCACCGCATGCAAACCCTCCATCTCCGTGGCCGGCGTCATCGCGCCTTCCGCCGCGCCTTCCGCCGCCGCCGCGTGCACGACGAGGTGGCGCGCGCGCCCCCCCCTCGGAAGGCTCGCCGCCGCGAGGCGTCGTCGCCGCCGGCAGGACGCCTGCGAGGATGGCGCGGCAGCGGACCCACGACAGCGCGACCCGGTGGGGACAGCCGGTGGGGATAGCGCGACCCATGACAGTGTCGCCGGCCGCGCGAGCCTCGCCGCGGACCGGACGCCGCCACGCATGGGTCCGGCTTGGCTCCCCCCGGCCGCCGCGAGGCCCCAGCAGCAGCGCGCCGCGACCGCCGAGAGCATGTCGCCGTGTGTGTGCTGTGAATGTTCGTGAGCAATGCATTTTACTGGGAACAACCCTACAGTAGCGGTAGGGGAGCCGATGTATGCCGATGCCGACTGGCCGGGATAGGGTTTCTCTTTCGTCGCCTCACGTCGCGATGCTGCCCGCCTGCTCCGCACTGCAGTCGCTCGCTCGGCTGCTGCGGAGAGATTAGTTGCCGTCGAGGGACCCTATCACCCGTCGCCAGTCTACCAGTACCTCCGCCTCGTCGACGTCCCTGGGCGAGAGCCCGACCACAGCACCACTGCACGCGCATCTTCACACCACGCACAGCTGTGTCGGGGACCGTCGGCTCCCCCACACGGCACCCCGCCTAGTCCGCACACCCCGCCACCAGTGAGCGACGCGGTAGAGAAGGGCGACGCGCGCTGCGACACCGCTGGATGGCCGCCTTCACCGCCGCGGCCGCGGTGCCCGGCGGCGCGCGAGCGCGGCTGCCGCCCTCCCGGGGGGCGACGTGGCAGGCGCGAGTGGAAGGCGGGGCGGGGATGGGGGTGGGAGTAGGGTTGGATGTTGGGGCGGGAATGGGGGCGAGACCCGGGTGCTCGGTGTCTGGCGATGCGAACGCGCGGCTACCGCGCTCCGGGGGGGCGTCGCGGCAGGCGCGAGCGGCGGCGGGGGCGGCGGGGGCGGGGATGGGGGTTGGGATGGAGACAGGGACGGGGGCAGGGATGGGGATGGGGGTTGGGAGGGTGACGACGACGGGTGCGAGGCCCGGGCGCTGGGCGGGGACGCGCCTGTCAGCTGAATGGGTGCGGTTGCCGCCTCGGGACCTGCGCCTCGCTCGCGGCGGTAGCCCGAATAGCGGTGACGAGCTCGCGGTGGGCGGATCGCAGGGACATGAAGTCAGCGCCGCCGACGTCCGAGCCCAGGCCGTCTACAGGTTCCTTTCAGAGGAGTTGGCGTTGGGGGAGGGTCGGGCGGCGAAGGTCATCAAACAGTTTCCCCGTGTTCTAGGGTTCTTCGTGGAGACTCTCAGGCTCAAGGTGGGGTACCTGGTGCAGGATATGGGGCTGAGGAGGGCTGCGGCGGTGAAGGTCATCACCGGGTGTCCCCAGGTGCTGGGCTACAGCATGGAGAACAATATCGAGCCCACGTTGCAGTACCTCGAGGACGGGATGGGGCTGGGGAGGGATGGGGCAGTGAAGGTCATTGCCAAGTTTCCCTCGGTGCTGAGCTTCAGCGTGGAGAATAATCTAAAGCCCACCGTGCGGTATCTGGCAGGGGATGTGGGTCTGGGGAAGGAGGGGGCGGCGAAGGTCATCACTGGGTTCCCCTCGGTGCTTGGCATGGGCGTGGAGAATAATATCGCGCCTAAGGTGAGGTACCTGGCGGAGGAGGTGGGGCTGGGGAGGGACGGGGCGGTGAAGGTCATCACTGGGTTGCCCTCGGTGCTGGGCTTGAGCGTGGATGATAATCTCGCGCCCAAGGTGAGGTTTCTGGCGGAGGAGGCTGGGGCCGGGCGCGAAGGCGCCGCGAACATCATATTGCAGTACCCCAAGCTGTTGAGTTACAGCATTGAGCTCAATCTGCGGCCCAAACTCCACTTCCTCTGGGAGAAGTTCCCGGGCAGCACTGGGGTGCAGGCGATGAGGCTCGCAGCCCACAGCCTTGCCGGCAAGCTCATGCCGCGGGTACGGCTGCTGGAGAGGCACGGCATGGCGGGGCGTTTCGCCGCCTCAACTACCGCCAAGTGCACCACGGCGACGTTCTGCGAAAAGGTTGGCCTCGCAATCGAGGAATACGACGGCGAGGTAGAGGTGTGCAAGAGGGAGCACAACGAGATGTATCCGAGCCCGGAATGGCCGGCAGCGGCGGGTGAAGCGGGGGACTTGGCGGCTCGGGTAAAAGATGATGCTATTGCGTCTAACAAGGCGGGGAGAGCGAAACGGCCGCGAAAGCACGCGCCTAGCTGACGGCGGCGAGATATGTGTGTAGACGTGCTAGTTTGCTTAGCTAAGCGCACCGTGCGCTCCGCCCTGGGGCTCGATTCGATGATCGTTGGGTGGTGCAAACATGTATATATCGAAACTCAATGCAACGCGGCACGCATCATTCACACGCTGACGCAGCCACTGCCGCCGTCGCCACCACTGCTGCCGTCGCCGCCACTGCCGCCGAGGGGAGCGCTGGCACAGCGGGACACGTTTGGTTAGCATTCGGTATGTAGATATTGAATGCACTGCTATTGTCCCATATTCCCAATTCCGCAGACTTCACGGTCGGCGCCCTGTGCTACATCACAGCCTAGCCAAGCGGGGCGTTGGAGGCCGCCTCCGCAGGGTTGCGCTTGCCGGCCACGCAGGAGTGTCAACGAGATAGAGCTCGACTTAAATTCAGGGTGGAGGCATTGGGGACAAGCACTCGAACTGAGATCAGAGCTTGACTGATATTCAGGGTAAATGCTCTATATACTGTGCGAAGGAGGAGAAGCAGCAGGAGGAGGAGGAGCGGGAGTAGGAGGAGGAGGAGGAGGCGTCCCAGGTCTCAGGCGGAGTGGCGGGACACCTGTTAGGGTTTAGGGTTTATTGTCAGCTAAACCCTAAACCCGCGAATGGGCACACTGAGGTGCTGCAGTGGGCGCGGGAACATGGGTGCCCGGAGGCGTGTGCCATTTTGACACGCGTCCCACGCAACGCCGCGGCGGTGGCTGGCGCATGCACCCGTCCAACGCACACATACCGACAGACCCCGCCGTCGGCGTGCGCATCGCCGCGAATGCACATACAGCATGCAATATCCAACAACCGAAGTTCTGGTGGATGGGGTTGGCTTAAGCTCTCCATGTGAGCGGCTCGATCAATGTAAGTTTTAAGCGAAAACAATTTACAGTGCCTGTTGCATGATGACGACGATCAGATAACTAAAAATATGTACGTTTACATTGCAAACAATAACATGAAGCTTGGGACGTGAATAAATATTACTTGAATGAATAAATATGAATGAATATGACTAGAATGAATATCGCCAGGACACCGGCTGCTCCGCCCCCGCGTCATGCAACCTGCCCCCCGCTCCCCGCCCCCGCCTCTACCCCCCGGCCCCGCCTCTGCCCCCCCGCCTCCCCGCCCCTGCCTCTGCGCCTCGCTCACCCCGCGCCGCCCCCCGCCCGCCACCGTCAATCCGCATTGTCCTCACGCGTACCCGCAGGTGGTCAGGCCAGGGAGGGGGATGCGGAGAGCGTGTAAAGGGTGCACCGGTACCCTATGAGCAAACAGTCAATCGGCATCTTCTTCGAAGCGTAGCCGCATGTCAGGGGCTGACCCTCGTTCACATTTCAGCTCAACGTAAGCGCTTTTGTACGGGATAGGGGGTGCGCGTAGGGGGTATGTAGGGTGTGTTCAAGGGGTGTTGGGGGTTGGTAGGATGTGTTCAAGGGGCGTGTTCAAGGGGTGTTTTCAAGGGGTGTTTCGGATGTATTGTGTGTCAGAAACGGCTCAGGTTGAGCTGAAAGTTGGACGAGTGTAAGCCCCTGCCGCAGGTGGCGCGCGCACAGCGGCGGCGTGGCCGCCGCCGCCGCCAGCCCCACGCTGAAGCACCCCAGCGCGGCGGTGAACCCGTAGTGCTCCACCCCCCAACAGGGACTTACACTCGTTATCTTCTCAGCTCAACTTGAGCGCCATTTATGGGATAGGGGGTGCGCGAGGGGGTTGTGTAGCCTGTGTTAAGGGGGTGTTAGGGGGTGTTGAGGGTGCTTTTGGGTGTAAGACACAGCTTAAGTTGAGCTGAACAGTGAACGAGTGTGAGCGCCTGCCCCCCACGCCGTGAGGAACGCACCCAGCAGCGCGCCCGCCAGCAGGGGCTTACGCTCGTCCACTTTTCAGCTCAACTTGAGCCGTGTATGACACAATAAAGCACCCTACACACCCTAAACACCCCCTAACCCCCCCTTAACACCGGCTACACAACCCCTGCGCGCACCCCATATCCCATAAGAAGCGCTCATGTTGAGCTGAGAAGTGAACGAGTTTAAGCCCCTGCCCGCTACCCACTTGCAGGCGGAGGAGGCGGCGAACATCGCACCGTACCGCCGCCGGTGCCGCTCCTCTGTTATCTGACTGAGCAGCGGCGACAGCACCACGTTGACCATGGCGTAGCGTCGCAAGTTGAATTTGAAAGCAAAACTCGAAAGTGGTTTATCACATTTTTGTGCCAAGCGCTTAGTTCCAGGCGGTTTCAAACGTGGGTTTGATAGGGTCAACCTGCATCACCGCCCTACCATGGCCACGCCCAGCCCGAACAACAGCGCGATGCCGGCCACCAGGGGCTTACACTCGTCCACTTTTCAGCTCAACGTAAACGCTTGCTGTGGGACAGGGGGTGCATTGAGGAGATGTTCAGGGGGTCTTTAGGGGGTGTTATGGGGTATCAGCGGGCATTAGGGGGGGGTAGGGTATATTTTGTGTCAGAAACGGCTCAGGTTGAGCTGAAAAGTGGACGAGTGTAAGCCCCTGCCCGCCACCAGCCACCGCTCCACGCCCGGGTCGCACAGCGCCGCGCCGGGCTCGCCCGCGTCCAGGGGCTTACACTCGTTCACTTTTCAGCTCACCGTAAGCGCTTTTTGTGGGATAGGGGGTGCATCTAGGGGTTGTTTAGGGCGTTTATAGACAGTGTTGAGGGTTGTCAGCGGTGGTGAGGGTGTATTGTTTCACAAAAACGGCTCAGGTTGAGCTGGAAAGTGGAAGAGTGGAAGCCCCCGCCCGCGTCCACGCAGTTGTTGGCACCCAGCCACGCCAGGCCCGCCACGGACGCCGCCGCCGCCGCCAGTCCGCCCGACATGGACACCCACGGCAGAACTCGGCGCAGATACGGCTTAGCGAGCAGCATCAACAGCGCGTTGGGCACCGCGATCCAGGGGCTTACACTCGTCCATTATTTCGGCTCAACGTAAGCACATTCTGTAGGATATGTTGGATGCATTAATTTCCCCCGGTCTATTAGACAGGGGGACACGGGGAGGTGTGACCAAACGGGCTTAGGTTGAGCTGAAAAGTGGAAGAGTGTACGCCCCTGCCGCAATTGTGGCCAGGAACGCCGCGCTGCCGCCTTGGGTGAACCCCATCGCCAGGGGCTTACACTCGCTGACTCCAGAGCTCAACTTGGGGACCTTCGGGAACACGTCGCTCACGTTAGAGCCCAATTTGAGCACCTTCGGGCCACATTCACGGGCTCCATTGGGTCATATGGGGCACAAAGTAAGCTCAAGTTGAGCGGAAAGGGGCAAAGTAAGCTCAAGTTGAGCGGAAATGGGAACGAGTGTAAGCCCCTGCCCATGACCCCCGACAGGTGCATCATCACCACAGTTTCACAGCAGAACTCCGCGGCGCCCACCGCTGCCATCGCCCAGGGCCTTACATAAATGGTTTACATCCCAATTTATCTCGAATGGTATCGTCTATCTACTCAAGCCGGAATCAAGAATTGCATATGTCAAAGTACCTGAAGCTGTAAATAAATTTGGGCCCATACTCAAAAGAATTAACTCAAAATCTTGAGTCAAAAGACGCCACATCAATTATACGGCGTGATACGGCGTCTTTTGACACAAGAATCTTAAGTTGATTTTTTTGAGCAAGGGCCCGAAACTTTATAGCTTCAGGCACTTTGTCATACTAATTTACGTGAGTAACGCCCTGCAATCGGCAGCAGCAGCACAGCGATATCGCCGTCATCGATGAGGTCGATCCCTGTCGCACTCCCTAATTTCCCGCTGCTACCGATATGACCATCGCTGTCGTCACCAGCACCGCTATTCCCACCGTTATTGCTAATGCTATGATTCCCGCCACCGCCGCCGTTGCCGCTACCTACTGCTGCTAGTTTCTCTGGAATCCTACCCTGGGAAACCTCCCCTTCCCAGGGGCTTACACTCGTCCACTTTTCGGCTCATTTTGAGCCGTGTCTGACACACAACACCCTGCACACCCTATGCACCCCCTTAACACGGGCTACACAACCCCTACGCGCACCCCCTATCCCACAAAAAGCGCTCAAGTTGAGCTGAGAAGTGAACGAGTGTAAGTCCCTGCCCCTTCCCCTCCGTTATCCGCGCCCCCTGCGTGGCGCAGCGCCGGGTCCCCCAACCACGGCACCACAGTGTACACAAACACTGCGGCGGCGACGGCGCAGCCGCTGATCAGGGCCTGTCACTCGTTCCCTCACGGTCAGGTGGATGCGGTGGGTGGAGAGAGGGACACGCTTTCGCGTGTATAGAGAGGCACCAGGCCTCTGTGGATGCGGTGGGGGATCATGGTCCCACCGGTACACCATGAGCTAACCTTCATGTGACATAGTGCTAAGGGTCTGAGGCCCTCCCGGTGCCTGCCAAGGCCGTGAACGCTGTGTTGAGTACGGGTACACGACCACACTGTGAGCGAACAGTCAGGTTGAGGAGACAAGGGTGTTGATATGCTGGTACATTAGTGCAGCATGAATGATTGGGATAACCAGAGCTTTAGTTTTTGTAATGTCTTCAACAAGCGATAATAGCAAGAGAGGACGCGGAGTGAGGCCGTGCCAGTGGCGGCCACGGTGGTGAAGGCGGTGTCGGGCCCGCCGCCAGGTTCTTACACTCGCTCACATCACAGTTCAACTTGAGGTCCTTCGGGACACAACGCTCACGTTAGAGCTCAACTTGAGCACCTTCTGGACAAATCCACAGGTTACTTTGGGTTACATGGGGGATGCAGTCAGCTCAAGTTCATCGAAAAGGGGCAAAGTAAGCTCAAGTTGAGCGGACATGGGAACGAATGTCAGCCCCTGCCCGCCTCGGAAGTGCAGCGCGGCGATGACCAGCGGCGCCACCATGCCCGCCACGCAGTGACTCGCCGTGCGATACCCGAACGCGCTGGGCGCCCGCGCAGCAGGGTTGCCAATCAGAGACCAATGAATCGTTTAGAATCCTGGAACAAGTGATAGGAATGGTGTTACAATAATAATGCGACCACATTGCCTCAACGTATGGGCAATTAGTCAGAGACCAATGAAGAGTTTAGAATCCCAGAACAGGTGATAGGACTTGTGTTACAATAATAATTCGACCACATTGCCTTCACGTATGGGCATTTAGTCAGGACCTCACCGTGCGGGCGTCCACGTCCGGCTGATGGCGGCCAGCCCCCCCACCTCGCTGTAGCGGCGCACGTTGAGATTGAAAGCCAAATTTGAAAGCGGTTCATCATATTGTAGCTTCAATCGGTGCAAGCAAACGCGGTCAACTCGGGGTCAATCTGGGGTCAACCTGCACCGCCCCACCTCACCACAGCAGTACGCCACCCCGTGCAGCACCCTCAGGATGACGAGCGGCGCGGTGACTGCATGCACGCCTATGATAGCGTACCCCTCGGATACGATCGGGTGCAGGCATGCGCCAAACAACATCAAAAACGGAAATCCGAATCGGTCGCACGCTGGCCCGGCGAATGGAATCGCCAGCAGTCAGGGGCTTACACTCGTCCACTTCTCAGCTCAGCTTGAGCCGTGCCTGACACACAAAACCACCCTATACACCCCCTAATACCCCGTTCACACGGGCTACACAATCCCCATGCGCACCCCCTATCCCATAACAAGCGCTCAAGTTGAGCTGAGAAGTGAACGAGTGTAAGCCCTGCCAGCAGTGCCCCAAGAAACGCCGTCATTATCACACACACCGCGAAAACCGGGGAGTGCGCACAGCCATCTCCGCCCCTGCCCACCCCGCCGCCGTACGCTCTGACGCCGTTGATCCCGTCCCCGCCGCCGCCGCCGCCGCACGTGTCACGCCACGGCTGCGACGGGTCCGTGTGCGCGCCGCCGCTGCCGTACAGCGCGGCCGGCAGCGTGGACACCACCACGCAAGGGCTTACACTCGTCCCCATTTCCGCTCAATTTGAGCTTACCTTGCCCCTATCCGCTCAACTTAGGCTCACATTGTCCCCCATAAAGCCCAAATTAACTCATGGATGTGTCCCGAAGGTGCTCAAGTTGAGCTCTAACGTGGGCGATGTGTCCCGAAGGTCCTCAAGTTGAGCTCTGAAGTGAGCGAGTGTAAGCCCCTGCCACCACACAGAACGCCAACGCGCGGTTTATCTCCTGCACCCCGCTCGCCAGGGCCGCTGCTCCTCACAATTGTCAGCGGTTTGTCCCTGAAACCACTTTAGTTACCAGCCACTATGAGCAAACAGTCAGGGAGGAGGATGCGGCGAGTGCGCACAGGTACAATGGTTCACTATGAGCAAACAGTCAGGGAGGAGGATGCGGCGTAGGTGTGCGGGTACACTGGTACACGATGAGCAAGCAGTCAGCGAGTAGGATGCGGCTATTAGTGTGCATGGGTACAATGGTACACTACAGTATCCCACTGGCATCTAGCTACTCGTAGTACTGAGTGCTCAAACCAGCTCAAGTTGAGCTGGAAAAATGTTCTCGTGTCAGGCCCTGCCGCAGGCGAGGAGGACGCCGTGGCGGGAGCCGATGAGCCGCCAACGCGTCACCCCGTCGCTCCCGCGCCGCTCGAATGACGGCCAGCCCTTCTTCCCCTTCCCGGGGAACCAGCCGCCGTTCAGGGGCTTACATTCGTTCACTTTTCAGCTGAACTTGAGCCGTGTCAACACACAAAAACACCCCACACACCCTTGACACCCCCTAACACCCCCTTAACATGGGCTACACAACCCCGACGCGCACCCCCTATCCCATATACAGCGCTCAAGTTGAGCTGAGAAGTGAACGAGTGCAAGCCCCTGCCGCCGTCACCGCCCCCGCCGTCGGCGTCGTCGACCGCGCCGTAGCCTTTGCCCGAATGCGACACGTTCGACACATTCTTGTCATCCACCGTCTCCTCGTCGGACCTGGTGGACGACAGGAGGGGTGCCTTGGAGTCCCCCGGGGCGGCGACCGCGTCCATCGTCCGCCGGGTGGCTGTGCCGTTT
>Ga0307489_10002979_pt1 | contig 11273 bp, 7 predicted proteins | sample SB12metaG_FD_202247 | JGI IMG/M metagenome (GOLD analysis project Ga0307489, IMG submission 202247) | Sea-ice brine microbial communities from Beaufort Sea near Barrow, Alaska, United States - SB 1.2 | ecosystem: Environmental > Aquatic > Marine > Coastal | place: USA: Alaska | collected 2017-05-06
GAAGTTACGGATCACCAATAAATGCGGGCCCTATGGTGAATACCAAAAATCGTGAAATGTTTCCTTTCCTTAGTGAGAGTGGTGCACTTTACTTTTCTTCTGATGGTAGAATAGGACTTGGTAATCTAGATGTCTACAAGAGTATTACTTCTGAAAATGGAACTGTTTACTCAAACCCTGAGAATTTAGGAAATAGAATCAATAGTACCAAAGATGATTTTGCCTTCGTGATAGATGAGGAAACCTTGACGGGATATTTTTCTTCAAATAGAGATGGTGGTAAAGGTGACGATGATATCTATTATTTTAAAGAAACTGTAATTTGTGAGCAATATGCTAAAGGCGTAGCCAGAGATGAAAGATCTGGCGCTTTACTTGCTGGAGCAATAGTCACTTTATATAAAGATGGAGTTGAAATTGAAAAAGTGAAGACTGGTGATAATGCAAGATTTGCTTTTACAGTTGAGTGTAACTCCAGCTATAAGGTAGTAGGAACAAAAGAAGGGTATAGTCAGGATAGTGAAGAATTTATCACAACAGCTAAAGCTGAACTTGAATTAGATCTTACGCTAGAATTAATGGACGAAGGTATTGTTGAAATAAATGGTAAAGACTTTATAAAAATTGACCCAATTTATTTCGATTTAGATAAATCAAAAATTAGACCTGATGCGTCTATTGAACTTGAGAAGGTAATTGCTGTTATGAAAAGGTACCCACAGATGCTTGTTCAGTTAGGCTCTCACACAGATAGTAGAAATTCACAAGAATATAATGAAGCTTTATCTAGTAGAAGAGCGGCTTCATCTTTAGAATATATTACATCTCGCGGGATAGATAGATCAAGAATATTTGGTACTGGTTATGGAGAAACACAATTAGTTAATGAATGTTCTGACGGGGTAACTTGCTCAGAAGAAGAACACCAATTAAATAGAAGAACCGAATTTGTAATTATTAGATATAATTAATTGCTTTTTTCGCAGGAAATTTAAAAGGGACAAGTCGCAAGATTTGTCCCTTTTTTAGTTTACCTGAATTTAAGTGAATCCCGTTATCTAGCAACAGACATAAGTAAGCAACTACTGCACTGCGCTAAGCTCGTCAGCAAAAGTTTTTAATTGAGTAAATAAGTAAAGACAATACTATAACACAGTATCATAGTTCTAGTATAGGCTTCAATAAGGTTTGAGTCAATTCCCTGCCTTAAAAAAACCACCAACTCCTCAACACATAGTGCGTAGTTCAAATTACCTTTAGGTTATTTACTTCCGTAATAACTAACTCATCAACTCATTCAATAATAATGACAACTGATGGAATACATTCATCTTAGAACGATCTTCTTTTTTTTGAAAACACAACTTCTAAGAACTACAATCTCTTATGTAATACAATAGTCTATCTAATTCAATCACTTAGATAGGTTCTCTTTCTTTATTATCGAACAGCGCTTAATCTGAATTTTTCTGATATATCTAAGGATATTTAGACGAAGATTTTTCCTACACGATAATTTACCTGCTTTTACTAGCCAATAATTTCCCTAAAGAGTGTATGCGCCTGTGTTAAAGCCCCTTAATACACACATCTTTATGCCACGAAATGCATAGGAATCGAAGGTGTTTTAAATATTAGTTATGACTTTTCTACAAATCACGCTTTAATTTCGCTAATTTAAGGGGATAATTGTGCATTTCATCGATTAAATGCGAATAAATTAGATGTAAGGCATTTTTTCTAATATATTTGGCGTAACCAAATATTTCAGAGTATTAATCTAAAACCTATATATTATGAAAATTATTTGGAAATGTATTTTACTACAATTTATCTTCTTATCATCATTTAATCTTTATGCCCAAGTTGGGATAGGGACAACAACACCAGACGATTCTTCTATCCTGGATGTTTCTTCCACGAGCAAAGGGCTTTTGATGCCACGTCTAACCACAACAGAAAGAGATAATATCACTCTCCCAGCAACGGGTTTAATGATTTTTAACGTAACTATTATTGATAGTCAATTAAATGTTGGAACTCCGCTCGCACCAGATTGGGTGGGTCTTAAGGAGATTAAAAAACCAATGATTGATTTTGTTGTGCTTGGTGATAATATTACTACTGTATCTGCTGCCGCCGAGTTAGTGCCAGGTATGTCGGAGTCTCCTGGAATTGGAACGTATTTAGTTCAATTTAATGGGCAGCACAAAGGCTTAAAATTGGACCAACCTTATAGCACTTCAAGAGCTATCCTTGACATGGATCAGATCTACCAAGACCTTATGGCCATATCAGTTACTGACGCATCCCACGGGATCTCTTTTGGAAATGGAGAGGTTTTGTTTCCAGGAGTGTATGATATAACTTCTGGAACACCAACGATTGAGGGAGCACTTACACTGGATGGTGGTGGAGACCCAAACTCATTGTTTGTTATCAGAAGTGCTGGCGCAATTAGTACGACAGCTAACGCCATAGTAAATTTAGTCAATGGAGCAACCTCAAATAATATATTTTGGGTGTCTGATGCAGCACTGTCTACCGCTGCTAACACCATCTTAAAAGGATCATTGGTTTCACGTGTTGGAGCGATATCATTAGGGGGTAATACAAACCTAGAGGGAAGAATGTTTACATCTAATGGAGCTTTAACTGTAGCAGCGAGTTGTGTTCTTATTATTCCTCCTGGAGCTTCACCTATAGACTTAGGAGTACTTGAAGATCTTGTATTGTTTACCGCAAATGGTGCGATTACCTCAGATGCAACCTCTATTGTACACGGAGATGCAGGAACAGGATTAGGAGCTCTATCAATGGCTGGTGACCATGATGGAGTAACGTTTCCTGCTGGCACACAAGCAAAACCAGCTTCTACTACTACCTACTGTATTTATTTAAATGGTGAAGAAGTAAATAATTCTAGTAGATCAATTAATGCAGCAGATTCAACGGTGTCTCTACTTGCAATGGTAACTACAGAGGCTGAAGGAGAAGTAATTGAAGTACGATGGAAAGTAGATAACGATGGTCAATCAACACTTGATAATAGATCGCTGTCATTAACTCAATCTATGCGATAGTTGCCTATCAATAAATAGCAAACAATAGTATTATCTAGTTTAAGTTTTAGATCACAATTATTTGTGGAGTGGTAGTGCTCAGCACAAAACAACGCGAGACAGCTTCTTAGCTGGTTGTGATCTAATGCTCAAGCTAAAAGCAGTGAGGGCTCAAAGACGCATCACATTTTGATGGTTTTTTTAGTTTCTAATATTTTTGAAAATATCATATACTTCATCAATATCACATTTTTCTTGTTTCTCTGTGGAAATATAAGTTAAAAAAACAATGTTAATCTTGTTTGATAAATGCCAAACAGATACAAAAGGAAATTCTTCATTTTTAAATTCTGCAAAGCCATACATACCGTAACGGCATTGGCCCGAATCAGTGCTCAATAATTCAAATTCATCTTCAGAATCAAATTCTTTAGACAGCTTTATTAAGTCCTTATGTTTGTGGTTAGATTGAGAGTTGAATTTGTAATGTGCAAATGATATTTGAAACATCCCTGGGTTCTTATCCCACTCTTTTCTTATGAAAGTAGGAGGACCATTAGGGTTTTCATCAGAGATGTCCATCCAGTTTTTTGGGAGATTCACTTTGAATTCCTTGAAATGTTCCATAATTTCCTATTCTATTATTTGTGGCAATGAAGATGCATTGCGCTACAAAGATGAGTGCTTAAATCTCTATCATATTCTACAGTTAGAGCCGAGCATTACATAATTAACAGTTGTAAGAAAATAATGGCTGGTATTGTCTGTTTATTGCTTTTTATATTTGACGAAGATAAGGGTAAGACCTTTGATTAATGTGGTTTTAATAATTAAATGTGCTGCACCTGTGTAATTTAGTTTTGTAAGAAACATTAAAAGACTTGAAACATTGTTCACCATTGATTTCTTGATCCTTTAAAATTTATTAAATAGGTGAATGTTTCTGCACTGATATCATAGCTTTAGAAAACAGGGTTACTAAAAATTATTAATTTCAGTACACTCTTTGGGCTCAAAAACAAGCATACTATGTGATTCATATATAAAGTGTAAACAATAAGAATGATTCATTTAAAAGGGATCACAGCATAACGTAAAGAGATTGACTAAACGCAGCGTAAGCCATATGTAACAGGACGTTTCAAAACGTAGGTGCGGTAATAAACACGAAATATTTTGGTCTTTGTGTCGATTCCGTTCCTATTAATTTTCCCTAAAGTCTGCCCTGTTTCTTAGTGCCTTAGCGTCAGTCTTGTATAGAGTTTTCGCATAACTCATCATTAATAAGCTGTCTAAAATTTCATCGTTTGTGTTAATCATTTGTTTAAAACTGTTAATCAAGCGATAGGACTCTATTTAATTTTACCATTAAAAGATGATAGCGTGTTTCTATCTATAAAAAACTAAATAAATCTTTCCAACCATTCCAGCAACCAAAGTTCTAAATGAGCTGCGCTAACATATTATCTTTTAAGGGACTATAACGGTAGTACATTTCAATTAATAAAATAGTTCTAGTTATAAGATTTAAAACAAGATTGTGCGTTATTCTCAAATGTAAATTTTTAAAAATGTTTAAGCCAAAACATCTTATTAATTCTATCCCAGATTCCATCATGGTTTTAAATGCGGATAGTGAGATTATTTTTACAAATAATTCTTGGAAAAACTTCGGGGAAAAATTTACTAATAATTCTAAAAAATCTGGTGAAGGATTAAAATATTTAAAAAACAAAAATGACGTTACAAAAAAAGATAGAGAAAGGGAAGAGCTAGCGTATAAAGGCGTTTTGTCTATAATTAACAAGGAGACTGATCTGTTTGAAATGGAATACCCCTGTCACGGTGCAGATGGACAGCAGTGGTTTTTGTTGCGAGCGACTAAGGTAAAAGAAGCTAAGATGATGGTGCTCTTAACCCACATAGATGTCACTGCCATTAAAGTACGTGATGAAAAACCAGCCGAAAATTTTAAGGACATAAAAAAAGGTGCAATTAACAAGGAGGTAGATATAGAAAAACAAGAACTATCATTCAGTCTCTCTAATATTGTAGAGCAAACCGCAGATTCTTTAATGATTACTGATATAGAAGGTTTCATTATTTACGCAAACAATGCGGCGCTCGAACTAAGCGGATACAAAAAAGAAGAATTGTTAGGCACGAAGCCAACTATTTTAAATTTTGAAAAACAGAATTCTTATCTATATGAAAAATTATGGACAACCATACGTTCAGGAAAAGTGTTCAGAAAGGTAATAGCCGCCAGAACAAGAGATAACAAATTGTACCATGAAGAGACTACCATCACACCCATAAAAAATAAGAAGAATGAAATCACAAATTTTGTCTTTATAGGGTTTGACATAAGTGAGCGCGTGAGGGCAGAAGAAGCTTTAAAGCAGAGTGAAGATAAGTTGCGTGCTGTATATGAATCTACAAAAGACGCGATCATCATCTATAAAGATGGGGCGTTAGTAGATTGCAATCTGGCAACGTTAAAAATGTATGGGTATGCTAAGAAGGAATGCTTTTTAGCATTGAAAATGGAGGATTTATTTCCTCAGGCTTTATTGACGGGTCAGCCAAGGTCAGCCTTATTCAAGGAACAATTGAAGAAGGTTTTAAAAAATGGAACCGCAGATTATGAGGGCATATCTAAACGTAAGGATGGAAACGTGTTTGCCTCAGAAATATCGCTGATTAAAATAGGGGTCAATGGACAAACGCTTATTCAAGTAATAGTTAGAGATGTATCTAAGCAAAAAAGTACGAAGCAAAACCTTATAACAGCAAAAGAAAGATATAGGGCATTAGCCTCTCGTATTGAGAGCGTACGAGAAGACGAAAGAACGCAGATTGCTAGAAATATCCATGACGACCTGGGACACTCGCTAACGGCACTCCTTATAGACTTACACCTTATCAGTAAAAAACCAGAATTTAAAGGCAATGACATTGAGGCTGACCTTAATGGCATGATTAATTTAACAAAGAGTTCTATTAGCATCACTCAAAAAATAGCAACAAACCTAAGACCGGGAATCTTAGATACGCTAGGACTTAGTGCCGCCCTAGAGTGGCAACTTAAAGAGTTTGCAAAAAGAAATATTATAAAACTCTATGTCTCCATCCAGCCAGACGGTGCAGAACAGATTAACCTAAAAGCAGCCACAACAATATTTCGTGTTTTTCAAGAAATATTGACCAATGTTTCACGACACGCAAAAGCAACAAGCTTAAATGTAGCTTTTAGCAATGACACTAAGAACGTCACTCTTTTTGTGGGTGACAATGGTGTAGGAATATCAGATGAAAGCATAAGTCACATCAATTCCTTAGGGCTTCTGGGTATGGCAGAAAGAGCTAATATAGTAGGTGGTAATTTTTCTATTACTTCGCCTGTAGCGGGCGGTACAGAAGTAAACGTGACCATCCCATTAACCAAATAATACTATGATATTAAAAATACTATTAGCTGACGATCACGAGATCTTAAGGCAAGGCTTGATAAAAATAATCCATGACGCATTTACACAAGTGCAATGTGGAGAAGCGGTAAATGCAGCAGAAGCTATAAAATTAGCCGCTAGTGATACTTGGGATATTATTATAATGGACATAAACATGCCCGGAAGAAACGGTCTTGACGCCCTTAAAGAATTAAAAAATAATGGAATAAAAACCCCAATTTTGGTGTTGAGCTTGTATCCAGAAGACCAGTTTGCATTGCGGTCCATCAAGGCGGGTGCATCTGGGTACCTTACTAAAGATAGTGCCCCAGAATTATTAGTTAAAGCTATTAAGACCATCCTCAATGGTAAACAATTTCTTACAGAGACTATGGCTCAAATATTGGTTTCAGATGTCAGGAATGAAGAAGCGGTAAACTCGCACTCCGTTTTGTCTAATCGTGAGTTCCACGTATTGCAATTAATTGGTAAAGGACTATCTGTAACAGAAATAGGGGAGGAATTATCCTTGAGTGTAAAAACCATAAGTACCTATCGTACTCGCATACTTTTAAAAATGCGAATGAAATCGAATGCAGATATGATTCACTATGCCTTAAAAAATGACCTCGTATGATAATTTAATAATATAGGATGCCTCCTCACTTTCTTCTTTTTGCGGTCTTCTATAAACTGCTATATAATTCTCAATGCTCTCAACTAAAGGCTAGATGCCTTTTTATGCGGCAAGGCTTTAAATAAAATCATAACGTTTACGTCTCTCCTACAAGCCTGCCATATCGAGCCGTTGTAGGGATTTTTTGCATTTGCTACTTAGCGCCTATTTTAGATTATACAGTACATCTATTTTTACTTCAGAAATTTTAAGTGCGGCACAAAAGTGCTTGATTTTTCTATTTCTCCGTTGCTCTTTCTTCTAGACAGATACTCCCAAAAAAACGCAGACATGTAGGACAAACACCTACGATAAACTAAGCTTTTCGCCTATTAGAAAATCTATATATAATACCGAAATTTATACAAAGCTGCCAACATCAAGATATTATTTAAAGAAGTCTTAACAGACCTAACAATTATTAGGACATATTATTTCCGAAGTTAAGATAATTAATAAGATCCACTAAGTAAAAGACCTCAAAAGGCACGCACCCTTATAAGGGAAACCCAAGAGCTAAATCTAATTAGTGCTTTTAATGTACTGTCAAAAAGTAGGGTGATGAACTGTAAGTTTATTACAGTTTAATTTTTAACAAGTATTTATTCTCAATCAATATGAAAAACACAAAGGTAGAATTAAACGGAAGAGAAAGAGAAATCCCAGAAGTCTTTGATACTCCTGGCGATGCTGTACTTATCTATATAAATGGGAGGTTTACAGATTGTAATGAAGCCGCATTGACGCTCTTTAATTTTAAATCTAAAGAAGCAGCACTCAAAGCTCCCGCTTCAAAAACAGTTCCAAAACTTCAACCTGACGGTGCGTCTTCACTTAAAAAATATGAAGCGATGAGTACCATTGCTTTAGAAAAAGGCACACATAGATTTGAATGGATATTTACTAAAAATGAAGGAGAAGATTTTCCAGTGGAAGTGTCGTTAATATCCATTGTTGATGAGTCTAAACAAAATGTGATGTATGCGATTCTAAGAGATATTACGGGTCTTATGCTTGCTAAAATGAAAATTAGAGATCGTGAGAAAAAACTGCAAGAGGCACAAGAAATTGCACTTATAGGACACTGGAATTTTGATATCGTTAATAATAAATTTAATTGGTCTGACCAAGTGTACAGCATTTTTGGCACTTCATCAAAAGAGTTTTATGTCACTCATGACATCTTTTTGGGCTTTATACATCGGGACGATAGAAGGATGGTAGATGCGGCTTATCAAAAATCCTTAAAAACAAGAACAGAATATAATATCCAGTATAGAATAAAATTAAAGGATACGCAGATTAAGCACATTCATGAAAAATGCATTACTACATATAACATCAATGGAGAGCCCGTCTCATCTGTAGGGACGATTCAAGATATTACAAAACAAGTAGCATCTGAAACGGCACTTAAAGTAATTGAAAAAAAACTCAAGCAAAGTGAAGCGCGGTATAAACTAGCAATGAAAGGTGCAAAAGACGGCCTCTGGGAATGGAATATAATTACAGATGTCGTTTACTTTTCTCCACGCTGGAAAAGTATGTTGGGCTATGAAGATTCTGAAATTAAAAATAATATAGCCACTTGGACGCATTTAATACACCCGGATGACCGTGCATCCTGCTTTAAGACAATAGATGAGTACAAGAGCGATGCCTCAGATAGTTTTGAAATGGAATTTAGAATGAAACATAGAGATGGACGTTATTTGGCTATTCGTTCTAGAGGTTTTGGTCGCCGTTCTAAATATGGGGAGATTGAAACCATCGTTGGGACTAATACAGATATATCTCAAGTGAAGCAAGCGGAAGAAAGAATAGAAGCCCTTAATGTAGAACTAGAAAGGCGGGTGAAAGAAAGAACTAAAGTGCTAAATGAGAATCAAATTAGGTTAGACTTTCTTTTATCTTCTAGTCCAGAAGTGATTTACACCTGTAAACCTAGTGGTGATTTTGGTTCGACATTTATAAGTAAAAATGTTTTTAACATTTTTGGCTATTATCCGGCGCAATTTGCTGTGAATAGTTCTTTCTGGATGGAACGCATACATGAAGAAGATTATGAGAGCGTATTAGCTGGGATGACTGCGCTAGCAGAAACCGGAACCTGTGCGCGCGACTACCGCTTTAAACATAATAACGGCAGCTATATTTGGGTATATGACGAAATAAAAATGATTTATAATAAAGATGGTACTCCGCGTGAGATCATTGGGTATTGTGCAAATATAGACAGACGTAAAAAGACAGAACGTAGGCTCGTTAAACATACAGAAGAGCTTTCTGTTTTTAATGAAATTATGATAGATCGAGAAATGCGCATTATAGAAATGAAAAAAGAGATCAATGAATTGTCAAACGAATATGAAAAAAAAATAAGGTATGATGAAACTTGGGAAAAAAAGGTTAAAACCAAAAAAGTATTATCGTAACATAAATAAATCAATTTTTACTTGAGCAAGTAAAACACACTGCTATGAATATTTTCTCAGTAATTAAGAATTGGAGTACGCGCTTGTATAAGGTAAATTATTTTACACAAAGGAACACTTTATTAATACGGGTTTTTTCTTTGCTCGTAATTGTAATAACACTTTATTTTATTTCAGTAGCCGTGCTAGAAAATGGCAAAAAAAGCAATGTGAATAGTACCATAAATTCACTCAAGGCCACGCTTAACAATTCGCACAACTCTATAAAAGATATTTGGTTACAAGGTTCTTTTGAAGATGCAAAAATCTGGGCATCAGATCCAGAATTTTTAAAAAACACCGCGGTACTACTACAAGCACCAGAAACACCTAATGCACTTGCTCAGGTCACAGCGAGAGAAGAGATAAGGGCTTATTTTGGTGATAGACTCACGCATCTTGGTAACTTGAGTTTTTTTGTCATTTCTCCAGATTTTATAAACCTAGTTTCTTCACGTGATGAAGATGTAGGGATGGTTCACTTAATGGTAGAAGGGGATACAAACCCTTTAGAGAAAGTGTTTAATGGTTATAATCAATTTATTCATCCTTTTATTTCTAAAGTCGTATTGCTAGATAAAAATGGCAACTTAGTGAATGACTACCCCATCATGTTTATTGTGATCCCAATAAAAGATGCTCACGGAAAAATCATTGCTGCATTGAGTTTACGATTGGATCCTTTTGATGACTTTTCAGCAATAATGCGTGCCTCACGTATAGGAGTTTCTGGCGAAACCTATTTGGTTAATAAAGCAGGGATACTTATTAGCGACAGCCGATTTCTTGACCAGTTAAACGGCGCTGGTATTCTTGATAATGAAAGGCATAGTATGCTCCATGTGGAGATAAGAGATCCTGGACTAAATTTATTAACAAGCTTTAATCCAGAGCAAACAAATAAGGAGCTCCCGTATACCTTCGCCCTAGAACAGGTGCTAAAAGGTACATCGGGTTTTAGCAAAAAAGCATATCGCGATTATAGAGGGGTGTTTGTATACGGTACTTGGCTTTGGGATGAAGAATTAGATTTAGGTTTTATTGCTGAAATGGATGAAAATGAAGCTTTGATATTTTTTAATCAAAGTCGCTTTGCTACTATCTCATTAGTCATCATACCGATTCTTATAATGTTGTTTATCGTTTTTTTAAGTTGGAAACATGAACATAGGGATTCCGAAATTATCAAAGAGAAGGAGCGCTATTTTCATACCGTACTTAACAATGCTGTCAACGGGACTATAATAATTAATGAAAACGGGAGCATCGAAATATTTAATAAGAAGGCACAGGATATTTTCGGTTTTAAAGAAGATGAGGTTTTTGGAAAAAATGTAACAATGCTTATTGAAGGCTTTAAAAGTAAACATCAAGATGAATTTTTAAAGAATCTTGTAGAAACAAGAAATTCTAAAATAGTAAGTTTCAAAAGCGAAATGGAAGGGCTTAGAAAAGATGGTTCTTCATTTCCTTTAAGTTTTGGTGTAAGCGAAATAAAGCTTAAAGAACGGGCGGTGTTTATGTGTATTGTTGCAGACTTGACAGAGCAGAAAGAGGCAAGTATAGCATTGTATGACCTGGAAGAAAAATTGCACTGGTCGTTTAATCA
>Ga0307489_10002980_pt1 | contig 11270 bp, 21 predicted proteins | sample SB12metaG_FD_202247 | JGI IMG/M metagenome (GOLD analysis project Ga0307489, IMG submission 202247) | Sea-ice brine microbial communities from Beaufort Sea near Barrow, Alaska, United States - SB 1.2 | ecosystem: Environmental > Aquatic > Marine > Coastal | place: USA: Alaska | collected...
ATACTATAAGTCTGTTGAGCTCTGCAAAAGAAGCATATCACGATCACGCCCTCGACATTGTGCTGCGTCTCCATCGCTCCTCCATCCCTTGTCTCCGAGCCCAGCCACTCTGGCCTCCATCGCTCCATCGCTTTCCACTGCCATTCGTTTCATGATTGTCTAAGCTTCGCCACTCGTTCACTTGCATGTCTGCTCCGGTGTTGCACTGGTTTCCGTATACCAAGCACACTCGCCACATCCTCCTCTTTGGCCTGGTCACTCGTCCCCCGACTGTGTGCTCATGGTGTACCAATGTAACCATGGGGGCCAGGGCGAAGCCTGGTGCCTCATTATACATGCGGACGAAGCTTCTCTGTATTTACCGATGTACCGTACACAGTCGCCTCAGAGCACCGCCACTCAGGCTGGGTCGTAATCATGCATTGCAAAGTTACGACAAACACCCGCCTCACTGAGTACGTCGTGTGAGTGAAATGGGCCAAAAAATCGACTCGACTCGTCCGCAATCGCCCTAATTCGGCGGCTGGGGGGTTGCCCAGATCCCGACATCCACTTGGGCTGGCCTTGCACACGCAGGAGCATCCCTCTCGGTCACGCGGGCCAGGGCGAAAGCCTGGTGCCTCCTGATGAACGCGGGCACGCACACCTGAGTGATGTTTGTTCATTGTAGTTGAATTCCCACAACCTCTGAGAGAAATATTATGTACAGCGGTAACAGATGAGCTAGTGGGCACCTCAGCACTTCCACGCGCCCCGTGTCTAGCGGCGTGTGCACGAACTCCGACATCATCCTACTCCCCCAGAAGGTCCTCCCGCCAGTTATTAGCCTTACACCGCCAGGTTGTTGGTGGGCGTCACCACTCTACCCGCGCACCCCGGGCACCCGCTGGCGTGACTGCTGTTGGTGCGGTTACTAATGCTGGCCTCCCACCGCCACCCGCACTCGCCGCACTGCCACGGCACCTTCACTGCAGAACCCGGCGTGAAGTCCGTGGGCGCCTTGTCGAGGTGCGCCCACTCCCCCAGCAGGTCCTCCCGCCATTGCTCTCCGCACCACACCGCGAGGTTGTTGGTGGGCGTCACCACTCGACCTGCGCACGACGGGCACCCGGTGCGGTTGCTCCTGGTGCTCATCCGCACGCTGGTGCGGTTGCTCCTGGCGCTGGCGTGACTGCTGTTGGTGCGGTTGCGGATGAGGGCCTCCCAACCCCACCCGCACTGCCCGCACTGCCATGGCACCATCACCTCAGCCCCCGGCGTGAAGTCCGTCGGCGCCTTGTCGGGATGCGCCCACTGCCCCAACAGGTCCTCCAGCCCGTTCTCGCCGCAATACACCTCGAAGTTATGCGTGGCCGTTGGCACACGCCCCGCGCACGCCGGGCACCCGCTGGCGTGGCTGCTGCGGGTGCGGTTAAAGATGCTGGCCTCCCACCCCCATCCGCACGCCCCGCACTGCCACGGCACCTTCGCGCGCGACGCCGGCATGAAGTCCTTCGGCCTCCTGCTGCGGTCAGCCCACTCCCCCAGCAGCTCCTCCCGCCCGGTCTCTTGGCAGTACACCTCGAAGTTGTGCGTGGCCGTCGGCACTTTACCCGCGCACGCTGGGCACCCGGCAGGGGTGCCTCGAGTGCGACTCCCGACTTGGGCACGCCATCTGTGCCCGCACTCTTCCTTCCCGCACTTCCACCACACCTTCTCGGCCGACGCGCGCGTGACGTCGTGCGCCCCCCTGACGGGCTCGTCCCACTCCTCCAGCAGGTCCTCCCGCCCGTGCGCGGGGCACCAGTCCTCGAGGGTCTCACCTCGGCCCACTCTCGGAGGCGGCAACAGCACCGCACCGCCCCGGTGCCGCAGCCACCCCACCGCCCCGCCCCCGGCCCCGCGCCGCTGCAGCGCGCGCGCCCCCCACGCCGCCGCCATGACGCACCGCATCGCCGACATACTGCACGGCCGATCGGTTGAGCCACCGACTCCGAGCGAGCCGCCGCAGCGCCGTTAAGCTCGCGCGTTGCCTGTGAATGAGGAACGGACTTGCGTCGGCGCGAGGCGACTCGTTGAAGAAGGGGGGGGTTATAGAGGGGGATTTCTTAATTCTTTAAATATAAATTAGGGGGGTGCCAACTGCCGACCAGCTTTGCCGTCCGACCAACGATGGTTCAGCTCATTTCAGTTCCGGTCAAATGTGCAACGGGTAAAGCATGAATACCAGTACACATAATGTTGAGGTGTGGTTGACGTATCAAACCATCGGCGAGCAGCCCCGAGGTGCGATGCCGCGAGGTTCCGAGGCTACGGAGTTTTTTCATGTACCCCAAATGGCGGTCAACGCAACTCAAATTTGAATTCTCGAGTAAATAACTCTCAGATTTCCCACACAATGGTACAATATGGGATTCGACCGTCTATTACTGAAGAATTGGCGACCGCCATTTGGGGTACATGAAAAAACTCCGTAGGGTGTGCACGTGCACGGGCGCATTGGTAAACTATGATGAGCTTCAGCATGTCCTCACCGACCGGGTCGCGGGTACGGGTCGGACTCCGCATAACGTTTTTGCGACTGATGTTTGTGATGCGTGAATATGCGACCTGCCCCGCATGCGCACCCGCAGCCGCATCCCGCACGCGCACGCGCACAACCTCGCGTATAAACGAAGTCAGCCCCAAAAACGTTACGCGGAGTCCGACCCGCGGACCGGTCGGTGAGGACATGCAGAAGCTCAACTCGAGAGGAGAGGCAGCACACCGACAGCTGTACGAGTGGGCTCTTTTAATGTTCCGAGCCAGGTACGCACCACAGTTGTCCCGGAGGTTCCAAGCGCTCCACGGTGGGATGTTCGGCGATTTTGGGCGGTTTTGATCAATGTTGGGCGATTTCAGCGTAGGTACGCTCTCAAAACACACCTTGATTCCAGGTTCCAAGCTAGTTACGGAACATTATTTAAAGAGTGCACTCGTATGTGAAAAGCCACGCGGATCCGGTTCGGCGGTCACAGTGACATTCCGTCTTGGGAGGAGAGGCAGCACAGCGACAGCTGTATGTCTCAAGCCACGCGGATCCGAATCGCCGCGGTGCGGTCCGCACTTTTGCAGAGCGCCGCTACGCTGGCTAGCGGGAATTCAACTAAATCAAATAGAACTAAATAAAAGTTAACCACTCCACTACATAGAGCTAATCAAGTTTGAAGTATTGTGAGCCAATAGGCGACCAGAGCTAGAGCTACTAGCTCTAAGGGTCAGCTCTGAGGTTCACATGTTTGACAGATTTGGGCTCGGTGTCTGGTCGAGCGTGTTGGGCAAAGTACTCCGTCGCTGGATCTGGCCGGGGAACAGGGGCTTACACTCGTGCACCTTTCGGCTCAACGTAAGCACTTTGCGTGGGATAGGGGGTGCATTTAGGGGTCTTTTGGGGGGTGTTAGGGGATGTTTAAGGGTATAAAGGGGTGTCTAAGGTGTGTTCTGTGTCAGAAACGGCTCAGGTTGAGCCGAGAAGTGGATGAGTGTAAGCCCTTGCCTGGGAGCACCGTGTCAGCATCGTCCGTCATCCGCCCAGGCAGCGCCTGGACACAGGGTGAAGCACGCTAGCCACGTCATATGATGTCATTATTTTCAATAAACGAGCGCTGAAAACGTGGCGGGTCAGATTAAAAATTCTCTACACCTCATGGGAACGAGTGGGCCAGGTGAAGAACACTCGCCACGTCACGATGCCGCCAGTCAACTCAATAAACACGGGAGATGGTGGAACCCACAATCGCGATATAGAAACACAAAACGTGTTCTCGTATCATCAGTAGAAGCATGGGTGAAGACTACCAGATATGAGGTGAAAAGGTGGCGGGCCAGATACGGAATGCGAGCTGGAGAACCCATATATTAAGACCTCAGGGGGTCTAAATGGGGGGTTTACTGTAGGGTCCTGATCGTCAGACTTGAAATATAAGACGGACACATATATATATCAGGATTTCCTACCTGGAAGCTGCTGATGACGCCGAGCAAGCGGGTGGCAGGCACCGACTGGCAGGGGCTTACACTCGTCCACTGATCGGCTCAACTTAAGCGCATTCTGTCGGATAGGGGCGCTTGTAGGGGTTGTAGCGGGGTCTTTAGGAGGTGTCAGGGGGTATTCCGCAGTATCAGGGGGTGTTCAGGGTGTATTTTGTGTCAGAAACGGATCAGGTCGAGCTGAGAAGTGGACGAGTGTAATCCCCTGCCGACTGGCCGCACGCAAACGCGTCCGACAGCAAGTCCACCACCTGCACCACCTGGTTGTAGCGGCGCGAGTTGAAAGTGAAGCAAACCTTGAAAGCTGTTTAACGTATTATAGTTTCAAGCGATCAATCCCAGGAACTTTCAACGTGGATTCCATAGGGTCAACCTGCACCGCCCTGCCTGGTTGCGGCGCATGGCCGGCATGGCGATCAACTTCTCCGCCATGTAGTCCGCGTACTCCGACGCCTCAGTGTAGCGGCGCAAGTTGAGATTGAAAGCAAAAATTGAAAGAGGTCCGTCATAACTTAGTTTCAAGCGCTCATATCCTGGCACTTTCAACGTGGGTCTGATAGGGTCAACCTGCACCAGCCCACCTCGGTGAAAGCGTGCGTGTTGCGGATGTTGACCACGGGCCGCGCGGCGAGCGACCCGTTGCCCAACACGATGCCGCGGTGTGAGCTGCCGCCGCCGCCGCCGCCGCCGCCGCCTGCCCCGGAGCAGGGGCTTACACTTGCTCGCATCTCAGCTCAACCTAAGCCGGTTTGGTCACAGCTCCCCGTGTCCCCCTGTCTAATAGACTTGGAAGAAATCATGCACCGAAGGTATCCGACCAAACGTGCTTACATTGAGCCGAAAAGTGGAAATTTGACAGCCCCTGCCCCGGAGCTGCTGCGGCTGAGCCCACCGCCGGCGCCGTCGTTGCCGTCCAAGGTGGAGTCCGGGCTGTCTTGCTTTTTCTTGAGATCGAAGCCGCCCCCGCCGCCGCCCCCCCCGCCGCCGCCCCCGCCTCCGCTGCCGCCTCCGCCCCCGCCGCCCCCGCCGCCGCCGCCTGCATCACCACCGCCCAAGCCGCCAAAGGGGTCGCCGTGCATGCCCCGGATCTGGTCCGTCCCGTTGACGAACGCCATGATGTTGGCGCACGCGCGGATGCGCGGCTCCGGCGGGTAGTGCCAGCCGGAATATGCTTCATTAATTGCCCAAAATCCCTAAGATTAATTCCCAAAATTCAGCCTGGTATGCTTGGGTTATGCCCAATTATGCAGACTAATTTCCCAAAGACACCCAGGTTCAATGCTGAAAGCTGCCAAAAAAGTTCCGCATGTACCCAGAAAACGGCCAAAATTTCCAGAAAACGCCCCATAACGCCAAAATTTACCTCGAAAATGCCTAAAATTCCCGACATGAGTTATCGATTTACCTATTATGCCAAAAGTGTTGCCGGCATATTCGAGCTTGCCCTACCGGCGGGAGCTGGCACAGCTTCACCTCCGCCATGGCTATCAGGTTGGTGACGTGCTTACGCTCCGTGACGTCCAGCCGCATGCGCTGCCCGTTCGCCGTCGATTGCTTCAGAGGTGTTTTGATCGGGTCGATACCACCCGCCAGGGGCTTACAACTCGTTCACTTTTCAGCTCAACGTTGGTGCTTTCTGTGGGATAGGGGGTGGTGCGTGTGGGGATAGTTTAGGGGGTGCTAGTGGGTGTTAGGGTGTATGAGGGGGTGTTGAGGTTGGATTTTTGTATCAGAAACAGCTCAGGTTCAGCTGAGAAGTGGACGAGTGCAAGCCCCTGCCACCCGCCAGGACTATGCTTTCCCGGTATTTCTTCTTGATGTATTCGTGCGCCGGCCCGCCGCTCAGCAGGGGCGTACACGCGTACACGCGTCCACTTTTCAGCACAGCTTAAGCACTTTTTGTTGAATACGTTGGGTGCTTTCAGTGACAAACATGGCTCAGGTTGAGCAAGCAAGTGGACGAGTGTAGGTCCTTGCAGGTTTAGGGTTTAGGGTTAGGGTTTAGGGCTCTAACTGCCCTTGCCGCTGAGCACGCAGCACACGAAGCCATCCCAGACCCCGGCCCTCCCCTTCTCCTTGCTGTTGATGAGCGGCGGCTTGAACCCCGTGGATTCCGCCTCATCCGGCTCCAGGTACCCGACGAGGATGTCGCCAAACTCCTGACACCGGATCGCCACCTGGAAGTACGTCAGATGCTCGCGTTTCCTGCAGTACTTGCTAGACGGCACGCATGCCAAGGAGGCCCCGCTGGGTGCCAGCATCTCGTCAAGGATGTGCTTCACCGTGCGGTCCTCGCACTAGGGGCCTACACCCGTTCCCATTTCAGCTCAACCTGAGCTCACTTTGCCCCTTTCCGCTCAATTAAGCTTACATTGTCCGCCATATGACCCAACCAAACCCTTGGATGTGTCCCGAAGGTGCTCAAGCTTGGATGTGTCCCGAAGGTGCTCAAGTTGAGCTCTGACGTGAGCGATGTGTCCCGAAGGTCCTCAAGTTGAGCTCTGAAGTGAGCGAGTGTAAGCCCCTGCCTCGCACACCATGGCGAGGATCTTGGATACCAGGTCGTTGGACTGCAGGAAGTCGCACACCACGCTGTAGCGGCGCAAGTTGAATCTGAAAGCAAAACTAGAAAGCGGTCATCATTCGACATTTGAAGACAAGCCCACGCTCGAAAATGTAATTTTCGGACATTTTAACTGAAGACGTCTTGAGTTAACATACATTTTCGAACGTGGGCTCGTCTTCCAATGTCAGAGTTTGGTTTCAAGTGCTTACTTCCAGGTGCTTTCAATATGAGTGTCATCGGATCAACCTGCACCGCCCTACCGCACGCATCTCGGGATTCTGCTGCACCGTCTGTTGCGTGCGTGGGTCCAGGATCTCGCACACCACGGGCACCTTCCGCGCGCTGGGCTCACCCACCACCCAGGAGGGTCATTGATGACAACGTCTCGAACGACAATCAGAGCATAACTTATCTTCAGAGTAATTGCTCATACGCATGCGTGGACACGGTTTGCGGTTACCGACTGACCTATGAGCATTTACTCCCGTCCCGTTTTCTGGTTATCGTCGATCCAGCGTCTGTCGAGACGTTGTTCTCAATGACCCCCTGCCACGCTAAGTTCGCTGAGGCCGCTGACAGCGCCCAGGCCGCTACGCGCGCCGATCCCCATCTGCAGGGGCTTACACTCGTCCACTTTTGATCTCAACGTGAGCACTTTTTGACACATGTGATGTGGTGCTCGATTGGTTTCAGTGACATAAACAGCTCAGGTTGAGCAAAGATGTGGACGTATGTAAGCCCCTGCCCGTCTGGCTGTTGCCGCTTCCTTTGACCTCCGGCGCGTCGGGGTCCGACCCGCGCGCGATGCGCCGCGTGCGGTTCTGTATGTCGCGGATCAGCAGCAGCGTCGCCACGCAGAAGGGTCATTGAGATCAAGCACTCGAATCGAGATCGGAGCATGTTTTACCTCGGGGTACCTTCAGGGTGAATGCTCATGGAGACGCGCGGAAGAGGAGGAGGAGTTTCAACGTCGGTCGAGTGCTTGTTCTCAACAATCCCGTCATTCAGACGCGCGGAAGAGGAGGAGGAGTTGCAACGTCGATCGAGTGCTGATTCTCAACACCCCCCCATGCCAGGCTTTTGGAGTCGCTCTGCATGATGTCGCCCTCCTCCTCCTCGTCTGCAAAGATGATACACGACGTATACTTCAGAATCTCCACATTGTCCAGGTGCCGCCGCATCGCCGTGTTGTTGGGCCGCAACTTGAAATTGATAGCAAAACTTGAAAGCAGCCCATCATATTGTAGCTTGAAGCGCTAAAACCAAGCATGGTCAACCTAGGATCTACCTGGGGTCACCTTGGTATCAACCTGGGATGAATCTGGGGTCAACCTTGGGTCAACCTGAGGTCGACCTGTGGTCAACCTGGGGTCATCCCGGGGCCAATATAGGGTGAACCTGGGGTCAATATGGGGTGAACGTGCACATCCCTGCCGTGTTGCCGATGTGGTGCACGAGGCTGATGCACTGCAGCGCGTCGGGGTCTAGACCCCCCTCGTACAGCAGGGCGTCGCGCTGCGACAGCGGCACGTTCGCCATGATGTGCACCTCGGAGCAGGGACTTACACTCGTTCGCTTTGGGGCTCAACGTAAGCGCTTTCTGTTGGACAGGGTTGGTGTAGGGGGTGTTTAGGGGGTGTTTAGGGGGTGTTTGGGGGTATTAGGGGGTGTATTTTGTGTCAGAAACAGCTGAGGTTGAGCTGAAAAGTGGACGAGTGTAAGCCACTGCCTCGGACCCCGGCGCGCACATGGCGTCCAGCAGCAGCAGGATGTCGCGCAGGTCGCGCCGCCACCCGGCGAAGAAGATGAACTCGCGCTTCCCTGCCCCCTGCGGCTCCATGTTGTAGCGCCGCAAGTTGATATTCAAAGGAAGACTTGAGAGCAGTTCAACATATTGTATGACAAAGTGCTTGAAGCCACTTAGCGACTTTGAGTGCTAAGTCGTCCAAATGGACAGTTCTGATTGGCCGAACGGGAACACTTAGCACGCTAACTAAGTCGCTGAGTCGCTAAATGGTTTCACGCACTTTGTCATAGTGTCAAGCGCTTAGTCCCATGCGCTTCAACATGGGATATAAACCAAACAATTTGCACCGGCTTACCTTGGGGCACACGCCCGGGTCGCACATGTGCATGGGCTCCGGCTTGTACGTGTCGTTGTCCTCCGCGATCACCACCACCTAGGGACTCATGGATAGTGCTCGCCACGTCATCAAACACATTTCGAACCCTGGTTTCGTGAATTTAATGGCATGTTTTGACGTGGCGAGCAGTGGTAGGATGGGATAGTGCTTGCCACGTCATCCAACACATTTCGAGCCCTCGTTTGGTGATTGAATGGCATATGATGACGTGGCGAGCACTATCCGTCAGTCCCTACCACTAGCTCATCCTCCCCCTGCATCACGTAGTCGTGCCGCGGGTTCAGCGAGATCCCGCCGCCGTCGCCGTGCGGTAGCGGCTCAAGTTGAAATTGACTGCAAACGTTGATAGCGGTTTATCACATGTTAGTTTCAAGCGCTGAAACCATGGGCACTCTTTCAACCCGGGTTCTCATACGTTCAACATGCACCGCCCTACCGTGCCGCACCCCGATGTGTAGCGGCGCAAGTTGGATTTGAGAGCAAACTTTGAAACCGGTTCGTCATATTTTGGCTTGAAGCGCTGAAACTAAGCGCGGTCACCCCGGGGTCAACCTGGGGTCAACCTGGGGTCAACCTGGGGTCAACCTGGGGTCAACCTGGGGTCAACCTGGGGTCAACCTGGGGTCAAGCTGTGGTCAACCTGGGCTCAACCAGGGCTCAACCTGGGGTCAACCTGGGTTCAACCTGGGGTCAACCTGGGGTCAACCTGGGGTCAACCTGGGGTCAACCTGGGGTCAACCTGGGGTCAACCTTGGGTCAACCTGGGGTCAACCCGGGGTCAACCTGGGGTCAAGCTGCAGCGCCCTACCGATGGGCACGGCGTCGGGCATCATCAGCTGTATGTCCTTGAACTTCACACCCACCAGCAGGGACTCATGGATAGTGCTCGCCACGTCATCGAACACACTCTAAACCCTACTTTCCTGATTTAAACAGCAACGTATGACGTGGCGAGCACCAGGATGGTGCTCGCCACGTCATCAAACGAAATTTGAATCCTGGTTTCTTGAGTCAAACGGCAACCTATGACGTGGCGAGCACTATCCATCAGTCCCTGCCCACCAGCTCTGGCCAGCACTCCGTGTAAAACTCGTCCCCCTCAAACCCCAGCACGCTGCCGTAAACCTCCGCCAGACAGGAGGGTCATTGAGAACAACGTTTCGACCGACGTTGGATCGACAATAAACCGACATCGGGATATGGGTACGTGCCCATTGGTCAATCGGCCTCCAGGAATTGTCTCCCTGTGTCCGCATGACCATTTACCGTGAAGGTAAGACATGCTCGGATTGCCATTCGAGACGTTGTTCTCAGTAACCCCCCACCAGACCCGGCTGCCGGACGCTCATCAGCATGAGGCGGCCAATGATGTCATGGCTCACCACCGTCTCCACGTTGCCGCGCCCAATCAGGTGGATCAGCGCCTCGTTGTCCTTATCGCGCACCTCCGCCACCACGTGCCCGTCCAGGCTGAAGGGTCAATGAGAACAAGCACTCGACCCAGATCGGAGTATGACCTGTCGTCAGGGTAAATGCTCATACGGAAGCGGTGAGGAAGAGGGGTCGAGTGCTTGCTCTCAACACCCGCCCTGCCAAATCGCAGTTGGACAGGTTGAGGATGACTTGCAGCACCTCGGCGTCGGCCTTGTCTGGCTGCATCTGCGTGTCCGACAGCACCACCACCGACCGCGCTGTGGTTATGGCTACCTTGTCGAGGTCCGACAACATGAGCCTGCTCCCCTGCCGGAACACCACCTTGCTATAGCGGCGCAAGTTGACATCAAAAGCAAAGTTTGAAAGCAGTTGATCACACTCCCCATTGGAAACACTGTGACCAAGCGCTGTCTGCCCGGGGTCAACCTGGAGTCAACCTGCACCGCCTCACCTTGGTGCCGTGCATGTCTTTCTTTTTGATGAAGTGAGCCAGCTCCTTGTCCATCTTCTCCTTCCCATCCTTGCACAACACGGCCACGATGCCGCCGCCTTCCGACTCGTTGGCGTTGATGATCTCCTGATTGTAGCGCCGCAACCTCACATCGACAGCAAAGTTTGATGGCCGTTTTTACGTTCATCACATTTCAGCTTCAAGCACTGAAACCACGCGCGGTAAACCCGGTGTCAACCTGGGGTCAATCTGGGGTCAGTATGGGGTCAATATGGGGTCAACCTGGGGTCAATCTGGGGTCAACCTGGGGTCAAGCTGGGGTCAAGCTGGGGTCATCCTGCACCGCCCTACCTTGATGAAGAGCAAGGACTTCTCGGTCCACCCCAGCATCACCGTGTTGTAGTGGCGCAGGTTGAAATTGAAAGCAAATTTTAAAACCGGTTCCATGATGTTTCAATCTCTGGAGCTCTGGACTAAGCGTGGCCAACCCAGGGCCAACCCGGGGTCAACCTGGGGTGAACCTGGGGTGAACCTGGGGTGAACCTGGGGTCAATCTGGGGACAATATGGGGTAAACCTGGGGTCAACCCGAGGCCAACCCGGGGTCAACCAGGGTCAACATGCACCACCCTACCGTGTGGTCTTTCTCAATCACGCTGCTACGCCCC
>Ga0307489_10002981_pt1 | contig 11268 bp, 13 predicted proteins | sample SB12metaG_FD_202247 | JGI IMG/M metagenome (GOLD analysis project Ga0307489, IMG submission 202247) | Sea-ice brine microbial communities from Beaufort Sea near Barrow, Alaska, United States - SB 1.2 | ecosystem: Environmental > Aquatic > Marine > Coastal | place: USA: Alaska | collected...
TGGGCCCCTATAATGGGCATATGACCCCCCTATAATGAGCACCTGAATCCCCCCCCTCAGTGTGAGACCCTACCCGTCGGTGCAAGGGCACGACGACGACAACGAGGAGGAGGCCGAGGACGGCATGGGGGGCAAGCGCGGTGACATCAAGGTGGGGCGGTGCAGGTTGGAGTCAGCTGAATCCCATGTTGAAAGCGAGATGTTCTGCAAATGGTGGAGGCCCCCTTGCACCATCATTTTCTAACTCTGATAAATTGGGGAGGCCCCCTATGCACCATTCAGAGCTTGAAACCTATACGCGATACACGCCTTTCAAGTATAGCTTTCAAGTTCAACTTGCGCCGCTACATGAAGGTGCTGGTGATTCGGTTGCCGTCAATGGAGGTTGTTCACCCGGAGGTGCTCAACTGGAGGACGGGCAAGTGGGGGGATGGGCCAGGGGCGGCGGGGGTGACCAACGATGCCGGCGACGGAGCTGGGGGTAGGGCAGGAGCGGGCGCGGGAGCGGGCGCAGGTGGTAGCGGCGGCGGCGGAAGGAGTGGTGGCGCGGGTGCCGGGGCTAGCGGCAGCGGCTGCAGCGGCGGCAGCGGCGGCAGCGGCAGCGGCGGCGGACGGGCGGTAGACATGATGGGCGCGGTGGGGCGGTGCCCAGGCGGCTTCGCGATGCCGCCGCCGCCGCCGGGCCGCTTCCGGCACACGGCCTTCGAGGTTGGGAGGTGCAGGTTGAACCTATGTAAACCATCCTGAAACTGCCTGGAACTAAGCACTTGACACTGAAATGCGATAAACCATTTTCAAGATTTGCTTTCAATTACAACTTGCGCTGCTACATCGAGGCGCGGCTGCCGCCCGGCTCGCGCCTCTCACGGGAGGCGTTCGGTGACGATGGCGAGCGCTGGGGCGCGGTTGACTCCAGGCCAGGCGCCGGATCGGATGTGAGTGGCATTGACGATGACTACTATGGTGGAAACGGCGGTGACGCGGGCCGCGGTGGGAAGGGTGCTGTGAGAACCGACAGTGACGGCGCCACGGTGCTGGTATACGGCGGGTACGACGGGTCCCGTGGGGTCTGGGGCGGCAAGGAGGTGCTGCTGCTGCGCGTCAGCAACGACGGTAGGGGCTAACACTCGTCCTCTGTTCGGCTTGACGTGAGCATTCTTTGCGGATACATTGTGTGGTCTCATACAGTTTCGTTGACATTACCGCTCAGGTGAGAAGTGGACGAGTGTCAGCCCCTGAGCGACGGCAGCCGGGTGCGCTGGGGCTGCGCCGAGGCTTGCGGCGACGCGCCCCCACCCAGCTTCCACCACACCATGACCCGCCTGCGCCAGCACCCACCGGTAGGTCAGTGCAGGTTGAACCGATGAAATACATTTTGACAGCGCCTGGAATTAAGCGCCTGAAACTAAAACATGGTGTACCGCTTTCAAAATTTGCTTTCAAGTTCGACTTGCGCCGCTACAACCCGCGCGCCGTGCTCATTGGCGGGCAGACCAACGACCAGGACAACGCCACGGCGCTCGCGGGCGGTGGGGTGTACGAGCTGTGCTTGGACACCGGCGAGTGGACACGGCACGCCACGGAAGGCTGGCCGCAGCCAAGCGCTGGGCTCATGGTAGGGTGTAAGCTACGCAGTATTACTGGGGGGGCAAATGGGGTTGGCGCGCGGCGCAGTCGGATGACGATCGTTGAGTGAATAGACCCTTGCTGATACATTTTCAGTCTGCCGTCGGCAGGCTCATCTACACTGTAGTACATATGAGCGACCGTCCATTGACTCAAGAACATCCAAATTCCCGTTTGCCCCCCCCACCCAATCTGTGGAGTACCAACAATGTACCGGTACACTATGTGGTGGTCCCTTGCACTCGTTACAGCGGTGGCTGCACATGGGGGCGCTGCGGCCGCCAGCTCCGGACCGCGGCGAGGAGATAATCATTCTCGGCAGGGTCTTACACTCGCGCACTTCTCCGCTCGACCTAAGCCGCTCTGGTCATTGAGTCGTTTTGTGTCTATTTTGTGACGGCTGATGACGCATCTATCTCCCGAAGGTACCCAAGGTATCGCACAAAATGTGCTTACGGTGAGCTGAGAAGTGGACGAGTGTAAGCTTCTGATTCTGGGCGGGTTTGACGACAGCATGCACCGCCTGGTGGCTCCCATGGAGCCCTGGAGGCTGTGTGTCGACACCTGGGTGAGGCGGTGCAGGTTCACCCTAACAAACCCACAATGTAAGCGCCTGCAACAAGCCTTTGAAACTGAACATGATGAACCACTTTCAAATCTTGCTTCCACATCCAATCTGCGCCACTACACCTGGGAGTGGAAGCTGGGCCCGCAGCCCCCGGGGCCCGATGAGATGTATCGCGCATACCTTGACGCAGATGGGGATCTGGGCGCCTGGAACCCGAACCACGACGGACCGCAGTGGTGCCCGCCACCTGTGGTAGCGCCCGGCGGATACTGCTCGCCACGTCCTGCAACGCAGCTTACCACCTCGTCTAATGAGTTAGTCGGCACCCTGTGACGGGCTCGCAACATCTGCCAGGCCCACGACCCGCCAGGTCATCCCACGCACCTTAAACCCTGGTTTCTTGAGTTGAATGGCATCCTTTGACGCGGCGAGCAGTGTTTGCGAGGCCCTAGTCAGAGGGGCGGCACCGCACGGCGGCGTGTGTGCTCGGGGGGCGGCTCATGATAGTGCACGGCGGGTGCCCTGCGCGAGGTCCGCAGTGGCTCGCCGACACCGCGGTGCTGGTAGGGGCAAGTGATTGATGCCAGCCACGTCATCCAACACATAGTGTTCCGGTGCTCACCTCGTCACTAACCACGATTCGCACTATAGGCAGTACGAATGGTACAGCCTGTATAAAGACTATGAGCTAAATATCCTGTCTGATGCTCACTCTATACGTGGCAGGCTGGCGCAGAGAGTCGCCTGAATGCCTCGTTTTTTCACCGTCATCTTCATCCCATGACGTGGCAAGCGTCGATGTTATGTAGGATCCTGCACGTGGGACCTTAAGTCATTGACCTGGCGCCACATCGACATCCAGGGCACGTCGCAGGTGCAGGTGTGGGGCCATGACAGCGTGCGGCGGGGTCTTACGCTCGTCCGCATCTCAGCTCAACTTGAGCCATCTCTGCCACGAAAACACCCCCTAACCATCCCTTAGAGACCCCGGTACACCACCTACACTCCCTCGAAACGAACCCCCTATTTTGCAGAATGTGCTTACGTTGAGCTAAAAAGTGGACAAGTGTAGGCCCCTAGCATGCGGCACGCTCGCATCGCCGGGCACACGATGGATGCCATGCTTTGCTTCGGAGGTTGCAAGCGGGCAAGGCTCGTAAGACCCCTGCTACTCGTGCATTTGGGTGTTTTGGCTGTGAGTAGACACACGCAGGCGACACACTTTGGGTGTTTTGGCTGTTAGTAGACACACTTGGTCACCAATCTTTGGGTATGTTGGCCATCAGCGGACATGCGTAGACACGCGTGTGCACTTGACTTCGGAGGTTGCAAGCGGGCAAGGCCAGTAAGACCCTGCTAGTCGTGCATTTGGGTGTTTTGGCTGTTAGTAGACACACGCAGGCGGCTCGCTTTGGGACGCAGGCGACACACATTGGGTGTTTTGGCTGTTAGTAAACACACGTGGTCACCAAACTTTGGGTATTTTGGCTGTTAGTAGACATGCGCAGACACGCTTGCGCACTGGACTTTGGGGTTCAAGCGGGGAAGGCTCGTAAGACCCTGGTGCTCCTGTCTGTCAGCTTGCTCATAATGTATCAGGGATTCTGAAAGCGTATCCTCAGGGAAGAGAGAGCGGCGAGTGTATACGTGGGTGCACGGACACACTCTGAGCAGAAGGTCCGTAAAGAGGATGCGGCGAGTGTGCAGAAATAGAACGCTGCGAGAGTGTTCACCGGCACACTGTGAGCCAGCAGTCAGCAAGCGGGCGGGTAATATATCCTAAACTCTAAGGCCCAAACCCTTAAACCCAGTCTCCGGTCTGACTACCCCCTGATTGCCCCAAATTTAGCCGCTCGACCAACCAGGGACAAAGGGAGATGATGCAGTGTCCATTGACCAATCAGGGATCAGAAAACGATCACGATCAGAATTGGCGCGAAAAGAGCAAAAGATCCAGCCAATCAAATCTAACTGAATCACTCTCTCGACCAATCACATGAGGGCCTTGAGGGTCTTCGAAGACCCGGAGACGGGGTTTAAGCTAAACACTGAACCCTAAACCTGCCCCTACAAGCTGGGTGGGTACGGCATCACTCCGGTGGCCAAGATGGAGTTCCTCATGTTCGGGCCCACGCTCGACGTCTCCAATGCCGAGGGGCAGCGGCGGGGCAATGCGGATGCGGAGAAGGCGCGGGAACGCCGAAACAAAGAACGCGCGCTGTTGGCATGGGCTTACACTCGCCCACTGGTCAGCTCAACCTCAGCTGTTTTGCTCAAGCTGAGCCTTCTGGTCTGGGGCCCGTTTTGTGTCATGTTGTGACGAGTTATGACCCATCTATCTACTGAAGGTACCCGACGTATCCCACCAAAAGTGCTTATGTTGAGCTGAGAAGTTGACGACTGTAAGCCCCTGGTTGTTGGCCAGCATGCGGCGGTACACCAGCGTGTGCATCGAGAAGATCCGAGGTAGGTTCATGAGAATCCTGCACCACGAGAGCAAGGCAGGGGGGTCATTGACAACAAGCACTCACGGGCTTGTGGGTCCACACCTTGCTGTGACACGCGGCAGACACCGGACATTTTTGTCCGACCGTGCGACCATGCGACTCGCGGACAGACGGGCTTTGTATCGCAGCCGTCGTCGTTATAGGCTGTGACTGGCACTGGCTCCGTCGCTACGGGGGCCCGGGTGAAAGCCTGGTGCCTCCTTATACACACAGAAGCGTCTTTCTCACAGGGGCCATGGCAAAAGCCTGGTGCCTCCTTACAGAGCTACACACGGAAGCGTTTCTTTCTGTTCGGGACAAGCACCAGACTGACGCTCAATCGACAAACCTTCTCCTTCACGCGTGTGAAAAAACCTCAACCCTGAAGCCGAGTCATGCTCCGATCTCGATTCGAGTGCTTGTTCTCAATGAACCTCCTGCAAGAGTGTCAGCACGTGATAAGTTTATGGTTAGTCATCGTGGTTCTTGAGTTAATAGACCCTGCTTGTTCTCGATGACCATCCGGCAAGGGGGTTTGCGCGGTGCCCCTGGAGGCGCAGTACTTTCCGGGTGACGACGCGGACGAGGAATCCGTCGAGGAGTCGGACTCGGATGACGAGGTGGATGATCCAGATTTGGAATCGGATTCGGACAGCAGCAGCAGCGACAGCAGTGAGCTGGGCAGGGTGGTGCAGGTTGACCCTATCAAACCCACTTTGAAAGCGCTTGGAACTCATCTCTTGACACTTAAATGTGATGAAGCGCTTTCAACTTTTGCTTTCAATTTCAACTTGCGCCGCTACAGCTTGCCAACCCTGACAGTGCGAGCCCTGATAGCAGTGAGCCTGGTGGGGCGGTGCAGGCCCTAAACCCTAAACCCTGAACCTCAAACCCTAAACCTGAGACCCCGGGTTGACCATGCTCGGTTTCAGCGCTTGAAGGTACAATACAGTGAAGCGCTTTCAAACTTTGCTTTCACTTTCAACTTGCGCCGCTACGACCTGACAACCCTGACAGTGAGAGCTCCGATAGAGACAGTGACACTGAACCGGTGGTTGCGCCGGTGCTCTGAGAATCATTCAGCACAGGAATCACGGTGGCAGAGAGAGACGGTGTAATCATTCAACACAGGAATCACGGTGGCAGAGAGACACGGTGTAATCATTCAACACAGGAATCACTGTGGCAGAGAGAGACGGTGTATGAGGAGGCACCAGGCTTTCGCCCTGCCCCCCATGATAGAGATGGATAGACAGACGCGTCCGCGTGTATACGGAGGCACCAGGCTTTCGACCTGGCCCCCGTGAGTGAGAGAGACGCTCCCGCGTGTATAAGGAGGCACCCAAGAGTTCCGCCCTCCGTGGTGACGTGGCAGTGAGAGTGATGGCCTATGACGACGACGACACCGAGATTTAGTCCGCGTTTCATTGTAAGTCCAACGGTGATGTTCCGATGCGCAAACGAGTGTGAAATTCGGCGCCGAGGATAGATACATAGTACCTGTACATACACAACGCCCAACGGGCTTTGCTTCTCGAGACGCAACTTTTTGTATTAAAATCATGTGAATAGAAAATGTCAGCACCAATTCACCTCGGGCTTGTTCGGCACCGTCGGGCCCGGTAGACATCGCTCGCTACGTCATCGACACGCATGATGGACCCTGTTTCGTCGGTTACATGGAATCGACATCCTAAGCCGCGGCGAGCAATATCAACCGCTTCTTGCATGCCGAGCATAGTGTGTTAGTAACACAAACACGCACTCGAGCAAGAGCGCTAATGCAATAACGACAAAGCGCGCGGCGGTTTTACAGAACGATCACCTCCAGAAGAAATCCAATAGTGTTACGCTATGTGCGAATAAATCCATATTGCATCACTTGTTGAGCCTCCCATTGAGAGAGGATGCCCGGAGCTTGATGCGAACAATAATGAGGATAAGAAATGAATAAATATCAAATAGATAGATGGTGCCCGGTGCGAATAAAAGCATACTGCATCATTTGTTGAGCCTTCCGCTGAGTGACGTTGCCTGACCCACGCGCGTGATGCGCGACTTCTTCATATAGGGACTGCCGAATGATGCTTGCCAAGTCACAGGTTGGCACTTGACTCAAGACACGAGGCTTTAGAATTATATGTGAGAGAGAGACTCTTCCGCGTGTGAGGAGGCACCGGGCTCTCGCCCTGCCCCCCTTTTTTTTACCTCAGTGTCGGATCTGGTATCGAAAATCTGGTATCGAGTACGAGTTCCGCTCGCGCTCGAACAATCAGAAAAGTCAGTTTTGGAAATACCATTGACCGACCCGCCGGAAGCCCGACCGGGTCGTGATTCTTGAGAAAATAGACCCAAGATCTTGAGGAGATAAGGGTGACTAGTCACCCCGACACTGAGTTTGTATGGGATGTGAACGCTTGCTTGGCGGGGCATAATCCGTCAGTCCCTGCCTTGGTCTGATAAGCGGCGAACTGGAACAAACGGCTGATGGAGGTGCGTTGCGCGGAGGTGGCCCGGCACCAGGGGCTTACACTCGTCCACATTTCAGCTCAACTTGAGCGCTTTGTATGGGATAGGGGGTGCGCGCAGGGGTTGTGTAGCCCGTATGAAGGGGGTGTCAGGGGGTGTTTAGGGTATGTAGGGTATTTTTGTGCGTCAGACACGGCTCAAGTCGAGCTGAAAAGTGAATGAGTGTAAGCCCCTGCCCGGCACTGACCGGCGGCGTTCAATTTCTTGACACAGTTAAAGCGTGGCCTGGCTGTAGTGGCGCAAGTTGAAACTGAAAGCAAGGTTTGAAAGCAGCTTTCTCATGTTGTAGTTGCAAGCGCTTAAATCCGGGCGCTTTCGACGTGGGTATTTGATAGGGTCGTCCTACGCCGCCCGGCCTGGCGCACACGAAAATGTCCGAGTCTCGTCCATTTCCCGCGCCCTTGTTGTAGTGGCACGAAACGGAAATTGAAAGCAAAACTTGAAAGCAGCTTGATACTCTGTGATTTCAAGCGCTTAGATCCAGGCGCTTTCATAATCGTGGGTTTCATCGGGTCAACGAGTACCGCCTTACCATATGTCCTCCATTCGACGTGGGAGGTATGCAAGCCTGCCGCTAGGGACCCCCCCTGAAGATCTCTAATCATCATCTTAATGTATCTTTGCTGCAAATGTCAAACCCACAATTGCAATCATGTTGAAGCCAAGAACGCACAACGTAGTGAAATGTTTGAAGATGGGGCCCCACCTCCAGCGACCCGTCCACTGTGCGGGAGCCTGTGCTTCTCGCCTGTGTTTGGCGCAGACTTTTGTACCGGTTGATAGGGCCGGGTAAATGATCCATGCCACGTAACGTGGGCCAGGGAGAAAGCCTGGTGCCTCCTCATACATGCGAAAGCGTGTCCCTCTCCCTCTGAATCCCTGTAACGTCATCGACCTCGATGCCTTTTTCTCGAGTCAAATGGCATCGTATCGATGACGTGGCATGAATTGTTTGTCGCATTACCAGGCCCAATCTGTTGACAGCCGAGGACAACTCCGGTCGGACGCCGTCGTACTCGGCGCACATCAGACACGCCTTGCACTTGGCGCTCATCAGTCTAGCGCCAGCACCTCCCCCTCCAGTGGGAGCGTGCTGCCGGATGCACGACCTGATGAAGCTTTTCGAGCACCGGTATGCGACGTCGGGCTCCAGACAAGTCTTGAAGAACTGGCAACAGTCGGATGGTTGCTCGATGTAGCGGCGCAAGTTGAACTTGAAAGTAAAACTTGAGAGCAAATTATTATTGTTTAAGTTTCAAGCGCTTAGTTCCAGGCGCTTTCAACGTGGGTTTGACAGGGTCGACCTGCACCGCGCTACCTCGACACGGTACAGGTTGTAGTCTGCCGTTTTCCCGCTGTGTAGCGGCGCAAGTTAAAATTGAAGGCAAAATTTGAAAGCGGTCCAGAGAGAGAGAGAGAGAGACGCTTCCGCGTGTATGCGTAGGCCCTTGGCTTTCGCCCTACCCCCCGTCAGCAGTCGAACATATCTTAGTTTCAAGGGTATAGATCCAGGCGGTTTCAACATGGATTTTATAGGGTCAAGCTGCACCGCCTTACCGCCGGCCTCAGCTTCTGTGGCATCTCGGTACAACACTTGACCGGCGTATCCCGGTCCGGGATGTAAGGGCGCGGGTTGAAACTGAAAACAAATTTTGAATCCGGTTCATCAGATTTCAGCTCCAAGTGCTTAAACCAAGCGCCACTTGCACCGATGGGCCTCTGAAGTATAGCAGCATGATGCGTAACCCTAAACCCTAATTCTGCGGTCGTGGGGAACAAACATTCACAAGAGCACAAGAACGGATGATGGAAGTGGACTGGTGGTGCAACACATTCTCATAATGTCGCACGTTTAGAACATATCGTGGTGGACAGGCGGAACATGTTTGGTTTTGCGAGGGCTCAGAGACGCACACCTGCAGAGTGACAAGATATGATCGGGAGATCGATATGGGATATCGATATATGGGAGATCGGAAATCAATGAGATATCGATAGGGATATCGATATGGTATATGGGCTATCGATATGGGATACGGTATATGGATATGGTTATCTACCATATCGATATGGTCATCCTGGATATCGATATGGGATATGGGCTAATGATATGGGAGATGACAGTATCGATATGGTTATCTCCCATATCGAATTGGGATATCTTGTCACTCTGCTCACCTGGGGGTGGATGCGGAGGCGACGGAGGCGGAGGCGACGGAGACGGAGGTGCGAGTGCAAGAGGCGACGGGGAAGGAGGTGGCGGTTGGAACGAGTCCAGAACCTGCGCGCACGGACAAGATGTGACGACATGGGGAGAAAGAAGGATGTCATCAGACGAAGAGAGAAGCGTCAAAGTGTATGCCGAGGCAGGAGGCGTCAGCCGTCAGGCTTCCGCCTTGGCCCCCTTCACGTGATGATTGAAATACACAGCTGGCGGACGGTCCGAGTCACACATTTTTCGCGATAGTGAATGAATGGGTGGGTGGCAGTGTCGAGCAAAACATTGTTTGATAGGTAATTGAACCGAAAACGCCGCTCACCTTCCAAACCATGGCGTCTTCACTCCCGGCGGTGCTCAGCGACACGCCCCCGAACGTCGCCGGAGAGCTGGAGAAGCGGCCCGCGGCCACCAAGCCCCCCGTGCCGTCAACTGCCACGCCGTCCAGGTGGTCATCGTCAGTGCCGCCCCCGCGCACGGCCCACAACGTCGTCCCTTCACCGCTCAGCTTCCATATCACTGCGTCAAAGCCCCCGGCGGAGGTTAGTGCAACGCCCCCGAACGTCGCCGACGATTGGCTGACACCCGCGGCCACCACGCCCACCGCGCCGTCCACAACCACCCGTCCCAGGGCTTCCTTGCCAGTGCCGGTGCTTCGAACAACCCACAGTGTAGTACCCTCCGCGCTCATCTTCCACAGATACGCGTCACTGTAAGATGTACGCGTCACTGTAAGATGTGCTCCCGGCTTTGTTCAACGCAACTTCCCCGAACGTCGCAGACAAGCTGTAAAAGTGTCCCGCAACCACCACAGCATTCGCGCTGTCCGTAGCCAATGCTATCACATAGTCAGCTCTCGTGCCGCCCCCGCGCACGGCCCATAGCGTGGTGCCGTCTGCGCTCATCTTCCACACCACCGCGTCACCGACATTAGATGATACGTCGTTGTTGGTCAGCACCACGCCCCCGAACGTCGCCGTGTCGCTATCGGAGTGCCCCACAGCCACCACGGCATTCGTGCGGTCCATGGCAACGGCGTACGCCCTTTCATTTCTCGAGCCTCCCCCGCGAACGGCCCACAACGTGGTGCCCTCACCGCTGACCTTCCACACAAAAAAGTCAGCACCCCCCAAGGGAAGGTATCAAAACTTGATAATCGGGGAAATTATCGATAATCAGACTTTTTGACGGTATCAGGTATCTATCGATAAGAAAAAATCCACATAACTGCATGTATCATGTATCAATCGATGAAAGACGCCATAAGCTCGGTATCAATCGATACGTACGCTATAGTATCGATAGTTTGGCAAAAAGTTGAATTCCAATGTCACCGGCGGGAATCGAACCTCCGCAGGCATTGCCTGGGGGATCTCACTCACCAGCACCATTGATTTCACATGTAATGCTCACACGAAAGCAGCAACATGATTCTGTTCGAAAACGATCTGTCCGAACCCTCCGCTCCGCGCCAATCCACGAGCCAAAAACCCTCAACCCTAAACCCAGTAACAAGCACCAAACCCTAAACGTACGGCAGCCAAGTTCCGAGCTCGGTACGCCCCCTCCCAAAATGCCTTCTGCAGGTTACAGGGGGGGTACGGAACATGATTTAAAGAGTGCACTCGTACCCGCACACGCAGACACGCACACAGCCGCCGAGCCCTTCCTGTTGTTTCCCAACTGCTGTTTACCCGTGCGGTACCTAAGACGGGGACTTAAGCCATGCGTTAGGCCCTGCTGCCGTCAACATGAAGCTGAGCGCGCCGGAGGCCTTAGCGGAGCTTCTAGAAACGGTTGACCTGAGTTAGTGAGGACGGTAGCGAGAGGCGCGTTGGGGT
>Ga0307489_10002982_pt1 | contig 11267 bp, 18 predicted proteins | sample SB12metaG_FD_202247 | JGI IMG/M metagenome (GOLD analysis project Ga0307489, IMG submission 202247) | Sea-ice brine microbial communities from Beaufort Sea near Barrow, Alaska, United States - SB 1.2 | ecosystem: Environmental > Aquatic > Marine > Coastal | place: USA: Alaska | collected...
ACAACGACCCTCCCGCCAGAGTGTTGGCCCATGATAATTTTATTGTGAGTCGACGTGTTCCTCGAGTTAATAGACCTCGCTTGTTCTCAATGACCCTCCTCCTAGGCCCCAAGGAGTACTGGAGCAGCTCATGGAACCGATTCGACTTCTGTATCGTCATGGGGTCCATCATGGCAAGGGCTGGCAGATGTTCCTCACCACTTCATAGGATGCCATTTATCTAACGAAACAAGGGATTATTTGCGTGCCGACGACGTGGCGCCCTGCAACCAAGGCCTGGCAGATGCTGATCGCCACGTCATAGGCTGCCATATTTGACTCCAGAAACAAGGGTTCAACATGCGTGTCGATGACATGGCGAGCAACATGTGCAGGGCCCTACATCACGGATCTGGCGTTCAGCTTTCTGAGCGCTTCTTTTGTGCGCATCATACGTCTGTTTCGGGTCAGCCGCATGTTCCGCCTCATCAAGTCGCTCAAGGCAGGGGGGTTGTTGCAAACACGCACCCATGAATTCTCGTCTGTATCGCAAGTCTAACCATCAAACCAAAATGTTGTAACGAGCACTCGCAACGAGCGAGATTGGAGCACGACTCATGTCGCTTACATACTGCTGGATTGTGTTTTATCGTCGATTCAACGTCTCGTGTGCTTCCTCTCAATGACCCTCGCTCAAGGGCCTGAAGTCGCTGTTCGAGACGCTGATCATGTCGCTCCCGGCGTTCTGGAACGTGGGCACGCTGGTGCTGCTGCTGTTCTTCATTTACAGCTACGTTGGCGTGCTCACCTTCGGCGAGGTGAGCCTAAACCCTTTCCCCTAAACCATAAACCCCAACTTCATCACCATTCGAGCCTCACTTCTGCTGCACGACTTTAGTCTCTGAATGCCTGGCGTCAACCCTCGCATGTGTCATTGGTATCCTTGCCTCTTGTTGCTCTGCTGCCCTTCCTGATACGTGTTTCCTCTTCATCTCCTCTACACAGGTTATACGCGGCCAGGGCCTGAACGAGCACGCCAACTTCGAGTCCTTCGGGTTGGCCATGCTGACGCTGTTCCGCGTGGCAACCAACGACGAGTGGGTGGGCGTGATGGCGGTAGGGCCCGGCAGACATTCTCGCCACGTCATAGGATGCCATTTAATTCAGCAAATGAGGATTCACAATGCGTGTCGATGACGTGGCGGGTAATATCTGCTTGGCCGTATCCCATCCCCACCATCAACCCTGACCTCACCCCCACTCCGACCCCCTCTGTATTAGCACTACCTCATATCTCAGTATGTGCGCTGGTTAAATCCCGGAAGTTCGCCCGGTTTAAAGCTATGGTTTCCAGTTTGTGTATAACTTAGACGCCCCCCCCCACCCCCTGCCCCAACCCCCAACGACGACGTGGTTGGCAATGCATGCCAGGCCCTAGCTGGCGGACTGTGCGGTGCAGCCGCCCGAGTGCGACATGAAATCGGGAAACTGCGGCAGCTTGGCGGCGTACCCCTTCTTCCTCAGCTTTGTGGCAGGAGCTTACACTCGTCCGCCTTTCAGCTCAACGTAAACGTCTTGTACTGGATAGAAACTGCTGTAAGGGGGCATATAGGGGGAGTTTACGATATGTCAAGGGCTATTAGGGGTCTTTTTGTGTCAGAAAGGGCTCAAGTTGAGCTGAGAAGTGGACGAGTGTGAGCCCCTGCTTCGTGGTGGTCGTGTCCATGATCATGATGAACCTGTTCACCGCGGTGATCATCGAGAACTTTGAGAACCAGCAGGACCACGCCGAGTGGAAGCTAAGCGCGGGGATGCTGGAGGTAGGGCCTGGCAGATACTGCCCATAATATCATGGATGCGCATCTGAACCCTCGTCTCTTGAGTCAGACGGCATCTCATGACGTGGCGAGCATTATCTGCCAGGCCCATCGCCCGCCACAGCATCCAACGCGTTTCGGACCCTCAATTATTGAGATCAGTGGCATCCTATGACGTGGTGAGTGAATTCTGCCGGACCCGACCTGGAGGAGTACACGGAGCTGTTCCGCGAATTTGACGACGGCAGCGGCACGGTGTCGGCGATGGACCTTGAGAGGTTGCTACGCCGCATACCACAGCCGCTCGGCATCGGCAAAGGTGCCAGCCGGCTGCTGACGATGCACTTCATCAAGGGGCTGAACCTGCCGCTACAACTAGCGTCTTCTGGCTCGGTGTCGCACCGCGTGCCGTTTCGACGAACCGCCTTCGAGCTCGTGCGCCGCGTGTCCGAGTGCGACATGCCGGCAGGGACCTTGCCACTTCACCGACACGTCACCGACACGCATTTTGAGCCCTCGTCGTTACTTGAATCAGCTTTACTGTAACACTGTGAGTACCCAGCTCAGTGACAGTCTAGTAACTGCAAATCGAGCATGTGTGCTACTAAAACAATGAGCAGCAGTGTGGCACAGGAAAAGCGACAGTAGATGAGCATTATGTGTCAGAGGCCCTACACGCCGCCTGGGGAGATGCGGGACAAGATCGAGTACGGCCTCCGCAAGTCGTTCCCGGACCTCTGGGAGAAGATCTCCGATGAGACGAACTGGTCGGTGCTGATGTGCACGGTGCGCGTGCAGCGGCACTGGCGCGAGACTCTGGCCCGGCGCGCCGCGGCGGCCCAGGCAGCGGTAGGGCCTTGCAGGCATTGTGTCCTTCGTCATAAACCGCCGACTAAATGAAGAAGCCACGGTTCAAATGCCTTGGATGAAGTGGCGGACAGTGTCTACGAGGCCCTAGGCGGCGGCCGAGGCGGCCGAGAGGGCGGCGGAAGCGGCGGTGTACGCTGCGTATGGACTAGATCAGAACTCGCCGCGGAAGTCGCGGACGGCGCGGATGTCGTCGTCGGCGGCAGCAATGGGTGACGTGATGGGGGAGCTCCTGTTCGGGCGCAGAGGGTCGGACGGACGCCGGGGGTCGGACGGACGCAGGGGGTCGGAATCGGTCCACAGCAGCCGCTCAGGGAGTCTTCTGGCAGGGCTGGGCAGATGTTGCTAGCCACGTCATCGCATTTTAAACCCCCTTTTCTCGAGACGAATGGTATCTTATGACGTGGCGGGCAATATCATTCAGGCCCGTTGCCCGCCATGCTATCGACACGCAGTTTACATCCTCCTTTTTTGACTTGAATGTCATCCTTTGACAGGGCGAGCAATATCTGCCTGGCCCTGGAGTCTGGCCGGGGGCACCTCGCGCGGGCCAGGTCAATGGGGCCGGGTCTCGACCTCCAGGAAGTCTTCGACCACGCGGATGTCGAGGTAACGCGGTGCAGGTTGAACCCTCGTTGACCCCATGTTGACCCCTGCATGGCCGTGCTTGGAGTCAGCGCTTGAAGCTATAATGTGATGAACTGCTGACGAGATTTGCTTTCAATTTCATCTTGCGCCGCTACATCGAGGAAGATGTCGACGTCGACGGCGCGGTCATCGATTGCCGGGGACTTCATGCAGGGGCTTCTCTACGGGCGCAGCTCCTCGCTTGTCCCAGGGTCAAGGACGGGGTCTGTGTCGATGGCGGGTGCGGGGCTGGACTCGGAGCAGCGCAGCCGGTCAGGGTGGGGCCTGGAAGATACCGCTCACCACATCATAGCATACCATGGGGTGCAAGGCGGAAGCCTGGTGCCTCCTCATACACGCCGACGCGTCTCTCTCATAGCATACCATTTGACTCATGAAACGAGGGTTTGAAATGCGCATCTATGACGTGGCAAGCCATACAAGCAAGGCCCTAATCCGGGGAGTCAGCCTGGGGGGGGCTCGCGTGGACATCGGGGGAGCGTCTCGACCTCGGGGCGGAAATCGCGTTCGGCGTCGCGGACGTCGATAGTCGGCAGGGGCTTACATTCGTCCACTTTCCAGCTCAACCTGAGCCGTTTCTGATACAGAATACACCCTAAACGCCCCCTAACACCCTAAACACCCCTAATACCCCCGAATACCTTCCCAACACCCCGTAACCAACCGCATACATGCACCCCCTGTGCCATAGAAAGTTCTTCCGTTGAGCCGAAAAGTGGACGAGTGTAAGCCCCTGATAGTCGGCTCCTTGCAGGAGTTCGTCTTTGGGCCGCTGATTCCGGCGGGCCGTACCAACTCTTCGCTGACGCAGAACTCGCTGTTCGCGCAAATGAGGAGCTCAATCACGGCGACGCACCGCGGCCGCGTCAGCCCGGCTCCGCCGCGGGAGGCTGGGGGCAAGATCATCGGGGGAGCAGCGGGAGCAGCGGGGGGCAGGGGCTTACACTCTTCCACTTCTCAGCTCAACTTGAGCCATGTCTGACACCAATAAACACCCTACACACCCTAAACACCCCCTAACACCCCCTGAACCCCCCTTAACACGGGATACACAACCCCTACGCGCACCCCCTATCCTCTACTAAACGTCAAGTTGAGCTGAAAATCTGACGAGTGTGAGACCCTGGCGGGGGGTCGCAGAGGCAGCGGGAGCCCGCCGGAGGTCAGCGGCCCCGGTATGGCGGTGCAGGTTGACCCTATCAAACCCACGTTGAGAGCACCTGGAACCGTGGACTTGAAACTAAAATATGGTGAACTGCTTTCAATTGTGCTTCAATCTTGCTCTCGATTTCTACTTGAGCCGCTACACCCCGGCCACAGCGGGCTGCTAAACGGGGGCATGCATGGGTCCCACCTCCCTCTGCTGCAGGAGGTAGGGCCTCGGCCTGGCAGATGTTACCCGCCATGTCATTAAAAGGGCCGGGTACGAATAGGTATTGCTAGCCTCGTCATCCAACGCACTTTGGACCCTCGTTTCTAGCGTTTTCCGAGCTGATTAGCATCCTATGACTGTCGGGCAACACCTGCTACGCGGTACGCGCCCCTCTACTCTAAGAAACCGGTGGTGAAGTGCAGGATTCGGTGCTTGCCGGCCGACCGCGGCCGGACGTTTCAGTGCCTTCTCGAGTTATTAAACCCCCAACTGGTGAATCAGTGTGATTTGCCCCCCAGTTTCTTAAAGTAGAGGGGATCGTACCGCGCAGTGCCGGGCCATATCCACAGGTCGCCGAAGACGCGGAGGCCCACGATGGCGAGGACGAGGACGACGAGGGTGTGGCGATGGCGATGATGACGTGGCCCCATGACGACCAGACGACGGCGGCCAGCCGGATACGCCCCGCCGGCAGGGGATTACACTCGTTCCCTTTTCAGCTCAACCTGAGCCGTTTCTGACACAAAATACACCGTAAACACCCCCAAACACCTCCTGAAACTCCTTAGACAACCTCTAAAGAGCCGTTAAACAACCCCTAAGCAAACTCTGAGTGCACCCCCTATCCCACAGAAAGCGCTTACGTTGAGCCGAAAAGTGGACGAGTGTAAGTCCCTGCCCGCCGCTGGCCGGAGCCGGAGCCGCAGCCTGTCGCCAGAGCTGGAGGCGCTGGTTGCGGAGGCGTCGGAGACACACACGAGGGAAGTTGCGGTAGGGACTGTTCGATACTGCTCGCCACCTCATCAAACGCATTACCTACCCTTGTTTCTTGAATTTTATGGCATCCTATGACTTGAGGATCACTATCCATCAGTCATGCATTATAAAACCTTGTTTCTTGGATCAAATGACATCCTATGACGTGGCGAGCACTATCCATCAGTCAGGCGTCATGATTCCTCCTCTCGTCTCTTGAATGTAATGGCATCCTATGACGTGGCAAGCACTGTCCATCAGTCCCTAAGTCGCGGGGGAGCGGCGACGCGCCAGCGCCGACGAGACGTCGGGTATGGCGCAGTCGGGGCTGGTGCGCCACCGAGGGAGCCTCGACTCCGCCTCGCCGCGCACGGTCGTGGCAGGCAGGGACTGATGGATAGTGCTAGCCTCTTCATTAAACGCATCTCGAGCCCTTATTCCATCAGTTGAATGGCATCCTCTGACGTGGCGAGAACTATCCATCAGTTTAATGGCATCCTCTGCTGTGGCGAGAACTTTCCATCAATCAAATGGCATCCTCTGACGTGGCGAGAACTATCCATCAGTTACATGGCATCCTCTGACGTGGCGAGCACTATCAATCAGTCCCTAGTGGCAGGCCACGCGGCCTCGCGCTCAGTGGACATATCGCAGTCGCCACTCTTTGGCACTGCTGCTCCGTCACGAGGCAAGGCGGTGCAGGTCGACCCTACGGAAACCCCAGTTGTAACTGCCTGGAACTAAGCGCTTGAAACCAAAATATCATAAAACCGCTTTCGATTTTGCTACAATTTTGCTTTTAAATCCAACTTGCGCCGCTACAACGAGGCAGGCTCGTCGTCGTCATCCCCGAGGTAGGGCGGTGTAGATTGACCCTATCAAACCCGTGTTGAAAGCGCCTGGATCTACGCTCTTACAATTAAAGTATGAGGAACTGCTTTCAAATCTTGGTTTCAAATTCAACTTGCACCGCTACACCGAGGCGGAGGAGGAGGAGGATGATGAGGTCGCGGCGGAGGAGGCGGCGGAGGCGGCGGGGTTGGTGGTGGACGGGGCGATGGCGGAGGCGGCGGCGGCGGAGGAGGCGGCGGCCGCAGAGGCGGAGGCGGCGGCGGCGGAGGCGACGGCAGCGGCGTTTTTGGCATAGCCGCTTCGCGTGAGACCGAGAGGTACCAGTATCCTTAACATCTTGGCACCTCATATTGCTTGACAATAAGCTTAGCCATAGAATAGTGCTCCCTTGACACGGCTTAATCCCGACAGACCTGTCGTCTGCCCATTTGAAATGTCGGATGGGGATGTTTATATAAATACTCACCACTCGAGCGCCGTACCAGGTACATTACTGTAGTTTAGTTGGCGTCGTAGTTACGCAAATGATCGGACCCCAGGTCGGTCGGCGGATGACGTGGCGCGCCGCGTGCCGCCGACGCCTGGAGCGCGTTTGAAAACGAGTTAAGTGAGAGGGCCGCGCGGCGACGCTGCTTCCGCATTCAGCAGCCGGCCCCCCTCCCGCGCCCCCCCCCTGCCCCCCCCCGCGCCCCCTCCCGCCCCCCCCCGTGCGGCACGAGCATGCCGGACCCCTTGCTCCCCTATATGGGCCGGACCAAGTGGCAACTGAACACAGAACCTGAACTTAATCGCCTCAGGTCGGTTTGAACTTTGAAGTGCTGAGACCAGGCACTTTTAACACGAGCTGCACTGGTTTCAACTTGCACCGCCCCACCAAGAGCCCCAACACCGGCAGTCGACAGTCGCTGCCGCCGCTGATACATTGAGAGACATGCTTCCGCGTACATGCGGAGGCACCAGACGTTCGCCCTGCCCCCAGTGCCGGTGCATTGATGCTTCGACTTTCGTATGCCTACCAGGCGGTGGCTCATACGCTTAGGAAAAAAATTGTACGGGGACGATGTAAAGAATGTCGGGGACAAACTGAGGACGTGAACTAGTTTATGTCGTAATTCCAGTTATGACAGTACTCTGTTCATTCACATGCCTACACTCCTACTCCTCGTTGAGACAATCATGCTGGAGCGGATACGTTTCTGGTTTCACAGGGTCTTCAAAAAACTTGCAACAGCCTAGTGCCTGGTCTGTTAGCTAAGTAAGTTGCGTAAGCAAGTAAGTGATCGGACGAGTTGCAACTCGTCCGTGTGCTTACTAGCCAAGTAATTACTTACGGCTGACAGACTTGAAGGCTAGGCACTAGTCCGATTTGTTTATGGATGTGCCGCACGTCCTCCCCCCGATTCTATCTTGTGTATAGGTGTGCCGCACGTCGCCTTGTGCCCACCCGTCGTCCAGTCCTGCTTCTGGCACGCATCGCCGCAGTACCGGGCGGTCTTGCACTGCCGGCAAACCTTGATGTCCTTCAGTTTGCCCACCACCTGGCACCCGTCGTTGCGGCAATACTTAGCCCCCTCCAGCGCTTCCTTGCGAAAGTGGTCGAGCCAGTCGCGTGCATCATGCCCCCTTCCGAAACCAATGCACCACGCTGGCGAAGACATCCAGGGGGACGTTGTGACCCTCCATGACCCTAGCCGACATGGCGACCCCGGCGGCCTCCTCCGCCGGCCCGACCTCTCAAGCGTAAGGTCCATGTATCAGGGCTTACACTCGTCACCTTTTCGGCTCAACGTGAGCACATTTTGTGGAATACGTTGGGTGCATGAGTTTCCTCCAGTCTGTTAGACAGAGGGACACGGGGTGGTGTGACCAAATTGGCTCAAGTTGAGCTGAAAAGTGAACTAGTGTAAGCCCCTACCATGTACATGTCACCTGCAAGCCTGAAGCACGAGCTGGCGTGGCCGCTCTCGGCGGCCTTGCGACACCATTGCATCGCCTTCCGCTTGCTCCGCGCGACGCCGCGCACGAGGGCCTGCCAGATAATGCTCGCCGCGTCACGTGTTGCCATCTAACCCAAGAGACGAGGGTCTTAAGTGTGGAAGCTAACATGGCAGGTGTCAGTGTGGAAACTGACGCGGCAGGCATTCTCTGAAGGCCTTGCGTCCGAGAGTGTACATGGTGGAGAGGTTGTTCGCCGCTTGCGCGTCACCAGCGTCTGCCGCGCGCCTGTACCAGTCCGCCGCCGCCGGGTAGTCTGGCGCTGCGACGCCCTCCCCCTCCTCGAGAGAGCACCCGAGGTAGAACTGCGCCCGCGGCAATCCGGCCTCGGCACCCTTGGTGTACCACCCCACTGATTGCTCGTATTCCTTCCTAACGTCGTGAATCACTCCCATCGCAAGCATAGCGTACGCGTGCCCTTGCCCTGCTGCCTGCTCCAGAAGCACCATGCCCTCCTTCGCAAAGGATCGGCACTCGCAAATATTACGTTGTTAGGTCATCAGGTTTTGCCGAATGGACGCAAATATTACATTATTAGGTCGTCAGGGGCCGCCGAACGCGTCGCAATCTGGTGAGAGACCGGAAACTGGGCGGTGCAAGACTGCAAGTGCCAACCCTACATCCGCCTTTGGCGACCTGCCGCTGTCGCCCAGCTTCGTCCCCGGTCCCCCATCCGCTTCACTCACTGACCGATATCCCAGGCTAAACTGCGCCTCCCTGTCTCCAGGGGCTTACACTCGTTCACTTCTCAGCTCAACTTGAGCGCTTTTTGTGGGATAGGGGGTGCGCGTAGGGGTTGTGTAGCCCGTGATAAGGGGGTGCTGGGGGGTGTTTGAGGGTGTGTAGGGTGTTTTCTTGTGTCACACACGGCTCAAGCTGAGCTGAGAAGTGGACGAGTGTAAGCCCCTGCCTGTCGCCCGCGCGAGCCCGCTGTTTCACGACGTGGGCTCCGATCGCATGGAACAACACGTAGGGGTCTTCCGCTTGCGTCGTCCAGTCACCGACCGGGTTCATGTTCACGTTCGCGCGAGCGGTGGCAGCGCCGCCTCCGGCACCCGCGGGTCCCGCACTCGCGGCTCCCGCCTTGGCCGGCGCGCGCTTGGCGGCATCGCGCTCAGCTTGGCGCCTTTCCTGCCTCGAAGGCATCTGCTGAGTTCTGACTTAGAACTGACAGGACCAACGGCACCCTTCACCTACCCACTCTTCGCTTCAGTGGGCGACAGGCGTGCCGATACGCAGAGGAATAGGCACACGTCGAAGAGTCCCGTGGAGGAGCGGGCCTGTCGTCGGCGCCGTGCGGGCGCGCGTGAATAATGCTTCGGGGGAAGCAGTTTGGAGGTTTTGGCGCTGGCGCGGGCGCGGGCGGACACGGATACTCAGGTCGGTCGGAGGACACGACCAGGCGCGCCTCGCGCTGCCAAAAGGATTTGCAGGCGAGTTGCGCCCCCCGTGCGGCATGAGCATGACAGACCCTTCGAGCCCCAAGATGGGGCGGTGCAAGTTCCAATTGAAAGCAAAACATGAAGGCAGTCGCTTCGTGTTCAAGTTTGAAGAGCTGAAAATAGGCAATTTCAGCACGGGCCAAACTAGTTTCAACTTGCACCGACCTCTCAAGAGCCCCGAAACTGGCAGCCGCCGCCCGCCGCCGCCGTCGTGGCGGTGACGCTTAGACCTCAAGACGATTGTATGCCTCGAGGCTTGATAGAAGTTTCGTCGAAAAACAAGTCGAGGCACGATGATACGCGGCGTTTCTTGAAGGTAGGGGACAAACGGGGCGGGGACGTGAACGTAGTCATGTCATACTTGTAGCCATGGCAGTGTTCTGTTTACATGTGAACACGTCCGACGCCTTGCTGAGCCTAATTTTGCGGGAGAGGATACTTTATTTGTGAACAGGTATGCCGCACGTCGCCTTGTGCCCACCCGTTGTCCAGTCCTGTTTCTGACACTCGTCGCCGCAATACCGGGCGATCTTGCATTGCGGGCAAACCTTGAACTCCTTCAGAAGGCGCACAGCCTCGCACCCGTCGTTGACGCAATACTTACCCCCCTCTAGCGCTTCTCTGCGAAACCCGCCGAGCTTGTCGACTGGATTATGTCCCCCCTTCCGCAACCAATGCACCACGACGGTCAACACATCCGGAGGGACGTCGTGCCCCTCCATCAGCCCAGCCGGTGTAGCAACCTCGGAGGCGTCCTCAACATGCCCAACCTCGCGGGCGTAGGGCTGGTCCATGTACATGTGAGCGGCGAGCTTCACGCACGAGTGGGCGTGGCCGTTCTCGGCAGCTTTGCGCATCCACTGCCTCGCCTTCCGCTTGCTCCGCGTGACGCCGCGCCCAAGGGCATGGCAGATAATGCTCGCTGCTTGTCTCAAGAGACGAGGGACTATAAAGATGTAGCGGATGACGTGGCAGGCACAATCTGCCAGGCCCTACTACCGCGGCCGAGACTGTACATGTTGGAGAGATTGTTCGCGGCTGACCCGTGACCAGCGTCTGCCGCGCGCCCGTACCAGTCCACCGCCGCCAGGTAATCCGGCGCCGCCAAGCCCTTCCCCTCGTCGAGACAGGCCCCGAGGTGGAACATCGCACCCGGCAAACCGGCCTCGGCGCCCTTGGTGAACCACTTCACGGCTTGCTCGTGTTCATCCCTCGCGTCGTGAATACATCCCACCGCATGCATAGCGTGCGCGTGCCCTTGCCCTGCCGCCTGCTCCAGAAGCGACACTCCCTCCGCCGCTTAGGGTTGGCACCCGTAATCTCATTCGCTCTTCTGGTGGCCGCGTCTTAGTCTGGCTGTCTGGTGAGAGACCGGGAAACTGTGCGGTGCAAAGTGAAAACCCTACATCCGCACCTGCTCAAGAACGCACACAAGTTCGCCGTGGTGGGCTACCCAAGGTCAAATGTCGATACTTTCGATAACGAGCGATACCCTCAGTGTGACCAGCAGAGCAGAGTTATTAAGGTAATCAATGAGTA
>Ga0307489_10002983_pt1 | contig 11265 bp, 6 predicted proteins | sample SB12metaG_FD_202247 | JGI IMG/M metagenome (GOLD analysis project Ga0307489, IMG submission 202247) | Sea-ice brine microbial communities from Beaufort Sea near Barrow, Alaska, United States - SB 1.2 | ecosystem: Environmental > Aquatic > Marine > Coastal | place: USA: Alaska | collected 2017-05-06
AAAAACTTAATTTTTTAGGAACAGCGCTTTATATCGCTGCGCATCCAGATGATGAAAATACGCGATTGATAGCCTATTTAGCAAACCATGAAAAGGCAAGAATGGGCTATTTATCACTAACAAGGGGAGATGGAGGTCAAAATTTAATTGGTCCAGAAATTAGAGAATTATTAGGTGTTATTAGAACGCAAGAATTATTAGCCGCAAGAAAAATTGATGGGGGGCATCAGTTTTTTACAAGAGCTAATGATTTTGGATACTCTAAACATCCAGATGAGACCTTAGCAATTTGGAATAAACAAAAAGTATTGAGTGATGTTGTTTGGGCAATAAGAACTTTTAAACCAGATGTTATTATTAATAGGTTTAATCACCGAACCCCAGGAACTACCCACGGTCACCACACGGCTTCGGCAATGTTAAGCGTAGCTGCTTTTGATTTGGTTGGCGATAAAAATAAATTTAAAGAACAACTAAAATTTACAGAAACATGGCAACCAAAACGACTTTTCTTTAATACTTCTTCATGGTTTTATAGCAATCAAGCAGCTTTTGAAAAAGCAACAAAAGGAAAATTAACTTCTTTTGATGTGGGCGTTTATTATCCGTTAAAAGGACTTTCTAATAATGAGGTAGCAGCTATGGCAAGCAGTCAGCACTTATGCCAGGGTTTTGGAAGAGTGACCACAAGAGGAAGTCAAAAAGAATACGTGACGTTGTTAAAGGGAGACAAGCCAAAAGATAAAAGCGATATTTTTTCGGGAATAAATACCACTTGGAATCGTGTAAATGGAGGAGGAGAAATTGGTGCTATTTTATATGAAATTGAAGCTGATTTCGATTTTATAAATCCGTCTAAACATCTTTCAAAGCTGATAGAGGCGTATACAATGATTCAAAAATTAGAGAATACGCATTGGCGCGCAATAAAAGAAAAACAAATTAAAGAAATTATTGTAGCCTGTGCAGGTTTATACTTGGAGGCATCTGCAGAAAGTGCTTCAGGAATACCAAATGCTGCAATTGATGTAAATTTTGAGGTGCTAAATAGAAGCACAACAGCTATTGAATTGATTTCAATTACATCCACCATCGATACAAATACAATTTTAAAAGAATTGGATTTAGAGACCAATAAAAAAGTAAACTTTAAAGAAACAATTATTTTAAAGACCACTGAATTTTCCGATCCTTATTGGTTGCGAAAAAAAGCCTCTTTAGGAATGTATTCCGTAAGTGATCAAAGCTTAATAGGAAAACCAGAAACACCAAGACCTGCAAAAATTCATTTTAATTTAATGATGAATCAAGTGCCAATCGTTATTACAAAAAATGTAGTGAGAAGGTACGCAGAAAGAGATAAAGGTGAAATTTATGAGCCTTTTGAAATTTTGCCAAAAGTGACTACAAAACTAAAGAATAAAGTGCTTATTTTTTCTAACGATATCGCTAAGAAAGTCCTCGTAGAAGTAAGAGCAGGAGCAGACAATGTTGCTGGGCATGTGCGTTTAAAAGTACCTATAACTTGGGGCGTTTCACCAAAGAAAATTCCTTTTAATATCAATCAGAAAAGCGACAAACAAACAGTTTCCTTTTTCGTAACTCCGCCTAAAAATCAATCGGAAGGAACTTTAAAAGTAATTGCAACTTCGGTTGGAAAAAAGTACAAGGAAGAATTGATAGAAATCAATTACAATCACATTCCAAAGCAATCTGTATTGTCCAGTTCTCAAGCGAAAATTGTGCGTTTAAATATTAAAAAAGTTGGAAATAAAATTGGATATATTAAGGGCGCAGGAGATGCAGTTCCAGAAAGTTTGCGTCAGATTGGTTATGAGGTAACTTTGTTAAACCCAACAGAAATAAACGCAGTTAATTTACAGCGATATGATGCGATTGTTTTAGGAATTAGAGCCTATAATGTAGTAGCGGAATTGAAGTTCAAACAAAAGTATTTGTTAGCATATGTTGAAAAAGGCGGGAACCTAGTTGTGCAATACAATACCAATAGAGGGGTGGATGTTGCAGCACCTTTTTCGCTCCAGTTGTCTAGAGATAGAGTTACAGACGAGTTTGCAGAAGTAAGAATTTTGGAGGAAAGCCATCCTGTTTTAAACTATCCCAATAAGATTACCTCAAATGACTTTGAAAATTGGGTGCAAGAACGTGGTTTGTATTTTCCAGATTCTTGGAGTAAAGAGTACACCCCAATTTTATCTATGAATGATACAGGTGAATCTGCAAAAAATGGAAGCTTATTAATCGCAAAATATGGCAAAGGAAATTACATCTATACAGGTTTAAGTTTCTTTAGAGAATTGCCTGCGGGCGTTTCTGGAGCCTATAAATTATTTGCGAATATCCTGGCTGTAGGTAAAGAGAAAGCAGAGTAATGAATTGGCAAAGTTTCAACATAAAACGGTAGCAAAGCAGCAAGGCTACAACGTGTAAAGTTTCAAAGTGACAAAGAAGAGAACTTGGTATTAATTGTGATGTAAACTTTGAATGTGATGCGTAAAATAGGGATTTAAACTAAAATTAATAATTTGTTGTTTCCACGGGAACAGGCATCTATAAGGAAAATATTAATATATTATTGCCAATTTAGAGAGCATGAAGAATAGCAATAAGAGTAGCCTTAATACCTGTTTTTGTCAAGCGAAAGACAGGCTAATTATTTTAAGCTTTTTTTAGTGTCCGTTTGAATGTCACGCTTTTTGACTGATGTATCGTCAACAAACTAAAAAAAGCGAGTGCCTTTCGGCTCCGCTAAAGATAAACGCTAAGCAGGAAATAGCTTTAAAAAAAACACCGTATGAAAGAACAAAAATATATTTGGAAAAAAGAGTATTCATTCGTTTTACTTGCGAATGTAATTTACATTATCGCCTTTTATTTGATTACTAATTATTTGAACGCTTAAATAATGGGGGTAGAAAGCAAATTACACGCAGTAGATTGGATTATTTTGTCTGTTACATTACTTTTTATTGTGGTGTATGGAGCTTATGTTACCAGAAAAAATAAAAATGTTACGGATTACATAAAAGGAGGAAACGATTCTAAATGGTGGACCATCGGTTTGTCTGTGATGGCCACACAAGCAAGTGCAATTACGTTTTTATCAACTCCAGGACAGGCTTTTCATAGCGGAATGGGGTTTGTGCAATTTTACTTTGGATTGCCAATTGCAATGATTGTTATTTGCGTCGTTTTTATACCTATTTATCATAAGCTAAAAGTTTACACAGCCTATGAGTTTTTAGAGGGAAGATTCGATTTAAAAACCAGAAGTTTAGCAGCAATTCTATTCTTAATTCAAAGAGGTCTGGCAGCAGGAATTACTATTTTCGCTCCTGCCATTATATTGTCTGCAGTTTTAGGTTGGGATTTATTGATCTTAAATATTAGTATTGGTTTTTTAGTGATTATGTACACGGTTTCTGGCGGAACAAAAGCGGTAAACGTTACACAGAAGCAACAAATGATTGTCATTTTTATAGGGATGGTGATTGCTTTTTATATGATTATGAGTCAGCTTCCTGCAGATATTACATTTTCAAAAGCATTAGATATCGCAGGTGCAAGTGGAAAAATGAAAGTATTAGACTTCTCTTTTGATTTAAGTAATCGATATACGGTTTGGACCGGAATTTTGGGAGGTACTTTTTTAATGTTGTCTTATTTTGGCACAGATCAAAGCCAAGTGCAGCGTTATTTGTCTGGGAAATCGGTTCGAGAAAGTCAGCTAGGTTTAATTTTCAACGGACTTCTAAAAGTGCCAATGCAGTTTTTTATTCTGTTAATTGGGGTAATGGTTTTTGTGTTTTATCAATTCAATCCTTCACCATTAAATTTTAATCCAGGTGCAAATGAAGAAGTTTTAAAGTCTAAATATGTTACAGAATATCAACAACTAGAAGCGGCACATATCCAAATTGAGAACACTAAAAAAGAACTGTTTGCAGATGGTTTTCAGGAGGAAGAAAAACAACAAATTTTAAAGCTAAATAAACAGGATTTAGTTTTAAAGGCAAAATCAAAAGCAATTATAGATAAGGTTGATGAAGAAAATACACTCGATAAAATAGAGTCTAATGATAAAGATTATGTTTTCATTCATTTTATATTAAACAATCTTCCAAGAGGAATCATTGGACTTTTATTGGCGGTTATTTTATCTGCAGCAATGTCGTCAACCGCATCAGAATTAAATGCATTGGCAAGCACAACCGCCATTGATTTATACAAACGTAATGTGCGAGCAGATAAAAGCGATGGGCATTACGTAAAAGCATCTAAATGGTTTACATTGGCTTGGGGAATTATTGCAATTTCAGTGGCGTGTATCGCTAATTTATTCGATAACTTAATCCAGCTAGTAAATATTATCGGTTCTATTTTCTATGGAAATGTATTGGGAATTTTCTTGTTAGCTTTCTTTATTAAATTGGTAAAAGGAAATGCAGTTTTTATAGCAGCATTAATTACACAAGCTTTAATTATTGGTATATTTCTTTTAGATTGGTTGCCTTATTTATGGTTAAATTTGTTAGGCTGTGCACTGGTAATGGGAATTGCAATTATAATTCAGCTACTTAGTACTGTTAAAAAAGGAATGGGTACAATATAGCAAGTATTTAAACTTCCTAAATTATGAAAAATAAAAAGATACGCTGGGGCATTATTGGCCTTGGAAATATAGCAAATAAGTTTGCAACAGATTTAGCAACGGTAGAACATGCAGAACTAGTTGCAGTTGCCTCTAGAAGTCAACAGAAAGCGGACGATTTTGCAGTAAAACACCATTCAAAAAAATCATATGATACGTATGCAGCATTAGCAAAAGATGTGGATGTAGATGCGGTGTATATTGCAACGCCACATAGTTTTCATAAAGAGCACTCGATACTCTGTTTGCAAAATAAAAAAGCAGTTTTGTGCGAAAAACCTTTGGCAATGAACCTGCAAGAGGTTGCAGAAATGATTGCGGTTGCCAAAGAAAACAATATGCTTTTAATGGAAGCGCTATGGACCTTCTTTTTACCTCATTTTAGGTACGTTTTGGACATTGTTAAAAGTGAGAAATTCGGAAAATTAAAAAGTGTAGAAGCAGATTTTGGTTTTTTTAAAGAATTTGACACAAAAAACAGGTTGTTTAAAAAAGAAGTAGGTGGAGGAAGTTTATTAGATATTGGAATCTATCCAATATTTGCAGCAGTAGCTACTTTAGGAAAACCAGACGCTATCGATGCAAACGCTACTTTTTTTGAAAACGGAGCAGATTCCAGTTGTACAATGAATTTGTATTATAAAAATGCAAAAGCGTCGTTAAAAAGTACACTTTTAGAAGAAACGAAAACAGAGGCAGTTTTTACTTTTGAAAAAGCAATAGTTAAAATAAATAGTCAATTTCATGAACCTTCAACAGTGCTAATAATTCAAAATAATAAAGAAGAAGTCATTAATTTTGATTGCAAAACAATTGGTTATAACTTTGAAATTGAACACTTCAATCAACTGCAAAGAGCACATAAAAAAGAAAGTCCTATTATGACTTTTAATTTTTCTAAAAACATAATAAATATAGCAGATAAGGTTAGAAAAATTATTGGCCTAGCGTATTAACCGTCGTTGTTTCAAATATATTTAAATATTATTTGCCAAGAGATTTTTTTGGCATAACAATTGACTTTTAAAGTTGGGTAGTTGTTTTTTTGTTATTTTAGAACATTGATTTTCAATTATTTAATAAATATAAAACAGATATTAATTTTTTTTTAAAAAAAATTAATGTCAGTATGACAGATATATAAAAAATGAGCAAACCAAAAGTAATGAGATTAGACAATTTGTCGCTTGATAGCATGTTAAATGAAGATTCTGAGTTGATCCCTTTGATGACTCCAGAAGATGAAGCAATTATAAATAAAGAAAGTGTACCAGAAATATTACCAATTTTACCACTTAGAAATACAGTATTATTTCCAGGTGTTGTAATTCCTATTACTGCAGGGAGAGATGCATCTATTCAGTTAATAAAAGATGCAAATAAAGGCGATAAAGTAATTGGTGTTGTTGCACAAAGAAATGAGGATGAAGAAGAACCAACGTTGAAAGATATTCATACAACGGGTGTTGTTGCACAAATTTTACGTGTTTTAAAAATGCCTGATGGGAATACAACGGTCATTATTCAAGGAAAAAAACGTTTCGAAATAGATGCAATTATTCAAGACAAACCGTATTTAAAGGCAACAGTAAAAGAAGCAATTGAAGATAGAGAGGTGGATGATGAAAAAGAATTTGAAGCAATTATAGAATCGATTAAAGAGCAAGCTTTAGAGGTAATTAAGGAAAATCCGATGTTGCCTTCAGAAGCCTCTTTTGCGGTTAAGAACATAAAATCAGACTCGTTTTTGGTGAATTTTATATCCTCAAATATGGATTTATCAGTTGCTCAAAAACAAGTAATTTTAGAAAAAGACAATTTAAAAGAACGTGCTTTATTGGCTTTAAAAAACTTAAATAAAGAACTTCAGAAATTACAATTGCGCAATGATATACAGTCTAAAACTCGTGAAGATTTAGACCAACAACAACGGGAGTATTATTTACACCAACAGTTAAAAACCATTCAAGAGGAATTAGGTGGGGTTTCCAATGACGAAGAGTTAGAGGAAATGCTTAAAAAAGCAAAAACGAAGAAGTGGAGCAAAGAGATAGGTGAGACCTTTAATAAAGAGTTGAATCGCTTAAAAAGAATGAATCCGCAAGCTGCTGATTACGGCGTGCAGCGAAGCTATATAGAATTGTTGTTAGAATTACCCTGGGGAATTTATTCTGAAGATAAATTCGATTTAAAACACGCAACAAAAGTTTTAGACAGGGATCACTTCGGTTTAGAGGAGGTCAAAGAAAGAATTATAGAACACTTGGCTGTTTTAAAGTTAAGAGGAGATATGAAATCGCCAATTATCTGTTTATACGGCCCTCCAGGAGTTGGTAAAACTTCTTTAGGAAAATCAGTTGCAGAGGCCCTAGGACGTAAATATGTAAGAATGTCTTTAGGCGGTTTGCGGGATGAAGCAGAAATTCGAGGTCACAGAAAAACATATATCGGCGCAATGCCTGGTCGGGTAATTCAGAATTTAAAAAAATCTGGAACTTCAAATCCTGTTTTTGTTTTAGATGAAATTGATAAGATAAGTCAAAGCAATCAAGGAGATCCTTCTTCAGCAATGTTAGAAGTACTAGATCCTGAACAAAATGAATCTTTTTATGACAACTATTTAGAGGTTGGCTATGATTTGTCTAAAGTGCTTTTTATAGCGACAGCCAATAACCTAGGTCAAATTCCTTGGGCTTTGCGCGATAGAATGGAAATTATAAACGTTTCTGGTTATACGATTGAAGAAAAAACAGAAATTGCCAAAAGACATTTGTTACCAAAACAATTAAAGGAACATGGTCTAACAGCGAAGCATTTAAAGTTAGGTAAAAAACAATTGGAACAGATTGTTGAAGGATACACGCGTGAATCTGGTGTGCGTGGATTGGAAAAGAAAATTGCAAAAGTAGTTCGTTTTGCCGCAAAATCTATTGCGTTGGAAGAAGCATATGATATTACTTTGCCTTCAGAGAAGGTAGAAGATATTTTAGGAACACCAAGATTTAGAGATAAATTTGAAAATAATGACGTTGCTGGGGTGGTTACCGGTTTAGCTTGGACACAAGTTGGAGGAGATATTTTATTTATAGAGTCCATCTTATCTAAAGGCAAAGGAACGCTCTCAATTACAGGAAATCTAGGAACTGTGATGAAAGAATCTGCAACAATAGCATTACAATACATAAAGTCGAATGCAGAAGATTTTGGTATTAAACCAGAAACTTTAGAAAGATACAATGTACATATTCATGTTCCTGAGGGTGCAACTCCAAAAGATGGGCCAAGTGCAGGTATTACAATGTTAACGTCCTTAGTTTCCTCGTATACACAGCGTAAAATTAAAAATAAATTGGCCATGACTGGTGAAATTACTTTACGTGGTAAAGTACTACCGGTAGGTGGTATTAAGGAAAAGATATTAGCTGCTAAAAGAGCTAATATTAAGGAAATAATATTATGTAAAGAAAATGAAAAAGATATTTTAGAAATAAAAGAAGCTTACTTAAAAGGTTTAACGTTTCATTATGTTACGGATATGAAGCAAGTAATAGAACTTGCGCTCACTAAACAAAAAGTGCACAATGCTAAGAAATTAGTGTAATCTAAAAAGCCTCCTAAACGGAGGCTTTTTTTATACGAAAAAGAGGGACTTATTGAATTTCTTGAAGTGTACTTATGATCACTTTTTAATCCAAAATAGTTATCAGAAGATAGCTTATAAAGATATATTTATATAGCAGTAAACTTTTTTTTTAAAAAAAAGAATTAATGTGCTTATTTAAAGTTAGTTAACTGAAGTCTAAGAGATAATTCTCTGTCTAAAAATTAGCATCCTTTTAGTTGGATTCATTTCAGCGGTCTTTGCTGCTGGTTGTATTTCGAATGTATAAAGATAATAGGAAGAACTAACTATTGCAAAGGCCTTTTGTGTAAAGAACGGACAACTAATTTATGGATGTTGGATGTTTGTTTTTCCATGCTGCTGGTGGCATATTTCCAACAATAAATAACTTTAAAAGAAGTCAAACACATATGCTGTTAGTGTAAAAAACGAAGTAGCACGTGCTCAGACGCCTTGTGGGACAGCATTAACTGCCGCACAAATAAAAGTATTTTAGCTTGGATTGATGAAGGTGCTTTAGATAATGAATATAAAAAAAATGAAATCAAGATTTACAAGATATTTTAGAGACTTTAACTCCAATTTCAGAGCATATGGTTTCGGTTACTTTTAAGAAACTAGAATTATAAATAGGCATGCTATAAAAGGCAGACAGGATAAAGAATTAGAATTTTTAATTGCGCATAGATCTGTAATGCTAAACATTGATTTTGAAGAGTTTTTTGGATTGAATCAAGCTCATATTCGTTGCGCTTTTAAATATGGGGTATCAGAAGACCTAACGGCTGGTTTCGGTAGAAGCGGTTTAGAAAAAACTTACGATGGTCATTTAAAGTATCGTCTCTAGAAGCAAAAAAAAGGGGCAAACTTATTTCCTCTTGCAGGTTGTCTTTTTATAAGGAGTGCTGCAAAAAGTCAAAAAGCAATTGTAGGGAATAAAAGAACTTTTGCAGAAAGCTTATGCTATGTCCTACAGGTTTTAATTGCTGAAAAAGTAAACTCCTCATTTTTAATGAAATAAATCCCAATCTCTGTGCATAGAAATTTAACTTTTATCGGAGCAGATCCTCATGATATTTTGCCTTGGGGTTTAGGACAGGAGTTCAGTTGCGTAAAAGGGTTTCTTTATATTCAGAATATAATTGTTAATTTGATAAATTGGAAGTTATCAATTCTCCAAATTAATTGGCTTTGAGTGCGGATATTGAAACTTACGGAGACGTTTTCAGCTCATTTTATCAAATTCAATAACGTTGGTAGAAATAATCATATAGTACAGAAACAACAGGAAATTTTTTTGGCGAAAATATTCATCTAGGTTTCTAGAACGTTTTAAAAATAATTGGAATTATTCTATGATTTCATAATCAATACTTAATTTTCTAAAAGCTCTTAAAGCAGAGCCAGAATTTTTACCTGCTACTTCAATAGCTATGGCGTCTCCCTCTAAAAGTATTTCTGTAAGTTCAGTGGCCAAAGAATCATTAATAGTAGCTGAAACTTCTACAATACATTTAGCGATTGCTCTTTTGTCTGGTCTTTGGGCGTCGCAAGACAATAAATTTAATTTCATAATTGTTTTATTTTTACTTGCAAGATACAAGAGTTGAGGTAAACAGCGATGCTGCTAGCAATATTATTGATTAATAAAGCAATGCTGTGTTATAAATACTTCTTTCTAATAAAAATTATTCTTCTAATTTAACTTTAGAATTAACTTGTTTTAAAAAATTAAGAGGGTTTTCAAGTTCAAAAATTTTGCTATTAAACTTAGAAGTTTCCTGTTTCTCTCTCGCATGGGGATTCACAGTAAAAGTTACAAGGTATCTCATTAAATATTTTGGAGTTGAAATAATTTTATGAAGTGGGTTGCTTTTTTTCTTACTCCTTATAGGAACGTTTGTAAATAAGAAATACAACATTTTATTGAAGTCTGCTTAGGTTTTTAGATGCTACACGCAAATGAACTACTACAGAAGCATTGCTTATCTAATTTTGAGCAGTTTTTAAAGTTAAAGACCATCCAATTTCAATAAGATTTAGAAATGCGCTATTATTTGCAGAGGGAAGATTCTAAAAACCACTAGAATGTTTAGAAATACCTACAAATGGAATACATTAAATTCAAAATATGCTTAGGATTCATTTTTTATAAAAATTAGGATGTAAATCAAGTTGAACTTTGTAATTGTTGATAGCGATTTTTAATTGTTTATTTTTTTAAATCGTTTGCAAGGTTTTACTCCTTAAATAAATTATTTTTTGAATATAATTTGGTGGTCTCCAAGCCTAAAGAATGCTGTATCCCTTTTTTCACGAGTTGTTTATATTTATTGTGTGGTACTTGTGTAAGCGATTAGTTGCTCTTTTATTGCATCTATAAAAATTTGTGCTCTATAAAATATTTGACACATTTTCCTTTCTTAAATTTTTAAAAGAAATCCTACATTTATAATTTTTATCAATTATTTCTACTCTATAGTAGTGCATTGGTATACAAAGGATCATAAAGACATGTGATCATAATTGCGTTTCCAATTTAAAGCCAATATTTATATTGCAAGGCAAAAACCTTATTTTAAGGCCAAATACATGTATGTAGTAGGTGTTTAGTTTTCAAATGTATTTTCATGAGGAGTGCAGCACATTCCTATTGTTTTTGGAATGCTACTATTTTGTTTAAGTTTTGTGCTATAATACCTACAATTTAGTCATTATTAATTCGTTTTAATTGTTTTTGAAATCTGCTTAAATAAATGATGATTTAAAAATTAACCTGTAGCTCATTTTTTATGCTTTCTATAAGATTAGTCGCAGAGAAGATTAGAACATTTACTTCGATTGAAACCAACAATTAGATACATGTTCTATATTTAGGAGATGTGTTTTTTGATCTAAACAGTGCCTGCAGAAGCCGTTTTTGAGTATTTCACAAGCGCAACACTTAAAATTTGATGGGTTTTTAACCCAA
>Ga0307489_10002985_pt1 | contig 11262 bp, 4 predicted proteins | sample SB12metaG_FD_202247 | JGI IMG/M metagenome (GOLD analysis project Ga0307489, IMG submission 202247) | Sea-ice brine microbial communities from Beaufort Sea near Barrow, Alaska, United States - SB 1.2 | ecosystem: Environmental > Aquatic > Marine > Coastal | place: USA: Alaska | collected 2017-05-06
AAGCGGCAGTGTTCGGCCGACCCAGTCATGCGGCAGACGCGGCGCGTGCTCGCGGCCGCGGCGGAGCCCAACTCGTCGCCCAGGACCGCCAAGTTTCTGCGGCGCGTCAGCACGTACTTTGGAGCTGAAGGCGGCGGCGGGGGTGGCGAAGATGGGGGCGGCGGCGGTGAACCAGTAACTGCAATTGTAAAGGAGGAGCTCGAGGAGGCTGCCGCACCGGTGAAGCCGCCGCCCACGAGCGTGCGCGAGGCTGCGACACCTCCCCAGAGCGAGCCGCGGCGCGCGGCGGCCTCCGCGCCACCCGCCGCCGCCCCCACCGCCGCTCGCGCCGCGCCCACTTCGAAGAGAAAAAAACAAACCGCGAGCACCCACGCTGTGGACGCGCCGGAGAAGGCCGGTAAGGAGCGGCGTGCGGCGGCTTTCGCGCAACCCGCCGCCGCCCCCTCCGCCGGCGATGATACGTGCGACGCAGGCGGCGCGGGCCACGCGGACGGCGCGGGCGCGGCGGCGCCTAGCGGCGGGGAGCTGGCGGAGCCCGTGCCGTACAGCCAGCTGGCCGAGCTGGACGAGGGCATGATGCGCAAGATGCGGGCCAACCGCAAGCGCGCGCGCGACGCGCAGACGCTGCTGAAGCGCGCGGTGAAGCTGCGGGAGATCAAGTTCTTCAACCGCCTTATCAACGACTTCGGCAATGACAAGCAGCTGGGGTTCGCGGAGGAGGCGTTTCGGCGCATCGCCGGCGCGGGGCTGGCGCCCACCGTGTACTCCTTCACCAACCTGCTCAACGCGTGCGTGCGCGTGGGCGAGCTGGGTCGCGCGCGCGCCGTGTGGGACGACATGGCGGGCGCGGGCGTGGAGCCCAACGAGGTGACGTACACGGTGCTGGTCAAGGGCTTGGCGCAGGACGGGCGGCTGGCGGAGGCGGCGGGGCGCGTGGAGGCCATGGCGGGCGAGGGCGTGGCACCCAACGTGCGGACCTTCAGCACACTGCTGCGCAACTGCGTGCGGCACGCGGACCCCGCGGCGGCGGACCGCTGCTTCGCCGCCATGCGTGCCGCGGGCGTGCCCCCCGACGTCGCATCGTTCGAGTACCTCATCAAGACGCGGTGCGCGGCGATGGACGCGGGGGGCGCGTGGGAGGCGCTGCGCGAGATGGAGCGTGAAGCGCTGAGCGCGCCGCCACAGGCGTACGCCGCTCTGGCCAGCGCGTCGAGCCTGACGGGGGACGTGGACGGCGCGCGGCGGGCGTGCGCGGGGGCGCGCGCGGCGGTGGAGGACACCGGCGCGGGTACCGCGGACGACGGGGGCGGCCGGGGGTCGTACGAGGGGGGCGCGGGCGGCGGGGGCCAGGGGGGGTACGGTAGCGACAGCGACGGCGACGACACTTCAGGCGGGAGGGCGGCGGCCTCGGCGGGGGGCGGGGGCTCAGCAGGAGGTGGGCAGGGTGGCGGGAAGCACCATCATTCGCAGCAGCAGCAACATCAGCCGCCGCCGCCGCCACAGCACGGTGAGGCGAGCAAGAGCAAGCAGCAATTCTTCCAGCTGCGCAACAGCGACGCGCTGCGGGAGGTTGACGAAGTGGAGGCGTTCCTCGCGCGCGGCGACGCGTTCGTCGCCGTCGTGGCGGCGGAGGTGCTCCGGGGCCCCGAGAGCGAGGCGTCGCCGGTGCTCATCGTGGAGGGACCGGGGGCCGGGGGCGGCGGCGGGAGCGGCGGCGCGGCGCCTCTCGATTTCGCGCAGGTGTTCGGCAACTCGCTCCCCGTGCGCATGGAGGTGTGCAGCGGGCACGGTGACTGGGTCACGGCGCGCGCGCTGGCCGACGTGGGGCGAAGCAACTGGGTGGCGCTGGAGATGCGGCGTAATCGCGTGCGGATGACGTGGGCCAAGGCGCTCCGCAAGCGGCTGACCAACGTGGCGCTGCTGTGCGGCATGGCGCACCAGATGGTCGCCGCGCACGTCCCCGCAGCCTCCCTCACCGAGCTGCACGTCAACTACCCGGATCCTCCCGAGTGGGTGGGCAGCTCGCAGTGTCTGGTGGACCAGTCCTTTCTCGCCGCCGCGCACCGTGCGCTGCGGAGGCCGGGCAGCGGCGGGGGCCGGGCCGGGCCGGGGTCGGAGGGCAGGGACGGCGGGGGTGGCGGGGACGGCGGGGATGGCGGGGACGCGGGGCACCTGACGCTGGTGACGGACGACCCCACGTACGCCATGCGCATATGCCGCGAGCTGTCCCGGGTGCCGCACCTGTTCGCGGCGACGGAGGCGGGCGGGCGGCCGTTCCGCGCCGGGGTGCCCGAGGGCTACGGCGGCTCCTACTTCGACGACATGTGGAAGAATGGCAACCTGCGGGACCGCTACTACATCCGATACAGAGCTTTGTGAGGCGGCGCAGGCCAGTGGTGCTCTGGTCGCGTTGTAACTTCGATAAACAGACAGGGATGACACGCGTTCGAAAGCCGTCCCGTCGTGATTTAGTACAGTTAGGCGGTGAGGAATGAGTAGGATAGTTTAATGACACTCTAGACGTGGCACCCAATCCTCCTCTCAACCCACCACCTGAACCTCTATCGACCCATTCGAGAGTGAGAGATCACGCGAAAAAAGAGGCTGCATCAGACTTGGCGGCGGTGGCGTTGGCGTCATAGAATATTTCAGTTTGACGCTGGTTTCTCTTCCTTTCCAAGGCAAACGAGGGCGAGGGCACACATCCCATCGAAGCTTCACGCAGTTTCATCAACGAAGTGCAGGGCTACACGCAGTACAGGCGCAGGGTGCGGCTCCCGGCTCCAGCCTCATATCAGACATTGGGAATCGTGCTCCGCGTTGAGGGCCATCCACGTGAACGCCTCCACGTGCCCGCCCTCAGTTGGCGACAGCACGATACCTCGTTCCAGAGGCAGCCGTGGTCCAGCCAACACCGCCCGCAACAATCAACCACTCGTCAGCACCTCAAGGTGCACGCCTGCCCAACACCGGCCGCGTTGTAACGTCGTCGTCGTCATACTGATGTTGCCCAGGCGGCGTGATGTGGGGGGGTGGCGGCGGCTTTGCTGCGCGCAAGAGAAGTGAGCCTGATGGGTGTCTGCCCATATCCGGTGGGGGGTCATTTCCGTCGACCCCCCCATCGGATCCGCGTATATCTCGAAGCAGCGCTTTCAAACGAGTTCCAAGAGAAGTGCCGCAGGGGCGTCACGTTGGGTGGCACTTGTAGCGGCGCTGGCCGCCCCGGGTCCTGAGATCATCCCCGTCGGGCGTCTGCGGGGGGGCGCCGTCGCTGCCTGCAGTGGGGGACCACCACCCAGCGGGTGTGTGCTGCACCTGCTCCCACCCGCATCACCTTGACTGCGACGGCTCGTCGTTGAAATTGATCTTTGAAGGTGCCCACACGCAAAGCGAGGAGGGGCGACCCGCACAGGGCGCCAGGCAGGGGGGTTACTGAGAACAAGCATTCGACCTACGTTGCACGTCCTCCTTCTCCTCCGCTGGTCTGTATGAGCAGGTAGTCTGAAGGCATCGGTGAGTCATGCCCCGATCTCGGTTCGAGTGCTCGCTGTCAATGGCCCTCCCTCCAGGTGGCCCAACCGGGCGACGACGACGACGACGACGAGAGCGGCGGCGGCGGCGGCGGCGGTCGGGTGTCCGAGCAGCTGGAGGGATCCAGCGCCGACCTGCCGCCCCCGGAGCCGCTGCACTCGTCGGGGGCGCGATGTTCCTGTTCGGCGGGAGCAAGAAGGTGCAGGCACCGGCGGTGAAGGCGAGCGGTACGGTGGCGGTGGGGCAGCAGGCGGTGTACGCGCTGCTGCCATGGCGCGGCCTCCTGGTCACCGGCACCGCGGACGGGGTCGTGCGCATCTGGGACCCGAAGGGGGTCGGGGGCAGGGGCGGAACATCATTACACTCGTTCACGTTAGATCCCAACTCGAGCAACTCCAGGACACACACATGAGTTAAGTTGGGCCACACGGTGGACAGGAGAGCTCAAGTTGAGCTCAAATCGGAACATGTATAAGCCCCTGGTCTGGGGCGGGGGGCCGAGCTGCGTGCAGGAGCTGCTGGGGCACTCGCAGGCGGTGGTGTGCCTTGGTAGGGCGGTGCAGGTTGACAATATTAAAACCCGTGCTGAAATCGCCTATGGTTTCAGCTCCTGAACGTACATATGATTAACTGGTTTCAACTGTTGCTTTCAATCTCAACTTGCGCCGCTAAACCTTGTGGCGTGGGAGGACTACATCGCCTCCGGTGCGTGGTGAGGCGGTGCAGGTTGAACCGATGAAAGCCATGTTGAAACCGCCTGGAACTAGGCGCTTGACACAATAATATGATGGACCGCCTTCAAACTTTACTTTCAAATTCAACTTGCGCCGCTACAGCGTGGGACTCCACGGTGCGCGTGTGGGATACCAGCACCGGGCAGGCGGCGTTCGTGCTGGCGGCGCACACCAAGCCGGTGTCGTGGTAGGGCGGAGCAGGTTGACAATATAAAAACCCATGTTGAAAGCGCCGATGGTATCAGCGCTTGAAGCAACCATGTGATGAACCGCTTTCAATCTCTGCTTTCCAATTCAACTTGCGCCACTACATCGTGCTTGGCCGTTGCTGGGCCACATATCTGCAGCGGTTCTTGGGACAGCTCCATCAAGGTGTGGGACGTGGCGACCAGCACCGTACTGCTGTCGCTCGAGGCGCGCACCAAGCCCGGCAACGCGCCCACGCCCGTCAACTGCATGGCCACGTGGCGCGGCAGCTTCCTGGCCAGCGGGTGCGGCGACGGCGTGGTGCGCGTGTGGAGCCTGGAGCAGGGCACCTGCGTGCACGATCTCAAGGGGCACACCAGTAGCGTGCGATGCGTGGCGGACTTCCACGGCACGCTGTGCACGGGCGGCAAGGACGAGAAGGTGCTCATGTGGGACGCGGAGCGCGGGCTGGCGGCGGAGCTAGTGGGTCACACGGGCGGCGTGGTGTGCATGGCGGTGATGGGCGGGCGCATCATCACGGGGAGCTACGACCGCACCGTCAAGGTGTGGGACGGCGACTCGCGCGCGTGCCTATTCAACATGGTGGGGCACGCGGAGCCGGTGTGGAGCGTGGCCGTGTGCGGCGGCGGCCAGCTCTTCTCGGGGTGCGCCAAGAAGATGCTGCGATGGGGGCTGCCGGACGGCGCGGGCGGCGACGTGGAGGGTGCCGTGGGGCCGGAGGACGACGACCTGCAGCCGCCCATCATCGCCGGCTTCAACGATGACGGCCCGGGGCGGGGTGGTATCATGCCCAGGGCCGCCGAGTCCAGTCGTGGCAGCAGGGACTTCGGCGATGATGCGGGGATCGGCGTCAGCGAGTGGATGGCGGGTGGGGAGCCGGGCGGGGGTGGCGGGGGGGAGGGGGAGGACGACGCGTTCGGGGACGGCCTGACGTCGGCCCGAGGCATGACGCGGAGGGCACGCAGTGGGTCGGTGTCCAGCTTACGCAGCATGAATGGGAAGATGAAAAAGTCGGAGCGGCTGAGCGGCGAGCTGGACGAGGCGCGGTACAACCTGGAGCAGTACGCCGCGGCGTACGGCGAGAGCCAGCAGCAGGTGGAGGCCGTGGCGCAGGAGCTGGACACCGTGCGCCGCGAGGTTGAGGGCCTGCGGCTGGCGGCGGCGGAGGCGGCTGGAGGGGGAGGAGGCGGGGCCGGGGCCGCCGGGGAGCCCGGGGCCGCGGCGGACGGCGGCGAGGCGGCGGAACAGCTGTCGCGCGTGCGGTCCGACCTGGTGGTGGTGACGGAGCGGCTGCAGTCGACGGAGGAGGAGAAGGAGGCGGTGCGCACGGACCTGGCCGAGGCCAAGCGGCTCCTCACGCGCAGCAAGGCGGCAGAGGCCATGGCGCTGGGCGATCTTGCCGCCGCGCGCGAGGGTCAGGCGGCGGCGGAGGCGGCGGAGAGGGAGGCGGCGGACGCGCGGCGGAAGACGGAGGAGAGCACCACCATCGGCGTGACGGCGGCGCGGGCGGAGGCGGAGATGGCGCGCCGCACGATGCAGGCGGCGCTGGACCAAGCACTGGCGCGCGCCGAGGCGGCGGAGGCGGCATCCTCGGATTCCACCGCCGCACGGAGCCCCGCCGGTGGCGACGATGAAGCCACGGTGTCGCTGCACGCGGAGGTGGAGCGCCTCGGCGCGGAGCTCGCGGCGGCGCGGGAAGAGGCGGCGGCGACGGCCCGGGACCTGGCCGCCGCCGCCACGCGCCTGGCCGCCTCAGAAGCCGCCGCGGTGGTTCTCGAGGAACAGCTCGTGGCGACGATGCAGGTGCGGGCGGACGCGGCAGCTGCGGCGGCTAGCGAGACGACCGGGGAGGAGCTCGCGGCGATGAAGGCGAAGCTGGAGGGTGCGGAGGCTGCGGCGGCGGCGGCGGCGGAGGACACCGCGACGCGGGTGCTGGAGAGCGCCACGGGGTCCAAGGGTGAGGCGCGGCGGCTGGCCGCGGAGCTGGACGCGGCACACGAACGCGAGGCGGAGGCGGCGGCCGCTCTGCGCCGCGTGGAGGGTGAGCTCGCCGCTGCCGCGGCGTCTGCGACGGCGTCAGAGGCGAGGGCGGCTGCAGCGGAGGGCGACGTTGAGAGGGTGAGGGCGAGTGTCTCGGCGCTGGAAGTGGAGGCCGACGTGCTCCGGTCCGAGATGGACGCGGCGGCGGCCGCCGGCGCGGCGCAGGTTGCGTCGCTACAGGCTGCGGGTCACACACTCCGCGCTGAGCTGGAGGCCGCGGCGACCTCGCGAGCCGACATGGCCGCCACCGCCGCCTCTGCCGCCGAGGTAGGGCGGTGCAAGTTGACCCTATGAAACCCACGTTGACAGCGCCTTCATCTAATAGCTTAAAACTAGAAAATGATAAACCGCTTTCAAACTTTGGTTTCAATGGCATCTTGCGCCACTACTCCGAGGCAGCCACAGCCGCAGCCGATGACAAGGAGGAGCTGCTGCGGGTGGAACGCGACCGGGTGGCGCTGCTCACCAAGGTAGGCCACTGCAGGTCGACCCTATTAAACCCATGTTGAAAGCGCCTGGAACTAAGCGCTTGAAACTCAAATATGATGGACTGCTTTCAAACTTTGCTTTCGAATGCAACTTGCGCCGCTATACCAAGACTAATGATGACCTGGAGACCGCGCTCGAGACGGCGGCGGCGAAGGCAGACGAAGATCTGGAGACAGCCGCCGCCGCTGCAGCAGTTGTACACGCTGCTGAATCGGCTAACGGCGCTGTTGACAGCGCCGCACTGGAGGCGGCCACGACGGAGGTGGCCAGTCTCATGGCAGCGCTCCAAGCAGGGGGGATGTTGAGAACACGCACTTAACCGACGTTGGATCTCCTCTTCCTCCTCCTCCTCCTCCGCGCGTCTGTATGAGCATTCACCCAGAAGGTAAGTCATGCTCCCATCTCGGGTGAGTGCTTATGCTCAATGACCCTCCTGCCAGGCAGAGAAGGACGCCGGCGTTGCCACCGCCGCACAGCTGCGGGAGGTGTCCGAGGAGGCAGTCGCCGCCGCCAAGGAACAAGCCGTCTCTGCCGCCGCGGCTCTCGACGCCGCGAAGCAGGAATCCGCCACGGCTTTGGAGATGGCGAGCCTACGCGCCGCGGTGGCGGACGCTGAGGCGGTGGCGCGGTCGGCTGAGGAGCGTGCCGCCACCGCCGACGCGGCGAGCTCCTCCGCCGACAGCGCGGCCGCCGCCGCCGCCGCACCCCCCGCCGCAGCCCCCGCCGCCGCCGCCAGCACCGCGAGCTCGGGCGACGCGGCCTCCACGCCCACGAAGAAGATCAAAGCCAAGGCTGAGAAGCTGGAGCAGGTGGCGGTGAAGCAGAAGGCGGCGCTCGAGAAGCTGCGCGAGGAGTCCAAGCAACTGAAGGAGGCGGCGGACGCCGCGGAGACAGAGAAGCGCAAAGCGGTGGCGGAGGCGGAGAATACAGTGACGCGGGTGCTGGAGAGCGCCACAGAGTCCAAGGATGAGGTGCGGCGGCTGGCCGCGGAGCTGGACGCGGCACACGAGCGCGAGGCGGAGGCGGCGGCCGCTCTGCGCCGCGTGGAGGGTGAGCTCGCCGCCGCCGCGGCGTCGGCGACGGCGTCGGGGTTGAGGGTCTCAGAGTTGGAGGTTGAGGCGGACGGTCTTCGCGCGCACGCGGAGGCGGCGGCGTCCGCAGCGGTGGTACGAACGTCAACCTTGGAGGCTGACGCCGAGACTCGTCGCGCGGAGGAGGAGGCTGACGCCGAGATCCTCCGCGTACAGCTGGGCGCTGCGCAGCGGGAGGTGGAGGACGGGGCGCTGGCGGCGGCGGACGCCGAGCACAAGTTCGTGGCGGAGGCGGGGCGGTCGGCGCAGGAGCTCGCGGCGGCAGTAGCGCGGGAGGAGGACATGCACGCCTCGCTGCTCAGCGCTCGCGCCGAGCTCGCCGCCGCCGCCACCGTGAGCTCAGAGGCGCCTGTTCAGCTCGGGATCACCGTGATGGAAGTTGCGGGCGGCGAGGCGGGCTCCGCGGCGCTGGAGGATGAGGCTGCGGCGCTGAGGGCCAAGGCTGCGAAGCTGGAGCAGGTGGCGGTGAAGCAGAAGGCGGCGCTGGAGGCGCTGCGGAGGGAGGTGAAGCAGCTGGAGGAGGCGGCGGACGCCGCGGAGTGCGCGAGGACCAGGGCGGCGGCGGATGCTGAGGCCACGCTGCAGCGGGCCATCGAGAGCGGACGGGATTCCGAGGTGGAGGTGCGCTGCCGCCTCTCCGCCGAGCTGGACGCCGCGTCGGCGCGCGAGGAGGAGGCGCGGGGTGGTGTGCAGCGCAAGGAGGAGGAGCTCGCGGCGGCGGCGGCGGCGGCGGCTGCATCCGTTGAGCGCCTGGAATCCGCGGTATCCGCCGCCAGCGCCCGGGCGGCGGCGGCGGAGGCTGACGCCGAGGCCTCTCGCTCGCGCCTGGAAGCGTCCACGAGCTCGGCTGAGATTCAGATGCAGAGTGCGGCGAGTGAGATGGACCCCAAGGTGACGGCGGCGCGCGGCGAGGCGGAACAGCTTCGCGAGCGATTGGCGCGCGCGGACGCTGATCTGTCGTCGCGCGTCACCGCCGACGCCGCGGAGACGGAGCGGCTGCGGGTCCAGCTCCAGGCGGCGGAGGCGGCGGCGGCGGCGGCAGACGGCGCCGCCGAGATCCTCCGCGCACAGCTGGGCGACGCGCAGCGGGAGGTGGACGACGGGGAGCGGAATATAGCCGATGAAGAGAGCCGCGGGCTCGAGGTGGAGAGGTCGCGCGATGCCGCGGCGATGGACCTGCGGGGGTCGTTGGCGCGTGCCGAGGAGGAGCTGTCGGGGCTGCGGCCCATGCGGGGGATGCTAGTGGCGGCGGAGGCGCGGGGGGCGGAACTGGAGTCGGAGACGGAGCGGGTCACGACGCTGCGCGGCGAGCTCGCCGAGGTGCGCGGGTCCCTGGCCGCGGCTGAGGCGGGCATCAAGCGACGTGACGGGGTGGTGGAGGAGCTGGAAGGGCGCCACGCCGAGGTGGAACAGGAGCTGCGCGCCACGGAACGCGACAGGGACCTTCACCGCGCCAACGCGGAAGCTGCCGAGCGCGCGGCGGACGAGGAGCGGCGCCTCCGCCCCGCCGCGGACGAGGGTGGCGGCGGGGAGGATGACGCGGCGGCGGTGCGGGAGGGCGAGGTGCGGGTGGAGGTGCAGCAGGCGCAGGCGGCGGCGGAGCAGGCGCGGGAGCGGCTGCAGAAGGCAATCAAGCGCGGCAAGGCGGCGGAGGCCACCACCGCGGCGCTCGAGGTCAAGGTCGATGCACTCGACGTCGAGGTCGCCGCGTTGCGCGCCGAGCTGGAGGCGGCCAACGCGGCGCTGGCCGTTGCGCGGGCGGACGCGGACACAGCGGCGACGGCGGCGAGCGGGCCTGGGCGCGGGCAGCTGGACGAGGGCGAAGTGGACGCGCGGCTGTTCCGGGAGCGGCTGGAGGCGGCGGAGGAGCGGGCGGCAGCAGCGGACCGGGCGCGCCAGGTTGCCGACCTCGCGCGCGCGTCGGCGGAGATGCAGATGTCGTCGCTCACCGAGGAGCTCGAGCAGCGGCGGGGGGAGGCGGCCGCTGCGGTCGCCGCCGCCGCCGAGGCGTGGGCAGCCGCCGGCGCCGCGGGCGTGTCGCTGGCGTCGTCCCGCGCCGTGTCGGAAGCCGGCACCCCCGTCAAGCGCGGCCTTCACTACCCCTCTGCCTCCGGTGCCTCCGGGGGTCTGCCGCCGCTGGGCCCGCAGCACGAGCGGCACGCGGAGATGGAGGCGGCTATGGAGGTGGAGCGGCTGCGCGCGGAGGTGAAGGAGGCCAAGCGCGCGGCGCGTGAGGCCGTCAAGGAGGTGGTGCTCCGACTGCAGCTTGAGATCGTGGCGAAGATGGAGGCGCTGCGCCGCGCGGATGCGGCAGAGAAGTTGGCGGATAGTGCGTGGCGGGATGCCACCGCGGCGGCCACCAGAGACGCCGCGCGGGAGGCGGTGGAGGCGGCGGAGTCAGCGGAGGAGGCTGAGGTGGAGGCAGCGGCGGTGGAGGCGGCGGCGGCGAGAATCGCGGCTAGGGCGGGACGGCCGAAGGCGCAGGCGGGCGGCGGGGCGGGAGGCGTCGCGCCCGCGCCCGACGGCATGGTTCTGTCGCGCGACCACGCCATGCTCGCCATGGCCGTGGTGTTCGCCTTACTCTCCGCGCTCGTGGCGTCGCTGATGCGCTGAGCGCCGACGGCGCCGCCCACCGCGGCGTAGTCTCACAGACGGGGCCCGGCATTACATTAGACTTGTATGTCAACTAGACGAGCGACTGCTAGCTAGCTCAATGCCTGCAACTGGTGAGACTGTGCACGTCCTCCGCCACTTGACATCATTCCCGTCACTATACGCGGCTGGCGGGACGGTGCGGCCGCCATTCGCCGAGGACGTCGTCCGCGCCGCGAGCAAGCGGCCGCCCCGCTGAGGCGTGACGGGGCTGGCGTGTACACGGCGCAACTCCGGGAGTGCGTCGTGGCAGACACCAGCGACGGACGGAATCCCCTCGCGCCAGAGCGATCAGCCGCGCGAATCCAAAGTGCGGCACAGTACTGCAGCCTCAAAGCTGCCATAAAGCACGCACGCTGCCGTGGACGAACCAAAATAAAACGGCCGCCTTTCATTCATTCATGAAACGGCCGATCGTGGGACTCGCAAAAATATTCAAAAACTCCAGCTGCCCGGCCCACTCCATCCCCCGCCCTTCGCCCCGCGGCACTCACCTTTCCTCGCGCTCCCAGCCTCCC
>Ga0307489_10002986_pt1 | contig 11261 bp, 13 predicted proteins | sample SB12metaG_FD_202247 | JGI IMG/M metagenome (GOLD analysis project Ga0307489, IMG submission 202247) | Sea-ice brine microbial communities from Beaufort Sea near Barrow, Alaska, United States - SB 1.2 | ecosystem: Environmental > Aquatic > Marine > Coastal | place: USA: Alaska | collected...
AGCCCCTGTGATTGGTCGAGAGCGTACCGGTATCCTCTCGACCAATCACAGGGGCTACTTCAGACCCCCCGTTCTCTAAAGCGGAGACTGGGTTTAAGAGCTTGATTCAAGGCGCTTTCAACGTGGGTTTGATAGGGTCAACCTGCACCGCCTCACCTCGTACGCGGCGATGACCCGCGGCGTCTGCGTCACCAGCACCCCCGACGTAGCGCCGCAACTTGAATTTGAAAGCGAAGTTTGAAAGCGGTTTATGTCGTATTTCAGTTTCAAAGCGATGAATTACAGGCGCTTGCAACGTTGGTTTGACAGGGGCAAGGTGCAGCGGCCTACCCCGACAGGCAGACCCGGCCGCCCGGCTTGACGTACGACGCGAAGAGCGGCTCCAGTCCGACCACGGTGTAGCGGCGCACGTTGAATTTGAAAGCAGAAGTTGAAAGCAGTAAATCACAGTCTAGTTTCAAGCGCTTAGCTCCAGGCGGTTTCAATTTGGGTTTGATAGGGTCAACCTGCACCGTCCGACCACGGGGCCCACCAGAATGTTCGCCGTGTACTAGGGAACACAACACATAGCGCACCGCTACATATTTACAGTAGCACGTGTTGAGATCACCGAGTCTCCGAACGCTGTCAGCAGTAATTCTTGCCTATCTTTGAAGTATGCCATGTTAGTGGAATAACTGAAGAGGTTTCAGGGACAACCAGCTTTAAGTGTGGTCGCAGGGTTTAGTGTTTAGGGCTTAACCCTAAAACCTAACCATACAGTGCCCACAGCCCTGTCAGCATGACGTCAACATCGGCCCGGGAAGCAGCAGCGAGTGTGCACGGGTACACTGGTACACTACGAGCAAGCAGTCGGGGGCCTGACCACCAAGACGTCGACGTCGGCGCGGCCCGGGGGCAGCGCCACGGCGTCGCTACCGTCGGCGCAGAACAGGTCCAGGGCGGCGCGCACGGCGGGCCCGTTCAGCGCCGCGTTGGTCCCCGCGCGTTAAGGCCGGGCGTCACTCCGCGCCGCACTGTTTGTGCAAAGTCCACGGGTGCAATGGTGTACCCCTCGAGAGAGAACGATTGCTCCGGCCAGGGAGGAGGATGCGGCGAGTGGGTACGGTTGCACTGGTACAGTATGAGCATACAGTCATGCAACGAGTGGGCAGGTTGCGGGAGGAGGATGCGGCGAGTGTGTACGGGTGCACGGGTACACGATGAGCATGCAGTGCGGGAGGGAGCGGCGGCGGCCTCGCCGCGGACTGCACAGACATGGGGCGTACGGGGACACTGGTACACTATGAGCAAACAGGGCCCCGCCGCGGATTGCACGGACATGGGCTCGTTGTCCACTCCCTCCGCAGGGCCCGGCGGAAAGTTCACAAAAACATCACAGGGTGGTATTGAACTCGGTAAACGAGGGTTTAAACGCGTGAAGGACATTTGGAGCATTAAGCGTGAGGCCGCACCCCACGGCCCGCGCCGCGCCCATCAGCAGCGCGCCGATGGCAAGCACCACCGACCAGGGCCTTCCACCTATTCCCTGCCTGTTTGATCATAGTGTACCGGTGTACCCGTGAACACTAACCGCGCAGCATCCTCCGCCCCTGGCCTCGCCACTCGTGCCCTGTTTAGCTCAATTTAAATCCAGTCTCCGCCTCATACAAGAGGTTTGATGCCCTCGTATGATTGGTCGAGAGAGTGGTTCACTGAGTTGTGATTGGCTGAACTCTCTTGCACATGTCGATACGCTCAAAGGTCCCAGTTCTCTTCGTGAACGTTCATGGTCCGTGGGTGTAAGACCCTGGCCCCGACCCTCATGTGATTGGTCCAGAGAGTGGTGCACTGAGATGTGATTGGAGGGCCCTGCGCCCGACCCTCATATGATTGGTCCAGAGAGCGGTTGACTGAGATGTGATTGGAGGGTCCTGCCCCCGACCCTCGTCTGATTGGTCGGGAGAGTGGTTTACTGAGATGTGATTGGAGGGCCCTGCCCCCAACCCTCGTCTAATTGGTCGAGAGATTAGTTGACTGAGATGTGATTGGAGGGCCCTGCCCCCGACCCTGTCCCAAAGTCCATGACGTACTTGCCCGTCACGTCGTGGCGCCGCAGCCGCCCACCAGGGTCATTCCGACCAAGCACTCGACCGACATCAGTGCATGACTTACCTGACAGCGAAAGCTCATACAGACATGTGGACTCTGTTCGTCGCAACACAACGTGGGTGGAGTGCAGGTTGTGAACGTTGCCGCCCCCGCCAGGCCAGGCAGAGGCGGGTGGTGGGGTGCTCGCCGGTGCCGAACGCCAGGCCCGGCTCCAGCACCGCGCGACAGGGTCCGCCACGGCGCGGCGCGGTGCGCGGGTCAGGCAGAGCACGGCACGCAGCGGCAGGCGTTCAGCACGTGCACTCCAGTGATGTCAAGTCAATCACGCGGCGAGCAACGGTACACTGTGTGGTGGATGACGCGGCGAGCACCAGTACACTGTGTGGTGGATAACGTGGCGAGCACCAGTACACTATGTGGTGGAAGACGTGGCGAGCACCGGTACGCTATGCGGTGGATGACGCGGCGAGCACCGGTACACTGTGTGGTGGTTGACGTGGCGAGCACGGGCACACTGTGTGATGGATGACGTGGCGAGCACTGGTACACTGTGTGGTGAATGACGTGGCGAGCACCGGTACACTGTGTGGTGGATGACGTGGCGAGCACCGGTACACTATTGGTAGATGACGTAGCGAGCACCGGTACACTATGCGGTGGATGACGTGGCGAGCACCGGTACACTATGCGGTGGATGACGTGGCGAGCACCGGTACACTATGCGGTGGATGACGCATTGCTAACGTGAGTGGCGGCCTACCACGCTGAGCGCCCCCGGGTCCTCCGCCGCCGGCAGCTCGCGGTCCCATGCCGGCACGATCCACAGCCCGTCCGCCGTGTGGGGTCCGCACCACGTGGTGTGCCGGTGCATGTCGGTAGCAGCGAGCAGGTTTTCGTAGTTTAGGGTTTAGGGGTTATCATAGGGTTTAGGTTTAGGCTTTAGGGTTTAGGACCACCCGTCAGTCGTAGCATGTGGTGAGACCACCGCACATCACCCAAGATGGCACACAAGCACAGCCAGACACCCACGCCGTCGCCCTCCCGTTTGACGCAACCACACCATGACAGGTGGGTGCAAGCTGCAACGGATTGAAACCCGTGTTGAAAGCGCCTGGTTTCAGCGCTCGCAACTCACATGTGATAAAATGCTGTAGAGTTTTGAATTCAAATTCAGCGTGCAGCACCACACCATGACTCTCATGGGTTTGAAGCTGTCCAGCACCACTTTGACCCAGTCGTTCTCCGGGATAGTCTCACCCCAGGGTCCGTCAGATGGTGCTCGCCGCGTCACAGGATGCCATTCAAGGCGTGGAACAAGGGTTCAAAATGCGTGTCGATTACGTGGCGGGCAATATGTGCTTGCCTCTTGCTCGCCATGTCATAGGAATCCATTTTAGGTACTCGTAAGAAACGAGGGTTCACAATGCGTGTCGATGACGTGGCGGGCAACATGTGCTTGTCTCTTGCTCGCCATGTCATAGGATTCCATGTTAGGTAAGAAACGAGGGCGCATAATGCGTGTCAATGACGTGGAGGGCATGATGTGCCTCGCTGGCCACGTCATAGGATTCCATTTTGCGTCAGAAACGAGGGTTCATGATGAGTTTCGATGACGTGGCGGGCAAATATCTGGTTGCCCCTATCTCGAGCACATAGTCGATGGTCACGTCGAGGATGTCCTGGGCGTCCGCCATGATGTAGCGGCGCAAGTTGAATTTGAATGCAAAAGTTGAAAGCGGTTCATTACAGTCTAGTGTCAAGCTTGAAAGCGCTTCTTTCCAGGCGCTTTCAACGTGGGTTTGATAGGGTCAGCCTGCACCGCCCTACCATGATGCCCGCCACGTCAGCGTCGGAGTCGAACATGGCGGTCACGTCGCAGCGCCGCCACACCTGTCGCCGGCTTCAAGTTGATGGGGCGTTAGCTTCAAGTTGACAGGTGGTTGACAGGTCGTCAGGTTCAAGTTAGTGGGGCTCGGGCGTGTGCTCCAAGTTGACAGAGCGCTTCCAATCATCCTCCGATACCTCCTCCTCTAAGCCCTGGGCAGTCGCTGCCCTCCGTCTCCTCCTTCCACCTCCACCCTCCACCCTCCACCCTCCACCCTCCACCTTCCACCACGCCGACACCACGCCGCGGCTCGCCGTCGCCCGCTTCCAGGTTCAAGTTGACAGGGCGTCAGGTTCAAGTCGAAGGGGGACTACGGTGAAAGGCTTCGAGTTGATAGAGGGCGATGGGCACCCACCCTCGGGTCACCGGCGTACAGCTCCTCCTCGGCGGCGGTGCCCAGGTCCGCGTCCCGCGGGGGGGGTCGGAGCACAGGGGGGGGATGGTCGTCACACAGGGGGGCAGGTCATCATCACGCAGGGGGGGTCGTCACGCACCGATGACAGCTCAAGAATTTACATATGACAAGCTCCAGCCCCTCAGGTACTCGGGCTCGGGTGGAAGGCACAGCCCCACCTCCACGCTGCAGCACGTGCAGCCGAGCGATAGCAGCACGTCGCTCAGCGCGCCCACGTCGCCGCCGCTCAGTGCCGTGATCCGCACGCAATCCACCGCGCCGCCCGCGCCCCCCGCGCCCGCCCCGCCCGCGCCGCTCACCTCGGCCGTCGACGAGGCACCGGAGGAGCCAGCGGCGGCGGCGGTGGACGAGCGTGACATGGCCGCCGACGACAAGATATTCCGTGCGTTGGCACTGCGACGGGCGCCGCCGCCGCCTCTCTCTCCACCGGGCCCGCCACTCGCCCGGGCGGCGGCGGCGGCGGCGGCGACGGCACTGGACGAGCGCAACTTCACGGCCGATGTGTTTCGCGGGTGCGAGTGCGCGGTCCGCCGAGCGGCGCTGGCGGTGGAGGGGCTGAGCCAGCGGCCGAGAGACGGGGGAAGGGTCGGAGGGCGAGCGGTGGTGGTAATAGCGTCGGAGGCGGATGCGGCCGCTCGGGTGCGGAGAAGCATGCGCGTGGCGCCGAGGCAAGCCATGGCGTGCGCGATGTTGAATGTCGTGCCGAGGCACGCTCGCAGTGTCTCGACAGTGCTGCAAACTAAACCTAAACGCCACAAAACCTAAAATCCACACGGGAAGACCGAACAGCACGTGCGTTTCCCCCCCTGTGAGTCACAGGTTGACTGTTTGCCCATTCGAAAACAGAACACGTGCCCTGCGGAGGACAGAGCCGTGATTCCTGATCTAGTCTTTATCACGTGTGAAGTCATAGAGCACGCCGCAGCAACAACGCGCGTCCCACCTCACGACGCGCGCGCGGGGTCGGCGCACGACGACGCGGCGCGCTCCGCGACACCTCACGCTCCTGCGGGAACGCGCACGCTCGCTCCGCGACACCTCACGCTCCCGGAGCTGAGAGACGCGCATCGTGACGTGTTCGGACGCGTGCTGTGGCACTTTCACTGTCAAGACTGTGGGCTGCAACTATAAATCCAAACTCAGCACGGCTGGTTCAGATATTGTATACTCGTAACATTAGTCAGCTGTGCCTCCCGGCTGCCTGCCCGCTGCCTCACCACTGCCACCCCGTGCCTCCCGCTGCATCCCCGTGCCAACCGCTGCCGCCCCGCTGCCTCAATAAGCGCTCACATGAAGCGGAAAAAATGTCGAGTGGAAGCCCCCTATAGGTCCACATTTCGGCTTAATAACCTGAGCCGTTTTCGTCAGTGAAACCACCCGATGTATCCCGCAGGAAGCGCTCACGTCAAGCCGAACATTGGACGAGCGTAAGCCCCTGCAGCCGAACATTGAGCTAACTGTGCTGGAAATTCTAGAGCTAGGGCACTTAAACACCCTTGCATCGTCAAACACGTCGCAGAATAACTCCCGCCGGTTCACGCCAGGGCGAGTCAGATTAAAGCGTGGATCACGCTCAGCACATGTGTGGATGGACACGCGTTGATGCGTTGACGTATTGATAGTTTTTTCCGACGCCCGCAATTGTACGTGTATGACTTGAGTCCAACGAGGCCCATGCCTCAAGTCGCTCACACGGTGAGCAAGGCACTCGCGTGGTGACCATCGAACTGACTCCGTCCATCAGAAATGGTCTGGTGTTTATATGATCCAAGCATGTCTCGAGGGGCGTGCCTGATCCTAGTAACTACGCTAGCTATTGTCAATAGTTCAATGCACCACCAAAGTGCTCTATAGATGGGTGTTCACTTCTCGAGCTCGATGCCGGTGGGCTCGGCGCCGCAATCGTTCGCCCCGCTGTAGCGGCACAAGTTGAAACTGAAAGAAGACGCTGAAAGCAGATTAAGATAATAGCCTCAAGCGCTGATTGATTATAGACACCACAGGCGCGTTCCCAACACGGGGCTTGATACGGTGGACCTGCAGTGCCCCACCCCGCACCCGGCGTACAGGATGTTGACTGCACGTCCGCCGTTGTCCAAGCTGTAGCGGCGCAACTTGAAATTGAAAGCAAAACTTGAAAGCGGTTCATCATATCTAAGTTTCAAGCGCTTGGTTCCAGGCGCTTTCAACGTGGGATTATGAGGGTCAACCTGCACCGCCTCACCAGGCTGACGCGCCCCGCCTCCAGCATGGCCGTCACGCGCGCCGTGCTGTACCGGCGCAAGTTGAAACTGAAAGCAAAGTTTGAAAGCGGCTCATCATGCTGTAGATGCAAGCGCTTAGTAGTGCCAGGTGCTTTCAAAACGGGATTGAACCTGTGAACCTGCAGCGCCCCACCGTGGTGTCCACAGTGGCCAGCACGCCGCGCGCCGAGATGTCCGCCGCCGAGGTGTAGTGGCGCAAGTTGAATTTGAAAGCAAAGTTTGAAGGCGTTTCATCATATCATAGTTCCAAGCGCTCAGTTCTCGGCGCTTTCAATATGGGTTTCATAGGGTCAACCTGCACCGCCGTACCGTGGCCGCGCCGGCGTTGACCTGCTCCGCCGCCGCCACGAACTCCTCGATGGAGCGGTACCCGTACCCCTGCTGCCCCGCGAAGTGCCCGGAGGGGCCCGCCGCCAGGGTCCGCTGCTTCCATCACTCCGCCTCACAACCAGGCAATGAGCACAGGCACACTATGACCAATCAGTCAGACGATGTCGGCACGACGACCGTAGATGCAAGGGTTGAGGGCTCAGAGTTTAGGGTTTAGAGTTTGGGGTTTAGGGATTAGGGTTTAGGGATTAGGGTTTAGGGATTAGGGCTCAGGGTGAACCTAAAAATGTGCGGGCACATATGAGCAAACAGTGAGGGGGCGATGGGTGGCCCAGGCCCGGGGCGGGTTTAGGGTTTAAGGGTTTAGGGTTTAAGGGGCCCGACCCGGGGTGTACTTCATGTACAAGGGGTTGAGCTGCGCGAAGCCGGCGTGGTCGGTCGACATGGTGTACCCGCGGTGCGCCTGGTCCGCACGGACCTCCCCCGCCTGCCCCAACCGCCAGGGACCGCAACCACATAGTGTACCGGTATACCGTCACTGGTAGTAGCGACCACGATAACATAGGGTGCAGTGTAGCTTTACACGGTCAGCAGAAAAGGTATTTCTGCCTTCAGAGGGACGCATCGCTTCAACGGGGCTTGGGTCTATGACTCGTCAAAATGACCGGATCCTCTGATTGTACAACATAGGGTCATTTTGACGCGTTATAGACCCAAGCCACATTGAAGGCACACGGCCCCATGAAGGCACGAACACCTGAGCAGGGCGGCCCCACCATGTAGTGGAAGTACTGTTGCGTGTGACAGTCAGCGCGCGGCGCCACCGGGCTGTAGCGTCGCACCTTCAAACTGAAAGCAGTTCATCACATTCAGGCTTCAAGCGCTGACAGCATACTCGTAGGCAGTCAACCCGGGTTCAATCTAGGGTCAATCTGCAGCGCCATACCCAGCTGGCGGTGTACGTGGCCGTGCCGGCCGACCCATCGTCGTTGCGCCGGTGTGTAGCGGCGCAAGTTGAGATTGAAAGCAAAGTTTGAAAGCGGAACATCATATGACAGCTTCCAGCACTGAAACCACAGGCGCTTGCAACACGGGGTTTGAAACTGTCAGCCTGCACCGGGCTACCAGTGCACCATGAGCGTGATGGTGTCCTCGATGGTCCGACCGTCCTCGGGCCGCAGCCGTGCCGTGCCCCAAGGCCGGGTTGGGAGGTACTCGCAACGTTTAGGGTTTAGGGTTTAGGGTTTAGGGTTCAGGGTCTACGGTTTAGGGTGTAGGGTTTACCGATACCGCATCACGCCATTCCGTCTCAATCAAGAAACAAGGGTTCAACATGTGGTGGATGACGTGTGAAGCCCCGGGGCCCGGGCCCCGCCTCCGCCGCGCCGCGCGCCGCCATGGCGACGACGCGGTCGGGGCGGCTGGTGCGGCCAACCGACCAGGTATGGATGTCCATGTGGTGCGAGTTGTAGCGGCGCAGGTTGAATTTAAATGCAATTTTCTCATGCAATTTTCTTCAAGCGCTTAGTTCCAGGCGCTTTCAACGTGGGTTTGATAGGGTCAACTTGCACCACCCTACCGAGTTCAGGTAGTACGAGATGTCGCTGCTCTTGCCCGCCCACCCCCGGGAGCAGGGCCGCATTAGGACCGTGACACTATGAGCAAACAGTGAGGAAGCGAGTGGGGCACTCCTGGCCAGGGAGGAGCAGGCGGTGGGTGTGTGCGGGTGAACCGGTACAGCTTGAGCGCGCAGGGCGTCCAGTGAGTGCCGCCGGCCGCGGCCTCAGGCTCCGGGCCCTGCCCGGAAGGTGTCGAGCTGCGCCTTGGGCTGCGTCATGGTGGACTGGAAGAAGCTGAACTTGCCCAGCGCCGGGATGCGGTCGTGCGCGTCCGCGTATACCGGGTCGAACCGCCTGCGCTCACAGGATGAAGAGAGGGCTGCGATCTATGAGCAGAGGACCGGAGTAATGGTGAAGCATAGTTGAGAGGGACGGGTGAGAGCACGGGAACGACAGTACTGAATACTGGCGCCTACTTGTGGTACTCGATGCAGCACAGCACGCCGTGCTTGGCGGCCGCCTCCGTCAGCGCCGTGCATAAAGGTCATTCGGAACAAGCACTCGACCGAAATCGGAGCATGACTTACCTTCAGGGTGAATGCTCATACAGACGAGCAGATTCGGTTCATTGGCGCAACGTCGGTCGAGTGCTGATTCTCAATGACCCCCCTACCAGGTGATCCGCCAGCTTCTTGACCACCGGCTTGGCGCACAGCACGTGCAGGCCCGCCCAAGCGCAGGGACACACAGCCAACCAACCCAAAAACAACGTTGTAAAACTGTCGTCATCACCACTTTTCGTGCGCGAAACACCCAAAAGTGTGAGGTGGTTGGGTGGCTCCCCGCCTCGATGCACGCCATGCAGATTTCGAAGTGGGTGTCGTCCGGCGTGAAGATGGTCACCACGTCGCCCTGCGTGTCAGGTTCAAGGTGGTGGGATGTCAGGCTCAAGTTAATGGGATGTTAGGGTCAGGTTGATGGGATGTCAGGCTCAAGGTGATGGGATGTCAGTGTCAAGAGTGATGGGATGTAGGCCAGGGAGGAGGATGCGGCGAGCGTGTAAGGGAACACATGTGACCTATATGCAAACAGATAGGGAAGGAGTGGTCGGAGATCACCTTGTCCATCAGCTTGATGCCCTCGCGGAAGCTCTGCGGATCGAACCCCAACTCAGGGCCGACCAGGAAGAGCTCGCCACGTCATCCGACGCATCGTGAACCCTCGCGCCTCGAGTTATGTGGCACCCTATGACCTGGCGAGCATCATCTGGCAGCCCCCCCCTACCCCACGTGGTCGGCCGGCAGCGTGGTCATGCTCAGGTCCATGTCTTTGTACACGGCGCCGATCTTCGCGGCCGCGCTGTGGGGCCCGGCAGACCATGGGTTTCAACACATGAGGCGGGCGGCGTTTGACTCGACGAAGCGAGGGCTGGCAAACGTGTTGAAGGACATTTTGAGAAATTTGTGGCCGGCCCGGCCCGGCCAAGGTGTGGCGGCGCAAGTTTAAGTTGAAAGCGACTTTTGAAAGCGCTTCATCGCACAGGGTTTCAAGCGCTGTATGGTGCGTAGGGGGGTTCCCCTGTTTATCAGAGTGAGGAAAATATGGTCCATAGACCTATGGGGCTTCGCAATTCAGGAAATCAACGCGCTTTGAACTCGGGTATCAGGTGGTTTGAACCAGCACCGCCTTGCCATAGTGTCGCGCACCGCCGGCATGCGGTCGCCCACGGGCAGGGCCTGCCAGGTGTTGCCAACCACGTCATGTGATGTAATCTAACTCGATAGACGAGGGTTCACCGTGCGTTGGATGTGGTGCCGGGGGTCCCCAATATCTGGCGGGTCCTACCTACGGCGTCGACGAGGACCATCTTGGCGATCTTGCCGCGGCGGCGCAGGTCGGTGAAGGTGATGGCCACCACGCCGGCGGGCTTGTCGGGCGCCGCGCCCGCGGCGGTGAACACGCACCTGCGCGGCGGCGGCGACGGCGTCGGAGGCGGGGCGGGAACGGCACGCGGTGAGCGGGGGCGGGGACGCGGATGAGACACCAAGAGTCGGCACTTTTGGTGGGTCGGGGGGAGTTTGTGCGCTCCGAGAACGAGAGGCAGATGTAGATGTTTATGCAAACACATAAATCAGACGGGAAGCTCCAGTTGGACGCGGCGGCGAATCCACAGGCGACGTACATACGGGTGGAGGCGGGGTGGAGACGCAGTGAGCGATGGGTGGGGGGTGAGGAGGGACAGCAGTGGGCACCGAGAGAATTTCTCACAAGGGGTTGGTTCTCTAGATCTTGCCCATTCACAGAAATCGGGTTTCTGTTTGGTGGAGCGTGGACGGCGCCCGCCAGACCTCGAAGACGCTCCGGGGCAGTGTCCCTCCACTCTGGTTCGAGCACGAGAAGCTGACGCCACGTGCGGACACTCAGCGTAGCAGAGCACAGAGGGAGCGGGCGCGGTTTTGGGGTGCTCAAGACTGGAGACGGTAAAAACGTTTTGGCTCAGGGACTTGGCGCGGGGCGCACCCGGTGGTGTACTCGCCGGCGCCGACCATGAGCGCGTTGACAGGCATCTTGGCGAGTGTGCGGGGGGGGAGGGGGGGGCGGGGGAGGTTGAAGGTGCGGGTGCGGCGCCGGGGTACACTTGCGACGACGCGGCCATTCTGCGCAGATCCGGAGCGGGGTCGGGGTCCCCCCGCTCGGATATGCACACAGAAGTGACG
>Ga0307489_10002987_pt1 | contig 11259 bp, 17 predicted proteins | sample SB12metaG_FD_202247 | JGI IMG/M metagenome (GOLD analysis project Ga0307489, IMG submission 202247) | Sea-ice brine microbial communities from Beaufort Sea near Barrow, Alaska, United States - SB 1.2 | ecosystem: Environmental > Aquatic > Marine > Coastal | place: USA: Alaska | collected...
TAATAAACGAGGGCCAGCCAGTGTGGTGACTGCGGGTAAGTATTCCTCGCCACACAGTCCTGTGCCGTGTAACTGTAACTCAAGAAGCGGGGCTCCGCAAACGAGGTGCATGGTGCGGCTCGTGACAGGCATTGTTGACGGCTCCCGGCCTCGTCCATCCCGTCAGTGCCGGCGGCAGACTCCGAGCCTCCGGCGGCGCCGCCGGGTGCGTATGCGGATCCCGTGGAGTCGCGCGATAAGTCGAGCACCGCCAAGGTGTAGCGGCGCAAGTTGGATTTGAAAGCAAAAATTGAAAAGCAGTTAATCATATGTTAGTTTCAAGCGCCCGGATTTGATAGGATCATAGGGTTTGATAGGGTTATCCTGCACCGCCCCGCCGAGGTGTTGGCGGAGCAGTTGGAGAACCGCCGCATCCCCAGCCACCGTACAGGGTCCGGCAACCAAGGTGACAAGACGTTATCGGGATATCGATATGGGGAGTGAAGGTGTTGGTGGGCTGACTGACAGGCAAAAAGGGGCACGGTGTGGAGCGGGGGGTGGATGTGGCGGTGAGGAGACGGGTGACAAGGGTCCAGGTGAGGGTGGAGTGGCGAGTAACGCCGGTCAGGAGAATTGTGAGAAGGGGCCAGGTGTGGAGCGGGAAGTGTGGAGTGACGGGCCTGGGCCTGGGCCCAGAGTGACAAGATATGATCCGAGATCGATATGGGAGATCGATATGGGAGATCGATATGGGAGATCGGACATCTGTGAGATATCGATAGGGATATCGATATGGCACATGGATCATCGATATGGGATGAGGCATATCGATATGGTCATCTGCCATATCGATATGGTCATCCCGCATATCGATTTGGGATATGGGCCAATGATATGGGAGATGACCGTATCAAAATGGTCATCTCCCATATCGACATGGGATATCTTGTCACTCTGCCTGGGCCCTGCCGCCGCGTGCCGTCTAGCACGCCGTCCATGGCCGTCGCAGCGCGCGAACTCTGCCTCCGCGGCCTCCGCTCCGCATACTGCGCCTGCGCCTCCACGTCGGCCGATGGACCCCTCATGTGCCGCCCGGCGGACCCGCGAGCCTCAGCCGTGCCGGCCCTCCCGGCCTTCTGACCCTGGACGTGCCAGGGCGCCGCGGGCCACGTGCTGCTCTTCTCGCACGGCCCCCCGCCGCCGGGGCCGGGCGCCTCAGGCAGTGTGCTGTTCTCGTTCCATGGTGTGTTCTCGTCGGAAACCACGGACGTCACACCGCTCTTCATCCTGATGAACTTGAGCGACACCCCGTCGGCGTCGGCGGCGCTAGCGGGGACGGGGAGGGCGGCGGCGGGGGTTGGGGACCGGCCGCCGGGGGCCACCCGCCCGAGGAACACCCCGCGGATCGTCGCGGACCAGCGGCGCACCCTGCTGGGGGCGGTGGTCAAGGACATGTGTACATTCCTCGCCGCGTCATACGCTGCCATAGTCAAGACTCGAGGGTCGAAAGTGTGCTGGTAGTGTGAGTGTGTGTGTGTGTGCGGGCGTGTGAGAGTGCAAGACGCTTCCGCGTGTATGATAAGGCACCTAGCACTGGGCTTTCGTCCTGGCTCCCGTGTGGGTCTAAAGTGCAATGAATGACGTGGCGGGCGGTCTAAAGGGGTGATGTGTCCTCACCCTCGATGTTCTTCCCTAGCATATCCCCACCGCCGCCCCCGCCATCGGCAGCTTGGGACAGGCCGGGGACGCCTCGGGACGCCGTGCTCCAACGGCGCGCCATGGAGGGGTCGGCAATCAGGGACAGATATCACATTGCTCGCCTCGTCAGAGCCTGCCAGCTTAACGCAATTCACGACTATTGTGATGAATGTAGGATGTTGACTAGGGGCTTACACTCGTCCACTTTTCGGCTTGACATGAGCACTTATACCCTATAGTGGGATATGTTGGGTGTACTGCGTAATTTGGTTTCAGTGACAAAGACGTCTCAGGTTGAGCTGAGAAGTGGACGGTTGGAACCCCCTGATGTATGTTGACGTGGCGGGCGATGTGTTCCGGGCCCGACCCTTGGGTTGCGGCTGTGACACGCGCGGGAGGCGGACCTCCGCGGCCAGGGCGGGCGGAAGCTCGAACCTCGCGTAGTCCGCCGCCACCGCCGCCAGCACCGTGCTCAGGAACCGCACGTACTCGTCGACCTCCACGCTGCTGCACCACTCGGGCCAGGGCCGGGAACTACAACACCGCTCGCCACGTCACAGGATGGCATTCCACACATGACACGGGTGTTAAGGTGCGAGTCGAGGACGTGGCATGCATTGGCTTGGCAGATATTGCTCGCCAACGTCATATGATAAGATTTTGTTGTAGTCAAGAAACGAGGGTTCAAACTGCGTTGGGTGACGATGGGCCGAAGCCAGCAGGTGATGACAATGTTCGCGTCGTCGCAACATGCCGTTTGGCTCAAGAAGCGGGGGTGCAAAGTGTGATGGATGACGTGGGAGGCTCCGCATTATGTACTCAGCCTTCAGCCCTGCCACATCGGCGACTTCGAAAATGGACTCTTGGAATCGCTTCCTGGAGACGATGGTGCCGTATTGTAGTGACGCAACTTGAAGTTGACAGCAGCACTTGAAAGCAGTTTAATATGATATTACCACACTGCCAAGCGCTGACACCATATGCGCTGTCAGCACGGGTTGTGATATTGTCGACATGCACCGCCCTACCGTAGCCGCAGTCCCGCTCGTAGTCGCGCGTCAGCTGCCCCTCGTCCACCTCGGCGCCTGGGGACACCGCCTTGCAGCAGGGGATTACACTCGTCCACTTATCAGCTCAACCTGAACCGTCTTTGTCGCTGAAATACACTGAAACCACCTGACATGTTCCTCAAAAGCTGCTTACGTTGAGCCGAAAAGTGGAGAGGCGTAAGCCCCTGCCTTGCACACCAGGTAGATGACGCGGAAGTACTCCAGCTTGCTCACGGACACCCCCTTGCAGGAGGGTCATTCAGAACCAGCACTCGTCGAACCGATATACTAGTACATGGACGTGCCCGCAAAACCCAAATTCAGGGGAAATGCTTATAACGATGCGCAGAAGGGGAAGAGAGCAGGAATCTCAACGTCGGTCGAGAGCTTGTTCGCATACAGAGGAATGTCGGTGGTGTACGGTGTTCTCAATAGCCCCCCTGCCTCGTCGGTGCGATGCGTGGCGTCCTTCACCACCAGCGCCCACCACCAGGGGCTTACATTCGTCCACTTTTCGGCTCAACTTGAGCGCACTCTGTGGGATAGGGGTGCATTGAGGGGTTGTGTAGGGGGTGCTTAGGAGGTGTCAGGGGGCAGAAAAGAGTATCAGGGCATGCTTAGGGTGTATTTTGTGTCCGAAATGGTTCACGTTGAGCTGAAAAGTGGACGAGTGTAAGCCCCTGCCCACCACCGCTCCAGCTGCTCGAGAACCCGCGGATGCTCGCGCAGCTTCAGGCGCTTCTTGCGCGCAGCCTTGGTGTACGCCTTGAGGTCGCCCTGCTTCGCCAGCGGCGTCGCCATCAGCGTGCGCCAGTCGCCACTGGTCACGATGTTGAGCTCGGCCGCTTTCGCCGCCGCCTCCTAGTAGGGGCTTGCATCGCGCCAGTTCCGTTTTCAGCTCAGTTGTTGAATTCAATCTTCGGTTCGAGTTAGTGAGGGGGAGCGATGCGCCTCCACGGGTGCCCCCCGCGCCGCCGCCAGTGGATTCAGGGACAATCCAGCGCACATCGACGTTACAAGGGACGAGTGTCGGGCCCCGCCTCGCGCGCATCCTTCGCGAACGAGCCTTCGCGTACGAACGGCAGAGAGTCAGCCCTGATGAGGCTCTTGGGGGCCACAGCAGCATTCGAGATTCGACGGGATGCGACCACCACCCGGACGGCGCCCGCCAGCGAGGTGCGCGAGGGGTAGGCGCCCGGCGCGCTATGCCGCCGCGACCGCGGTGACACCGCTGCATCGATCTCGTCGCGCATGCTCGTCGTTGCCTGCGTCGTGCGGAGGCTTGTGGCTTAGTGGCGGGGACTGGCATTCAACAAGTGCACTTTGACTTTTCAGATCCCGCGGCCGCTGCTTGCGAATCGTCCCAATCGGGACGAGAATCCAATTTTGTCTCTTTCAGCCGTATCGTGTAAATGTTAACTTTGGCCTCACTGTCAGACTGTCATATTGCCGCGCCACGTCTTAGTCTGCAACTTGCGCCGAAGAAGTGGAACGTCGCAATTACGTAGCTAACATGGTCGGTTGCCCTAGCAGTGAAACCTCATTGTTCACACCCGAGCGGAGGCTCAAGCGCTCAACATCCGGGTACGTTCGTATCCGCCCGCTTGCACAGCGCATGACTCAGTGGCATGGCGCGTCCGGTCCGTCACTCACACATGTCACCTCTACATCTGTGTGAGGTTCGGCACGCATCCATCTTCAACCATAACGGGGGCCCTGGGCGAAAGCCTGGCAAGGGGTGTAAGGAGAATAACAGAATGACAAGATATGGAGGATCGATCTCCAGGATGACCATGAATCCTGTCATCCTGTCGTTTTGAGGATGACCTTATCATCCCAAATAAAGCCTTAGAATCCTGAGGACGAAACCCCAAAATTCCTGTCATCTTGTCATCCTGTCGGTCAACCGGACAGTATGACCAGATCATATCTTGTCACTCTGGAGAATAAGCATTGAAGTTGCTACAAGACGAACGTTTGGGGCGATAAGGCGACGCTGCAGCAGTCATTTTGCTCATACGGTTTCTCAAAGCCGAACGCCTTGTCGGACAAGGTGTTCTGCAGGATTCGTGTACAAAATGGGTCTGAACCCTGAGAACAAACGCCTTTCTCACTGTATTAGTCCCACTGCCAGATTCTCCTTACACCCCCTGTTTGGTGCCTCCTGATACACACGGAAGCATCTCCCTCTGCAACTATTGGAATCGCGGAGCCGCGTCTGTGGCAAAACAGGGTACCCCACCGGTACGGCCTGACTGTTTGATTATAGTGTACCGGCATACGCCAACGGTACGGCCGGAATGTTTGATCAAAGTGTAGCGATATGCGCCAACGGTACGGCCTGACTGTTTGCTGATAGTGTACCAGTATGCGCCACTGGTATGGCTTGATTGTTTGCTCATAGTGTACCGGTATACGCCACCGGCACGGCCTGACTGTTTTCTCATAGCGCACCGGTATACGCCACCGGTACGGCTTGACTGTTTGCTCACAGTGTACCGGCACACGCCACCGGTACGGCCCCACTGTGTACCTGTATGCGCCACCGGTACGGCCTGACTGTTTGCTCATAGTGTACCGGTATATGCCACCGGTACGGCCTGACCGTTTGCTTATAGTGTACCTGTATATGCCACCGGTACGCCCTGCCTGATTGCTCATTGTGTACCCATACACGCCACCGGTACGGCCTGACCGTTAGCTCATAGTGTACCCATACACGCCACCGATACGGCCTGACTGTTTGCTCGTAGTGTACCGGAATACGCCACCGGTGCGGCCTGACTGTTTGCTCATAGTGTACTGGTATGCGCCACCGGTGCTACCTGACTGTTTGCTCATAATGTACCGGTATTCGTCACCGGTACGGCATAAATGTTTGCTCATAGTGTACCGGTATACGCCACCGGTGCGGCCTGACGGTTTGCTCACATGTGTATCGGTAAACGCCACCGGTACGGCCTGATTATTTGATCATAGTGTACCGGTATACGCCACCGGTACGGAGGGACTGTTTGCTCATAGTGTACCGGTATAAGCCACCGATACGGCCAGACTATGTGCTCATAGTGTACCGGTATATGCCACCAGTTCAGCCTGTCTGTTTGCTCATAGTGTACCGGTATACGCCACCAGTACCGCGGCCTGACTGTTTGCTCATAGTGTACTGTGTGGATGCAGGAAGTCCGTGTTGAGTGTATCCTGAAACAGTGGGCTTCGGCATCTTACAACGCCGCCGTCTTGTCCTGAAGTGTAGTGGTTATCTCGCCCCTGCCGCTGACTAATTTCCGGCGTCGGCAGACAGCGACGCGTTCACGTGCGGGCGCAGGTGTGTCGAGTCGTGCGCGGAGGAATTCAACAGTTTTGGGGCTCTGAATTCACCGTCTTGAAGGGGGATGACCCACCCCAACATTAAGTCATTAACAGTGTTACGAGTAGCTCTACTGCCCCTGCAGAAGAGTGGGGTGGGGCGAGGGACGAGTCGGATCGGCGAGTCGGTCTAAAATCGAATGGGCAAAATCTGGCAAGGTGACCGATGACACAAACCCTAAACTGATAAACTAAAGAGCAACCCTAAACCCAAAACTCTATTTCCGTGCAGCGTCATTCCCATTTGGGCATCCTGGGGCCGGGGACGGGGCAGTGTGAGCGACCAAGCGGAGGGTACGCTAGTTCCTCACCCCTTAGCGCGGACCAAGGCGCATCCCGAAGAGACCAGCCGCGTCAGTCGCGCTCTCAGCGGCGGCCGCCGGGTGCTCCCCTACTTGCCTGGGTCTCCATTTCATAGGGGGCCGAAGCGAACAGCTGGCGCTGCGTGAGTGGGTGTCGCCACTACTGCAAGAATGGCCGCCAACATCGGCCGAGGGGGGGGACTCTCCCTGAGCATGAAGGTACGCTCCGTCGTTAACCTCCGCTCGCAGCGCGCTCCACGTTGCAACGCGCGCTCAGATGTTGCTCGCATTCGTGGCACCGCTGGCGTTGAAGCTGGCATGCCAGGGTCTCGTTGAGCGTTGATGGGTCGTGGTCGATTGACCCGTTTAGGTTGACCGCAGCTGTGGGGGTGACGGTGGTGATTCCGCGCGTTGCGCTGAACCCGGGTTGCCGCCGTGTGGGTCGCAGGGTCAGACCAGCGAGGTGGAGACGCAGCTGGCGGAGCTGCACCGCAAGTACCGCATCATGGAGGCACGTTCACTCCCCGCTGCCGCAACGCCGCCCGGCCACCCACCCCACCCCGGCCACCCAAGTTTTACACCACTTTTACCATTCCCAGAACGTCACGGCGACTCTCACACCGCTGGGCACCGCCCCGCTGTACGAGTGCCGGTACGCCCTTGCGCAAGTGCTCGGGTGCCGCCTGCGTGCACTGCACGTGCTCCTCGGGGGCTCGGGCCCGGGCGCCCTCCCCGCTCCATCACTGTTTGCTCATAGTGTACCTTCGCTCCCGACTGTGGGCTTGGTAGCCCTCCCCCCGCCCCATGCCCCGTGACTGTTTGCTCGTATTGTACCGGCGGACCGCACAGGCTGACCGTGTACACCTCGTGTGTGTGCCACCAATCACCAGGGTAACCGCAAGTCGTACAGCGAGGACTCGCAGAACCACATCCGGCGGCAGCGGGAGACCATCGAGAAGCTCAAGGCAGGGGCTTACGCTCGTTCACTTTTCAGCTCAACTTGAGCCGTGTCTGACACACACAAAACACCCTACACACCCTAAACACCCCCTAACACCCCCTTAATTGGCTACACAATCCCTCCGCGAACCCCTAACCCATATGAACCGCTCAAGTTGATTTGAGAAGTGAACGAGTGTAAGCCCCTAGCTCAAGGCGGACAACCAGGCGCTGAAGAACGAGATGGCGCTGGAGCTCAAGGCAGGGGCTTACACTCGTTCCCGTTTCCGCTCAACTTGAGCTTGCTTTGCCCCTTACCGCTCAGCTTAAGCTCACTTTGTTCCCGATATGACTCAAATTGACCCGGGGCTATGTCCCAAGGTGCTCAAGTTGAGCTCGAACGTGAGCAATGTGCTCCCGAAGGTCCTCAAGTTGAGCTGAGAAGTGAACGAGTGTAAGCCCCTGGGTGAAGGACGCCGCCCTGGCGCCGCAGCCCACCGTGCAGGCGGAGATCACCAAGCTCCAGGACACGGCGGATCTGTTCACGCGCAAGATTGAGATCGAGCGGCGGCGCGTGGAGGCGGGGCCGCCGCTTTGTACCAAAAATATAGTTCTCATCAGGGGCTTACACTTGTCCGCTTTTCAGCTCAACCTGAGCCGCTTCTGACACAAAATACACCCTAGACACCCCCTAATACCCCCTCACACACCCTCCACACCCCCTGGACAACCCCTAAATGTACCCCCTATCCCGCAGAAAGTGCTTAAGTTGAGCCGAATAGTGGACGAGTGTAAGCCCCTGGTGTGGAGGACCTGGACCACCACCTACAGCTGTCGGACCTCAAGATCCTGGAGCAGCGGCGGGCCATGGGCAGGGGCTTACCCTCGTCCACTTTTCAGCTCAACCTGAGCCATTTCTGAAACCAAAACTCACCCTGCACACCCACCTCCTGACACCCCCTATTACCCCTGACACCCCCTCAACAGATACCCCTTTTACCCCTAAATAGATACTCCTTAAATACATACCCCCTGTTACCCCTGATACCCCCTAAATAACCCGTAAACGCAACCCCTAAATTACCCGTAAACGCAACCCCTATCCTACAGAAAGCGCTTACGTTGAGCCAGAAAGTGGACGAGTGTAAGCCCCTGGCCACGGGCGGCGTCAACGCCGCGAAGGAGAACTCGCTGCAGGTCATGAAGCAGGTGAAGGTGTTGGAGAACAAGTTGGATAAGGCGCTGGTGCAGTTCAACGAAGCGTTGAGCTCGAACAAGGTGCTGCGGGAGGAGATCGACAACCTGCGGCGCGAGCGCGTGGCAGGGGCTTACTCTCATTTACTTCTCAGCTCAACTTGAGCGGATTATATGGAATAGGGGGTGCGCGTAAGGATTGTATAGCCCGTGTTAAGGGGTGTTAGGTGGTGTTTAGGGGTGTGTAGGGGTGTGTAGGGTGTTTCGTGTGTGTCGGGCGCGGCTCAAGTTGAGCTGATAAGTGGACGAGTGTGAGCCCCTGCCGCGTGGCGTTCGACAATGTGTACAAGAAGATGGAGCGCGAGCTGCACGAGAAGAAAAAGGAGATGGCGAACATCATCGAGATATCCAACATCGCGTACGAGGCAGGGGCTTCCACTCCTCCACTTCTCAGCTCAACCTGAGCCGTTTCTGACACAGAATCCACCTTGAACACCCCCTGATACTCCTTAATACCCCCTGACACCGCCTAAACACCCCCTAAACAACCCCTAATTGCACCCCTATCCGACAGAAAGCGCTCCAGTTGAGCTGAGAAGTGGAGGAGTTTAAGCCCCTGGTAGGAGGCTCGCGACCAGGCGCAGAATGAGATGGCGGCGCTGCGCGCGCAGGCGGACAAGGAGGCGGCGGCGTTCGAGGCGGAGTGGCGCGAGCTCGGCAAGATCCTGGAGGCAGGGGCTTACACTCGTCCACTAGTCAGCCCAACTTGAGCCGTTTCTGACACAAAGGCACACACAAAACACCCCTAATGCCCCCTACCACCCCATACCACCCCCTAAACGCCCCCGAAATAACTCCTAACTGCACCCCCTGTCACACAGAAGGTGCTGACGTTGAGCTGATTTGTGGACGAGTGTAGGCCCCTGCCTGGAGGCGGACCGCAAGATGAAGGAGATGACGATGCGCAACAAGCTCAAGCTGCAGGAGACCGGCGGGCAGGGGCTTACACTCGTTCACTTCTCAGCTCAACCTAAGTCGTTTTGGTCACACCTCCCTGTGTCCCCCTGTCTAATAGACTGGGGGAAAATCATGCACCCAGCGTATCCAACAAAATGTGCTTACGTTGAGCCGAAAAGTGGACGAGTGTAAGCCCCTGCCGGCGGGCACCACCAGTACGGCGAGATGTCCATGGATGACGAGGCCAAGCTGCGCAAAAAGGTGATAAAGGGTACGTGGAACCTGGCCAAGGTAGGGCGGTGCAGGTTGACCCTATCCAACCCAAGTTAAAACCGCCTGGAATTAGGCGCTTGAGACTAAAATATGATAACTGCTTTCAATTTTGCCTCAAATTTGCTTTCAAATTCAAGTTGCGCCGCTACACCAAGGACAAGACGTCCACGCACCTGGCGGAGCAGCGGGTGGAGTCCTATGAAGAGGCGTTCCAGAAGATCCAGCAGGCCACGGGCAGGGGCTTACACTCGCCCACTTTTCGGCTCAACTTGAGCGCATTCTGTCGGATAGGGGTGCATCCAGGGATTGTTTAGGGGTTGGTTAGGAGGTGTGAGGGGGTCTTAAGGAGTATCAGGGGGTGTTCAGGGTGTATTTTGTGTCAGAAACGGCTCAGGTTGAGCTGAGAAGTGGACGAGTGTAAGCCCATGGCCACGGGCATCACCGACATCGACGAGCTGGTCACCACCTTCATCGCGGCGGAGGATCAGAACTTCAGCCTCTTCAACTTTGTCAACGAGCTCAACCAGGAGCAGGAGAAGCTGGAGGAGCAGATGACGGTATGGAGGTTGACCCTATCAAACCCGAGTTAAAAAAGCGCCTGGAACCAGGCGATTCAAACTAAACTGTGATGTACTGCTTTCAACTTCTGCTTTCAAATTCAACTTGCGCCGCTACATGACGGAGCTCAGCGTCGAGATTGAGAAGTTCAAGGGGGCGGGCGCGGCGGACGACGGGCAGCGCAAAAAGGTGTTGAAGGCAGGGGCTTACACTCGTCCACTATTTTCTCGTATGAGTATATCACAATTCGTATGAGTATTCTGCAGTGACATAGCCCTTCTCCTTTCATTAAATGCCCCCTTTATTCGGGTCAACGTAAGCACATTTTGTTGGATACGTTGGGTGCATGATTTTCCTCCAGTCTATTGCAGGGGGACACGGGGAGGTGTGACCAAAATAGCTTACGTTGAGCTGAGAAGTGAAGGAGTGTAAGCCCCTGGTGGAAGGATCTGGAGGACAAGCTGCATCGCACGGACGCCAAGACGGACCAGTTCGAGCAGCGCTTCCAGGTAGGGCCTGCCTTCGCAGTTTTCCAGGCTACTTCACATGGCGGTCGCCAATCTTGAGAAATAGACGGTGGAATCCCCATATTGTACTATTGTATGGCAAATCTGCCGGTCTATTCACTCTCAAGGTCGCATATTTGCGCACCGTTGACCGCCATTTGAGGTACCCTGGAAAACTGCGAAGATTGGGCGTCAGCGTCATAGGATGCCATTTAACTTTCAAGAAGCGTCGGGCCTGACAGCTATTGCCCGCCATGTCATCGACAGTCGTTCGAACCCGAACCCTTGTTTCTTGAGTTATATGGCATATTATGACGTGGCGAGCGATACGTGGTATGTCGGCCGTAGTTGCAGGGCGCAATGCGGACAGTGAATGCGCTCAAGGTAGGGCGGTGCAGGTTGACCTGACCCTATCAAACCCATCTTGAAAGCGCC
>Ga0307489_10002988_pt1 | contig 11259 bp, 12 predicted proteins | sample SB12metaG_FD_202247 | JGI IMG/M metagenome (GOLD analysis project Ga0307489, IMG submission 202247) | Sea-ice brine microbial communities from Beaufort Sea near Barrow, Alaska, United States - SB 1.2 | ecosystem: Environmental > Aquatic > Marine > Coastal | place: USA: Alaska | collected...
AGATCTGAAAACCCACCTATAAAGCGCAACACACGCCGTCATAATAAGGTTTTGACCGTTTTGTCGTTCGCAGTGTGATTTCATGAATTACGAACCAACGGTCACTCCGTTATCAGCTCGATTTCCATGAAGCGCGGTCGGAGAAGATCGAAATATTCGACGTCAACGCTACCCAAATCCCCCCCCCCAAACTATGCGAAGAATGTGAGTGTGAGTATGTGTGTGTGGTGTGGCGGACCCTGGTAGGCGGAGTTGAAGGTGGACGCGCGCGCCGCCGCCGTGGAGTCGAAGGCAGGGGCTTACACTCGTTGCCATTTGAGCTCAACTTGAGCGCGTCTGTCTACTGTGAAACCAAGTTAACTCATGAATGGGTCTTGGAGTTGCTCAAGTTAAGCTCTAACGTGAACGAGTGTAAGCCCCTGGTCGAAGCGCGCGGAGGACGCGGCGGTGGCGGCGGCGGCGCGGGCCAAGCAGGTGGCGTACGAGGTAGGGCGGTGCAGGTTGACCCTATCAAACCCACGTTGATACCGCCTGGAACTAAGCGCTTGAAACTAAAATACGACAATCTGCCTTCATGATTTGGTTTCAAATGCAACTTGCGCCGCTGCAACGAGGCCAAGCTACTGGCCATGCGGAAGGATCGCGACCAGGTGGTGGCGGGGCAGGGCACGGTAGGGCGGTGCAGGTTGACCCTATCAATCCAACGTTGAAACCGCCTAAATCTAAGCGCTTGAAACTTAAATGTGATTGACTGCTTTCAAATTTTGCTTTCAAAATCAACGTGCGCCGCTACAGCGCGGGGCGCGCGGCGGACGCGGCGGCGCGGTCGGCGGACGCCAGCGCGGCGCGCGGCCGGTCGGACGCCGAGGCGGCGGCGCGCGAGGGCAAGGTGCGGGCGGAGCAGGCGGTGAGGCGGTGCAGGTTGGCCCTATCAAACCCACGTTGAAGGCGCCTGAAACTAAGCTCTTGAAACTGGAATAAGATCAATTGCTTGCAAATTTTGCTTTCAAATTCATCTTGCGCTGCTACAAGGCGGGGAGGAAGAAGGCGGCGGCGGCGGCGGCAGCAAAGGAGGCCGGGGCGCCACCCACTCGTTGTGTTCCCCGACTCATCGTTCGTAGTGTACCGGTGTACTCGACCCAACGCGCTTCCTCCTGCTCCCCGGCCTGGCCACTCGTTTCCGTGACAGCTCAACCCGAGCAACTGCGAGGTGTTCGGTCGGGATTAATTGAGTGGTTTCATGGAAGAAAGGGGCTGAAGTTGAGCTGAAGAGCCTCGAGTGGCCCGGCCCTGGACGGAGGCCAAGAAGAATGCCCTCCGCGCGTCGAGCCAGAAGGCGCCCAAGGCGGCCGCGAAGCCCAAGAGGAGCGCCAAGGGGGTGCCCGTCGCCACCAAGGTGGCGGTGCAACGCAAGTCCGCCGCTAAGTCCGCCGCTAAGCCCGCCAACGCTAAGCCCGCCGCCGCTAAGTCCGCCGCCGCTAAGTCCACCGCCCTCAAGCCTGCCGCCCCTAAGCCTGCCGCCCCCAAGCCCGTCCCTCAACCCGCCACGGCTAAGGCCGCCGCAAACAAGCCCGTCCCTACACCCGCCACGGCTAAGGCCGGCGCCACGTACGTCTGGGCGCCTGCTATGTCTGGGCGCCCGCCCGCGGCCGCTCAGAAGGCGGTGACCACCCCCGCTAAGACGGCAGCGCCCGTTAAGAAGGTCGTGAGCGGGGTCAAGAAGGCCCCCGTGAAGGTGGGGATATGCTCGGGTGAATGATCATGAACACTGAATGTTACATTACCGCTCGGTCCGCCGCACCTAGCAATAGCGTGAACACAAGTGACCGAAAGTATAGAATGTGACGTGATTCTGCGTTGATGTGTGGCCCGGGGTGGCGGTGAAGCGGGTGGCGAAGAAGAAGTCCGACGGGGGGTCCTTCCTGGCCGCGCCCGTGCTGCTGGGGAGCCTGGGCGCCGCCTACGTCTTCATCGTCAATGAGGAGGAGGAGTGAGCGGCAGCGGCGGCGGCGGCGGTGGCGGCGGTATTTTTGAGCGAGTGGCGCATAAGTATGCGGGGTAGAGGGGAATGGGATGTTATCCGGGCGGCGGCGGTGGCGGCGGCGCAGCGGGGGCGGCAGCGGCGGCGGCGATGACGCGGCACTGATGCGGCGGATATTGCGGTGGAGAGAAAGAGAGACTGATACATAAATAATGAGAGACGACCCGGGTCCATTAATAGATCCTGTCGGAAATGCATCACGGTAAAGCTGAGGAGAAGTTTTGGAAGATTTATTTGTAAATACTATATTGTGGTATAAGTGGCATCCTTCGCCATGCAAAAACGTCGCGTCTGGTCACGGGGAAGAGGGCGAAAGCCTGGCGCCTCCTTATACGCGCAGAAGCGTCTGTTTCTCTCCCGCTCTCAACGAATCCGGTAAGCCTCAGCTGTAATCGATCAAAGCTCCGTCGCGCCCTGCCCCAACTTGTCAAAGAGGTCCCGGCAGCGGCCGCGGCACGCGCCGAGGAACTCCTGCGCCTGGCTCACCAGGTTGTAGCGGCGCAAGTTGGTTGTGAACGCAAAGTTTGAAAGCGTTTCATCACATTTTACTTTTAAGAATTTAAGCACTTAGTTCCAGGCGCTTTCAACGTGGGTTTGACAGGGTCAACCTGCACCGCCCTACCAGGTCGGTCGCCGCCGCCTCCAGCGCCGTCAGCCCCGCCAACTCCCGCGTCGTGAACCAGCTGGAGAAGGTACTGGTGGCAAATTCGGGCGCCTGACGCGCGGTGTCAAGCGCAATGCGCGCGGCGCCCGCCCACCCCTGCGACGCCGCCATGGAGGCCATAACGGACTTGGGCATCATCAGGTGCACACCCTTGCGTCAGGGGGTTACACTCGTCCACTATTCAGCTCAACGTAAGCACATTTTGTGGGATACGTTGGGTGCATGAATGTCCCCCAGTCTATTAGACAGGGGGACACGGGGAGGTGTTACCAAAACAGCTTAGGTCGAGCTGAAAAGTGGACGAATGTAAGCCCCTGCCTTACGGCCGTTGACCACCTGAGTCACGTGTAAGTCGGCGACCAGCGAGGCGGTGCGGTACAGCTCAGCACGGGCGACGCCCAGGGGCTTCCACTCGTTCGCGTTAGAGCTCAACTTGAGCAACTCAAGGACACATCCATGAGTTATGTTGGGTTATACGGTATACATAAGCGCTCAAGTTGAGCTGAAATGGGAACGAGTGTAAGCCCCTGCCCACGCCCGTCATGCGGTGCATCCAAGACAGCATGTCTAGTAGTGCCGCCTGCTCCGCCGTGTCCAAATCCTCGTCGAACGCCATGGTGTAGCGGCGCAAATCGAATTTGAAAGCATAAATTTAAATAAGTGGAAATTTACCGGTATATCCACACATTAGTTTCAAGCGATTAGTTCCAGGCGGCTTCAACTTGGGTTTGATAGGGTCAACCTGCACCGCCCCACCATGGTGATGAAGTGCTCCGCCGTCTCCGCGCGCGGCGCGGCGCCGGTGCCGCGGAACACCGGGTCCTGGATTGACGGTTTGCGGACCGTGAGGCGGAAGCGGCCGTGCATCAAGGGCTTACACTAGTCCACTTTTCAGCTCATAATAAGCCGTTTTTGGAACTGGAACACTCAAACATCCCAGCGTATTCCATAAAAGATGCTTACGTTGAGCCGGAAAGTGGGCGTGCGGGAGCCCCTGCCGTGCATGCACGTCTCCAGCGCGGTGACGCAGAACTCGCCGTCGCCCTGCACGGCATGCCCGTCACCAGGGGCTTACACTCGTCCACTTCTCGGCTCAACTTAAGCGCTTGCGGCGGGATAGCGGGTCCATTTGGGGGTCGTTTAGGGGGTGGTTAAGGGGTGTCACGGGGGATCAAGGGGTGTTTGAGGTGTGCTTCTGTGTCAGAAATGGCTCAGGTTGAGCTGAAAAGTGGACGAGTGTAAGCCCCTGCCCGTCACCCGCGCTGAAGTGTGCGCCCTTCACGTTGACGGGTAGGTACAGCGTGGCGCCGGGACCCAACCGCTTGTTGTCCAGGTTGCCGCCGTGCGCCCCGGGCAGGATGGAGGTCTGGACGCCCAGGGCGGGCGGCGGTGCCACTCCCATCTGCCCGAAGAACGGACCGGTGCCGGTGGCGTTTAGCGGGATCTCACCGCCCCACGGTGTAGCGGCACAAGTTGAAATTGAAAGCAACATTTGAAACCCGTCCATCATATGTGAGTTTCAAGCGCTTAGATTCTTGCGCTTTTGAAAGGGTTTGATAGGGTTTAGATGGGGTTTGATAGGGCTTGATAGGCTTTGATAGGGTTTAAAATGAGGTTTGATAGGGCTTGATAGGCTTTGATAGGGTCAACCTACACCGCCCTACCACGGCGGCAGTGCCACCCGCCGCTCCAGGTCGATGGGGATCACCACCGTCTCGTCGGGGCGATCCTTGAACTCCGCCGTGGCGCCCAGCGCGCCCTTGCCCCGCCGCAGCACGTTCCATCCCCAGTCGGCCCACGGGTCGGCGGACAGGACGTCCACCTGCAGGATGTCCCCCGGCACCGCGCCCGCCACCCAGGGGCTTACACTCGTCCACTTCTCAGCTCAACTTGAGCCATGTCTGACACAAGAAAACACCCTATACACCCTAAACACCCCCTTGACACGGGCTACATAACCCCTGCGCGCACCCCCTATCCCATACAAAGCGCTCAAGTTGAGCAGAAATGTGGACGAGTGTAAGCCCCCGCCGCCACCGCCACGGGCCCCGTCAGGATGTGCGGTCCCGCCGCACCGCAGTTCTTGCTGGTCGAGATCCCTTCAGGTAGGGCCTGGTGGATAATGCTCGCCACGTCATCCACGGCGCTCTGAACCCTCATGTATTGAGTTGCCTGGCATCCTATGAGGCATCCTATGACGTGGCGAGCAATGTATTCTAGGCCCACTGCTCGCCACGTCATCCACAGCGCTTGGTACCCTCGATTATTGAGCTGTACAGCATCTTATCACATGGCTCGCAATAACTGTCGAGGGCTCAAAGTGCTGTGGATCACCTGGCGAGGAGTGGACCTGTACTGCTCGCCACGTCATCCACAGCGCCTTGAGCCCGCGCTTTTTTAGTTGTGTAGCTGGCAATGGCGGAGGGGGTTGGTAAATGCTCACCCTGTTGAGCGGCTTGGGGCTGCGACCCATCGGCGGCGCCGCACTGCGCGCGCCAGATGGCAGGGGCTTACATTCATCCACTTTTTGGCTTAACCTGAGCACTTTTGGGTCGGTACGCTGGGTGGTCTCCGTGACAAAACGACTCAGGTTGAGCAGATATATGGACGCTTGAAGCCCCTGCCAGATGGCCTGCAGCTCCTCGGGCACGTCGAACTTGTCCAAGGTGTAGTGGCGCAAGCTGAATTTGAAAGCAGAAGTTGAAGGCGGTTCATCACATTTTAGTGTCAAGAGATTAGTTCCAGGCGCTTTCAACGTGGGTTTGATACGGTCAACCTACACCACCCTACCAAGGGGATCTGCGCGGGCTCGCCGCTGACGGTGTACAGGTGCACCACGTCGCCGCTCTCCACCTCCACCACCGGGGGGTACTCCGCGCTCCACCTGGAGCAAGGCGGGAGCAGAGAGAAGGTACCATTTGAATGTTTGTTCACCTCACGGCGTGGAAAGGTGGGGGGATGGTGATGGGATGTCAGCGTACGAGTCGCGCCCCGTGTCAGGTTCGGGAGGAGGATACGGCCAGTGCGTGTTACCAAAGCATGAAGACGAAGGGTAGCGTGGGACGGGCGGCGCGGGCGGGGGGCGCGGGGGGGGGGCGCCGCGGCGCTGAGTGGGCACCCCGAGAGCCGTTGGGCAGCGGGACTGGATGGGTGGGTGGGTGGCCGCGCGCACCCGCCGAAGTGCGTGGTCTCCGGCGAGGGGCGGACGACGTGCTCGGCGGCGTGAGTGGCGGCCACGGCGCCCGCGACGAGCGCGGCGACGAGGGGCACGACCCAGCGCATGGTGAAGTGCGACGGGGACTACGAATACGCGACCCCGAGGCCCGAGCCGGACAAACCTAAAATCACCGTCTCTCAGATCAGTCCAGTGACTCAGTGACCGCATTCACTGGTCCGGTCGCCGGGCATCACTGGTACAGTAAGACAAGACGGCGCGGCGAGGCGTCGGCACTCACATCCACACGCGACAGAGAGGAATAACGTAAGCGCCCCGCAGTGAGATTATAAAGCTGCTCTCGGTGTTCCACATCGCCGTGGGCAACGCACGAGTCGCCCCCTGGAAGTTGTACAAAGATCCCGCGGTATCAATCGTCCGCGATCCTTGCCAAACACTGAAGCTGGAACCCAAACATTGCAAAGAGTAATACCTCGCGTCCTTGCCCGTTGCCGCATCCAGATGCCGCGCGGTGGTGAGCAGGCGCCGCCGCCCTCCGCCGCGGCCGCCGCCGCCGCCGTCGTCGCATTCGCCACCGCCGCCGCCGCCGAGGCGGCCGCGGCCGCGTTGCATCTGATGAACGGCCCGCAGCAGCAGGCCCTGCGCCATGCTATCCGCCGCGCCGCCGAGCACTTCTACAGCGGCTCGACTGGAGGAGGAGGAGGAGGAGGAGGAGGCTCCACCACCGGCCTGCTGTCACAGGAGGACGCGAAGCTCCCCGTGGAGGAGTTGACAGCGCGCTACGTGTCCGGAGGGGCCATCTTCCGCGCGGCGCTGCACGATTTCGTTGAGGCGGACCTGCAGCTGTCGCGCGGGCTGCTGGCAGGGGTCCACTTCTCAACTCAACTTGAGCCGTGTCTAACACACAAAAACACCCTACACACCCTGGACACCCCCTAGCACCCCCCTGACACGGGCTACACAGTCCCTACGCGCAGCCCGTACCCATAAAAAGCGCTCAAGTTGAGCTGAGAAGTGAACGAGTGTAAGCCCCTGGCTGCTGGCTTCTTATGAGGACGCGTTCCCGGACGCCGTGCTGGAGGTGGGTAGGGCGGAGATGCGTTGCGGGGGCAAATGGGCAACTACACCGCCGGGAGGAGGGGGCGGAGGAGGGGGAGGAGGAGGAGGAGGAGGAGGAAGGGCCGGAGGAGGAGGAGGAGGAGGAGGAGGTGGAGGTGGGGGCGGGGTGCGGGAGCATCAGGAGGCGGACCGGCGGGCGTGGAGGGAGGCGGGGCTCGGACGCCGCGCGCCCCCGAGGAGACAAAGAGATGGTGGGGCGGGAAACGGAGAAAGGGGAGCGCCGCAGATGGGGGCCGCGGCGGGGTTCGGGGCCGCGGCGGCGGCGGCGGGGGCAGAAATTCAGGGGGCGGTGGGGGCGGCAGGGGCGGCAGGGGCGGCGGAACCGGGGGCTAAGGGAAGCGGCGCGGCGGCGGCGGCGGCCAGCAACCTTCGGGACCCCAAACTACTGCTGCAGCCCCCGGCGGTGGGAACCCGCGTGCGCAAGGTGTTCGACGGCACGTCGTTCGCCGGCGCGGTGTCACGCGTGGCGCCGGCCGAGCGGTAGGGCCGCACAGATATTGCCCGCCACGTCATCCTCACGCAATTTGAACTCTCGTTGTTCAGCTAAATGGCATCCCATGACGCGACTGGCAGTATCCGGCCGGCCCTGCCTCGCGGTGGCCCATCACCGTCACCTACCAGGACGGCGACGCGGAGGCCTACACCGTATGGGCCCGTAGATGTTGCTCGCCACGTCATCCAACGCATTCTGAACCAATGTTTCTTGCGTTACAAGACCTCCTCTGACGCGGCGAGCAACAAGTGCGAGGTCCTAATACACGGTACTGCAGTTCCACGAGCAGTATAGCGCATCTATGGGTAAACAGTCACAGCCCGCCGCCACGCAGCAGCAGCAGCAGCAGCAGCGCATCCTCTCAGCCCCGGCGGTGGGGGCAACTCATCGGTACACAACTCCCGCCACGTCATTCACCACCGTGTAGACTCTCGTTCATCGAGTTCCGTGACATCCTATGAAGTCAATATCGCCCGCCACGTCATCCACCGCATGTACACGTACACCCTCACTGCCGGAGTTTGATGACCCTGTGTGACGTGAAACGTGGCGGGTATCGTTTACTGGACCCGACCTGTGAACCTTCCTTTCATTTGTCGAGTCGTTCTGATTCTACATCTATTTGCAAACAATTAACCCCTTTCACCACCTAAACCACTCGAATCATTCACCGCTTCCTCACCACCTGTCACCATCTTGTACACCCTAGATGAGTCGGTTCGCCGTGGCGTGACGTCTCGGGTGGTGGCGAGATCCTAAAACCTAAACCCTAAACCCTGAACCTGCGCCTGTGAACCCTAAACCTGCTCCCTGGCTGGCGGCGGGCACCCGGTGCCGCAAGCTGTTCGACGGCGAGTGGTTCCCGGGCACCGTCACGGCGTCTGAGGCAGGGTCTTACACCCCTTCACTTTTCGGCTCAACTTTAGCCCATTCTACGGGATGGGGGATGTACGTAAGGGGTCGTGTAGCCCGTGTTAAGGGGGCTTTAGGGGGTGTTTAGGGTGTGTAGGGTGTTTTCTTGTGACAGACACGGCTCAAGTTGAGCTGAAAAGTGGACGAGTGTAAGCCCCTGGTCGGAGGGCGGCGGGGCCGGGCACCGCTACCCGCTGGCAGGGACTTACACTCGTCCACTCTTCAGCTCAACGGAAGCTGTTTCTGAGGGATCGGTGGTGTGTTTAGAGGCTGTTTAGGGGGTATTCAAGGGGTGTCAGGGGGGATGAGGGTTGTTTAGGGTGTGTTTTCTTGTCAGAAACGGCTCAGGTTGAGCTGAAAATCAGACGAGTGTAAGCCCCTACCCGCTGGCCGTCACCTTCGACGACGGCGACGTGGAGACCTACACCGTGGCCCAGTTCTTCGTGCAGTGCGAGGCAGGGCCTGCCGGCCAACGCCTGCCACGCCATCCTCCACATTTCGGACCCTCGTCTCTTGAGTCCAGTGCGAGGTAGAGCCTAGCGGCCAACGCCTGCCACGCCATCCTCCACATTTCAGACCATCGTCTCTTGAGTCCAGTGCGAGGTAAAGCCTGGCAGATAATGCCTGCCACGTCATCCTCCACATTTCAGACCCTCGTCTCGTGAGTCCAAATGCGAGGTCGAGCCTGGCAGATAATGCCTGCCACGTCATCCTCCACATTTCAGACCCTGGATTTATGATACAAATGGCATCACATGATGTGGCTGTCATCGTCGTCCGCCAGGCCCCTGTGCCAGGTGCTGAAGGGCACTGGGCAACCGTCGCCGCCCAAGGTGGAAGTCAAAAGGAAGCGGGATCAGGAACATCCGAAACAATCGGTGCCAGGGAGCCAACAGAAAGGCCAGAGTGCGGGCCATAGTCGGTCCTCCTCCTCGGTGCCTTCACGCGACGTGGTGCGGCGGTGGGTTACCGCGGTCCGCGCCGACCCGCACTGGGTAGGACCTGCCAGATGTTGCGTCGCCACGTCATCGACACGCATTTCGAACTCTAGTCTCTTGAGTACATTGAGTTGAATGGCATTCTACGACGTGTCGATCAACATCTGCGACGTGGCGAGCAACATATGGCGGGCCCTATGCGTGGGCGCACCGCGCGCGAGGCGGCGCCACGCAGGCCCACGACGTCAACTGCCCGCGGTGGGGCCCGCCGGATATGAGTGCACTCTTTAAATAGTGTTCCGGACCAACCCAGGAACCTGGAAACCAGGTGTGTTTTGGGAGTGTACCTACGTTAAAATCGCCCAAAATTGAACAAAACCGCCCACGTTCGCCGAAAGGCGCCTCGTACGGAGCCCGGAACTCTCGAAATAACTAGGGTGCGTACCTGGCTCGGAACATTACTTAAAGAGTGCACTCGTATGCCTCGCCACGTCATACCATGCCATGTAGCCAAGCAATTTGGGTTGATGATGCGTGTGAATGACGTGGCGGGCAACGTCTGTCAGCCCCTGGTCCCTATACCCCCAACCCTGAACCCTAAACCCTAAACCATAACCCTGAATCCTAAACCCTAAACCCTAAACCCTAAACCCTGAATCCTAATCCCTAAACCCATCTGGCAGGCCCTGGTCCGCGGTGCGGCGGCGAGAAGGCGGATGCGCTGCTGGACGGTCGGACCGTGCAGGGGCTGGAGCAGGCGGCGGACATCTGCCGACGGCATCGCCAGGTTCAACGCCTCGGGTATGCGGGGACCAACTGTTCGGGTGCTGCGAAACGTTTGTATTCCGGGGGTCTGGCGGATGCGGGAGTTGTGCCTGCAGCTCCAGTGCGAGGAGGAGCAGGAGGAGGAGGAGGAGGAGGCAGAGCAGGGAAAGAAGCAGGAGGAGGGGAAGGAGGAAGTAGAGGAAGAGGAGGAGGAGGAGGAGCAAGAAGTGTCAGAGGAGGAGGAGGTGGAGGAGGAGGAGGGAAAGGAGGAGGAGGAGGAGGAGGGAAAGGAGGAGCAGGAGGGGGAGGTGGAGCTGCTGGGGGAGGAGGAGCTGCTGGTCGTGGTGCGGCGCCGCACGACAAGATGAGCAGTGTGCGGCGGTGCCGCGACCCGACACATGCGGACTCCGCCACGGGTGAGCGCCGCGTGGACGGCCAGGGCAGGTGCAAGCTGTGCACGGCGGCGAGGGAGCTCCACCGGTACAGGCCCTCACCGTCACAAGCCGCCGCATCAGCGGGCGCCGCATCAGCGGGCGCCGCATCAGCGGGCGCTGCATCAACGGCTGCCGCAACAGCGGCTGCCGCAACAGCGGGCGCCCCGGCGAGGCACGCCGGCGCCGCAAAGCACGCCGCCGCGGACCCACCGCAGCGGCAGCCGCAGCCACAGCCCAAGACGGCGAAGACCAAGGAGCCGGTCAAGCCGGCGAAGGGGCCGGAGGCCGCGAAGGCGGCGAGGGCGGCGGCAGACGTCTCGCTCGGGGGTACTGCTGCTGCTGCTGCGGTGAACGCCGTAGCGGGGTGCGCGGCGGCGGAGGCGCCCACGGTCGGGGCGCGTGTGCGTAAGCGCTTCAACGATGGGCGGTGGTACACGGGTTTTGTGAAGGGCGTGGCGGATGGGCCGTACCCGATCACCGTGAGGTTCGACGACGGCGACGAGGAGACGCACAGCCTCGCGAGCTTCCGAGCGGAGTGCGAGCTAGTGGAGGCGGCAGGGAGGGCGGCGGCGGCCGTCAGCGGCAAGCGGGCGGTGGTGGCGGCGGCGGGGGCTGGGGCAGGGGCGGCGGTGGGGTTGGGGGCGGCGGCGGTGCCGGCGGCGGGGGGGTCGGGGGTGGGGGTGGGGGTGGGGGTGGGGGTGGAGGTGGAGGTGGGGGC